>Ga0302326_10010246_pt1 | contig 20335 bp, 15 predicted proteins | sample Palsa_T0_3_FD_202264 | JGI IMG/M metagenome (GOLD analysis project Ga0302326, IMG submission 202264) | Peat permafrost microbial communities from Stordalen Mire near Abisko, Sweden - Palsa_T0_3 | ecosystem: Environmental > Terrestrial > Soil > Palsa > Peat permafrost | place: Sweden: Abisko...
AAGCGATGCGCGTCGTTGCGCACCACCGAGTAAAATCCTTCGATCTTGCCGTTGTTGCCGATGCGGGCCTTGACCTCGCCGCCGCGAAAATCCAACGCGCCGCGCGCATCGCGCGCGGCCTTCAGTGTGCCGTATACGGCGTACAGATCCTGCAAAGACGAGCGCACCTGCGGCGTCCATTTATTTCCGGCCGTACCCTCTGGGTTCGCCAGGAACTCCCAAGCCTGATCGTAGGTGAGCCGCGCGTGCGAGCGAATCACGGCTTCATAGAAACGCGTGCGCCCGGGCTTGCCGGTCTTGCTGACGCGCATGTCGCAAACGAATGCCAGCCGTTCGACATCGGGCATGAGCGAGCACAAGTGATTGGACAGATGTTCCGGCAGCATCGGCAGCACGCGATCCGGAAAGTAAACCGACGTGGCGCGCGCGCGTGCTTCCGTGTCGAGCGCGCTGCCGACGCGCACGTAATGACTCACATCGGCGATGGCGACCACCAGCCTCCAGCCGCCGCCGCGCAGGCTTTCCGCATAGACCGCGTCGTCGAAATCCTTGGCGTCCTCGCCATCGATGGTGATCAGCGGCAGCTCGCGCAGATCCTCGCGGCCGGCGCAATCTTCAGGGCGCACGTCCGGATCGAACAGATTGGCCGCATGCAGCACCTCGGCAGGGAATTCCTGCGGCAATTCATGGCGCAAAATGGCAAAGCGCGCCGCAATATCCGAGGGCCGCGCATCGCCCAGCACTTCGATGATGCGGCCGTGAGCCGGCGCATCGCCCTGCGGCCGTTTGGTGATTTCGACGATGACATTGTCGCCGTCGTCGGCGCCATGCGCGGAACGCGTCGCCACCTCGACCGAATACCAATGTCCGGGATCCTCCGGTTCGACGCGGCCATGGCCATGGCCTTCGGTGTGCCAGACCCCGCCGATTCGCGTCGGCGCATCCGCGGTGCGGCGTATCAGCCGCGCGGTGCGCCGTCCGCGGTCATTGACTCCGACCGCGAGCACCTCGGCCCGATCATTGTGCATCAGCGTGGCCGCATCGGCGCGCACCAGCACCAAGGGTGCCGAACCATCATCGGGCAGCAGCAGCACGTCGCCGTTGGCGCGGCCGCGGATCCGGCCCGCCACACGCTCGCCATCGCCGGCGGTGGCAAAACCATTCGGCCCCTCGATGGCCTGGCCGTCGCGCACCATCGCGGCCAAGCGTTTCAACAGCGCGCTGCGCTGCGCATCGGAGTTCATACCGAGGCGTTTCGCGAGCCGCGCCGCCGTCAGCGGTTCCGGCGCTTCGGACAAATGCTTGAGCAAGAGTTCGCGGCTCGCGATGGGATCCGCGTAGCGCGACTGTTCGAGTTCCAGATTTGGGTCCAGCGCGCGCCAGTCGGCGGATTGGGCGGCTGCCGCGTCCGGCTTTTTTGGCCGGCGCGAACCTTTAGGACCTCGTCGTGTCATGGGAAATAAGAGCCTTGAGCTGATTTATGGGCGCACGAGGTTAACAGTTTTGCGCCCCTATGGGCGCGTATCGGTCAGCGAGACGGGCCGCGATTCAACGGCGCCCGAAGCGCGCGCTTGCGCTCGCTTGGCGAGCCAATAGTACGCCGGAGCCGTCACCGCGAGGCCAATGATCCAAGACAAGTCGATGCCACCCATGGCGCGCGCGACCGGCCCCGCATACAGCGGCGAGTCGATGAACGGCAGCTGCACCACGATCCCCACGGCGTAGCAGGTGACCGCGGCGCCGTTGACCCGGCCATAGATGCCGCCATCCTGGCGAAAAAAAGCCGCGATGTCGTATTGACCGTGCCGCAATAAGTAGTAGTCCACCAGATTGATCGCGGTCCACGGTACCAGCACATACAAGAGCAGCAGGATGAAATCCTCGTAATTGACGAGAAACGATTTGCGGCTTGCGAGCGCGCCGAGCAGCGACAGCGCGAACAGCACGAGCGCAATGAGCGTGCGCGCGCGCGGCCCCGGCGACCAGCGCGGAACGATCGTCTGAGCGAACGTCAATGTCGACAGTGCACCGCAGTAAAGGTTCATCGCATTGGCCGCCGCGACCCCCACCGAGAAGACGATGAGCACCAAGGGCGCGATCCCTCGCGTCAGTAGCGCGAGCCCCTCGATCAAACTACCCTTGGGCGCGGCCAGCCCCACCATGGCGCCGAGCACCATCGGCAGAAACGAACCCAAGGTGCAGCCCCAATAGCTGGCCCAGAACGCCGGCCGTACGCCGGTGTCGGGCGGCATGTAGCGCGAGTAATCCGATACATAGGGTGCGTACGCGATTTGCCAGAGCGCTGCGGCGGAAATGATACCGAGCAGTCCCGGCACATTGCCCGTGTTGCGAGTCAAGAAATCCGCCGGCAAGCCGTGCACCCAAATGATCCATGCGGCGGTCAGCAGCAATACGGTGCCGGAGACGTACGACATGACCCGCGTGTAAGCGTGAATGAGATCGTAACCGTAGATGGCGGCGATCACCGAGAGCACGCCGACCAGCGCGATCCCGGGCGCATCCGAAATGCCGGATATGACCGTCGCGAGAGCCTGGCCGCCCAGCACCAGATTGGAAGACAGGAATCCCACATACATCACGATGACGATGCCGATCACGAGCAGCGAACCCAAGGAGCCGAATTGACCCCGCGTCTGAATCATTTGCGGCACGCCGAGCGTCGGCCCCTGAGCTGCATGCAGCGCCATGAACACCGCTCCCACCAGATTTCCCACCGCGAGCCCGGCCACGGCCCAGGCAAACGGCAGCGCGAAGACGGTCACCGCGAGCCCGCCGGTGACGATGGTGAGCAGCATCAAGTTCGAGCCGAACCAGACGGTGAAAAGATCTCTTGAGGTTCCGTGCCGCTGATCCAAGGGAATCGGCTGTATGGTCGCGAGTTCGAGCCGGGCCGGCTGTTCGCGGCTGTTCATAGGTCAATCCCTGCGGCCGTCAAGAGCGTGCGCAATTCGGCGAGCTGTGCTTCGTAATGGCGCCACTGCGACACCGAGGAGTCGTAAATCGGCCGGCGAACTTGCGATGCGCTTGCGGTGGTCGTGGCCGCGGGATTTCCATGGAACTCCACGCAGCCTTCCTCCCAGTCAAGCTCGCAGTGGTCCAAGAGCTTGCGCGTCTCGCCGCGCTGATCGGCGATCAGGCTCTCGTAGTTAAGCTCATGTAGGGTGCCGGGCATCGTGGCCTGCCAGTGTGCCATTAATCGATGATAGGCCACATAGTAATGCGCGATATCGCCGAGGTGATAAGAGAAGGGATAACCGTCCTTGAACAAGGTTTTGTACATGGCGTAACCCACCGCCATGGGGTGCCGCGTGACATGGATGATCTTCGCGTTCGGCAAAGCGCGGCGTAGCAAGCCGCAATAGAGATAATTCAGCGGCATTTTGTCGATGAAACGGCCCGCGCCGCCAAACGCGGCGCGCGCTCTTCGCAGGTATTCCTGACCGAGTGCGGGGAAGTCGAGATTCGCCGATTGCGCCACGAGTTCGCGGCGCCCGAGCCGCGCCTGCCCGCTCGAGCGCCGTGCCGCATCGACCAGCGCCAGCGCAAAGGAGTCGAGTTCGCCCGCGGAGGACACGGTCGAATGGCTGCCCAATATTCGCTCGACCAGCGTCGTACCGCTGCGCGGCAGACCGATGATGAAGATGGGTGATTCCTGGCTCGCGGTGGCTGCGCCGGCAGCAGCTTCGCCGCCGGGAAAAGCCTCCATGATCCAGCCCGCGGTCGCGACGTCGGCGGCCACGTCGTAGCGCAGATGGTCGCGCCGTATTTGCGCGCCCTTTCGCAAGTGTTCGAATGACTGGGCGTACTCGGCGAGGTCTTCGTATTCCTTGGCGAGGGCATATCGGATCTGCACCTCCGCGCGCCAATCGGCGAGCGGTTGCGCCGCCAAGGCCTCGAGTTGGACCACGTGGTTCTGCGCCGCCGTCTGCACCCGCAAGGCCGAGCGGTTGAGATACGCCTCGTAGTCGCGGGGATTTTGCGCGATGACCCGGTCGTAATCGGCTTCCGCTCCCTGAAGATCCCCCACGAAGCGCCGCACCGACGCACGATTGTAGGCAAGCTGCGGATTGTGCGGAGCGAGCGCCACCGCCCGATCGTAGGCGGCGAGCGCGCGCCGCTGATCGTTCGCGAAGCTTTGCACCGTGCCGATGGCATCCCACACTCCGGCATCGCTGCCGGCGCAGCGCTCCGCCGCATCTGTGGCCGCAAGCGCCTCGGCGCGCCGGCCGAGCGCCAGCAGGCATTGCGCCCGATGCACCAAGAATCTTGCGTTGGCCGGCTCGATCTTGAGCGCGCGCTCGGCGGCATCGAGTGCATCAAGCGCCGCTCTGTGCGCCAGGGCGATTTGACTGGCCGCGAACCAGCCGGCCGCGAATTCCGGATGCTGCGTGGTCAGTTTCCTGCAAGCGGCTTCGGCCGCGCGCCAATCGCGTGCCTGCATGAGGTTCGACACTTGCCTGAAGGCTGCCGCCGCGGAGGCTTGCATGGAGCGGTCAGCTGGTGCGGTCGCCGGGTACCCCGAAGTGCGGGGCCCGCTCAGGATCGGTCGCGCGCAGTACGTAGTCTTCCATCTGCGGTGCGTAAAGATCCCAGAGTTGCGCAAGCTCGGCGATCGGGTCGTGGCTGCTCCAGTCGATTCGAAGATCGACGAGGGGCCAGGTCAGGTCTCGGACAATGAGTAGTCCGGCCGCGTGGAGCGGCCCGGCCTCCCCGCCCTGCAGAGCTCCCGCGTGCAAAGCGTGCAGCAGGCGCTCGCCGAAGCGGCTGCTCGCCGACTGGAACGCCGCGACCATGGCGGCCGGAACATCGGGATGCGCCAGAAGATTCCCGGCGGCCGCGGCATCGGTGCCGATCGCGAAGCTCGCGAGTCCCAATGCGCGCGCGCCGGAATGCACCGCCGGCGGTCCGTCTTTGCCGATCACCAGGAGCTGCCGGTAGGCTCCGAAGGGCGTCGCCCGCAAGCCCTCCTCGAGCGCCGCGCCGGCGGCGGCCCCGGCGGCGAGATGAGCGAGAATGGCGGGGCCTAACGCGGGGTCCGTTATGTTTTGCGTCGCCACCGCGCCGATGCCCGCGCGAGCGTGCGCGCAGCGCGCCGCCACCGCCGGCGATGAGGAAGCGATCGCGACGCCGAACAGGCGCGCCTGCGGCTCGCGCGCAACGATCGACAGCGTCACCGCTCAGCTCTCATCCGGAATCACTGCGATCACATCCACTTCGACCAGCCACTCGGGGCGCGCAAGTCCCGCGACGACGATGCCGGTGGAAACCGGGTAGACGCCCTTCAGCCAGCGCCCGATGGTCCGGTAGACCGGCTCTCGGAAGCGCGGGTCGGTCAAGTAGATCGTGACCTTGCAGATGTGCTCGAGTGTCGCGCCCGCCTCGTGCAGGAGCTGCTTGATGTTAGCCATCGCCTGCTCGGCTTGAGCGGCCGCATCGCCGACGCCGACATTGCACGCCGTGTCGAGATCCTGACCCACCTGGCCGCGAACGAACACGGTGCGGCCGCGCGCGACCACGGTCTGACACAGGTCGTTGTCGAGTTTCTGCTCAGGATAGGTATCGCGGGTATTGAACTTGCGTAGACGCGTATGCATGCCGACTCCAGTATGTCAGGCCATGGCGCCGGCGGCATCCGCGGAAGCGGCCTCACCGGCCTTGTCCTTGAACCATTGATTGACCGCCCCGTCCCCGGCATCGCGGCCGGTCTTCTGCATGACCCGCTCCGATAAGTCCGCGGCCTTCTTCGTGAAGGCGAGCGCCCCATCCCAATCGAAATTGCGATACACGGCCGCAAGATGCGCGAACGGCGGGGACTGGGCGAATAACTGGAAGGTCAGGCGGTGGCCGGCGTAGTCGGAATTCAAGAGATCGCGCGCCAACGCCAGGAGCTTGCGCCGGTCTTCGGCCGTCCAGTTCTCATTGACCGTATAAAACTTGTCGAGCCATGGCTTGGTTTCCGGCGACTCGAACGACGCTCTGTCGGGCGTTATGCAGATTTGTCCGCCGCAGAGCTCGCGCGCGATATGCATCATGTGGTGCAGCTGCGAGCAGGCATGCACCCGGCCCGCATAGAGCAGCGACTGATTCGGCATCAACAGGCCCGCTGGGCTCTTCTCGGCGAGGGTGATCGAAGCAGTCAGATGCGCGTTGATGCCTTCGCGGTACACCGCGAGCTCAGCGAGCTTTTCCTGCACCGCTTGCTGCTTGTCGAGCCCCGTCTGCCGCACATTGAACAGCGCCGCGCCGATCATCAGGTCCGCGAGCTTGAGGTTTCGCTGTACGAAGGCAAACGCGGAGTAGCGATGCAGGGTGGCGCGGATGAATGTCGCCGCCTTGGTGTGCCGGTAGAACAGCACGTTCTCCCACGGTATCAGCACGTCGTCGAATATGACCAGGGCATCGACCTCATCGAATTTATTCGCGAGCGGATAGTCGCCGGCGGGCGCGCGCCCGGCAAAGCCGGTGCGGCAGATGAATTTGAGATTGGGCGAGCCAAGATCGCAGATGAAACCGACGGCATAATCGGAAAGCGCCGAGTTGCCCCAGTTGGCGTTGGTGGGCTTGGTGAACGCCTGATTCGCGTAGGCGGCACCGGTTTCATACTTGGCGCCGCGCACCACGATCCCGGCGTCGGTCTCCTTGACGACGTGCAACAGCATATCGGGGTCCTGCTCCTGCGGCGGCTTGGAGCGGTCGCCTTTCGGATCCGTGTTCGCGGAGACATGGAAGGGATCGCCCTCCAGCACCGCCTCAATGTGGCGGCGGATGTTGACCGAGAACTGCGGGTCCACCTCGTTGAGCACATCCTGGCCATCGAACAGCGACCACATTTCGCCGACGGTCTCGTCGCCGACGCGCGTCACGACTCCGCCGATCTCCGCGAGAATCGTATCGGTCGCGCGCCGCTTGTCCCACCAATCCTGCTGCGTGCGCGGCAACTTGTTCGCCACGGCGTTGCGCGCGCCGTCCTTTTGGTAGCTCAAGATATCGCGCGTCGCGGCTTCATGCTGCATGTCGTAGATACGGGCCCGAATATCGATCAACGGCTTCATCATCGGATGCTGCGTCACATCCTTGACGCGCTCACCGTTGATATGCACCTCGCGGTTGTCGCGGATGGAGTCCAAGTACTGTTGACCGGTTCGGATCATGCGATTTTCTCCCAGGGCCCAGTTTATCGTGTCCCGTCATGATTGCGGAGGCGTTGCGGCTTGGGTCCACCCGTGGCCCAATCGAGCAACTCGGCGACATGCACCGCGGGGACCCTGCTCGCCTGGCCGATCTGCAGCATGCAGCCGATGTTGCCGGCAGCGATCACGTCCGGCTCGAGCGCATCGAGGCTCGCCGCCTTGCGCGCGCCGAGCTCGGCAGCGATATCGGGCTGCAGCACATTGTAGACGCCGGCCGAACCGCAGCAGAGGTGCGCGTTCTGCGGCGTGCGAACGTCGAATCCCGCGCCGCGGAGCAAGCGCGCGGGCGCGTCGGCGAGCTTAAGGCCATGCTGCAATGAGCAGGCGGCATGGTATCCGACCACGGTCGGCGGCAGGTGGGTCACCGGCGGCAGGCCGATGCGCTCCAGCAATTCACTGATGTCGCAGGCAAGCTGCGACACTCGCGCCGCCTTGGCGGCATAGTGCGGATCGTCGCGCAACAGGTAACCATAGTCGCGAATCACCGGGCCGCAGCCCGAGGCGGTCACCACGATGGCGGCCAGCGGTCCCGCCTCGAGTTCGCGGTGCCAGGCATCCACGCTTGCGCGCGCGAGCGTCAGAGCCGCCGCGTCCCGTCCTAAGTGATGCGGCAAGGCACCGCAGCAGCCCTCGCGCTCCGCCCTGACAATCTCGCACCCCGCGCGCCGCAGTAGCCGCTCGCTCGCTTCCTGAATGGCGGGATCAAGCGCCGGTTCCACGCAACCGCGCATCAGGCCCACGCGCAGTGCGCCCGCCGCGGATCGCGGCGGTGGTGGCGGCAGCGATGGCAACGGCACGAGTGCCTGCCCGCGATCCCCGCGCGGCTGGGCGGCCGGCCGCCGCGCAGCCCTCGCGGTGCGGCTCAAGCGGAGAAGTGCCGCGAGCGGCCGCAAGCTCGCCGTGCGTTCGAACCATCCTGCGAGCGGCTGCGCCAGCACCGCAGCGCTCAGGGCAACTCGAAAGCGGCGGCGGTACGGCAGGATGTGCGCCAGCAGCCAGCGCAGCGCACGATCTTTGAGGGGGCGCCGGTAGTGCTCCTCGACGTACGCGCGCCCCTTGTCGATGATGCGCCGATAGCTCACTCCCGATGGGCAAAAGGTCTCGCACGCGAGGCAGGATAGGCAGCGATCCAGATGTTTCACCACCTGCGCCGAGGGCTGTGCGGAAGTCTCAAGCATCTGCTTGATCAAATAGATGCGGCCGCGAGGACTGTCGAGTTCGTCGCCGAGGAGCACATAGGTCGGGCAGGTTGCGGTGCAGAATCCACAGTGCACGCAACTGCGGATCGCGGCCGCTGCCGCGGCAGTCGTCGGGTCGGCGAGCTGTGCCGCATCGAATTTCGTCTGCATTTAAAGGTCGGCCATGAGATCGAGGCCGGGATTCAAGATCCCGCGAGGATCGAACGCCGCCTTCAGCCGCTGGTGCAACCGCTGAAGACCCCCGTGATCACCCTGACCTCCGTGACCACCCTGACTGGCGCTGACGCCCGCGGTGACGGTGGCGCCGGCAGTGGCGCCGGCGGTTGCGGTGGCCAGAGCCTCGCGCAGGGCTTGCGGCGCGCGAATCAACAGGGCGTGGCCGCCCAATGAACGGGCGATGACACGAAGCCGGGCGCCGTCGGCGTGCGCAGCGCCTTCGGGCACCGCGGCCCAAACCAGTGCGCCCGCCCAGTCGTACAAATAATCCACGCCGTCCGCTGCCAGCAGCGACCGAACCTGCCAACCTCGCGCGGGAGGGACCGAAATACGCCATAGCACATGGTCCGCACGCGGCAGGCTATCCTGCGTGCTGACGCTCCGCCAAAACGTCCTGCTCGCCTCCGCCTCGATGGCCTCGGACGCACCCGCCGGCTTGAGGACGCGCAGAAGTTCCGCACGGCGCGCATCGACCGACGGCCCGAAGCCCTCGAGACGCAATGCCGTCAGCGCCTGCGGTGAACACACATGGGCCGCGGCGGACACTGCCGCGGGCGTGGCCATCGCCGCGCTCATCAGATGATTGGCCGCTTCATCCGACAGTCCTTTGAACAACAGGGTGGTCTCGGCGCGCGGCCGCGGCAGCACCCGCAGGGTGACGGAAAGCAGCACCGCCAGTGTTCCCCAGGAGCCCGCCATCAGTTTCGGCAAATCAAAACCGGTGACGTTCTTGACCACGGCACCGCCGCCCTTGAGCGCCTCCCCGCGTCCCGAGACCGCGGTGAAGCCTAAGATGTGATCGCGCGCCGCGCCGCTCGACAGGCGCCGCGAACCGGACACGTTGGCGGCCACGACGCCGCCCAGCGTCGCACGGCCCGGCGCCGCGCCGAACAGCGGTGCGTGATCGAAGGGTTCAAACGCCAGCATCTGCTGCCGCTCGGCAAGCGCGGCTTCGACTTCCGCAAGCGGCGTGCCGGCGCGCGCGGTCAGCACCAGCTCGTCGTGATCGTAGGCGGTGATGCCGGTGAGCGTGCTCATATCAAGGAGCGCGGCCGCCGCGATCGGCGCGCGCATCGGGCGTTTGGAGCCGCCGCCGCACACCGCCAGGCCGCGCTCTTCGGCCATCGCCTCGGCAACGATGCTTTCGACTTCGGCCGCCGTCGCGGGCGTATAGCGAGGGAGTTGCGTCATGGGTCAGAAGCGCGGGATTTCCGGGAAAGCGACGCGGCCCTGATGCACATGCATGCGTCCAAACTCGGCGCAGCGGTGCAGATTGGGAAATACCTTCCCGGGATTCAGCAGCATGGCGGGATCGAACGCGGCTTTGATGCGCTCTTGATGAGCCAGATCCACTTCATTGAACATCGCGCCCATGAGATCGCGCTTCTCCACGCCCACGCCATGCTCGCCCGTCAACACGCCGCCCATCGCCACACAGGTGCGCAAGATCTCCGCGGCGAATGCTTCCGCCCGATCGAGCTCACCAGGAACATTGGCATCGTAAAGGATCAACGGATGCAGGTTTCCGTCGCCGGCGTGAAACACGTTGGCCACGCGCAGCCCGTGACGCTGCGACATGGCCGTCATGCGCGTCAGCATCTCGGGCAGGCAGCGGCGTGGGATCGTGCCGTCGATGCAGTAGTAATCGGGCGAGATCCTGCCGATCGCGGGAAAAGCCGCTTTGCGTCCCGCCCAAAAGCGCAGGCGTTCCTCTTCGCTCGCCGCTACCCGAACCGTGGTGGCGCCATTGCGCGCCGCGATGCCGGTCACGAGCTCCATAAGGTGCCGGCACTCCTCCGGCGGCCCATCCACTTCCACGATGAGCAGCGCATCGACGTCGCGCGGATACCCGGCGCTTAAGAAATCCTCGGCGGCATGAATCGCCGGCCTGTCCATCATTTCCATGCCGGCGGGAATGATGCCGTGAGCGATGACATCGGCGACGCACTGCGCCGCGGACTCCACCGTGGCGAAGCCCAGCAGCACCGCTCGCGCCGCCTGCGGTTTGACCAGCAGCCGCAGCGTGACTTCGGTTACCACGCCGAGCAGGCCTTCGGAACCGACCGCGAGACCGAGCAAGTCATACCCCGGCATATCGAGGGCTTTGCCGCCGAGCTCGATGACCTCGCCGTTCATCAGAACCATCTTCAAGCCGAGTACGTTGTGCGCCGTCATGCCGTACTTGAGGCAATGAACTCCGCCGGAGTTCTCCGCGACATTGCCGCCGATGGTGCAGGCGATTTGACTGGACGGATCCGGCGCGTAATAAAAGCCGCGCGCCGCGGCCGCCTGCGACACCGCGAGGTTGGTGACGCCGGGCTGCACGACCGCGGTACGATTCTCATAGTCGATTTCCAGAATTTGCCGCAAACGGCTGAGGCCCAGCAAGACGCCGTCCTCGACCGGCAGCGCGCCGCCCGACAGCGACGTGCCGGCGCCGCGCGGCACGACCTTGACCTCATGCTCGTTGCACCAGCGCAGAATGGCGGCGATCTGCGCGGTGTTCTCGGGCAGCACCACGAGCAAGGGCCTTTGAGCGTAAGCCGTCAATGCATCCGATTCGTACGGCGCGAGCTCATCCAGCTCGTCGATCACGCCCTCGCCGGGCACGATGGCGCGCATGGCGCTGACGATGTGCGCGCGGCCCGCGAGCGTGCGCGCATTGGGAGCCGGCATTTGTAACGACATGCGCCGAAGTATGCACGCTGCGGATGGCGGGACAAGCGCGGTGCTGGGGCCTCAGAGGCTGGGCGCCGATTCGATTGACAAGGCTCAAGCGGGTGCGTAGATTCCTGCGCCTCGCCTTTGGCGGACCCATCTTGCCCAGGTGGCGGAACTGGTAGACGCGCTGGTTTCAGGTACCAGTGGAGCAATTCGTGGAGGTTCGAGTCCTCTCCTGGGCACCAATCCCCTTGTTTATCAATCTGATATAACTCTTTATTAGAGTTATTTAGAATCTGTTTCGGACTCAAACCAGAATACGCAGGCTCGTTCGCATCCTACATGCGGCATGAGATCATAGACGTGAGTCAGATTCCAGCGGGCCGTAGAGGAGCAGGATACTCAGTCGGGGAATTTGAGTTGACGCTCGATTGCCTGAAAGCGCACCTGGCTGCGAAGCGGATCGAGAAACGGATCGGTCTTCAGATATTCCAGACCCGGATCCGGTAGACGCACAGCCGTCTCGAGCCAGTCGAGTGCTTTCTTGGCGTCTCCCCATTGTGCATAGATCTGGGCATATTGATACGAGGAGAAGACGCCTTGATCTGCGATCGCCGTCGCGAGCGCGGCTTCCGCTGCCGTCCGCTGTCCGAGCCTCTCGTACACGAACGGCATGCACAGCTGCACCTCATAGTGATCCGGTTCCGCCTCGCACGACGCTTTGGCCAGCGGGAAGTTACCGACCATATAGTATGAGCGGGCTCGACGCTGATAGACCTCACTCGCGTGGCCGGGGCTGAGGCCAATGGCTTGATCATAGGCGGCAATCGCTTCCTTATAGCGCCGGGCGGCGTGTAACGCTTCACCGAGAGTGCGGTAGGCCAGTACGTTCAACGGATCCAATTCAACATTGCGTCGTGCAGAGGCGATCGCCGCGTCCTTGTGGCCCATGTAAGCGGCAAAGTGACTGTACGCGCGCAGCACCCTCGCATCTCCGGCTGCAAGCGCCAGAGCGTGCTCGTGCTCGATTGCTGCGCCTGCGAAATCGAAAAATCCGAATTCAAGCACTTCACCGAGCGCCGCGTGACCGTCGCCGAGCTCGGGCGCCAGGGCAACTGCATGAGCCGCGTCAGTCCGTGCGCTCGCAAACGCATCCTTTGGAGCTTCAATCAGGAAGTAACCCCAATTCATCCGCGCTCTGGCTCGAGCCGCGTATGCAAGAGCGAAGTTGGGATCCGCACGCAGGGCTTCGGTGTATGCATCTATGGTCGCGCGCACCTCCGCTGCGCTGTGCGCCGTGGCGGCAGCGAGCTTTGAGCCGCGCAGGTATGCGTCCAGCGCGAGTGGATTTCGCGTCCCTCCCAGCTCGATTTTTGCGGTGACGTCGTTGAGCAGGGTGACTTGGAGAGAACTCGCTACCGCATTGGCAATCTCACTCTGCAGCCTCAGCACGTCGCCAAGATTCCGGTCATACGTCCGCGACCAGAGTTGAAACCCCGTCGCCGCATTGACGAGCTGCGCGGTGATGCGCACCGTATGCCCGGAACCGCGGACGCTCCCCTCGAGCACAGTAGCAACATTGAGCTTGTGGACCACCGTACTGAGGTCGACGTTCTTGCCCTTGAAATAGAACGAGGAGGTGCGGGCGGCGACCTTAAGCTCGTTGATTCGCGAAAGGGAGTTGAGCAATTCCTCCGTCAGTCCGTCGGAGAAATACTCCTGGCTCGGGTCCCCGCTCATGTTCACGAACGGCAGCACCGCGATTGAGTGCGCGGGCGGTGCAAAAGCAGCAAGCGCGCTCGCGGGGCTCGGCGCGGCGGGCACTGCAAGACTCTTCGCGCTGACCGTTACTTGGGCGCGGCTCTCGCGGTATAACGCATAACCCACCGTGGCAAGAATCGCGGCGAGCGCCACGCCACTGACCCCGAGCAGCGTTCGATTGCGCAGCACGAACTTGCGCAGCCGATAGGAGAGTCGGACCGGCTGCGCCTGGATGGGTTGGCCAGCCAGGTAGCGTCGCAGATCCTCCGCCATCGCGGCGGCACTTGCATAGCGCTGCGCGGGCTCCTTCGCCAGCGCCTTGAGTACAACGGCATCGAGGTCCCCGCGCAAATGCCGCGCCAACCGATCTCCCGTACTCGTGCGGGTAGCAGCCGCCGACTGCTCGAGCTGCAGGCTGGGCTTTTTCACCTCGATCGTGGCGATGGCCTGATCGAGCAACCCGATCGAGGCCGCGTTCTTGAGTCGATAGGGTCGCGTGCCTGTGAGCAGCTCGTAGAGCAATGCGCCCAGGGAGTACAGATCACTGCGCTCATCGATCGGATCTCCGCGCAGCAGCTCGGGACTCGCATAGTCCGGTGTCAGCGCTCGGCCGTAGACACTCGTCAGGGCCGGCTGATCCGCCTCTTCAGCCTCAAGCAGTCTGGCGACGCCAAAATCCAGCAGCCGCACCTGCCCGGAGTCGGTCACCAGAATGTTCGAGGGCTTGAGGTCCCGATGGATGACTTTTTTTTCATGGGCGTACTGCACCGCCTCGAGCACCTGCAGGAAAAGCCCGAGGCGCTCGGGTATCCCGAGCCGGTGTGCGTCGCACCAGTCTGTCAACAGCGCGCCCTGCACGTACTCCATGGCCAGGTAGGGCAACCCCTCCGCACCCACCCCTGCATCGTAGAGACGCGCAATATGCGGATGCTCGAGACTCGCCAGGATGTCGCGCTCGCGCGCAAAGCGCGCCTCCAGACCCGCCTGCGCGTGCGCGAGCATCGGCAGCTTCAGCGCCACCTCGCGCTTGAAGGCCCCATCGGCGCGCCGCGCCAGCCACACCTCCGCCATGCCCCCCGCGCCGAGCAGTCGAATCAGCTCGTACGGGCCCACGCGCGCACCGGGCTTAAGGCCGCTCGCGCCCGGGGCGCTCGCCTCCTCTGCAGCTCCGAGCGTCGGCAGGCTCATCAGCGCTTCTACATCCGCTGCCTGCGCCGCTCCCGGCAGCAGCGCCGCGCGTAACGCCGCCGCCAGATCCGCATGCTCTTGGGTCGCTCTCTCGAGCCAGGCGCGCCGCCCCGCCTCATCCAGCGCCAGCGCCTCCTCGAGCAGCTGGCTCATCCGCGCCATCTGAGGAATCGATAAGGCCATCGGTCCCTTAAGTCCCGATTGAATAGTGTGCGTGCGCTCTCATCAGCGCAACGCCTCCGCAAGGATCAGCCGCGCCTTCTCCCAGTCGCGTTGCACCGTGCGTTCGGTAACCTCCAGCGTTTCGGCAATCTCCCGGTCGCTGTAGCCGCCAAAGTAGCGCATCTGCGCGACCTGCGCCAAACGAGGATCGGCTTGCTCCAACGCCTCGAGCGCCTCGTGCACGGCCAGAACCGTCTCCTGCGCGTCCGGCAGTTCGGCCCCAAGACCGTGGGATAACGTGAGCGGCGCTCGATCGCCGCCGCGCTTCTGCGCGATGCGCTCGTGCACGCTGTTGACGATCACCGAACGCATTACCTGGGAGGCGTAGGCGAAGAACGCGCGCCGGTCCTCGGCGCGAAGCTCCCCGGCGCGCACGAAGCGCAGATACGACTCGTGCACCAGGCAGGTCGTATCCAGAACCGCATTGCGCCCGCCGTCGCGCAGCCGTGCATGCGCCAGCCGGTGCAGTTCGCTGTAAGCGGACGCAAACAGCGCATCGCGCGCTTGGTGGTCGCCCGCCTGCATACGTCCCAGTAACTCGGTGAGCTGACTCATCAGGTGCCTCGGCATCCCGCACCGCTGCGATTGTGGATCAAGTTACCCCACCCCAGAGGCCGGTGTCACTCAAATTGCGAGCCGAATGTCGGGCTTGGCACCCGGATCTTGTCTGTATGGATGAGGGAGCAGATTGAGCCGCCGGAAAACCAGTAACCGCCGCCGGGTCGACCGGCGACATCATCAACCAAAGGAGAGCACCTTGAATAAGATCGAAAACAACAGCACCGCCCAGTCCGCCGCAGAGACGGATAGCGCCAGCAAGGGCGGAAAGTCGCAGTCCCTGCGCCTCGAGAAGCAGACCATCCGCACCCTGACCGGTGCGCAACTCAAGCTCGTCGGTGGAGGCGACAGCTGTGGCGCGATCACCTGTGGTCACACGTTTACGCACATCGTCTACACAGAGTAATTCCAGCCAGGCGAGGATCGCCGTCACGGGTACCCAGGGCCGAAGCATGGCAACCAGCGACTTACCCGAGATAGGACGGGCGCTGGTCGTGTACGGCCCGGGAGTCCCCGGCGATGTCGATACCTTCGAGTACGAATTCGAGGGCATCGCGCTGCACTGCGCCTTCGGCATGGTCCCCACTCCGCGTTTCGACCCGCAGGCCGAACCCCGCAGCGTGCTGCTGCGAAAGCGCGGGTTCTCGCTTAATTACCGCGACCGCGGCATCGCGCTGCAGACCGCCACGCGCCAGTCGGCGGGCGACTTCTTCCCGATCGGCTCAGACTTCGTGGCCGAAGTACTGGCTCGCGGCAGCGACGTCACGGAGCTGTCGCCGGGAGACCGCGTGATCCCGGACAGCGCTTATCCGAATTCCAGGGAACTGGGCGTGCGCGGCGGCATCCCGGTCAACTCGGCGTCACGCGAATTTCAGGTGATCCCGGCTGTGAAGCTGATGCGAATTCCGGCCGCCATGTCCGACACGGTAGCTGCCGGCTTCACGATCGGAGCGCAGACGGCGATGGCGATGGTGCGCCGCGTCGATGCACCGGCCGGCAGTGCGGTGCTGGTGACCTCGGCCCGATCCAACACGGCGCTGTTTTCGATTACCGCCTTGCGCGCGCGCAACTTGCAGATCCATGCGGTGACCCGCAGCGACCAGTGCGCCGATCGATTGCGCGAGTTGGGCGTCGATGCGGTGCTACAGCCCCAAATGGGTGCCGATGGGCTGCCGCACTTCGCCTCCAACCCCGAATGCCAGCGTGTGCTGTCGGAGAGGGGAGGTTACGCCGCGGTCATCGACCCGTTTTTCGACGTCTACATGCTGGCATCGCTCGAAGTGCTGAAGACGTCCGGCGCGTACGTCACGTGTGGGCAGGCGGATCAGTCAAGCCATCTGACCGGGGCGCAGAAACGGTCCGAACCGCGTATCAGCGCCGTCATGTCGCAGGCGCTGACCAGGAACCTGGTGATTCACGGCAACTGCCTGGGTTCGACCGAGGATCTGGCTCGGGCCGTTGCCGATCACGCCGCCGGCCTCTTCCGGATTCCGCTGGATCGTGTCTTCAACGATCCGGCCGATGCCCAGGAATTCGTCCATCGGTCGTGGAGTGCCCCGGACCGGCTGGGCAAGGTGGTGTTTCTCTATGACTGAAGGCCAGTGGGACGCCGCGCAGTGCCGGTGTCACTCAAATTGCGAGCCGAATGTCGGGCTTGGCACCCGGATCTTGTCTGTATGGGTGAGGCAGCAAATTGGGCCTCCGCCGGGTCGACCGGCGACATCATCAACTAAAGGAGAGACACCATGAAAAAGATCGAAGACCGTAGCACCGTCGAGTCCGCCGCAGAAGCGGCTGGCGCCGGCAAGTCCGGCAAGTCGCAGTCCCTGCGCCTGGACAAGCAGACCATCCGCACCCTGACCGGCGCGGAACTCAGGAGCGTGGGTGGAGGCTGCAGCTGGACGATCACTGAGAAACTCTCGCATTAGGACGAGGATCAACGCCATGGGTGCACAAAGCCGGATTGAGGGGTGCAGGTCGCTAGGGCACGGACGGCATCCGCTCCATCCGGCCTTCACGCGCTATCGGCCCGGCGGGATGGCGATGCGCAGCGGCCCCGCCAATCCGCCGTTCGTCTCGATCAATTATGGTGCCGCCGGCATCGCCTACGCGCTTTACCGCCTCGCGCGGGCTCGTGGCGAGGTGCGCACTCGTGGCGACCTGCTCGCGCTGGCCAGCGCCTGGGTACAAGAAGCATTCGCACTCGCCTCTCATACCGAAGCCTATTACGACCCTGACCAGGGGATCACGAGCGAGACGGTCGGGGAGGTTTCGCTTTTTCACTCGGCTAGTGGCCTGCATTGCGTGGACGCCCTCGTCCGCCTCGCCCTTAGCGACGCAGGTGGAACGGCTCGAGCGATCTCGGCATTCGTGAAAGCGTCGCGCCGCCCGTGTGACAACCCGGATCTGACCCTCGGTACCGCGAGCCTGCTGTTGGGGTGCGCGGAGCTCATGGAATCGGCGGGTACTTCTTCGCTGCTCGATGTGAAGCTGCTGCGAAAACGGGGCGACGAGATCGCGGCAGGCTTGTCCGAAATTGTCCAATCAGAGCCGATCGCAACGTCGACCCGCATCCAATGTCTTGGGATCGCGCACGGCTGGGCGGGGCTCCTGTTCGCCCTCTTGCGGTGGACTTGGGCGACCCGGCGAAGCGTGCAACCCCTGCTCGCAGCCAAGTTGGAGGAACTCGCCGAATTGGCCAACCCCTACGAGGGCGGCGTGTGCTGGACGGTGCACAACAATTCTTCCTCGGTGATGCCGGGGTGGTGCAACGGCATGGCCGGGTACACGATGCTATTCGCACTCGCCCACGACGTGCTGCGTGTGCCCAAGTACGCGGAGCTGGCCGAGCGCGCTGCCGCCAGCGCCTGGAACATCGAAGTGTCGAATGGCTCGCTATGTTGCGGCAACGGCGGGAACGGCTACGCGTTTCTTGCGGCGTACCGCTTGACCGGCGCTCGCCTCTGGCTCGACCGCGCGCGCATCGCGGCGCGGCGTGCATCAGGCGACACCTCGAAACTCTTCTTCCGCGATTCTCTGTACAAGGGCGCGCTTGGCGTCGCTCTGCTCGCAAGTGAGCTTGACCGACCCGCTACGGCAGCGATGCCGCTCTTTGAGCCCGCAAGGTTCAACGACGAGGTGAGCACGTGACCCACAGGGCGCTCTCTTCGGATAGCAAGCCGGCGGAGAGTTCGAAGCTGCACCTGGCAATTGGGATTGCGTCGAACAACGGGCCCCCGCCGCTGTTTCGTGCGATCGCGGTCGAAGCTTCAGCCGGCACCCAGATCGGCGAGCCGCTGGCCACGCATTGGCGCGGCGTGGCGCTGTTCACGATGTTGGCCTTTGTGCTGATCGCGGCTCTGGTGGCATTCGCCGCGACGACAGAATACTCGCCCGTCCATCGTGTTCCATCCTATGTCGATCCTCGCGGAGGCCTGGTGCGATTAGGCGCGCCCATCAGCGGACACGTCCGAGAGCTCGCGGTCGAGCAGGGCGCAACGGTGCGTCGCGGGGCGCTCCTCGCCGTGCTCGATAGCGACCCTCTGCGAACGGACGGCGGCAGTGAGCACGATGCGCTTAGACACCGGCTCGAAGAAGAGCGGGCTACGATTGAGCGCGAAGTGGGCGCGGCCCGGCAAGAGGCCGTTGCCAACCAGGCGCTGATCGATCGGAAGCTGCACGGCCTTAAGGCCGAGCGTGACGCACTGAGTGCCCAAATCCAGGCGAGCGACGAGCTGCTCACCAGCTTGAATGTTCAGAGTGAGCGAGTCGCCGCTGTGGTCGCACAGGGCTACGCGAGCAGACAGGAGGCCGCGCAGAAGAAGGACCAAGTGACATCGCAACAAAGCCGGCTCGCCGAATTGCGCTCCACCCTCGCCCGGGTCGACCTCGAGATCGCCACCACCGGGGGCGAGCGCCAAGTGGTCGCCGCCAAGCTTGAGGGCCTGATCGAGAATCAACGCCGTTCCAGCGGCGAGTTGGAGCGACTCGTCGTGCAAGGGGACTCGGAGGCGGAACAGGCGATTCGCGCCCCGGCGGACGGCATAGTGTCCATGGCCCAGATTGCAAACGGGCAGTCGGTCGCCGCGGGCCAGCCTCTGTTCACAATCGCGCCAATCGATGCGCCGCTGATCGTGCGTCTGCTGGTGCCGGCGCGCGCCGTGGCGTCGGTACAAGCCGGCCTCGGTGTGAAGGTGGTATTTCGCGCCTATCCGCAGGAGAAGTTCGGGCAGTTCGATGCGCGCATCGAAACCATCAGCGACATGCCGTCGCTGCCTTCCGAGATCGAGCAGATGTATGTACTTTCAGAGCCGGTGTTCGTTGCGACGGCGTCGCTGCCGAAAGAGTTGCGCGCGCCCGACGGCCGCCTGCTCAAGATCAAAGCCGGGATGCTCGCCGATGCACTCGTGCCGATCGAGCGTCGCACGGTGCTTGCGTGGCTCTTCGAGCCCCTGCTGCGCGGCTTCCATGAGAGCGCCGACCGGTCACACGATACGGCCTCCTCGACAACGGGGGTGCAATGATGCTGGACCTGCGTCCCTTTGGGGCCCGTCGCGTTCCATTCGTCGCGGCCTCGGAACACAACGAGTGTGGTCTCGCCTGCCTGGCCGCGGTCAGCGAGTACCTGCACGGCGAACATGCACTCGTCGAGATCCGCGAGCTCGCGCGGCACAGCGGCCGCGGCGAAACGCTGCTCGAGATCCGCGATCTGGCCGAGCGCATCGGATTGAATGCGCGGGGGGTGGGCGTCGAGCTGTCGGGCCTGAAGCAAATTATCAAACCCGCGATCCTGCATTGGGACATGAACCACTTCGTCGTCCTGGAGCGGACCACCCCCCGGGGCATCGTGGTCATGGACCCAGCGGCCGGGCGGATGGAAGTTCCCTGGGCCGAGGCGGACAAATCGTTCACCGGTGTTGCGCTGGAGCTTTCGGCCTCGGTCCGCTGGAAGGTGCGCAGGGATCGGGCCCGCAAGGTGTCGGTGCTCGATTTCGTAGGCCCCTTGTCGATGTGGCGCACCGACGTGACGCTGATCGTCCTGCTGTCGCTACTGATGGAGACCCTGGTGCTGATCGCACCACTCCAGATGCGGATGTCGATCGACACCGCGGTTGCAGCGGCCGATGGGCGGCTGGTCTGGGTGCTTGGAATCGCATTCGGGTTCGTCGTCCTGATCCAGGCGGCGGTGTCGCTCATAAGGTCCTGGTCGACCGCGGTGTTCGGTGCGCGATTTGGCTTCGAATTGCACGATCGGTTCGTGCGCGCCCTGCATGGCAAGCCGGCCACGTTCTTCCTGAAGCACCATACCGGCGACGTCCT
>Ga0302326_10010248_pt1 | contig 20333 bp, 16 predicted proteins | sample Palsa_T0_3_FD_202264 | JGI IMG/M metagenome (GOLD analysis project Ga0302326, IMG submission 202264) | Peat permafrost microbial communities from Stordalen Mire near Abisko, Sweden - Palsa_T0_3 | ecosystem: Environmental > Terrestrial > Soil > Palsa > Peat permafrost | place: Sweden: Abisko...
CAAGGGAGCGCAACCCAACACCGTGCTGTCGGACGCCAAGATATCGATGGCGGGATACACCGTCGGCCTGAAGGACACCCGCGACTACTACCGGCACGACATCCGGTTCATCATCGCAGTGACGCTACTGGTGGTGCTTCTGACGTTGATCGTGCTACTGCGCGCGATTGTCGCGCCGCTGTACCTGGTCGCTTCCGTCGTTGTCTCGTATTTGTCGGCGGTCGGCATTGGTGCAGTGGTATTCCAATTCATCCTCGGCCAGCAGCTGCATTGGAGCGTGCCGCCATTGGCATTCGTGGTGCTGGTCGCGGTGGGAGCCGACTACAACATGCTGCTGGTCTCGCGCATGCGTGACGAATCACCGCACAGCATGCGCTACGGCATCATCCGCACCCTGAGTTCGACAGGGGGTGTGATCACCGCGGCCGGTCTGATCTTCGCCGCCTCGATGGCCGGCCTGCTGTTCTCCAGCATCGGCACCGTCATTCAAGGCGGTTTCGTGATCGGCTTCGGGATTCTGCTGGACACGTTCCTGGTCCGCACCATCACGGTTCCCGCCATCGCGGCGTTGATCGGACGGGCCAATTGGTGGCCCTCACGACCGGGCCCGCGGGGGCCGTCAACCGGCCGTACACAGGCACAACTGAGTTAGCGCGCACCCGTCATGTATGTGAAACTACGAAACGAATCCAAGCGGTCAGGAGTAGGGATGAAGAAACTACTCGCAGGAGTATCAGCGCTGGTAACGGTCGGCGCCACCGGATGTTTCGGCGTCGGAACCGCCTCGGCCGACGACTCGCCCGTCAGCGGGCCGCCGACTCCCGGGGCGCCTGGCGATCAGACCGCCTACGCCCTCGGCGGCGCTCACGTTCTGGGTCTCCCCTATTACGAGTACATCCGCCGTGAGGGCGCCAACTGGTTCCCCGGTCAGCAGCGAGAAATCGTCCACTACCCGGCAGGGCAGGTCCAGGGCCACGTGCTCGAACGACTCTTCCCGGGCATCGGCAAACTCAACCAGAACTACCCGGGCATGGGTCTGGACGGCCCCAGCGTCGGCGAGTCGGTCGATGAGGGCGTCAACGATCTCGATTCGGCGATCCGCACCACCGGGCGACCCGGTACCGCGATCGGCCTGTCCGAGGGCGGGTTCGTAGTCGACGGCGAACAGGCCCGGCTGGCGACCGACCCGACCGCTCCCCCGGCGAACAAGTTCAACTTCGCGACGTTCGGCGATCCGATCGGGCACCACGCCTTCGGCCAGAGCTTTCTGACCGCCACGTTCCCGGTCGGCAGCGTTGTTCCCGCGCTGGATTACACCATGCCCCCGCCGTACGAGAGCCAATACGACACCAACAGATTCGTCGCCGCCTACGACGCGATCGCGGACTTTCCCGACCGGCCGGACAACATGTTCGCTCTCGCCAACACGCTCCTGGGCCTGGCCACCGGTCACACTCCGGGGGCCTTCACCAACCCGAGCATGGTGCAGCCGCAGAACATCCGAACCACGATCAATTCCCGCGGCGCCAAAGACATCACGATCATGATCCCGGAAAAGCACCTCCCGATGGTCATGCCGCTGAAGTACATCGGGATCCCGGAAGACACGCTGAACAAGCTCGACGCGATCCTGATTCCCCGGGTGAACGCGGGCTATTCCCGTAACGACGACCCGGCCACCGCACCGATCCAGATCGACCCGGTGCGCGGGTTCGACCCGTCGGAGGTCATGTCGACATTCGGCGCAGGCACTGACCCACTCTCGGAAGTCTCGGCGGTCGTTGCCGGTAACCTGGACGTGTTGTCGCGCGGCGCAGGAGAGCCCGGCCCCTGACTTCAAGCCCACAAAATCGACGAACTAATACGGACCTAATGTGACCCTGATATCCAAGCCATCACTCCTCAGTTTGCTGCATGGGCGCGCCAGCCTGCGGCCCGACGATGTGGCGTTCACGTATACGAACTACGAGAACGATTGGGCAGGAGTTCCCGAGAGCCTCACGTGGTCGCAGCTATACCGCCGAACACTCAATGTGGCGCGCGAGCTCAGCCTGCACGGGTCGGTCGGCGACCGGGCGGTGATCCTGGCTCCGCAAGGCCTCGAATACGTCGTAGCGTTCCTGGGGTCCATGCAGGCCGGGCTCATCGCAGTTCCGCTCCCGTTGCCGCACCGCGGCGCGCATCATGAGCGGGTGAGCTCAGTCGTTGCCGACACGTCACCGTCAGTTGTTCTCACCACGTCCGCGGTCGCCGGCGATGTCGGCGATTATGTCGATCAGTCGCGGATGGACGCTGCCCCGAAGATCGTCGAAATCGACTCGTTGAATCTCGATGCCGACATCGGCGGCATCACGACACCCGATTCGCCTGACGTTGCGTACTTGCAGTACAGCTCGGGTTCGACCCGGCTGCCGACCGGGGTGATGATCTCGCACCGCAATGTCCAGGCGAATTTCGAGCAGCTGATGGGCAGCTTCTTCGCGGACCTCCATGACCAGCTCAAAGCCGTGCGGGATGCCGCGATTGTGTCGTGGTTGCCGCTGTACCACGACATGGGGCTGGTACTGGGAGTCTGCGCACCAATCTTGAGCGGCTATCGCGCCGAACTGTCGAGTCCGGTTGCGTTCCTCGAAAGGCCGGCCAGATGGTTGCAGACTCTGGCCAGGACTCCGCACGCGTTTTCGGGAGCGCCTAATTTCGCCTTCGACTTGGCCGCTCGCAAGACAACCGACAGTGACCTGGACGGGCTGGACCTCGGGGGCGTGCTCGGGATCATCAACGGCGCCGAACGCGTCGAGCCGGCCACCTTGGAACGTTTCGCCGATCGGTTTGCGCACTTCAACTTTCGGGACAGGATGCTGCGTCCTTCGTACGGTTTGGCGGAGGCGACCGTCTTTGTGGCATCCGGCACCTGGAGCAGTTCGTTGGAGGCGGTTGATTTCGACGTCAACGAGTTATCCGCGGGCCGCGCGAAGCGGTGCGCGGCCGGATCCGGCACAGCGCTGGTCAGATACAAGGTGCCGCAAACACCCGCGTTGCGGGTCGTCGACTACGACACACACCGCGAGTGCCCGCCGAATGTCGTCGGCGAGATGTGGGTGCGTGGCGACAATGTCGCCGAAGGTTACTGGCACAGATCACCGGAGGAGCAACGCTGCTTCGGTGCAACACTCGTCGACCCTTCGCCGGGAACGCCGGACGGTCCATGGCTGCGGACCGGCGACCTGGGTTTCGTTTACGAGGGTGAATTGTTCATTGTCGGCCGCATCAAGGATCTGCTGATCATCCGAGGGCGCAATCACTACCCCGAAGACATCGAGGCCACGGTCCAAGAGATCACGCGTGGGCGGGTCGCGGCGATATCAGTCCCGCTGAACAGTACCGAACAGCTGGTCACTGTTGTCGAGATCAAAAAGCAAAGGGATTCCGGCGAGGACAAGACGCACTGGCTCAGCGAGGTCAGAAGCGATGTCACCTCCGCGATATCAAATGCGCACGGCTTGAACGTCGGGGACCTCGTTCTGGTACCGCCCGGGTCGATTCCCATGACGACCAGCGGCAAGATCCGGCGCGCCGCCTGCGTCGAGCAGTACCGCCAGGACCAATTCACCCGATTGGATGCCTAGCCCGGCCGGCGGCCGCGCACGCACAACCACCGATGCTGTTCACTGTCCTGGTGATGGCTCTTGCCGTCAGTGTCGAACCCTTTCGGATTGGTATGACCGTGGTCATGCTGAACAGGCCCAGACCGGCGCTGCAACTGCTGGCGTTTTTGTTTGGCGGTTTCGCGATGGGAATGACGGTGGGTCTGGTTGTCCTGTTCGTGTTTCGGCGAGTACTGCTGGGATCCACCTACTTCACCTTGCCTAAGGTTCAGATCCTGATCGGAGTCCTGCTGTTGTCGATCGCTGCAGTCGTAGCTATCGACGTCTTCGGCCGGTTAGGTTTGCCCCTAACGCGATTGGCGACGCCGGCGGGACGAGTGCTGCGTGGGCAATCGTTGGCTGTTGCCGGAATCGCCGGTCTCGGTATCGCCCTGCCGTCGGTCGACTATCTTGCCGCGCTGGCCGTCATCCTCGCGTCTAAAGCGCCAGCCATGAAACAAGTCTCGGTGCTGTTGATGTTCAACGTCGTGGCATTCGCGCTCGTCGAGATCCCACTGCTGGCCTATCTCTTGGCGCCCAACGCAACCGCGGAATCGATGACAGCGCTGCTCAACTGGATTCGATCGCGCCATCGCCGTGATGTGGCCTTCCTGCTTGGCGCGGTCGGCTGCGTGCTCCTAGCGGTCGGCACCTCCGGGCTTTGAGCCTTTCTCGACCGCGAAACCTCAACAGCTGCAAACCAGTTAAGAGCTATCGAATTTGTCCGCGATTTCTTGCCATGCCCGGGCGTTCTTTCTCGCTAGTTCTGCGATTGTGCCCGAGCAGTGGATCGGAACAGCTTCAGCGAACTCATTGCAGGCGGTGATGGCAATCACGGCCGTCGACAGCAGCCGTAGCAGAGTGCGTCCCCGCTCGGATGATCTGACCGACGGATCGTTTCTCAGGCGTTGGAGCAGATCGGGTCCCCTGCCCTCGGGAGACTTAGCGATCGCGGCGTTGTCCGCGGAGCGCTGACGTGAATCTCTGGTGAGCTTCGCGGGAAGCGGATTCTCACCTTTGTCGATGCGCTGGCGCACATCTCGCGCCGTGTTGACCGAGACGCTCGCCTTCCGCGCTATTTCCCGCAGCGATGCGCGGGGATTTCGCAAGAGATATTCGGCAGCACGTCGTCGCCCACTGGCCGGACTGATCGGTCGGATTTTTCCGTCACGCCCGAGCCGGGGGTTCAACTGGGGAATTTCCTCAGCTGCACACCCTCGCAGTTTGCCTACCGTCTTGTTCGAGATTCCTGCGATCAACGCTATAGACCGATCTGACCAGTGCGGGTAAAATACCAAAACCTTTCTCGCAGCGGCTTTTCGCTCTGACAGGGTCAACGGCAGGCCGTGGGTGACATTGAGGTGAACGGCGAGCGCGAAAGCCCCACGCTCGTCACCGTCGAAGAACCTCGCCAATACTGTGCTGTCGCCCCGTAATTCGCTTGCGCGCAACCGATGCACACCATCGATCACCCGCATCGAGGCCCGATGAATCACTATCGGAGGTAGCGCCAACGGTGATTGCGCCAAGATCTTGACGTGACGCTCGTCTGTCTTGTTTTCCCTCGGCGTGTACGAATCGCGAATCGAAGCCACCGGAACCTGCTCAACTGGCAGCGAATCACAAAGCCTCACCCAGTCCTGCACCGGGCACGCGGGCAAGGACTCCGATTTCTCGCAGGCGGGGATCATCCGAAGCGCGGTGCTGTCGTTTGCTTGCGGCATCATCTGGAAGCCTCAGCTATCTTTCCGCGTATCTATCAGCCCGACTGATCCGCGACCACAGCCGGCAACCAAATGTTTGTTCTGCGCCCATGCGATCAACCCCTCTCGGCGATTCCTGCGAATTCAGTACGGCCGGCGTTGGTCTTATACCGCCCGCTAAGCGGCCGTGACCGCCTGCAAAACGACACCCAGGACCCTCGAGCGCACGCCACATGACCACAACGTAGCCATCTGGATCAACGCACCTCGGCGTACTTACGCTTGCGTAAGGTTACTCAAGAGTAAGTACAGCGAAGGTGAATTGTCAACTTATTGAATCGCCGTGGGCACGACTGGTCGACTGATCGGCTGCGGTGCCGATAGGTGACAACAAAGGTTGTTGCAGAGGGTATTTGGGGCATCCCCTGCCAGGAAATCGCATCCAGTCGCATCCAGCCGGCGTTTCGCGGCCGAGTTTCTCCGCGTATCGGGATGCCCGGCGCGGGTGCGCTTCGGCCGGCTGAACATAATGAGTCCAACAACCGGCAAGGGAGCCCCGATGAGCACGACCAGCGCAGAACGCCCGCTTCGGGTAATTCAGTGGACCACCGGCAATATCGGGCGGCGATCGCTGCACGCCATCATCGGCAGGCCGGACTTGGAACTGGTCGGTGTCTACGCCCACGGCCAGGACAAGGTCGGGGTGGACGCCGCTGAGTTGTCCGGCTGGCCCGAGCCGACCGGCGTCAGGGCCACCAACGACATCGACGCGCTACTGGCCCTTCAGCCCGACGCGTGTTGCTACAACCCGCTGTGGCCCAGCGTCGACGAGTTGGTACGGCTGCTCGAATCAGGGACCAACGTCTGCTCGAGCGCGGCCTGGATCACCGGTGCCAAGCAAACCCCGCAAGACCGGCAGCGCATCGTGGACGCCTGCAAGCGCGGCGACTCGACGATTTTCGGCAGCGGTGCGCACCCGGGGATGACGAACCTGATCGGCATGGCGCTCAGTGGGTCCTGCGAACGCGTCGACGAGATCCGCATCACCGAATCGGTGGACTGCTCTACCTACGAATCGGCGGAAACGCAGACCGCCATGGGCTTCTCACAAGACCCCGACACGCCCGGGCTCGCCGAGAATGTGCGACGCGAAAGCGAAGTCTTCGCCGAATCGGCCGCGATGATGGCCGATGCCATCGGTGCCACGCTGGACAAGCTGACCTTCGACGTCACGTTTACCGCCGCCACCGCCGACTCCGATCTGGGCTTCATGAAAATTCCGGCCGGGACGGTCGGCAGCGTCTACGGCTATCACCGCGGTTGGGTCGGCGACAGAAACGTGGTCAGCGTCGGCTTCAACTGGACGATGGGCGATCATGTGACACCGCCCAAGCCGCTCGAACACGGCCACGTCATCCAGGTCTTCGGGCTGCCCAACATGCGCACGGTCGTGCACTGCCTGCCGCCCAAGGATTGGCCCGAGCCGGGATTCATGGGCCTGGGCATGATCTACACCGCGATGCCGGTGACCAATGCGGTGCCCGCGGTCGTGGCGGCTAGACCGGGGATCGTCACGCTGGCCGACCTGCCGCCCGTTACCGGTCGCGTTACCCGCTGACGGTGCGAGCCGAGATACCCAGCAGGGACCTAACAGAACGCGGGCGTGCTCTATCAATTAGCATCGTTAGCCGAGCGAAGTTCTCGTCGGCATCGTCGACGACGACCGGCGGATCTGAGCTCAATCGGCAAACTGCCCCGGACGCGTCGGCTTCGGCCGCGGAAATAATCCGTGGCGTGAGGCGTCCGCAGGCACGAGCGCGGACGAAGCGGCGGAAGGAAACCGAGTGAAGTCGATTTCGATTGGCGGCACGCTCAAACGCGGCTGGATCCCGTTGGTGCTCGTGGTCGTCTTGTCGGTCTCCGCGCTCGCCGTGACGCGCCTGCACAAGATATTCGGCTCGGAAGATCTCAACGCTAATTCAGGGGCCGGTATCAAGATCGTGCAGTTCAACCCCAAAGTCGTGAAGTACGAGATCTTCGGAGCGCCCGGGAGCACGGCGAACATCAACTACTGGGACGCCGACGCCAACACGCACCAACTCAACCACGTTCCGTTGCCGTGGACCACCACGCTGTCCACCACCCTGCCCGCGGTCAGCGCCAACATCATGGCCCAAACCGACGGCGGCAACATCGGCTGCCGCATCACCGTCGACGGCGAGCTTCGCGAGCATCAAAGCGCCGAGGGCCACAACGCCCAGGCGTTCTGCCTGGTGAAGTCCGCATGAGCGAGACCGATGCCACGACCACCGACGCCGGGCACCCCCACCGGCCGTTCATCCCACACTTCATCCGCATCTTCGCGATCCCGATCATCCTGGGTTGGGTCGCCCTGACCGTCTTCGTCAACGTCGCGTTCCCGACCCTGGAAGTTGTCGGCGAGGCGCATTCGGCGCCGATGGCTCCGCTCGACGCGCCGTCGATGAAGGCGATGATGCGGATGGGTCACAACTTCGAGGAGTTCGACTCCAACAGCACGGTGATGGTCGTGGTGGAAGGCCAGCAGCCACTCGGCGATGCCGCGCACCGCTATTACGACAACATCGTGCGCAAACTGCGCCAGGACACTGCGCATGTCCAGCACATCCAGGACTTCTGGGGTGACCGGTTCACCGCGGCGGGCGCGCAGAGTGCTGACGCCAAGGCCTCCTACGTGCAGGCCAATATTGCCGGCAACCAGGGCACCACGCAGGCCAATAACTCCGTCGAGGCCGTCCGCAAGGTCGTCGACGAGGAACCCGCACCGCCCGGGGTAAAGGCCTACGTCACCGGTCCCGCGGCGCTGTCCGACGACATGCACGTCATCGGCAACGCGAGCCTGGCCAAGATCACCCTGTTCACCTTGGGCGCGATCGCAATCATGCTATTGCTGGTCTACCGCTCGATCGTCACCACGTTGATCCAGCTGTTCATGACCTTCGTCGCACTCGCGTGTGCGCGGGGAGTTGTCGCGGTGCTCGGCTACAACAACGCGTTCGGGCTCACCACTTTCGCGGCGAACATCTTGACCATGCTGGCGATCGCCGCTGGGACGGACTACGGGATCTTCCTGGTCGGCCGCTATCAGGAGGCGCGTCGCGCGGGGGAAGACCGGGAAACCGCTTACTACACCACGTTCAAAGGCGTGGCCCCTGTGGTGCTCGGTTCGGGCCTGACGATTGCCGGCGCGACGTACTGCCTGAGCTTCTGCCGGCTGCCCTGGTTCAACACCATGGGTGCTCCGGTGGCCATCGGCATGATCGTCGTCGTCGCGGCCGGGCTGACGCTGGGTCCCGCCGTCGTCTTCCTGGGCAGTCGTTTCGGCCTGTTCGAGAAGAAGGGCCAGGCCCGCGGCCGGCTGTGGCGACGGGTCGGCACCGCGGTAGTGCGTTGGCCCGCACCGATTTTCGCGGTCAGCGCTGCGGTCGTCCTGGTCGGCATGGTCGCGTTGCCCAGTTTCAAGACGAGTTACAACGATCGCCACTACCTACCCGAAACAGCGCCGTCGAACATCGGGTACGCCGCCGCCGATAAGCACTTCTCGGAAGCCCGGATGAATCCGGACTTGCTGATGATCGAGGCCGACCACGACATGCGCAACACGTCCGACATGTTGGTGCTGGACAAGGTCGCCAAGAACGAGATCCGCACCGTCGGCATCGCGATGATCCAGGACATCACCCGGCCCTTGGGAATTCCCATCCAGCACAGCTCGATTCCCTTCCAAAACAGCATTCAGGGCCAGACCACCATGCAGAACATGGACTTTCTGAAAGACAGAATGAAAGACATTCTGAAGATGGCCGACGAGATGCAGATCATGATCGACGTAACCACGCGCCAGGCGAAAGTCACCCATGACCTGGCCAATGCCGCCCGCGACAGCGCGAAGACCACCGAGGAAACATCGCAAATCACCGACACTCTGCGTGACCACATCGCGGATTTCGAAGACTTCTACCGGCCGATCCGCAGCTACTTCTATTGGGAGAAGCACTGCTACGACATCCCGGTCTGCATCTCGTTCCGATCGTTGTTCGACTCGATCGACGGCTTCGACGAACTCGCCGAGAAGTTCCATGTTCTCTCGGGCGAGATCGCGCGCACCGCGCAGGCCTCGCATGAGTTGGAGATGCTGATCCCGATCATGCTCGACACGCTGAAAACAACACATGGCCTCACGCTGACCATGTACGCGACGTTCCACGCGATGATCGACCAGATGGAGGCCATGAGTAATACCTCCATCGTGATGGGACAAAGCTTCGACAAGTCGCAGAACGACGACTTCTTCTATCTGCCTCCGGAGGCCTTCGGCAACCCGGAATTCCTTCGTGGCGTGAAGATGTTCTTCTCTCCCGACGGAAAGTCGGTGCGGTTCTTCATCACTCACCAGGGCGACCCGATGACGCCCGAAGGAATCGCCCGGGTGTCCGCCGAACGGACCGCTGCTCAGGAGGGACTCAAGCAGTCCTCGCTGTCGGACGCCAAGGTATATCTCGGCGGCACCGCGGCGACCTTCCGGGACATGGCAGACGGCGAGAAGTACGACTTGATGATCGCCGTGGTGTCGGCGTTGACGCTGATCTTCATGATCATGCTGATCCTCACCCGCAGCGTGGTGGCGGCACTGGTGATCGTCGGGACCGCGAGCAGTTCGATCGCGGCATCCTTCGGGCTGTCGGTGTTGATCTGGCAGGACCTGTTCGGGATGCGGCTGCACTGGATCGTGGCCGCGCTGTCGGTCATCATCCTGTTGGCCGTCGGCTCCGACTACAACCTGCTGCTGGTTTCCCGGTTCCGGGAAGAGATCCATGCCGGACTCAAAACCGGATACATCCGGTCCATGGCCGGCACCGGCGCGGTGGTGACATCGGCTGGTCTGGTGTTCGCCTTCACGATGGCGGCGATGCTGGGCAGCGAGCTGACGGTGTTGGGCCAGTTCGGATCCACGGTCTGCATCGGCCTGCTGCTCGACACTTTGGTGGTGCGCACGCTGTTGATGCCTTCGCTGGCCACACTGCTCGGTCGCTGGTTCTGGTGGCCGCAGGTCGTCCACCCCCGCGGTGATCACGCCAAGCCGAAGCCGCACCCGGCACCGGCCGAGGAGGACAACACCGCGCCGCTGGCCGTGCAGAAATCCTGACGACGATTTAGTCGCTGCGCGCCAGTTGCAGGCATACCCCGAGCGCGCCCGCTCCGACATGCAGCGACAGCACCGGGCCCAGCTCGGTGACGATCGCCGGCTCACAGCCGGGCAGCCGCTCGGCCAGCGCAGCGACCAGGTTCTGCGCGCCGTCGGGGTCGGCGACGTGATGCACGGCCATCGAAGCTGACCGGTCTTCGACGACATCACATACCCGGTCGATCATCGTGGCGACCGCTTTGCTGGCCGTGCGTACCCGTTGCGCCAGAACCAGTTTGCCGTCGTCGATGCGCAGCAGCGGCTTGAGCGAGAGTTTGGTACCCAGCCACGCGCCGGCACCACCGATACGCCCGCTTCGTCGCAGGTTGTCCAGCTGGTGTACGACAATGAACCCATAGTTACGGCTGACCGCGGCCGCGGCGGCTTCCTCGACGGTGTCCAGGTCAGCGCCGTCGCGGGCCGCCTCCGCGGCGGCCAGCGCGATGAAACCCGTATTCATCGCGGCCGATCTCGAGTCGAGAACCCTTACTGCTGAGCCGATTTCGGCCGCGGTTTGCTCAGCCGCACGAAGTGTCCCGGACAGCGCGGCTGAAAGATGCACCGCCACCACCCCGTCTCCCCCGCTGTCGGCCAGCGCCTGCCGATATACATCGGCTAACTCGGCCGGTGTCGCTGCGGCGGTCGTCGCGTGCCCGTAATCGTGGATGTCGTCGGGAATATCGTCCACACCGTCACGCAAGTCGGCGTCGTCGACCAGAACATGCAAGGGCACTTGACGTATCGCCCACTGCCGACGCAGCCCGTCCGGCAGGCGCGCCGACGAGTCGGTTACGACGACGACAGGCATGAATTCAGCCGCGCGGATCGTCCGGTGAGACGCCGGCCTCCGCCAAGCCCTTGAGCATGCCCTCCGCAACAGCCTGGTGGGCCTCGAAGTTCCAGTGTATTCCGTCCGGATTGCCGCGACCGCTCAGAACATGTTCGGCGACAGCGGCTTTCAGGTCGACCAACGGAACGCCGTGCTGACTGGCCCACTCGGTGAGCGCAGCAACGGTGCCGGCCCGGCCATGATGAGCCTTCCCGTAAGTCTCGGCGATATGCACCGACGGTAGTGAAGCCACAATCGGGATGCCGGGTCGATTGAAATCGATTGCACCGCGAGTCAGCTCGAGGTATTCGGCGGAAAGCTGAGGCGGCAGAGCAGCTCTGGCCACCGGCGACAGTCGCGGCTGGGCCCAACCGTAGCCGTCGCGAACCCACCGTCGCAGCAACGGTGGACGGACGTAGCGGATGAGCTCCCGCAGTGCGGTCGGCAGCGGCGAGGGCAGCGAATCCATGCCGCCGGTCGCGAAGATCACCGCCCCGGCGCGCGGCAACGCCGCCCATGACCTGGGATCCTGGGTGGCCGCCCACCACACATCGCGGCAGGTCCAGCCGATGCGGCCGATCAGCTCCAAATCCCAACCAAGTTGTGCCGCAACGATATTTGGCCAGATACGCGGGTCGTCTGCCGGCAGCCCCCCGGTAGGACCGTAATAGGCGAGTGAATCGGCGAAGACCAGCAGAGTCGGCCTCGACTGGTGCTCAGAGGACATCGACAGTGACCTGTGCTGAAGCGTTCCACACGTCGAGCCGCCACCGGATGGTATCGACATCGGCGTTGCCGGATTCCGGATCGGCGGAGTGCCCGGACAGCTGAGTCCAACTCGCATTGCCCATGCCGCCCAAGGCGGGCCAGCTGGCCACCGGCAGCCGTAGCAACGCCGCGGTCAACGCGGCGATCAGGCCACCGTGCGTGACCAGCACCACCGGGCGCGCCAGTTCGTCGACCGCGCCCCATTCGGGCTCACCAGCGACCAACTCGGCGATCAACGGCAGGCTGCGTGCGGCGACGTCGACCCTGCTCTCCCCGCCGTGCGGCGCCCAGGTGGCGTCCTCGCGCCACGCCAGCCGGGCGCCCGGCGCGATCGCGTCGATCTCGGCGTGCGTCATGCCCTGCCAGTCGCCGAGGTGGGTCTCCCGCAGGCGGTCGTCTGCCTGAACCGGTAAGCCGATGAGCTCATGCAGCTCGGCCGCCGTGTCGTAGGCGCGCCGAAGATCGGACGACACCACACGCAGCGGCTGCTGTTTGGCAAGCGCCTCGGCTGCCGCTACCGCCTGGGCGCGGCCCAGCTCAGTCAGGTCGGTGTCCAACTGGCCCTGCATCCGGCTACCGAAATTGAACGCGGTTTGGCCGTGTCGCAGCATCACCAGCCGACGCACCGTCACAGCTGGCTCGCTGAGTTCTCGGGATTCTCGGACAGGTCCACCGGCACCGGGGGGCAGTCGCGCCACAGCCGGTCGAGCGCATAGAAATCGCGTTCGTCCTGATGTTGGATGTGCACGACGATGTCGACGTAGTCGAGTAACGTCCACCGGCCTTCGCGGGTGCCCTCGCGGCGGGCGGGTTTGTAGCCGGCTTGGCGCATCTTGTCCTCGACCCCGTCAACGATGGCGTTGACTTGCCGTTCGTTCGACGCCGAGGCGATCACGAAGCAGTCGGTGATGACAAGTTGATCGGAGACATCGATGACGACGACATCGTCGGCCAGCTTCGAGGCGGCCGCACGGGCGGCGACGGTGGCCATCTCGATTGCCTCCGGCGCGGCCGTCACATTTCCTCCTGCGGTTTTCGGTAGAGCTCGCGTTTGGAGATGTATTGCACGACGCCGTCGGGCATCAGGTACCACAGCGGGCGTCCTTCTGCGGCGCGCTGACGGCAGTCGGTGGAGGAGATTGCCAGCGCGGGAATTCCAACCAAGGACAATGCGTCGTCAGGCAGCCCGTCGAGGACGCCGGTGAGGTGTGCGCGGCCGAGTTCGTAGCCGGGCCGGCTGACCCCGACGAACCGCGCTACGTCGAACAGCTCCCCCAAGTCCTGCCACGACAGAATGGAGGAGAGCGCGTCGGCTCCGGTGATGAAGTACAGATCGGAATCGGGGTTGATCGTGCGCAGATCCCGCAAGGTGTCCTTGGTGTAGGTGGGGCCGCCGCGATCGATGTCGACGCGGCTGACCGAGAAGCGAGGGTTCGCGGCGGTGGCGATCACCGTCATCAGGTAGCGGTCTTCTCCGGCGCTGACCTGGCGTCCTTTCAGCCAGGGCTGACCGGTCGGCACGAACACCACCTCGTCCAGGTCGAACCGATCCGCGACCTCGCTGGCCGCCACCAGGTGGCCGTTGTGGATCGGGTCGAATGTCCCGCCCATCACTCCCAGCCGCCGCTTTTGCACGGTTTGCCAGCTTACTTGAGCGTCGCGGTGGCCCCCATTCACATCAGTCACATCGGCCACATCGGCACCTCGACGGGGCGGCACTCCGGTGGCAGATGTCGCGGCTCAGACCGGCAGTAGCGCGTCGATCACCGACGCCAGCTGCTTGGCCGATCGGCACTCGTGCATAGCGATCACCTCTTGGTAGCGCGGTATCGCCGAGTCGCCGCTACCCCACAGGTGCTTGGGCTCGGGGTTGAGCCAGTGCGCATGCCGGCTGGCGGTCACCATGTGGGCCAGCAGATCGGTGGCCGGATCACGGTAGTTGGTGCGCCCGTCGCCAAGCACGAGCAACGAGGTGCGCGGCGACAGCACGTTCGGATGCCCCTGAATGAACGAGACGAAGGCGTTGCCGTAATCGCTGTGGCCATCGCGGGTGTAGACACCCGCCTCCCGGGTGATCCGCTGAATCGCCACCGCCAGGTCGGCATCCGGCCCGAACATGTGGGTCACCTCGTCGCTGGTGTCGATGAAGGCGAAGACCCGAACGCGGGAGAACTGCTGCCGCAGGGCGTGCACCAACAGCAGGGTGAAGTGGCTGAACCCGGCGACCGAACCGGACACGTCGCACAACACCACTAGCTCGGGGCGCGCCGGGCGAGGTTTGCGCATTACCAGGTCGATCGGCACGCCGCCGGTGGACATCGATTTACGCAGCGTCTTGCGCAGGTCGATTGCCCCGGCCCGGGTACGACGCCGGCGGGCGGCCAGCCGGGTGGCCAGCATGCGCGCCAGCGGCTGCACAACTGTGCGCATCGCGCGCAGCTGATCGCCCGACGCGCGAAGGAACTCGACATTTTCCGATAGCTGTGGGATGCCGTACATTTGAACGTGGTCACGGCCCAGTTGCTCGGCTGTGCGCCGCTTGGTCTCGGCGTCGACCAACTTCCGCAATTGCGTGATCCGCTGCGCGGCAAGTGCTTTAGCGATCTGCTCTTGAGTTGGCGTGGGCTCGTCGCCGTAGGGGGCAAGCAGACCGGCCAGCAGCTTGCCCTCCAACTCGTCGAGCGCCATCGCCTTCAGCGCCTGATACGAGGAGTACGAAGGGCCACGGCTGGAGTTGTATTTGCCGTAGGCGTCGACGATCTGGGCGATCATTGCGACCAGGCGCTCGTCCATGTCGGCGAGATCTGCGTTGTCGGTAAGCAGATCCGCCAGCATCTGACGCATCGCCTCGACGTCGTCGGGCGGCAACTGGATGTCGGGATCGACGGCGGCCTCGTCGGTGACCACTGCCCGCGCACCCAGCGCGGACGGCCACCACAGGTCGAACATCGCGTCGTAGGTCTCGCGGTGGTCGGGACGGCGCAACACCGCACACGCCAGGCCTTCGCGCAGCACCTCCCGATCACCCAGACCGAGGACCGCCATCACCCTGCCGGCATCCACGGTCTCCGAAGGACCAACCGAAATACCCTGCCCGCGAAGAGCTTCGACGAACCCGACCAGGTGACCTGGCAGGCCGTGCGGGGCCAGCGGCTGGTTGGGGCGAACGCGACGGGCTGCCATCAGCTGCGCCTCAATTCAGCCGTAGTTCGCTGGTGGCGCGTTGCTGATCGGATTGGTGCTTGAGCACCACGCCCATCGTGGCGGCGATGGTCGCGTCGTCGATGGTGTCCAAGCCGAGCGCCAGCACTGTGCGACCCCAGTCGATGGTCTCGGCGACCGAGGGCACTTTCTTGAGTTGCATTCCGCGCAGCACGCCAATGATTCGCACCAACTCTTCGGCGATGTGGCCAGGGAGTTCGGGCACCCGGGACAACAGGATTCGGCGTTCCAGCTCGGGATCGGGGAAGTCGATGTGCAGGAACAAACAGCGACGTTTGAGTGCTTCGGACAGCTCGCGGGTGGCGTTGGAGGTCAGCACCACAAACGGTGGCCGCTCGGCGGTGATGGTGCCCAACTCGGGGATAGTCACCGCGAAGTCGGACAGCACTTCCAGAAGCAGACCTTCGATTTCGATGTCGGCCTTGTCGGTTTCGTCGATCAGCAGGACGGTGGGCTCGGTGCGCCGGATCGCGGTCAGCAGCGGCCGCGACAGCAGGAACTCCTCGGTGAACACATCGGTCTTGGTTTGATCCCAGTCAGCGGACCCGGACTGAATACGCAGGATCTGCTTCGCGTGGTTCCACTCGTACAACGCGCGGGCTTCGTCGACGCCTTCGTAACACTGCAGGCGGACCAGACCGGATCCGGTGGCCTGCGCGACGGCGCGGGCCAGTTCGGTCTTGCCCACCCCCGCCGGACCCTCCACCAGAAGCGGCTTGCTTAGCCGGTCGGCGAGGAAAACGGCTGTCGCGGTGGCGGTGTCGGGCAGGTAGCCGGTTTCAGTCAGCCGACGGCCGACGTCGTCGATATCGGCGAACAGCGGGGCGGGCCGCGCAGGCACACTCACTTTTGCCCTTCTTCCTCAGCTATGTCAGGCTCCTCAGCTATTCAGACCGGGCGGATCTGGCCGTCGCCCCAACCGATCCATTTGGTCGAGGTCAGTTCGGCAAGCCCCATCGGGCCGCGGGCGTGCAACTTCTGGGTGGAGATACCGATCTCGGCGCCGAACCCGAACTGTTCACCGTCGGTGAAGCTCGTCGATGCATTGACCATCACCGCGGCTGCATCGATGCCCTCGGTAAATCGTTGGGCGGCAGCCATATTCGAGGTGACGATGGCCTCGGTGTGTCCGGTGCCGTATTCGTTGATGTGCGCGATCGCCGCATCGACGCCGTCCACCACCGCGACAGCGATCTCCATCGCCAGGTACTCGCGCCGCAGGTGAGCCTCGTCGGGGTCGAGATTCACTGTCACGCCGGCGTTTTCGAGCGCATTGATCAGCCGCGGTATGGCCTGCTCGGCGATCGCCGAGTCGACCAGAAGCGTCTCTGCGGCGTTGCACACGCTGGGGCGACGGGTCTTGGAGTTCAGTAAGATCCGTTCGGCCATGTCCAAATCGGCGGCGTCGTGCACGTAGACGTGACAGTTGCCGACACCGGTTTCGATGGTCGGCACGTGCGCGTCGCGGACCACCGCATCGATTAGTCCCGCGCCCCCGCGCGGAATCACTACGTCGACCAAACCGCGGGCCTGGATCAGGTGGGTGACAGTCGAGCGGTCCGCCGGCGAAATGAGCTGGACGGCATCAGCCGGTAAATCCTCGCTGGCGAGCGCTGCACGCAACACGTCGACCAGTATGTGATTGGAATTGACCGCCGAGGCGCTTCCGCGCAGCAGCGCAGCGTTCCCTGATTTGAGCGCCAGACCGAAGGCGTCCACGGTGACGTTGGGCCTGCCCTCGTACACGATCCCGATCACACCGAGCGGGACGCGTTGCTGACGCAGAGCCAGCCCGTTAGGCAGGGTGTAGCCGCGCAGCACCTCGCCCACGGGATCGGGTAGACCGGCGACCTGCCGCAGACCGCCGGCGATTGCATCGACACGCTGCGGGTTCAGCGCCAACCGGTCGAGGATCGCGGCCGGGGTGCCAGCGGCCTGCGCCACGCCGAGATCTTCGCGGTTGGCCGCCAGGATTTGGTCGGTCTGCGCCACAATCGCCTCTGCGGCAACACGCAACGCGTGGTCTTTGGCAACCGTCGGCAGGGCGGCCAGCGCACGAGCGGCGACCCGGGCCCGGCGCGCGGCGTCGAGCACCTGCTCGCGCAGGTCCGGAGCCGACAAGGCATGCACACTCATCGAAACAGAGTATCGGCTGGACGTTGCTCAGGCGCGACGGCCCGGTTCGAATCCGGCCCGCGACGTTTCCTTTCGCCGTTCCTCGATAATGCGGCCCAATTCCTGAAGCAGCGACGGTGTTCGCAGGACGAGATCTTCGATGTGCTCACGATCGATCTCCAGCGCGACGATCTCGTCCAGCGCATAGGCGCCAGAGAGATTTGGTTGACGAGTCAGAGTGGTCAACCCGAGGAACGAGCCCTGCTCCACCACGCTGAGTGGCACCACCGAACCGTCTTCGGTGGTGGTGGTCAGGCGAACGCTGCCGTTGACCAGAAACGTCATGGCTCTGGGCACTTCACCGGCGTATTGGACGATTTCGTCGGTTCCGTAGCGGACAACCTTGGCGTGCGGGACGAGTGACTGCTGATCGGTGAGGCTCAGCCGCAATGCCGGCGCCACGACCGTTTGCATCGCCTTCTGCACCCGCGCCGGTGTGGAGAAGTCGTCGTCAGCGAGGTCTAGGTGGAGGCCTTCTCGCCGAGCCGCGTACCAGATCCACCGCAGGAACGTGGCTTGCGCGGCGCCGTCGTCGGCGGGCGACTTCAACGCGATGCTGACCCGGTACTCACCGGCACCAGCGGCCGTCGATGTGGGCGCGACGTCGGTTTTGCGCTGAGGCAGCGCGCTCGCGACCCGCACCAGCAGACGGCATACCTGGTCGGGTGGGTCGGCCACCGAGAAAGTTGTTGTGATCGACAGTTTGTGCGCGCCGGGTGGACGACTGAGATTGGCGAACGAGGTGGCGGCCAGCACCGAGTTGGGCGTGATCTGCAGACCGTGGCCGGTGTGGATGTGCACGGCGCGCCAGTTCGCTTCCACGATTCGTCCACGCGCCGCCGGGGTCTCCAGCCAGTCTCCGATCCGGAATGGCTGCTCGAACAACATGAACAACCCCGACACGATCTGGCCGACGGAATTCTGCAACATCAGGCCGATGACCACCGACGTCACGCCGAGCGCGGTGAACAAGCCGCCGACCCGCACACCCCAGACGTAAGAGAGAATCATCGCAAGACCGACTGCGATCAGCAAAAACCTGGTGACGTCCCGAAATATCGTCGGCACCCGCTGGCGCCACGAGTCCTCCGGCGCCCCCTCGAACACCGTGGCGTTGAGCCCCGACAAGAGCAATAGCAACATCACGAAGCCGAATACCGTCGCGAGCACCTCCACCGAGGTGAACTGGGCCGGCACCCGCGCTACCTTGACCAGTAGCACCAGCAGCGCCGCCAGCGGTACCAGATAGCTGCGCATCAAGTTGACCGGCCCGGCCAAAGCGCTATCCCTGCGGGCCAGGAACTGATGCCACTCGGTGAGACTGATCAGCGCCAAGGGCAGTCCGAGGGCCAGCCCGGCAGCCCAGTACAACCAGAACGGGTCGGTGACGTTCACTTGCGCTCCGACAATCGCCAGATCGTCTGGTCCGAGCCGTCGACGGTGATGCTTCCCGCGGGCGTGAACTGCCGGATGTCGCGCATCACCTCGTACACCGCCGATGTGACGTAAATACCGGACTCTGTTGTCCCGCTGCGCATCTGATGGGCCAGGTTCACCGTGGCGCCCCACATGTCGTAGATGACGCTGGCTCTTCCGACCAGACCGCTGATCACATTGCCGGTATTGACGCCGGCTCGAATGCCGAGGTGGTGGCCCGTGCCGCTGTTGAAACGCTCGATGACCCGTTGCATCTCCGCGGCGAAGTCGATGGTTCGGTGGACGCTGTCCAGCCGTGGCACGGTCAATCCGCAGCTGGCGAGGTAGCCATTGTGAACGGTGCGAAGCGGTTCCACACCAAGGGTTTCCGCCGCTGAATCGAGTTCCCGCATCAGCTCGTCGACGATCCCGACCAGTTCGTCGCCGGACAGCCCTTTCGAGATCTCGTCGAGGCCGACGATGTCGGCGAAGATGACCGTGACGTCCTGGTGCTCTTGCGAAATGGTCTGCTCACCGTCGCGATAGCGCCGCACGACCTGCTCGGGCATCAACGACAGCAACAGCCGGTCGTTTTCCTTGCGCTGTTCGGTGAGCAGGCCGTCCTTGATCTCCAGGTTCCGGCTCATCTCGTTGAAAGCGCCAGTGAGATCGCCGATCTCGTCACGGGACGTGACCGGTATCCTGACGTCGTAATTGCCGGCGCTGATTTCCTCGGCGCCGGCCTGTAGTCGCCGGATGGGCCGCACGAATGCCTGGGCGATCAGCATCGCCAACACGCACAGGACGAAAACCAACGCCGCGGCCGTCACGATCAGCGTCCGGGTGAATGCCTCGATACGGGAATTGGCCTCGGAGCTGTCCCGGGTCGCCAAGATCGACCAGCGCAGATCTGAATTAGGCACGGTCAGCGGACCGTAGGCCGCGAGTTCATGGTCGCCCAGATAGCCGGTATCCATGACCGTTCCGGTCTGGCCCCGTTGGGCGGCGTGAAACGCCTCGGTCTGCACCGGCTGGACCAGTGTCGTACCGTGCCACCGCAACGCTTCGGCGACAATGTCAGGCGGTGTGCCTGCGGCTATCGCGTCGCGTTGATATTTTTCGGGGTCTTGCAGAAACAGCCGGGAGTCAGAACGCATCAGGCCGTCCGGACCGGCCAGGTAGGTCTCCGCCGTCGCACCCATGCCAGCGGTTTTCCAGTGCTGATCGGCGGTCATGATTCGGTTGACTTTCGAGATCGGCAGCGGGAGCGCCATAACCCCCGCTGCCTTGCCTCCCACATCGATCGGTGACACCAGCCACGCGATGGGCATTCCGGCGGCGGGCTGAACCGG
>Ga0302326_10010249_pt1 | contig 20332 bp, 14 predicted proteins | sample Palsa_T0_3_FD_202264 | JGI IMG/M metagenome (GOLD analysis project Ga0302326, IMG submission 202264) | Peat permafrost microbial communities from Stordalen Mire near Abisko, Sweden - Palsa_T0_3 | ecosystem: Environmental > Terrestrial > Soil > Palsa > Peat permafrost | place: Sweden: Abisko...
GACCGTCAGGTCGCGTTAAAAAACGAACGAGAAGAGGAGTACTTTCATGACATACATGCGGACTTCAAGAATATTGCAGGCTGTGGTTGCGGCTGGCCTTACCTTTGGCTGCATTGCCGCGTCGAGCGGCGCAGATGTCGCGGTGAAACTGACCGGTGATCAGGAAGTTCCGGCGGTGGCGACGGATGCCAGCGGCAGCGGAAAAATCGTGATCAAGCCGGACAAGTCGGTGAGCGGCAGCCTAACGACCAAGGGAGTCGAAGGCACCATGGCACATATTCATCTCGCAGGACCGGGGAAGAACGGCCCGCCGATCATTGCTCTCGTCAAGACGTCGGAAAATACCTGGTCGGTTCCCGATGGCGCAAAACTCACCGACGAGCAGTATCAGAGCTTCATGGCCGGAGATCTATACGTCAACGTGCACAGCGATGCGCACAAAGGCGGCGAAATCCGCTCGCAGCTGAAGCCATAGAGGGCAAGTCAACCGCGGCCGTCCGCTGATCCTCAGGCCTCGTCCCGGGATGCAATATCAGCGGCGGCCGCATAGCGGGCGCGAGCAAACCTGCGGGTTCCGCATCGCCCGGAGCGATCAGTTGTAGTGCCGGGGCAGGAGAATTCTGAAGGTGGTTCCGACCCCGGATTCGGAAGTGACCTCGATGGTTGCATCCAGCAAGTCGCACAATCGTTTGACGATGGACAACCCCAAGCCCTCGCCCGTTGCATCCCGGGCCAACGGGATCGGATTCGAGCCGTGATCGTGCGCCGCGGGTTTCGCAGGCGTTGGTAGCTCCGCGCCGGCCTCTCCATGCTTTACATCCTCCGCTTGCTGCTGTGCCTTCTCCAATGCCTGCATCAGCGGCTTGTCGGAACCGCTGTGAAGGCCCGGTCCGGTGTCGGAAATGCGCAGCTCCCAGCGCTTCGGATCACTTCCATCGCTGTCGCCCCATGCGACGGTGATGCCGCCGTCGCGGGTAAACTTGACGGCATTCAATATCAGATTCTGCGCGATGCGGCGAATCTTCACCTCGTCGCCTTCGATTGCGAACCCTTCCGGGCCGTTGCAACGCAGGAACAGGCGACGCTCCTGCGCCAGGGACCTTATCCCTTCGCATAACTGCTGCAACAAGACGGACACATCGACGAGTTCCACACGCCGCGGCTCGGTGCCGGCCTGCAGGCGCGCCAAATCAGTCACATCGTTGAGCAGGTGATGCAGGGAGGTCACGTTACGCATCAATATTCTGACGAAGGTGTCGCGGACCGGTTCGTGCAAGCCGCCCTGGCTCAAGCCCACCGTTGCGTTGGCGACGACGCCGAGGTTGCCGCGAAGATCGTGCGCAGCCTGCCGCCAAAGATCGGCCCGCTGTTTCTCCAATTGCTGAATATTTTCTAGCGCGGTCTCGAGATCCCTGACGTGGCCAGCCGCCTCTTGCTGCTGCAGCTGGAAGAATTGCGCGACGCTCTCCTCGATGCCCGTGCTGCACAGCGCAGCCCACATGCGGTTCGCCTCGCGGGTTGCGTCAACGTCGACGTGGCGATAGTTCTCGAGCTCCGCGACGACGATTTCATTGAGCTTACCGAGTTCACGCGTGACTTCACGCAGGTCGTAGCCTTGCTGCCATCGTTGCAGCCCGTGTGCCGCCGCCTGGGCGTGTCCAGCCTCACCATGCTGCTCGGCGGCGGCGGCAGTCGAGCTCCTGAGTTCGCGCTCGAATGTCGAGAGCAGCGCCGGGATATGATCGTACAAATCGACGAAGGGCAGCGCCACGCTGCTGGTCAGCGCGGCTTCTCTTTTTATGGCATTACGCCATGCAAGCAAGATCGCGTCACGCCGCGACTTGAGGTGATCGGCGAGCGCGAGCAGCCCGCTGTCAATGCTTGGCACGGAAAAACCTCCCTCTGCTGCCTACCCTTCGCGCCGGGTATTTCCGGCCGCCCGAGGTGCAGGCGCCGGAGTTTAGCGCTTTTTGACCCTTGCCCATAGCCTCGGGAGCCATCCTGCTGCGGCGAAAGGGCTGGACGTTTCCGGGAGTTGCGGCGAGGATAGCTCATGGGGCAACGTGTTCTCGAGCAACCCGCAGCCGCGCGCGCGTCGGATATTCCCTCGGTGGACCGGTTGCTGAACGAACCCGACATGACTCATTTGCTGATGCGCTGCGGCCGCACCCTGGTCGTCGCGGAAGCCCGCGAGGAGCTGCGCTGTCTGCGCGAGAAGGTCTTGCGCGGCGAATTGCGGTGCGCCGATTTGCAGCCCGCGGCGATCGCCCGCGGCGTCGAATCACGGCTCGCATCGCGAGCGCAGCCGCGCCTGCGCTCGCTATTCAATATGACGGGCACCGTGTTGCACACCAATTTCGGACGCGCACTCTTGCCCGACGCGGCTGTTCAGGCTGTGATTCGGGCGATGGGCACGCCGGTCAGTCTCGAATTCGATCTCGATTCGGGCGGGCGCGGCGATCGGGACCGCATCGTCGAGGCGCTGCTTTGCGAGTTGACCGGCGCCCAGGCCGCAACCGTGGTCAACAATAATGCGGCGGCCGTGCTGCTGATCATCAACAGTCTGGCAAACCGCCGCGAGGTCATCATGTCGCGCGGCGAGTTGGTTGAAATTGGCGGAGCCTTCCGCATGCCGGACGTCATGCGCAGCGCCGGCGCGAAGCTCATCGAAGTCGGCACGACCAACCGCACGCATCCTTCGGACTACATCGATGCGCTCGGCCCACGCACGGCGTTGTTGATGAAGGTACACACGAGTAATTTCGCCATCAGCGGCTTTACCGCAAGCGTCGGCGTCGAGGCGCTCGCCGAGGTGGGCGCCGGCAAGGGCATTCCGCTGGCGGTCGATCTCGGCAGCGGCAGTCTGATGGATCTGCGTCAGTGGGGGTTGCCGAAAGAACCTACGGTGCGCGAAACCGTTGCCGCCGGCGCTGATCTGGTGGCCTTCAGCGGCGACAAACTGCTGGGAGGACCGCAAGCCGGCATCATCGTCGGGAGGGCGGAATTGATTCAGCGTCTGAAGCGCAACCCGCTGAAGCGCGCGCTGCGGGTCGGCAAGCTTACGCTGGCTGCGCTCGAGCCGGTGCTGGATTTGTACCGCTCGCCGGAACTGCTGCGCGACCGACTGACGACGCTGCGTTTGCTGACGCGCCCGGTCGGCGAAATCCAGGCCCAGGCGCAGCGTTTGTTGCCGTCCTTTTCAGCGGCAATGGGCGGTTCGTACGAAGCGGCCGCGATGCCCATGACCTCGCAAATCGGCAGCGGCGCCCTGCCTGTGGAGACACTGCCGAGCCACGGCCTGCGCGTTCGCAGTATCGGGCGGCGCGGTGACTTGCGTAAACTGGAGTCGAGGCTGCGCGCTCTGCCGCGCCCGGTGATTGCCCGCTGTGCCGACAAGGCGCTATGGCTCGACATGCGCTGCCTGGAATCCGACCACGAGGAGGAATTTCTGCAGCAGCTCAGCTCGTTTGGTCGATGATGGGCACTCCCCGATTGACTTCGCTTTCTCACGGCGGCGGCTGCGGCTGCAAGATTGCGCCCGGAATTCTGGCTGAGCTGCTGAGAGGCCCGCTGCCCAAGCGCCAATACGCTGATCTTCTGGTGGGGCGCGACACCAGCGACGATGCGGCAGTCTATCGTTTGAATGATGAACAGGCCTTGGTGTCGACCACGGATTTCTTCATGCCGATCGTCGATGATCCCTTCGACTTCGGGCGCATTGCCGCGTGCAACGCGCTTTCCGATGTGTACGCGATGGGCGGCCGACCGTTGCTGGCGCTGGCAATCGTCGGCATGCCCATCAACATCCTGCCCCACGAGATCATCCGCGAGATATTGCGCGGCGGCGAGGCGGTCTGCGAGGCTGCCGGCATTCCCATCGCGGGCGGCCACAGCATCGATTCGGTCGAACCGATTTATGGATTGGCGGTCACCGGCGTGGTCGACCCGAAATTCATCAAGCGCAACGACAGCGCGCGCGCAGGGGATGTCCTGGTCCTGGGTAAAGCGCTGGGCGTCGGCATATTCTCCGCCGCCTTCAAAAGAGGCGTGCTCGACGCCGACGGTTATCGCGCGATGATCGACACCACCACGCAGCTGAATATACCCGGCATGGAGCTGTCCACGCTGCGCGGCGTGCATGCGATGACCGATGTCACGGGGTTCGGATTGCTGGGGCACTTGTTGGAGATGTGCCGCGGCAGCGGCCTGTCCGCGCGGATTGCCTCGGGCAATCTGCCGCTTCTCCCGGGCGCGCAGGTTCTGGCGCAATCGGGGATGGCGACCGGAGCATCGAATCGAAACTGGCAATCGTACGGAGAGTACGTCGAGCTTGCTCCGCATGTCGAAGGCTGGATGCAGGCCGTACTGACCGATCCGCAGACATCCGGCGGACTGCTGGTGGCATGCGACCCCGCCGAGGTTGCCTTCGTCGAGGCTAGCTTCGCGCGGCACGGGTTCGATCGAGCGGTGGTCATCGGCCGAATGACGGCGGGCGACGCCAAAGTAGTCGTCGAATGAACCAGGGCACGGCGCGTTCAGAGACCCACGGGTTGTCCCCGCTTGCCGGCGTGGCGATTCTATGCACCCTCATCGTGTGCGGGCTTTTCTACGTCAAATGGCTGCCGTATTACCACCGGGCCTTCGCCGCCTCGGCCAACCATTCGATCGGTAACTCCATCCTCATGGGAAGTGCCGCAACGGCGCCGCCGCCATCGATCAAAGCAGCCTTCGACTATGCGATCGCCTACGGCAAGGCGATCTGGCAGGCAATGGTTCTCGGCCTGTTGGTTGGGTCCGCACTTCAGGAGTTCGCGCCGCGAGCCTGGATAAGCCGCGCGCTCGGCCACTCCGGATGGCGCAGCGTGGTTGCCGGCGGATTGTTGGCCGTGCCGGGAATGATGTGCACCTGCTGTGCGGCACCCGTTGTCATCGGATTGCGCCGCCAAGGCGCTTCTGCTCCTGCCGGCATCGCTTTCTGGCTGGGCAACACCGTGCTCAATCCGGCCACCTTGGTGTTCATGGGGTTCGTGCTCGGGTGGAAATGGACCGGTCTGCGGCTGATCCTCGGTCTTTTGCTGGTGTTGTCCTGCGGCTATCTGGTTGGCCGGCTTGGATCTGAGCGGACGCGCGCGCTCGGCGCGCAACCCGGCGGCAGTGTCGATGGGCTCGAGTCGACGACGCCCTCCATCAAAGGTTGGATGGCGCGTTTCGCGCGCTTGGGGTGGGGGCTCATTCCCGAGTATCTAATCCTCGTGCTCATTCTCGGAGCGACCCGAGCTTGGTTGTTTCCGCAGATTGGTCCTTCCATCGGCAATGAGTTGCACTGGATCGTATTGATGTCGCTCGCGGGACTGCTGAGCGTGATCCCGACCGCAGGCGAAGTGCCCATCGTGCAAGCGATGCTGGCGCTCGGGATCGGCGCGGGTCCCGCAGCGGCACTGATAATGACGCTGGCGCCCGTCAGTCTGCCGTCGCTGGCGATGACGGTAAAGGCTTTCCCGCTGCGTACTCTTGGCTTAGTGACCCTGGCAGTCCTGGCGGCGGGAATTGCCGCGGGCTTGTCGGCCGTGGCCCTCAAGTTTTGATAAAAAGCGAGCGCTAGCGGCGCATCGGCAGGTCAACGTAGCTGTCGCCGTACCAGCGAACCTTGATGGGGGCCGTCCCATCGGCAATGGACTCTTCACTGACATCGTCTCCCGTACCGTAGTTGATCTCCCGATCCGGGCGTTTGCTGATTCCGAGAATCACGACCAAGCGGCTGCCGGGCAGCAGCAGCCGGCTGGTTATGCGCTCGCCCCGGAAGTTCAAGACCTGGCGCTCGCCTGCCTTGAGCAGGTGACGATGCACACGGTCCCGCGCGTAGCTTGCGCGCGTCTCGTTCGTCGGACTGAACAGGCGGAAGTAATCGCCGTTGGCCATGTGCTCGTACAGGATGATGTTCAGGTCCATGTCCATTTTGTTGACGGTGAAATCCAGCCGCGCGGAAAATACGCCATTCAATTCGATCGGATTCGGCAGCGGATCGCTTTCGTATAAGACGTGATTGTGCGGTGCGAGGCTCTTGCTGATGAGATCGAGGGACGGCCGCCAAGCTGCATCCTTGCGGTTCTTCAGGCTTACGGTTTGATGCACGAATGAGGGGTGTGGGTTCTTGTGCTGGGTGAGCCGGTGTCCGTCCCTGGATACGGCCGGGTCCAGATAGAACCGCAGCGCACCCTTTGCCATGGCGTCGAGCGACGCGGCGTGTTGCCAGTCGTTCGCGCCCATCACTTCGTAGTTGACGCGGTCCGCCAGCAGGGCGGGAGCCGCGCTTCCCTTGAACACATGGTCGAACCATTGATAGCGAATCTCGCGGACATCGACGAGAGCGACCGGATCGACCGGGTAGGCCTGCAACGTGGAGAGCGCTCCGCGCTGCATCACTGCATCGTCATATGGCCCGATGAGCAGGGTGTGATCGGCGTGCGGGTTGTAGCGGTGGTGCTGAGTGAAGTAGTACAGGGCGCCGGGCTGGCTGCCCGCGTAATAGCCGCTCACGGTCAGTACCGGAATGTCGATCTTCGCGAATTGCTCCCGGTACGGGATCATCTGCTGCCAGAATCGATCGTAGCTGGGGTGGTTCAGCCAGCGTATGAAAATCGGGTTCGGCTTGCGGTGGATGCGCCCGAAATCCCGGTAGCGTTTGCCGCCGGCGTACCATTTCTCATTGAGCGCCTGCCAGAGCGCATCGTTGTAGTAGTCCTTCTCATCAGCGGGCTTCTTGTCGGTGACGTACAAGGACCAGCGGTAAGCGGAATTCTGAAATATGTTTCCGGCCATGGGCACGTCCACACCGGGCGCGGTGGCCGCCGAGGTGGCGATTGCCCGCAAGGCAGCGGGCAGGTGCTTGGCGGCCGCCCATGAGGAAAAGCCGCTGTATCCCTCGCCATACATGCCTACCCGGCCGTCGCTCCACGGTTGTTTGGCGATCCAATCGATGACCGCGCGCGCATCGTCGCCATCATGTTGGTAGGGGACGACCGGCGCGGCGGTGCCGTGTACCCCGGGGACATAAGCCACGACCCCGACATAGCCGTGCGCGGCGCACTCTTTGGCAAGATTGGAAGAATCATAAATGGTGTATTCCAACAGGGTGGCAAGCGGCTTGGCCGCGCTGCGCGGTCGAATCGACACCGCGGCGACGCTGGCGCCGGCACGCGTCTTGATCACGATGTCGTCGACCACCTCGTAGCGCCGGCCATCGTCCTCGGCCGTGAGCTGCTCGACCGAAGGGGCGAAACTGCGGTAGGCATCGAAGTACAAATACGCCCAGAACAGATCGAACGCCGCAGATTGTCCGATGCTGTCGGAAGCGCGCTGTTGATCGAGCAGCCTTTGAAAGGCTTCTTTATAGACCGTGGGAGACGCGCGGAACCATTCGTTCGCCGCATAGGCATCGAGGTCGCTGAGACGCGAAACGACCTCGCGGTACGACCTCGCAAAGGCTTCCGTAAAACTGATCCGGCTCTCCGACTCCAATGCCCGCGCATGTGCATAGACATCGAAGATGATCTCGCGCCCGATCGGCCGGGGAACGCCCGACCGTCGCCGCAGGTCGCGCAACGAGCGGCGCGATTCATCCGCCGCGGAGTAATTGCCGGCGACCATCTGCAAGGCCGACAAATTGGCGAGGTAGCGATCGGGATCGGAATCTTGGTATACGGGGACCAGCCGGCCCGCCAAATCCCGCAGCGCGTTCCTGGCGGCCTCGCCGGGCGAGGCGGGCGCGCGGAAGTCCAGATCCGATGCGCCGCCCACGGACGCGAGCGCCGCGCCCATCAGTATCCAGATCACGCAAGACAGCGCTCTCATGCGTGGCTTCCCGGCGCTTTGTCGGGGTGCGCGCTGATCTCGCGGCGCGCGGATTTCACCAGGTGCAGCACGCGTGTGAACAACGGGTGAGCCTGCGCTGCGCCGCCGATGTGGATGATGGCCGTGCCCTTGAGCTCATTGTTGAAGACGTCGATGAGGACTTCGAGGACATCGTCGTCCAGCAGACCGAAAGTGCCGTCGACCAGCACCCAGGGCGGGGCTTGCAGCAGGATCCGTGCAACGGCGAGGCCGAGCTGCTCGTCCTGGCTCAATTCGCGATCCCAACGTTGAGTGGTGTCGAGCAGCGGTGCCAGACGTTCGAGACCCAGCCGGTACAGCGAACGTTTGAATGCCGCGTCGGTAAAATTGTCCGCCTTCAGCGGATAGGCAAGCACCTCGCGCAAGGTGCCGCGCGGCATGTAGGGGGTGCCGCGCGGCAGATAGAATATCTGCTCCGTGCCCGGGCGCACGATACGGCCGTTACCCCAGGGCCACAATCCCGCCAGCGCGCGAAATAACTGGGTTTTGCCCGTCCCCGGCGCCCCGAGGATGAGCACGCGCTCGCCGGACTTCACCACCACATGCTGTTCCTTGAGCTTGTCGGCGTTGGCCGCGGATATGATTTCCAACCCCTCGAGGGAGATCACGCCGGCGGCCCCCTCGACGTAGCTGATGCTGCTCTCGAAGTCTCGCGGCTCGTGCATGCTCATCAACGCGTAGCGGAAATTTGCGACTCGCAGCAAGGTCGCGCGCCAATCGGCGATGGCGCTGAAATTATCTATGAACCAACGCAGCGAGGACTGCGCCTGGCTGAACGCCCCGGCCGCCATCATCAGGCCGCCGAAGGTCACCTTGCCGCTGAAATACAGGGGCGCGGCAACCAGTATCGGCGCGACGATGGTGACCCAGCCGAAGCCGGCGGTAACCCAGGTGAGATTGGCATGTCCCATGACGATGCGGCGCGTTGCCGCGAGCACGTTGCCGAGATGCAGTTCGATGCGGCGTTTCTCGTCCGCTTCACCCGCCGCCAGCGAGATGTCATCCACATGTTCATTGACGCGCACCAGAGAAAAACGCAGGTCCGCCTCGCGCGCGTAGCGCTGCGCATTGCGGCCGATCAATCCCCGCCCGACCAGGTAGCTGAGCAGCGAGCCGATGGTGGCATAAGTCATTGCCGCCCAGACCATGAAGCCCGGTACCGTGTAGTCGCGATCACCGATGTGGAACAGGAAATCCTTGGACAGGCCCCACAACACGCCTGCGAACGTCAGGAACAAGACCAAGGCCTGCAGCAGCCCAACGGCAAGGTCCGCCGACAACTCGCACAACTTGCGGGTGTCTTCGTGTATGCGCTGGTCCGGATTGACGCCCATGGGGCCCGCGTTCGTCAGCCAAAACGCCCGCCGCGGCAGCATCCAGTCTTGCAGCAGGCTCAAGACCAGGCCTTGACGGCTCTTCAACTCCAACGTCTCGACCAGCCATCGCTGCAGGACGTTCAGTGTCAGGAGACAGGTGGCGATCAGAAAGAAAACGCCCAGCTGAAACAGGAAGTCGCGCAAGTCGCGGCGCGAGAGAGCGTCGTAGAACGGCCTATTCCAGTTGTTGAGCCTGATCTGCCCGTAGGCGGTGGCCGCGATCACCAAGATGATCGCGAAGATCAGAACCGAGATCGTTTTGCCGACGGGCGAGCCGAAAACCGTGCGGCTCAGCAGCCCGATCTGGCGCGAAAAACCCAAATCGGCCATCTCGCCTTCGGAACCGGCGCCGGAATTGTCTGTCGATCGGTCTGTCACTATCCCGGCAGGATACCACCCAAGCCGCAGGCAGGCCCTCAGGCGGATGTGATGCAGATCACTTCTGCAGGTGTCCGCGACAGCGTTACGGAATCCTCGTCGAAAACGCTGAACTCGCGGCCGTCAACGGTCACGCCCTTGAGCGGCGCGCCAAGCGGCGGACGCAGCACGATTTTGCCGGTGAATCCCGCCGCAACCTCGAAGCGCAGCGTCGTCGCATCCATCTTGCGCAACGAGTAACTCAAGGGGCCGAATCGGGTCGGCATGCCGTGCACCTGCACGCCATCCGCCTCGAGCCACTCGGGCGCGAGGCCGGCGCCGACGATGAGTGCGCTGCCGGATGCGGATTCACGCTCATAGGCGAACAAGCAGCGTATGGAGAGCACGTACTCCGCCGCGATCCAGGTATGCGGTAGATCGCCGATGTGGGCCGGCGTGCGCTGATCGGCCCACGCGATTTCCGGCCACTGATTCCAGGGAGGCGGGCGGCGATCGGACAGAAAGAAACGCAACAACTCCAGTGCCGCGGCGCGCCGGCCCAGGCGCACCAAGGCGCCGATGTTGCGGATCTCGTACGGCGTGTAGTTCGTCCAAGGCACGGCACCGCTGCGCTTGGCGTGCCAATCGGCAAGATATTTGTCGAAGGTGCGCTCGATGGCGGCGCGGTTCAGTCCATCGGGCACGTCGAGCAGATAGATCGCGTTGGCGGTCGCCGTGGGATCGAAGTCCGCCCATTCGATGCTGCCCGGGACGAAGTCCAGTTCGCGCCGGGCGCGGGTGGTTTCGATCGAGGCATATAACGAGACGGCCAGACGCGCGCCGATGTCCTGCCAGCGCGTCGCAGCCGCCGTGTTGCCCATGCTGCGTGCCAGGTCCGCCGCGTCGCGCAAACCGCGCACAGTCCAGAAATCGTCCCAGTAGGAGTGCACGGGCTGCGCCAGATAGCCCTCATGACTGACCGATATCGGCATCAAGCCGTCCGCGCCCAGGGCGCCTTCGATGAATCCGGCCGCCTTCTCGATGCTCGGCCATAATTCACGCACCAGGGTCTTATCTTTAGTGAAGTGGAAATAGTCGGCGATCAGCGCCAAGAGTTCTCCATGACTGTCATGTTCCACCAGCCAATCGACGCCCTCGCGGTCGACGCAACAAGGCACGAAGCCGTCGGCGCGTTGATATGGCGCATACCAGCGGATGAACTCGCGAACCTCCGCGGCATGGCCCATGCGCAGCAACGCCGCGCTCATCATGGCACCGTCGCGAATCCAAGAGCGCGTATAGCGGCGCGGCCCGGGCTGCAAGGCAGGACCGTCGCGCGTGACCAGTACATGTGCGGTGGCGGTCAGCGCCGCGGCGATTGCGTCTGCCGCCCAACCGCAGCCCTGCCACTGGTTCACGGCCAGCCGCGAACCCCAGTCGAAGGCCGGTTCGCCGCCTTCGAAGGGTGCCCCGTCGGCCGCGCAACCCACGGTGCAATCGCTTGCTTGGTGCGCGTCGAGCGAAATGTCGAAGCAGATTGCCCCGGTGGCGAAGCCCGATGGGTCGGCGATACGGGTCGCGGCGGGCAAGGTGCCGGAGACCAGATATTCCGGCATGAAGCCGCCGTCGAAACTTAAGGCGGCGAAGCGCGGCGCGGTACGAGCTTGCGCCGCGGACTCGGCCACGAGCCGTGTCGTTCCGTTGACCAGAACCACGCCGTCCTGCCATTCAAGATCGCGAATCGGACTCATGCCGCCCAGGTTGCGAAAGCTCTGCCAGGGCGGGGTCACTTGAAACGGTCGCAGCAATACGAACAGACGCGCGGAACACGGGTGCGCCGTCAAATTCTCCAAGCGATAGCGCATGCGCGCAGCGCCGCTCCGCGTCGCCTCACCCTGAATGGTCAAGCGCCAGTCACCGCTCTGCCATATTACCGAAGGCACGGGCTTCCAGCGCTCCAGCAGCTCTTGCCGTGCGTGCACATCGGCCCAGGTGACGAGCTGACCCTGGATCCACAACATCGGTTCCAGAGAAAATGAACCCAGGCCCGGCTCCACCATGCCGTCGTCGTTCATCAAGGCACAGTGCTTGCCGTCGGCGGCGCCGAACGGCGTCCACATGCTCTGTTCGCGGTGCAACCAGCGCGGATGCCATCCGCGTCGTTCACCGCGCGCGATGCTGTTCCAGAAGGCCGGGATCGAGCGCGAAAACTCGAAAGATTGAACGCGCAGCGCCGCTCCAGCCGACGGCTCGTTGAGTCGCACGCGTAGAAACCGGGTACGAAGTCCGGGCAGGTACACATAGTTGCGCCGCCCGCCCGCGGTGCCCGCGTCATGCACGGTGTGCCATCGAGTTCCGTTGTTCGAGGCGCTGACTCGAAATCCTGCCGCGGGCGCGTGCTCGAGCCAATCGATGATCAGACCGCCGACCGTTCGCGGTTCCGTCCAATCGACGACGATCCAAGGATGCGCATCATCCGGACTTGGTCTCCAGCCGGAGCGGAGCAGCGCTGCCGCCGCCGGAAAATCCGGCAATGAGCTCGACGACGCGAATTGCGCGGCCGCAGTCGGCGTGCAGTTCTCGATTTCCAGCTCGGATAACCACAGTGTGCCTTTGCCGCCGGCACCGGCGACGATCGCGAACTCCATGGAGCCCAAAGCGGACATGGTTCCGGAGCCGAGCGGCCCCCACGCGAACTCTATATCCCGGCTCTGCACCCGGAGGCGTTTCCAGCGCCGCGGCGGCACGAGATCCTTCTCGACATGCCGCCAAACATTCTGGCCCGTTGCGTCAACCAGTTTGATTTCCAGGTTGTTGGCCGGGCCGTGGCCGCGCAGCTTGAAATTGACGGCATAGTCTTCGGGCATCGCGCGCCTCATCGCTCGCCGTGCAACTACGAAGCCGCCGCCGCCTTGGAAATCGAAGTCCATTCGCAGCACGGGGACGCGGCCGGTCGACTGCGGAGTCAAGCGGAGCTGTGCGTTGCCCGACACCACGGATTCCCATGCCGAGAGATCGACCGCGTCGCTGCGACGGTCGTTCATCGCTCGATTCCGGAAATTGCCGGCCGGGGAAGGGCAGGTCTCGCCGTCGGGGGCCCGGCGTCGGGCGAGCGTGGTGCATTTCTGCAAAACGCGCCCGCTGTTTCAAGTGAAACTTTGCGGTGCATTTAGTGTCAAGAAACATTAAGAAGCCTGTATTATAAGGTAGATCGCGAGAGTAGATCCCGCCTTATACGCGGAATTCAGTCATGAACATGTCGCCGCACCATGCCGTCGCACCGAGATACCTGATAGTTACCGCGGACGATTTTGGTCTGCACGAATCCGTCAATGATGCGGTCGAGCAAGCGAGCCGTGCCGGCGTTCTTACGACCGCCAGCCTGATGGTTTCAGCGCCGGCGGCCGCCGACGCGATCCGCCGGGCTCAGCGGCTGCCGAATCTTCGCGTCGGACTGCATCTCGTGCTCGCGGACGGGCGATCGACTCTCCCCCCGGGCCGGATTCCGGCACTCGCCGGTCGCGACGGCTTCATGGACGAAAGGTTGGTGAAACGCGGTATCGAGATCTTCGTCAACCCTGCAGCGAGGCGGCAGGTTGCGGCGGAAATTCGGGCGCAGCTGGAGGCGTTTCGACGCAGTGGTCTTTGCCTGGATCATGTCAATGCGCACAAGCACTTCCATTTGCATCCGACGGTGTTGAGCATTTTGCTTTCTCTGGCGCACGAATTCGGCATTCGAGCCATCAGGGTTCCGCACGAGCCGGCATGGTTCGCGCGGACCCACGGCAAGCGGCGCGCTGCATTGAGCTCCGCGTCGTTGGCGCCGTTGACCGCGGCAATGAAGTACAGAATTCGCTCCGCCGGACTGTTTCACAACGATCATGTGTTTGGCATCGCGAACAGCGGTGCGATGGACGAGGACGCCATGCTTGGAGTCCTCGCACGCCTTCAGCCCGGCGTAACCGAAATATACCTGCATCCCGCGAGTCAATCCGAAAGCGTCATCTCGCCCTCGATGCCGGCATATCGGCACAGCGACGAGCTTGCGGCGCTGTTGAGCCTTCGCGTGCGGACGGCCGTCCGCACGACAGGCATCAAGCTCGGCGGATACGGCGATGTTCTGCAGGACCTCGCCGGGTCCGCGGCCGTATACTCCGGCCAATGACTACAGCCATCCGTTTGCCGGCCATGTTGCAGCGGCGGCTCAGCGCCTCCGTCGATTCCTTGCTGAACAGCCAGCCGAACGGCGGCATCGACTTCAGCTGTCCTAGAGGCGCTGAGGCGCTCATGCCGGCGAATTCCGTGTCATGGCGCATTTTCAAAAATCCGATTGCGCTGTTCGTGGGAGGCACCGCGGCGGTAATCCTCGAATTGGCGGAACCGGGCGTGCGCGCGGGAGTTTGGGAACATTCATCCTTTCGCAAAAAACCGTTCGCGCGCCTGCAGCGCACCGGATTGGCCGCGATGATCACCGTTTACGGTGCACGCCTCGCGGCGGAGTCAATGATCCGCCGGGTGGTGCGCATGCACGACACCGTGCGCGGCACCACGTCCAGGGGAATCCAATATTCGGCGAATGATCCACGTCTGCTTACGTGGGTTCACGCCACGGCGGCTTACGGCTTTGCGGCTTCCTATGATCGCTATGTCGCACGCTTGGAGGAAGCTGAATTTGGCCGGCTGTATTGCGAGGGCGAGCCGGTGGCGCGCCTTTACGGCGCCGACGCTCCGCCACGCAGCCGCGCAGAAATGCAGGCCTTGTTCGACGGCAAGCGCCACGAGCTGGACCCCTCGCCCATCGTTTTCGATTTCCTCGACACCATGCGCAGGACGCCGGCGCTGCCGTCCTCGCTGCGCTGGATGCAGACGATTTTGGTTCGTGCTGCGATCGACCTGATCCCCGCCTGGATCCGCGCACGTCTTGGTCTCTGCGGCGCTTATGGTCTGCAGCGGCACGAGAGATGGCTCGTTGAACTGGCCGGTGCCGCCGCCGATCGGGTCGTGCTGCCGACCAGCCCCGCGGTTCAATCGTGCGTCCGCCTCGGCCTGCCAACGACATACCTTTACTCGCACGGGCGGCATTCACGCCCCGACATCGCACTTTCTTGATTATTACCCCGGACCTGCGTACTTTGTTCAACAAAGCTAAATGACGATGGTTACAACCCCATGACCAATACCACTCAATCACAGCATGCGGCGCTGAAAACCTTGTTCCTTCAGGCGCCATCTTTCGACGGCTTCGATGGCGGAGCCGGTTCGCGCTATCAGGCCAAGCGCGAAGTGAAGTCTTTCTGGTATCCGACCTGGCTCGCCCAGCCTGCGGCTCTGGTACCCAACTCGCGGGTCCTGGACGCACCCGCCGACGATTTGAGCGTGGAGCAGACCCGCAAGATCGCCGGCGAGTATTCACTGGTGATCATGCACACCAGCACGCCGTCCTTTCCGACCGACGCGCGATTCGCCGAGCTTTTGAAGCTGGACAATCCCGGCATCATGATAGGCATGGTCGGGGCCAAGACCATGGTCGATCCTGACGGTTCTCTGAAAGCGACCACGGCCGTGGATTTCGTATGCCGCGAGGAATTCGACTTCGCATGCAAGGAAGTCGCCGAGGGCCTGCCATTTTCGGCCATCAAAGGCATCTCCTATCGGGCGGATGACGGCCGGATCGTTCACAACCCGCCGCGGCCGATTCTCGAGAACATGGACGAGTTGCCGTTCGTCGCACCGGTGTACCTGCGCGATCTCAAGATCAACAACTACTTCATTGGCTATTTGAAACATCCGTATGTCAGCTTCTATACGGGAAGGGGCTGCCGCTCGAAATGCACCTTCTGTTTGTGGCCGCAGACGGTGGGCGGACATCGCTATCGAGTCAGATCCGCCGAGAACGTCATCGCCGAAGTGAAGTGGATCAAGGAAAACATGCCTGAGGTGAAGGAGATCATGTTCGACGATGACACCTTCACGGATTCGTCCGCCCTCGAGCGCGTCGAGGCCATCGCCCGCGGCATGGGCGCGCTGGGCATGACCTGGAGCTGCAATGCGAAGGCCAACGTCCCCTTCAAGACACTGCAGGTCATGAAGCAGAACGGACTGCGGTTGCTGCTGGTCGGCTACGAATCCGGCGACGATCAGATTTTGCACAACATCAAGAAGGGTTTGCGCACCGACATCGCGCGACGCTTCACCGAGGATTGCCGCAAGCTCGGCATCGTCATTCACGGCACGTTCATCCTCGGTCTGCCGGGCGAAACGCGCGCGACCATCCAGAAGACGATCGATTTCGCCAAACAGATCAATCCGCATACCATCCAAGTGTCCCTGGCCGCGCCGTATCCCGGCACGACGCTCTACAAGCAGGCTGTCGACAACGGCTGGCTTGAGGAAAACGACGCCGCGAACCTCGTCAATGAGAAGGGGGTGCAACTCGCTGCCATCAGCTATCCGCATCTGTCCAAGGAAGAAATTTTCCACAGCATGGAAGTCTTCTACAAACGCTTCTATTTTCGTCCCAGCAAGATTTGGGAAATCGTCAAGGAAATGCTGGTGAGCTGGGATACGTTGAAGAGACGCTTGCGGGAAGGCGCCGAGTTTTACCGTTTCTTGCGGGCCCACCAAGCCTGATTGCGGCGGGACGACGGCAATGACAGTCTTGCGTGCGTTGTTTTCGATACTCGGACTTTCCGCACTGGTCGTCTCCGCCGGTTTCTCGGCGTTCGCATTTCTCGCCGTCATAGTCTGGCGCGCCCGTCACGCGCGCAAGCGCAACGGTCCCCAACCGCAGTCGCCGGTCACCATACTCAAGCCGCTGTGCGGCGCCGAGCCAGGCTTATATACGCATTTGCGCTCGTTCTGCCAGCAGGCGTATCCCACCTACCAGATAGTCTTCGGTGTGCGCGATCCGGCCGACCCGGCACTTTCGGTGGTGGAACGCATCGTCGCCGAATTCCCCCGCGCCATGATCGATGTCGTGGTCGATCCGCAGCTGCACGGCGACAATTACAAGACCAGTAATCTGATCAATATGATGCAGCGGGCGCGTCATGGAATTCTGGTGATTGCCGACAGCGACGCCGTGGTGGGCCCCGACTATCTCAGCGTCGTCACTGCGCCCTTGCTGCAACCCGATGTGGGGCTGGTCACTTGCATCTACCGCGGTGTTCCGACCGAGACGATCTGGTCGCGTCTTGGTGCCATGTACATCAACGAATGGTTCGTGCCGTCCGTGCTCGTCGCATGGTTCTTTGGCCATAGGCAATACGCCTCCGGTCAGACGTTGTGCTTGAGGCGGGAAACGCTGCAAGCCATCGGCGGGCTGCAGGCTGTCTCCAATCACATCGCCGACGATTATCGCTTGGGCGAATTGGTGCGCAGCGTGGGACAGCGCATCGTGCTGTCGGGCTACGAGGTCGAGGTGGAGCACCATGAGCCGAGCGCGACCGCGCTGGTGCGGCACGAATTACGCTGGATGCGTACTTTGCATGTGGTGCGGCCTCGCAGTTTTCGCTGGATGTTTTTCAGCTTCACCCTGCCCCTCGCGATCGTCGGTGTTCTCTTGGCGTCCATCGGCGCGAGCGCCGCCGGCCTTGCGTGGTTGTTGTTCGCCATGACGAGCGTGACGCGCCTGGCGCTGCATTTCACACATCGGTTGCGCGGGCGCGGTTCGGTATTCGCGGATCTGTGGCTGGTGCCCGCCAGAGATCTCTTGCTTTGTTGGACATGGTGGCGGAGCTTTTCGGCCTCGAGCATTACATGGCGCGGCAGCGAGTTCAATGTCGATGCCCACGGCGTGATGCGGCGCATGGCCTGATCGGGGCAGGTCGCGGATCACCGCGCCGCGCGCATGAAGACTGCAGCTTATATCGGCGGCGCGCTCGGGCTGGTATTGCTCCTGGGAATACTCCTTCACGCCGATCTTCCGGCGTTGTGGCGCATAGCGGCGCTGGCAGGCGGAAAACTGCTGTGGCTTGCGCCGTACCGGTTGCTGTTCTTCATGCTCTATGCGCTCGGGTGGGCGGAACTGCTGCGCACCTACATCAAGGGCAAGCGGATCGGGCTCGCATATATTTTCTGGGTTACCACCGTGCGCGAGGCGGTCGACAGACTGCTGCCCGTGGCAAGCGTCGGCGGGGGCGTCGTGGGGGTGCGATTGATGCACATGCGCGGGCTGCCGATTGCAGCCGCCAGCGCCACGGTCATCGTCGAGATTCTGTTGACGCTCGCTGCGCTGTATTTGTTCGCGCTGGCCGGGCTTTTTTTGCTCGTGGGTTTGCACCCCGCAGGCGCCGCTTACCGCTATCTGGTTCCTGCCTTGTTGCTGAGTTTTCCCGTGCCCGTGGCGACCGCAGCGCTGCTTCGCTATGGCTCGGTGTTCTCCCGCCTCCAAGGGATTCTGCGCCGGCTCGCCGGAATCGATCTGCTGGCCGAGGGCGCGGCTTCGCTCGATGAGGAGATCCGATCGTGCCTCCGGCGCAAATCCTCGTTGGCCTTCGCGGGAACGCTGCAGCTCGCTGCGTTGATCTCCGGATCGCTTGAAATCTGGTTCGTGCTGCGCGTGGTTGGGCATCCGATCGATGCCGGCGCCGCGGTGATCATGGAGAGCCTCATGCAGGCGCTGCGCCACGCTGCCTTCGTGGTACCGGCCGGTATCGGCGTCCAAGAGGCGGCGCTGATTGCCATTGGCCAGGTACTCGGCGTTGGCACCGATATGGCCTTGACCGTATCACTCGCCAAGCGAATTCGCGAGATCCTATGCGGGGTGCCGCCGTTGGCCTCGTGGTGGCTGGTCGAAGGGAAGCGTCTTTGAGCGCAGCGGGCGCCGTCGCCGGGCTACACCGCTTCCAACACCGTCGCAATGCCCTGGCCGCCGCCGATGCACTGAGTCGCCAGGGCGTAACGGCCTTTCTCCCGACGCAGCAGCGACGCGGCCTTTCCTGTGATGCGTGCGCCGGTCGCACCCAAGGGGTGGCCCAGAGCCATGCCGCCTCCGTCGAGGTTGATCCTTGCCGGATCCAAGTGCAGCTCGCGAATGCAAGCCAGCGCCTGGGAGGCGAACGCCTCGTTGATTTCGATGGCATCCAGCGCCGCGATATCCAGGCCCGCCCGTTTCATGGCCTTGCGAGTCGCCGGAATCGGTCCGATGCCCATGATCGCCGGGTCGCATCCAATCGTAGCCATGGCCCGGATGCGCGCCAGCGGTGAGAGCGAGTGATGCGCGGCGAAATCATCGCTGGTCACCAACACCGCCGAGGCGCCGTCGGTGAGCGGCGAGGATGTGCCGGCCGTGACCACCCCATCCGCTGCAAATGCCGGCTTGAGCGCCGCCAGCGCCTCGAGCGTGGTCCCGGGGCGTATACAACCGTCGGTGTCGATCAACTCTCCCGATTCCAGGCGAATCGGCACGATTTCCTCGCGCAAGCGGCCATGTTCCCGAGCCTGCGCCGCTTTGCGATGAGATTCCACCGCCAGGACTTCCTGATCATGGCGCGATACATGGAATCTCTTGGCGACGTTTTCGGCGGTCTGTCCCATGGAGATGTAGGCATCGGACTGTCGTTTCAGCAATTCGGGACTGGGCGATTTATTGAAGCCGCCTTGAGGCACCAGGGACATCGACTCCACGCCGACGCAAAGGTACGCCTCGCCCACGCCAGCCTCGATTTGAGCGGCGGCGATGTGGATCACCGACATCGAAGAACCGCAAAATCGATTGACGGTCATACCGCCGACCTCCTGGGGCAGATTCGCCAAAAAAGCCACGATGCGCGCCAGGTTGGATCCTTGGGGTCCCTCCGGATACGCGCAGCCCAGGATGACATCCTCGATCAGTTTGGGGTCGAAATCCGTACGCTGCAGCAAACCTGAGACCACCTGGGCTGCCAGGGAGTCGGGCCGAAGCTCCGCGAACGCTCCCTTGCGGGCGAATTGCTGGGGTGAACGGGCATAGGCAGCGATGACGGCTTTCATAAGGAGTCCTGGAAGAGAGTCGCAGCAACTGGTTTTCTATCGCCATGATTATATAACCTCGGCGCACACTTTCGCCCGGAGCCGGGGCGCGCCGGGTGGTCGAAAGGTCAGGCGGCTGCGGCCGCTGCCGCCTCGCGGCCGGCGCTCCTGCGCAGCAAAGTAAGCGCCAGCACCGCCGAAGCCGCCATCAAGAACAGGCTGACGGCATTCAACACGGGCGTGGCGCCCTCGCGCATCCGCGCGTACATCATGACCGTGAGCGGCGGATCCGCGCCCACCAACATCAAAGTGGTGTTGAAATCCGCAAAGGACATGAGAAATGAAATTGCCGAGGAGCCCAGCAGTGCGGGGCGCAGATAGGGCAGCAAAATGGTGCGGAACACCGCGGCTTTCGATGCACCGAGATTGAGTGCTGCTTCCTCGAGCGTGGCATCGAAGCGGCGCAGCCGCGCGCTGATGGTCAGCGTGGCGATGGTCACGATGTAGGAGCATTGACCGAGCACGACCAAGGGCAGGCCGGGCCGCAAGAAATCCAGATCCAAGCCGAAGATGTCATCGGCGAAGTCGGCAATTCTGCTGGCGAAAGCCAGGATGGAGATTCCCAGAATCACGCCGGGGATGACCAGGGGGCTCAGCATCAGCACCGACAATGTTTGCTTGCCGCGAAATCGCGCGCGCTCCAGCAGGAACGCATTGGTGGTGCCGAGCAGCGCGGAGAGAACGGTGACCCATAGGGC
>Ga0302326_10010253_pt1 | contig 20326 bp, 18 predicted proteins | sample Palsa_T0_3_FD_202264 | JGI IMG/M metagenome (GOLD analysis project Ga0302326, IMG submission 202264) | Peat permafrost microbial communities from Stordalen Mire near Abisko, Sweden - Palsa_T0_3 | ecosystem: Environmental > Terrestrial > Soil > Palsa > Peat permafrost | place: Sweden: Abisko...
TCACCCTCGGGAAACTGGCCGATCGGGCCCAAACCCACCCAGAACTCGGCGTCCTTCTCCTTCTTCATCGCCGGACCGAGTAAGTATCCCAGAATCGGCACCGCGAAGATCGCCCCCACAATCCCATTCACCGCGATCGACAGCTTGAATAGGAATTTCCGCCGCGAAACCTCCTCGGGACGCAAATGCGATTCCGGTTGCTCCGGCTGCGATGTTTCCGGCACTCTAGGCTGCGTTTCCGTGCTCATAAGTGTGGCTCCTGTTGCTTGTTCGCCAGTGGCTTTCCGGACTTCATTGCTGCGGGATGCACTGCGCTTCCCTCCGCCGTCATCTCGGCAGTAGGCGAAGCAGTCGGTTCCCGGTGCGACGCCACCCAGGCTACAATGTCCGTGATCTCCTGGTCCGACAGCGGCGTTCCGCGATCATGCGAACGCCAGTCCGGCATCTGGTCCGGAAAACCGGCGATAACAAAGTTGCGTAGGTACTGATCGCTCACCAGCCCCAGAAACGCCGGATCGACAATCGACCCCGATAGAGTGCCCGGGATGTCGGGATTGCCCTTGCCGCCCTCTCCGTGACAGCTCGCGCAGTTCTCAGCAAAGGCCTTCTCCCCGCCAGCGACATCTCCATGCAGGGTAGCCTTGTACGGCGGTGGATTGGCCCCCGCCAGCAAACCGGGCTTGCCCCACGCCGTCACCAGGCCGTGCGCCAGAATTCCAACCTGCTGGTCGGTCAACATCCCGCCTCCGCTCTGGGCAAAAGCCGGCATCAGTTTGCCTGGCACGCCATGCGTGAGCACATCCCTGATGTTGGATTCGCCCGCGACCTCGAGCAAAACTGGATTGGCCAACGCGATCGTCGCCCCCGTCTGGCGATTGTCCCCATGGCAAGCGACGCAGTTTTGTCCATAAAGGGTCGTAAAGTCCAGCACATTCTCAGGCCGCTTCACTTCCGGCCCGGGGCCCGGTTTCCCCGGAATCTCCTTGCAACCAATCACGGCCAGCGATGCCGTCCCCAAAAGGCAACCGAGAATAGTCTTGCAAACGCTCATCGCTTCTCGTCCCCTTCGCTACGGTTCTTGCCTTGATCGGTATGCAAACCCGCGCGAACCGCGAATGGCAACGCCCGGAATTGCGCTGTCCTGACCTTCACCTGCAGATTGACGACGAATCCCGCCACCAGTCCAAAAGCTATCTGCGACAGAGCGAACCAAACCCAATGGATACGTTGATCGAGGATCGGGCTCAACACGCCCAACGAGGTATACAGCAGCCCCGTCCAAACAAACGGCGCAATAAAACCCGCCGTCAGGATCGGCTTCTTCGGAAACATCGGCAGCATCGCCCCATAGAGCAAGCCGACCAGGATCGACGCCGTTAGGTGGATCGCGCTCGCCGCCAGCAAGCCCTCCAGATGAAACTGGGCCAGAAAAGCGTCGCTCTCCGTCGCCCAGCTGATGAAGCCGCCAGCCGCCAGCAGATTGATCGGGTACCAAATGCTGTGATAAGCGATCAGGCCGAAAATCGCGGCGGGGACCGTCATCGCCAACCCACCTGCCAGACCGCCTCTTATGCCCACCAGCAATATGTTGTAGCTCTCCAGCGGCTGCACTTCGCGCCGTCCACCGCTTACGGTTTGCTGCGTCTGGATCGTTCGCAGACTGGAGAGCGCAATCACTTCTGTCGTCACCGCCACCGGCGCATGCAGTTCGTGCGGAAAAATCTGCTTGAACCAGCCCACAATCCCCGGCAATACCAGGCATAGCCCAAGCAGGCTGATCACCCAATGCGTCACCATGCCGGTAATCATCAGCGACACGCCCAGCGCAAGGATCAGCGGCCACACCGTCGGCGCTGGCAGCTGGACAAATCCGTCTTGTTCTCCCCCGTGTCCGCTCAACTCATGCTCCCCAACCGCTGGTCCAACCTCAAATCTAAAGTCCGCCAAAATCAACGGCCAAACAAATAAACCACGCAGAAAACCACAACCCATACCGCATCGACGAAGTGCCAATAAAGCGACAGCACTTCCAGCTTCTCCGCATGGTGCTCGTTCGCCGCCTTGCGCAAGGCGGCAATCATCGCTACCGTCAGCATGATCACGCCAACGACAACGTGCGTCGCATGCAGGCCCACCAATGAATAAAATGTCGTCCCAAACAGATTCGTTTTGATCGTCAATCCAAAGTTGCGGATCAGGTGATACCACTCCTGACCCGTATAAAACAGAAAGACCAAGGCCAGCGCAATCGTACCGCCCAGCCAGCCGGCGCAGGCCATCACCTTGCTCTTTCGCAGCGCCGACACCGCCGAGTGGGCAGTGATGCTGCTCGATAACAGGCAGACGGTAGCGACGATCGGGATATCCAACACCTGCTTCGGCGTTGGCCCGCTGAGGCTCTTGCCCTCGTAGTAGATATAGGCAATCACGAAAATAATGAAGATCGCCGACTCGGCAAGGATCAGGCAAATCATCCCTACAACGCCACGGCTCGGCAGCGTCCAAGACGCTTCGTTCAGTTGCGGAGTGATAGGAACGCTGCTCATGCCGGCCCCGCTCCATCGAAGCTCATATTCGCCATCTCGCTCGCCAATTCACTCGCCGTCTCACTCATAGTTGGAGTCCAAATCTTCCGGATGCTTCAAGTCCCACAGCGGACGCCTGCTACTCACCGAAGGTGACACCGCAAAGTTGTAGTCCGGCGGCGGCGAACTCGTCGACCACTCCAGCGTCCATGCGTCCCAGGGATCGGGCCCCGCCTTTTCGCCCTTATAAAACGACCACACCATGTTGTAGACGAAAATCAGCGTAGCTATCGACTGAAAAATCGCGCCAATTCCCACAATCAGGTTCCAGTATTCCCATCCACGGCCTGCCTCGTAGGTATAAATACGGCGCGGCATCCCCAGCAGTCCCGGCACATGCATAAAATCGAACGTCAGATGGAAACCGATAACCATCAGCCAGAAATGCCATTTGGCCAACTTCTCGCTCAGCATCTTCCCGGTGATTTTCGGATACCAATAATAGAAGGCCCCGAAAAGCGCAAACAGAATCGCTCCCACCAGTACATAGTGGAAGTGCGCCACCACAAAGTAGGAGTTGCCCAACTGCCAATCGAACGGCGCGACCGACAGCATGATGCCCGTCAAGCCGGCGACCAGGAACTGAAACAAAAATCCGGTGCAAAACAGCATTGGCGCCTTGAACTGGATCTTCCCGCCCCACATCGTCGCCAGCCAGTTGAAAATCTTGATGCCCGTCGGCACCGAGATAATCATCGTGGTCCAGGTGAAGAAGATATTCCCTTCCGGCCCAAGCCCTACGGTAAACATGTGGTGCGCCCAGACTCCCAGGCTGATGAAGCCAATGCCGACCGTCGCCGCCACCATCGCCGGATAGCCAAAAATAGCCTTCCGCGAAAACACCGGAATAATCTCGTTCACAAACGCAAATGCCGGCAATACCAGGATATAAACCTCCGGATGCCCGAATATCCAAAAGAAATGCATCCAAAGAATCGCCGACCCGCCCGCCTGGGTATCGAAGAAGTGTGCCCCAAGGTACCGGTCCAGCGTCAGCATCACCTGGGCGGCGGTCAATGGGCTGACGGCAACGAATACCATGCAGCTGGTCACCAGATAGAGCCAAACCAGCAGCGGCAACCGCATCATCGTCATGCCCTTGCAGCGCATTGAGATCACGGTGGCGACGATATTCAGCGCGGTGCCTGTCGAACCGATGCCGCTCAGCAGAATCGCAAGTGTCCAGTAGTCCGTGCTATGCCCCGGTGAAAACACCTTTGCCGTCAACGGCGCATAGGCAAACCAGCCGACGTCGGGTGCCGAACCCGCGCCAAAAAGTCCCGGTCCGCCAAGATAGCTGAAGTACATCAAAATTCCGCCGAACGCCGAAATCCAAAACGAAAATGCATTCAGCCGCGGAAACGCCATGTCCCGCGCGCCGATCATCAGCGGGATCAAATAGTTTCCAAAACCAAACAAAATCGGCATGCCGACAAAGAACACCATCGTCGTGCCATGCATCGTGAACAGACGGTTGAAGGTCTGCGGAGAAACGAAGTGATTGTTCGGCACCGCCAGTTGGATGCGGATCATTATGGCCATCGCCCCGGCGATCACCAGGAAGATCAACGCATAGACGATGTACATGATCCCGATCTTCTTGTGATCGACAGTCGTCAGCCACTCATGCGCCTTCTGAAGAAAAAGCGGCTTCGGCTTGGTCTGCGTGGTCAGATCGATCGCGGTGGTCGTTGCCATGGCTCTCCCTTCCCCTTGCCTTCCTCTTGCTAGTGAAGTGCTTCGAGATACGCGCTGACCGCGGTGAGGTCTTTCTCGTTCAGGTGCATCGCCGGCATCAACGCGCCAGGTTTCAGCACGTCCGGATTATCCACCCACTTCTTCATATTCTCCGGAGTATTCGGAATCGCTCCCGAGGCTAGCGTAGCCCGGCTCGCCACATGCGTCAGATCGGGCCCGAACAACCCCTTCGCCCGAGTGCCCGCCACCACATGGCAGTTCATGCAGGCATTGCGCTCGAAAACTGCCTTCCCCGCCAATTGCTCCGGCGTCAGCGTAGCGACCGCAACCGAACTCGCCGCCTGCGCCTTGACCCATTTATCGAAATCGGCCGGAGAATCCGCATACACCCGCAGCAGCATCTTCGCATGCTGGGTCCCGCAATACTGGGCGCACTGCCCCAGATAGAGTCCCGCCGTTTGCGGATCGATCCACATCGTATTCACCCGGTTCGGGATCAAATCCATCTTCCCCGCCAGCCGGGGAACCCAGAAGCTATGGTCTACATCCGCCGAAGACATCTTCAAGTAAGTAGGCGTCGGATGCGCCGGGTCGCTCACCGGCACGTGCAATTCGTTCGCCGTTACAATACCCAGCGACGGATACCGGTATTCCCACCAGAACTGGTGCCCAATCACAACCACGTCAAGGGAACTCGGCGGCTTCGGGATCCGCTCCGTCCCCAAAATCACCCGCGCCGTCGTCAAAAACAGCATGAACACCAGCAAGATCGGGATCACCGTCCAGGACAGCTCAACCTGATTGCTGCCGTAAATCTGCATCGGTTCCAGGTTGTCGTTCTCTCTATGTCGAAAGCGGATCACCACATACACCATCATTCCCCCAACCACCAGGAAAATGCCTGCGGTGATGCTCAACACGAACAGCGAGAGCTCAAAAATATAATGGGCTGGAGTCGCCGCCGGATCGAAGATGTTTGTGGGAGAAAGAGACGACACCATAAGCGAGGAGGCAACGCGGCCCAGTACGTTGGCTGCCACAATCGGCATCATCCAGAACGCCGTCGCCATAAACGCTTTTCCCCCCAAGTCAAGTGTGGAACGCCGGAACGCTACAGACAGACGCAAAACTTCGCAATGGCCTTTGCCAAAAAGCTATCACATCCTGAGCAAGACGATGTGCCGTTCGGTACACATCCTACACCGGTAGGATTTCCCGAAAAAACTAGCCCTCTTTTTTGGTCGACAGCCCTTTCCGCTACAAAAGAACACCCGTCAACATCAGCTTCGCAATGCTGAAATAGATCACCAATCCGGTCACGTCCACCAAAGTGGCCACAAACGGCGCCGAAGCGCTCGCCGGATCCAGACCGCATTTCTTCAAAATGAAGGGCAGCATCGACCCCGACAGAGTCCCAAAAGTCACCACCCCGAGCAGGCTGAACGCCACCGTGAAGCCAACCAACAAATAATGCGGGCCATAGGTATGCGCCACCGCCTGCCAGATGACGATCCGCAGAAAACCGATCGTCCCCAGCAACGCCCCCAGAGCGACGCCGGCCAAAATCTCCCGCCGCGCCACTCGCCACCAGTCGCGAATCCGCAACTCGCCCAACGCCATCGCCCGAATGATCAACGTCGTCGCCTGCGAACCCGAATTGCCCCCGCTCGAGATCAGCAGTGGAATAAACAACGCCAGCACCACCGCCCGCTCAATCTCTTCTTCATAGTGCGACATCGCCGTCGCTGTCAGCATCTCGCCCAGAAAGAGGATCACCAGCCAGCCCGCGCGCTTGCGAAGCATGGCCAGCATCCCGGTTTCCAGATAAGGCCCGTCCAATGCCTCGCTACCGCCAACCTTCTGAATGTCCTCCGTCGCCTCTTCCCGGGCCGCATAGGCCACATCGTCGGCGGTGATAATTCCTTTCATCCGCCCCTCGGCATCGACCACCGGAATCGCCTGAATGCCATGCTTCGAAAACAAATGCTCCACCAGGTGCTGGTCCGCATTTTCCTCGACTTTATAAAGCTGCGTACGCATCACATCGCGGACCGTCTTCTCCGGAGAAGCCGCCACCAGCTCCTTCAAAGAAACCACCCCCAGCAGCCGCTGCTCCTCATCCAGCGCATAGGCGTAGTAAATCGTCTCCACATGCGGAATCTGCTGCCGCAGATAAGTGATCGCCTCTTCGATCGAAGCTTCCGGCCGCAACCGCGCAAACCGGGGGATCATCAACCCGCCCGCCACATCCTCGCGATACGCGAGCAACGCATTTGTCTCAGTGCGCGTCGAGTCATCCATCAACGCCAGCAGTTCGTCGCGCCTCGCTCGCGGAGACTCCTGGATCAGGTCAGCCGCATCGTCCGGAGCCAGCAGTCGCAAATACAGCCGCCGCTCCCCCTGCGGCAACGCTAGCAAGAGTCTCGCCTGCGACGTCGATGGCAGCGCCAGAAAGAAGTTGTCCTTCTCCTCATCCGGCAAATCCTTGAAAGCCGCAACCCGCTCGGAGCGACGCAGCCGCGACCACCGGTCAAGCAGTTCATCGGACACTGTCAGGCTGTGTTCCATCGTTGTAGGCATGGGAAAACGCTCTCCTCGGAGACAAGCTTCTGGCGCAGGCAATCAGGGACTGACCGCCGCGCGACAACATCACAGCATACGCGAGCGATAGAAAATCGAGATGAAAGAAACATTCCTCAGACAGCAGGAGAGGTGGCGTCGGAGCGCTCTACATCAGCGATCCCGAACCACCGCCGCGCTCGCCGCCCCCGCTCCATCCTCATTGCCCTTCACATAGTTGCCATAGCCGACAACCACCGTAGACAAGACCAGAAAGAACAATCCCCCCGCCACGAATAGCTTGGTTCGGGAGCTTGTTCCCCTCCATTCATGCAGCATGATCCCGATAATCGTGGCAAAGATCATGATGCTCGCCATATGCAGCGTCCAGCTGGAGAAGTCATACTTCCCCATCTTCGTCTGCCCCATGCTGTAGAAGAAAAATTGGAAATACCAAGTCACCCCGGCCAGCGCCGCAAAAGCATAGTTGAACAGCATCGTGCCGCCTGCCAGACGCGGAGCTCGGGCACTGAGATCGAATCTTGCTTCGCCCGCCTCTTCACTCATCATCGGGGTCGACGCCTTGGTGACCAGAATGTTCTGCCCACTCTCCCGCGCCGGCACGCCAAAATACTGGTTCGCCGAATGGTTCTTCGCCAGCAGAATCACGCACCAGATAAAGTTTGTCGTGAACCCACCCAGCATCACCACAATGAGCACTGGCAGGTTCTGCCAGATGTCCGAGCCGCCGTGGGACAGCAGCTCCAATTTGGCAATTTCTCCAATCGGCTTCCCCGCCGCCAATCCATAGGCGAAACAGGCGCTCATAATTCCCGAAAGGACTGCCACAGCCAGGCCTTTGCCGTATTGAAATTCCCGGACCGTCTCCTGCTTTTCACCCTCGGTTAGTTCGTTTTCCTTTGAACGCCCGGCAAAGCCGCTAAACAATATCCCCAATACGCAAATGCCCAAACCTCCCAAAATAATATGTCCGGAGTTTTCCCGCAGAATCGCGCCCATCGTATGGTTGAAAATCGGCGGCATCAGGGTCCCAAAAACCGTGCAAAGTCCCAACACGATCGGGTATCCCAGCGCGAATCCCAAATACCGAATCGACAGCCCGCAAGTCAGGCCGCCCACACCCCATAGGCAACCCCAGAAATAAGCGAAGAAAATGCTCTCCGACGGGGCCGCATGCAGGATCGCAGTCACATGCGGCACCAGCAGGCCGGCAATCAATATCGGAGCCAAAATCCAGCTGAATGTTCCCTGCACCAGCCAATACGTCTCCCACGACCAGCGCTTGATCCCTCGAAACGGCAGATAGCAACTCGCCGAGGCCAGTCCGCCCAGCCAGTGATACACCACACCCAGAAACGGATTGAAATCCAATCAATTGCCTCGCTAGCTGCCCAACGGAAAGCCTGACGACCCATCATAGCCAAGAAGCAAGAGACTTGGAAGAAATCAAATCTCTATTGAACCAGGCGTTGCATTCCCACTTGCCCATACTTCTCTTTAAGATAAATGTCCGTAATATCTACGATTCCACCCGTAACGAATCTGGTATCATCGCTCGATGATTTCAATAGAGAGTTTGTTCTTCCTTGCGTATTATCAACCAGGGATTCAAATTCGGGTGACAATTCAAGTTTGGGGTTCTCATGGGGAACGGCGTCAATAAAGCAGAGCGAATTGCCAACGCGTTGGACAGTTTCTCCATCGAGATACCCTCCTGGGGATTCGCCAATACCGGAACCCGTTTCGGCAAATTCCTTCAATCCGCAGCCGCCACTACCATCGAAGAAAAATTCGCCGACGCCGCCCAAGTCAACGCTCTCACCGGCGTCAACCCAACCCTCGCCCTCCATGTCGAGTGGGACCTCCCCAATGGCGTTGCCGATGCGCCCGTCATCAAGCAACTGGAAACTAAATACGCCATCCGCGCCGGCTCGATCAATCCGAACCTCTTTCAGGCGCAGGAGTACAAATACGGCTCCATCTGCAATCCCGATCCTGAGATCCGCCGGCGCGCCCTGCGCCACCTGCTCGATTGCGTCGAAATCGCCAAGCGCCTCGACGCACGCGACATCTCTCCCTGGGTCTCCGACGGCTCGAACTACCCCGGCACCCAAAGCATCCTCAATCGCATCGTTTGGATGGAAGAGATACTCAGCCAAACCCACGCTGCCCTCGCCCCCAACCAGCGGCTGCTTATCGAATACAAGCCCTTCGAACCCGCCTTCTACCACACCGATATCGCCGACTGGGGCATGGCGCTCGAACTCGCCCGCTCTGTCGGCACCCAGGCTTTCGTTCTCGTCGATACCGGCCACCATTATCAAGCGCAGAATATCGAGCAAATTGTCGCCTGGCTGCTCCACCTGAAAATGCTCGGCGGCTTCCATTTCAACGACCGCAAATACGCCGACGACGACCTCACCCTCGGCTCGATCGATCCCTACCAGGTCTTCCGCATCTTCCACCAGATACTCAGCGATCCCCTCTTTCAAAGTGACGGTTCAAACATTGCCTTCATGATCGACCAAAGCCACAATCTCAAAGGCAAGATCGAAGCCATGGTCCAGACGGTCGCCACCGCCGAAGAACTCTATGCCAAAGCCGCGCTCATCGACCTCGAACAACTGGCCGAACTCCAGCGGCAGGCCAAGCTCGTCGAGGCCGAGGAGTGTTTCCGCTCTGCCTTCTGGGAAGACGTCCGCCCCATCGTCCGCGAATGGCGTCAATCCCGCGGCCTCCCCGAAGACCCGCTCGCCGCCCTCGCCAAAAGCGGCTACATCGAGCAAATCACCGCCGAACGTGCCGCAAAAAACATGAAGGCGATCACCTCTTACGCCTGATCCCGGCACAGACATCGTCGCACGTCGTCCACTGAAAGCTGTTGCCTTCTCCCGTCCAATAGCAAATACTGTGGGAACCGCTCAGCGCGCTGTCCTCAAATCGCTCAGAGTGAACCGGTCTTACAGGGATGCCCATGAAAACGCTGTTGCTTCTATTCATTCTGACTTCCCCCTTGCTCCACGCACAAACCACACCCGCCAATCCGCAATATGAAGGCATTTGGGAGGGTTACGACGGGGAATGGGGACACGTCTCCCGCCAGTTAATTGCTTTGGCCCAAGCAATTCCCGCAGACAAGTACACTTGGCGTCCGGCCCCCCGCGTGAGATCGATAAGCGAAGTGTACATGCACATCGTCGTCGCGAACTTCTATCTGTTGAGTGTCACCGGCCCGAAGGTCCCAGCCGATATCAACCTCGACGATATGGAACAGAAAGTGACGTCTAAGGCAGAGGTAATCCGCGACCTTGAACGATCCCTCAACGCCGTCAAAACCGCGCGCGCCCAACTCAAGCCCGGAGACCTTCAACGCAAAGTCCAAATCGAGGGCAAAACCGTTCCGGTCGACGGCATGTATCTCCGCATCATCATTCATGACAACGAACACATGGGGCAGTTGATCGCCTACGCTCGTATGAACGGAATCGTTCCCCCCTGGTCGATCCTCGAGAATTCAGCTACGAAAAAATAATCGGCGCGGAACGGGCGACTGTCAGATTCCCCTCCACCGCTATTTCTTGCATTACCTTTAAGGAATGACAAAACCCATCCGCGCCGCCGTCATCGGCTTCGGCCTCGGCGGCCGAGTCTTCCACACCGCCTTCATCAGCGCCGTCCCCGGACTCGAACTCGCCGCCGTCGTCCAGCGCCGCGGCGACGAGGCCGCCCAGGCCTACCCCAATACCAAAATCTATCGCTCCACCGACGAACTCCTGGCCGACGAAACCATCCAGCTAGTCGCCGTCACCACCTCGAACGACTCCCATTACTCGCTCGGACGCCAGGCCCTCCTCGCCAACAAACACGTTGTCATCGACAAACCCTTCACCCTCACCTCTGCGGAAGCCGCCGACCTCATCGCCATCGCCGACGAACGCAAGTTGATCCTCTCTGCCTTCCAGAACCGCCGCTGGGACGGGGACTTCAAAACCATTCGCGACCTCCTGAGCCGCGCCGTCCTCGGCCGCCTCGTCGTCTTCGAGTCTCACTATGACCGCTTCCGCCAGGAACCAAGGCTCACTGGCTGGAAGGAGGGCGGCATCGTACCCGGCGGCGGAATGCTCTACGACCTCGGCAGTCACATCATCGATCAGGCGCTGTCTCTTTTCGATGCACCCGATACCATCACCGCGAACATCCGCATCGACCGAGATCACGGAGTCACCGACGACGCCTTCGACATCCGCCTCGGCTACATTGGCGAAACTGAAAAGAACCTGACCGTGTGGCTGCGCTCCACCATGACCGCAGCCATTCCCGGCGCGCGGTTTACTCTCCACGGCACCAACGGCAGCTTCGTAAAATTCGGCATCGATCCCCAGGAAGACGCCATCAAAGCCGGAGTCCCCATAGGCTCTCCAGGATGGGGCGAAGAACCGGAATCCCTTTGGGGAACCCTCAAACTCGCCGACGGCACTGAAAGCAAAATCCAAACCCAGCCCGGAGATTACCGCGGCTACTACGCCAACATCCGCGACGCCATTCTCGGCGAAGCCCCCATCGCCGTTCCCGGCACTGACGCCTGGCGAACCACTCGCATCATCGAACTCGCCCGCCAAAGCAGCGCCGAAGGCCGCACTTTGCCAGTCGATCTAAGCAACATTCCCCGCTAAAGCAAAGTGGCGGATCATTAAGGTCCGCCGCCATAAATCCAATGCTTAAATGAAGATCAATCGTAATATTCAAGTCCTAGGTGAGTAATCAAATCCTCACCCATCACATGCCGCAGAGTGTTCTTCAACTTCATCGACTGAATGAACAGATCGTGCTCGGGATAAAGCCCCGGTGCCGTCATCGGCGCCTTGAAATAGAAGCTCAACCACTCCTGAATCCCAATCCCGCAAAGCCCAGTCGTCCGCTTCGCCAGATCAAGGAACAGCACCAAATCCAACGCCAGCGGAGCCGCAAGAATCGAGTCGCGGCAGAGAAAATCGACCTTGATCTGCATCGGATATCCCAGCCATCCAAAGATATCGATGTTGTCCCAACCCTCTTTATTATCACCGCGCGGCGGATAATAGTTGATCCGCACTTTGTGATAAAGGTCCTTGTAAAGATCGGGATAAAGCTCCGGCTGGAAAATGAAGTCGAGCGCCCCTAGCTTCGATTCTTCCTTGGTCTTGAACGATTCCGGATCGTCCAGAACTTCCCCGTCCCGATTACCTAGAATATTCGTCGAATACCACCCCGCAACACCGAGCATCCGCGCCTTGAACGCAGGAGCCAGCACCGTCTTCATGAATGTCTGCCCGGTCTTGAAGTCCTTACCGCAGATCGGCGCAAAATTCTCCTTCGACATCTCCTGGATGAACGGCAAGTCGACCGTCAAATTCGGCGCTCCGTTCGCAAATGGAACCCCTTCCTTCATTGCCGCATAGGCATAAATCATCGAAGGAGCAATATTGACGTGGTTCTCTTCCAGTCCCTTTTCAAAGGCCTCAACAGAATCATGTACCGCCGACGGCTCAAGGAAAATCTCGGTCGACGCGCACCAGATGATCACTACCCGGCTGACCGTCTTCTTGAATGACTGAATATCGGCGCGCAACTGGTTAGCTAGATCCAGCTTGTTCTTACCGGTCTTAATGTTGGTGCCATTGAGGCGCTTCACGTAATACTGGTCGAACACCGCCGGCATCGGCTTGATCGCTTCGAGATAAGGACGAATCGCCTCCAGCTGGTCCTTCTCCAGGACCTTCGCATGGGCCGCGGCTTCATACACGTTGTCGTTGAAAATGTCCCAGCCGGTGAAGACGATGTCGTTCAAATCAGCCAACGGCACGAAGTCCTTAATCAGTGGTGTGTTCCCGTCCGTGCGCTTGCCCAGGCGAATCGTTCCCATCTGGGTCAGCGAGCCGATAGGCTTGGCCCGACCCTTGCGGACCGCCTCCACTCCGGCGATCAATGTGGTGGCCACGGCGCCCAGGCCGACAACCATCACTCCAAGTTTGCCCTTGGCGGGCTGAATCTGCGACGCGGAAGCGGCGCCCTGGCCGCTCTCCTTCGATAATGGCATTGCGATGTTTCCTTCCTTCTCTACCACCGATATACGCAAGCTCAAAACACCCGAACCTGCAAAATCAAAACATCCCAGTTTCTCTCGTGAAGCACTATAAGCGCAAACCAGCCGCTCCGAATCGCCGGAAAAAGTGTCTTAATGGTCACCAGGCTCTCTTGGTCAGACTTTCCGATTGACCTTGCTTAAGCCTCATTGGAGCGCGCACGAGATACGATATGGGTCCACACGAACCAGACGATCCCCGCCAGCAACGCGATCTCCACCGCCAGGTGAAAGCGATGGAACGCCTCTTTAAAGGCCGGATTGGTGTCCCACTGCTGGCCCAGCTTCATACCCACATAGGCAAGCACAAAGCACCATGGCCATGAGCCGACAAACGTATAAATGTGGAAGCGCAACTGCGGCATCCGAGCGATGCCGGCAGGCAGCGCAATGAAGGTGCGAATCACCGGCAGCAGTCTGCCCAGCAGTACAGTGATCGAGCCATACTTGTCGAAAAAGTGCGTCGCCCGGTCAAGGTCCTTCATATCGAGCAGCACGAACTTGCCAAAACGCTCTATAAACGGACGACCGGCCCAGGCTCCGATCCAATACGCAACGATCGAGCCCAGATTGCAGCCGATCGCGCCCGCCGTCGCAACCAGGAACAGGTTGAAACGCCCAGTCGAAACCAGGTAGCCGGCAAACGGCATGATCACTTCGGAAGGCAGTGGGATGCAGGCCGACTCAATGGCCATGAGCAAGGCCACGCCCGCATAGCCGGAGCCCGAAATCACCGCAATAATGAAGCTGACAACAACCGCGAGGATTCTTTCTGTCATGCAGGTTGCAGTATACCGTCACCTGCCAGCGGAAGCCGCGAACGCTGCCCTATTTGTGCTGTATCGCGTCGGGAACCCGTTCGAGATCCAGTGGGCGCAAACGCACCGTCCACTCCACCGGCACACTTACCGGAGGAAAGCAGACGCTGGAAGTGCAGGCCTGGTAGTTGAGCGTCCCCTTGACCGGGAGTTCGGGATTCTTCGCAAACTCCGGGATGGTCTTCTTGGTCACGGCGGCGGCCACCGAAGTCGCGAATACAATCTTTCCGGTATAAACCGGAACGGTTTCGTGAAGGTCAGGGAAGTCCATCGTTTCCGACGGCGGATAAGCTGTTGCGGAGAACACGTAGAGTTCGGACGGATCGATGGTCAGAGAAACGGCATGGTAATGCAGCTTCTCCGCGCCCGGCGCGTAGACATGCGTATCCGGCCCGGGCGTCAGCGCAACCGCCAGCTTAACGATCTCGCCGGGAGTGACGCTCGCGTCGGACTGCATCGTCGCGACGGTCACATGCGGGGTCGAATCCACCGTTCGCGAGGGCGCGTCGATTGAGAATTCGCCAAACATGTTTTGGTAGAGGTTGTTGGCCGTGAGGCGGTTGACATAGGCGGTCTCAAAGAAGCGCCGCTGAATGGTCCCTTGGCGATCGATAAGATAATAGCCGGGGAAGGGTATTCCGGCTTGCATCCCGGTGCCCTCCGGATTGCGAATGCCAAACGCATCGATCAGGCGAGACGACGTGTCGGAGAGCAGCGGGTAGGTGATCGAGCGGCGTTTCGCAAAGTCGGCGAGGATCGCTTGGGAGTCGTAGCTGACCGCGGCCACATTGATCCCCTTGGCCGCGAACGCCTTCTGCGCGCCTTCCAGATCGACCAGCTGTCCCTTGCAGAAGGGGCACCAATCCGCCGAGCGAAAGAACAAAAGCAGCAGCCCGTTTGGCCCAGCGAGCGTGCTCAGGGTCTGTTGCCGCCCACTCTGATCGCGAAGCGCGATCGCCGGCGCTGCCGTCCCCGCCTGAAGTCCGCCGATTTGTTGAGGAAGAGCGGCGGTGGCGGGTATCGCAATCGCTATTCCGAAAAACAATAGAAGCCTGGTCATGCGTCTCGTTGGCAAGGAAACCTCCGGACCAGCCATCGGCCCCAGCTTTGAGACGCGATTTCGAGATGCAAGTTACAGCTTATGTTTAAGTCTTGAAGGGACACGGCTTCGGCCGTGCCATAAGTCCCGTACAATCGGCGCGGCTAGACGCTGTGGGACGAGCCGCTGGCTTATGCAGAGTCTGTCGCTAAGCTCCCGCCCCCGCTTCCTCGCCGCCCTGGGCCGCAGCCGCGCTCTTCACCCGTACCACCGTGATCTTTGAGAAGCCCTCCTTGAAGCTCGGGGGCCGCAAACGATCCGCCATCTTGCGCATCGACTCCTCGTTCACATTCCGCTCGCGCCGGCTATTCCGCTCCATGCAAACTTCAAACGGCACATCGAAGAAAACCGCCTGCACGTCGTAGCCGAAGCTCTTCGCCATCTTGATCCACTGACGCCGCTCATGCGGAGAAAGGTTGGTCGCATCGACATAGTTCCAGGGCATCTTCGCAATTAGTCTCGCCCGCAACAGCGAGCGCAGCGTTGAAAAGACCAGCCCCTGATAGCGTTGCTCGGTGATGTCGTCGAAGAGAATGCTTCGCAGCATATCGCTCGACAGCGGAGTCACGCCGCGCCGCTTGAACCACGTCGTCTTCCCCGAACCCGGCAAGCCGATCGTTAGCACGACGTACCCACGCGGACTCTTCGCCGCGGCGAGTTCCGGCGGCGGCACTCCGAGCGATTCCGGCTGCGTCTCGACCACCACTTTCCCTTCGGGAAATGCCGCCGCATCAGAACTCGCCGTCACCGGGCCAGTCGGTGTAGCTTCCTCGACAGGAGCAACCGCATTGGCAAACTTTCCCTTGACATCGGGAGCCTGCTCGATCTCCGCCGGCAAATCCGGGCCGCCCTGTTCCGCCAAGTCGTCGTGATGCACCACTCCGCTGCCTCGCTCTTGTAAAGCATCAGGATAGGCTGGCCGCAACGGCTTCGGTTGATCCTGCGGCAGCTCCTGGCCAATTCTTCCCGTGGACTCCGAATTGTTCGGTCCACGCTTTATACGTCTTCTCATTTTTTCGCGCATCCATTCGCGCATGTTTAGCATGTAACACACTCTCGCCCACGCCGCAAATTCTCCACCTCGGCGCGGAACGTCTATCCTAACCCGCCAATTGATTTAATCTAGAACCTGCGATGCTAGTATCGGCGTAAGTGTCCGCCCATTCGTGAGTTTAACTGTTTTGTATCGAAATAGTTCCACATAACCCAAGGAGAAAGCATGGCTGTAAAAGTTGGAATCAACGGTTTTGGCCGCATCGGACGCAACGTCTTTCGCGCCTCCCTCGGAAACCCCGAAATCGAATTCGTCGCGGTCAATGACCTCACCAGTCCCAAAACTCTCGCCCATCTGCTTAAGTATGACTCCATTCTCGGCAACCTGAAAAACGACATCGTTGCCGGCGACGACTTCATTTCCGTCGATGGGAAAAAGATCAAGGTCTATGCCGAAAAGGATCCCGCCAAGCTCGATTGGGCCTCCGTCGGTGCGCAGATCGTCGTAGAATCGACCGGCCACTTCACCGATGCGGAAAAGGCCAAGGCGCACCTCGGATCCACTGTCAAGAAAGTCATCATCTCCGCGCCTGCCACCAACGAAGACGTCACGCTCGTGCTCGGCGTGAATGAAGGGAAATACGATCCCGCGAAGCACCACATCATCTCGAATGCCAGCTGCACCACCAACTGCCTCGCGCCCGTCGCCAAGGTCCTTCAGGACACCTTCGGCATCGCCGCCGGCATCATGACCACCATCCACAGCTACACCAACGATCAGGTCATCCTCGACTTCCCCCACAAAGACCTCCGCCGCGCCCGCGCCGCCGCCATCAACTTGATTCCCAGTTCCACCGGCGCAGCTAAGGCCCTCAAGCTGGTCATCCCCGAGCTCGCCGGCAAGCTCGACGGCTTCGCCATCCGCGTCCCAACCCCCAACGTCTCGGTCGTCGATCTCACCTTCACCACCGAAAAGCCGGTCACGGTTGAAAGCGTCAACGCTGCGATTAAGGCCGCCGCCGAAGGCCCAATGAAGGGTATCCTCGGTTACGAAGGCGGCGAGCTGGTATCGAGCGACTTCAAAGGCGACGCCCGTTCGTCCATCTTCGACGCGCCGCTCACTAAAGTCGTCGGCGACAAAACCGCTAAAATCATCAGCTGGTACGACAACGAATGGGGCTACTCCAACCGCGTCGTAGATCTGATCGGCTTCTTGGAAAAGAAGGGGCTCTAGAGCATCTCCCGTATAGGTGTAGACCAACAAAAAACACTCGGCTGGCCTTTTTCCTCAAGAAAAAGCCAACATAGCCTCCGTTAGAAGGTTCACAGTAATACGGGAAATGCTCTAAAACCGAGTTGTTAGTCCTCAGTTTTCAGTCCTCAGCAGAAACTAACTGAGGACTGACAACTAACAACTGAAAACTGACAGCTTCTCCCCGGAGCCACGAAATGCCCAAGCTATCCATCCGCGACATCGACCTGCAACACAAGCACCTCTTCATCCGCGTTGATTTCAATGTGCCGCTCACCGAAGACGGCCGCGAGATCACCGACGACACCCGCATCCGCGAAACGCTCCCCACCATCGAGTACGCCCTCCGCCACAAGGCGAAGGTGATCCTCGCCTCGCACCTCGGGCGTCCCAAGGGCAAGGTGGACCCAAAGTACAGCCTCCGCCCGGTCGTCGACCGGCTCCGCCAGCTCCTCGACCACGAAATAGGCGAATCCTTCAACGTCGCCTTCTCGCCTGACTGCGTCGGAGAGATCGCCACCGAGCTCGCACGCCAGCTTGAATCCGGCCAGGTGCTTCTGCTCGAGAACCTCCGCTTCCACTCCGAAGAAGAAGCCAACGATCCCGCCTTCGCCAAGCAACTTGCGAGTCTCTGCGAAATCTACGTCAACGACGCCTTCGGCAGCGCCCACCGCGCTCACGCCTCCACCGAAGGCATCACCCACTTCGTGAAGCAATCTGCCGCCGGCCTGCTCATGGAAAAAGAACTCAACTACATGGGCAACGCCCTCGAAGCCCCCGAGAAGCCCTTCGTCGCCATCCTCGGCGGCGCCAAAGTCTCCGACAAGATCGAAGTCATCGACAACCTCCTCGGCAAAGTCGACGCCCTGCTCATCGGCGGAGGCATGGCTTACACCTTCCTCAAAGCCAAAGGCCAGGAGGTCGGCAAATCTCTCCTCGAAGTCGACAAAATTGAGACCGCCAAAGAGGCCCTCGCCAAGGCCGAAGCCAAAGGAGTCCGCTTTCTCCTCCCCGTCGACCACAAGCTCGCCGATAGGTTCGCCCCCGACGCGCATACTCAAATCTTCGAGGGCGACGGCCCCTTCCCCGCCGACTGGATGGCCCTCGACATCGGCCCCAAAACCATCGACCTCTTCTCCGACGAAATCATCGGCGCCAAGACGATCATCTGGAACGGCCCCATGGGCGTCTTCGAGTTCCCCGCCTTCGCCGCCGGGACCATGAACATCGCCCAGGCGGTAGCCGACAACGGCACCGCCATCTCCATCGTCGGCGGAGGCGATTCCGTAGCCGCCGTCAAACAAGCTGGAGTCGCGGATCGAATCACTCACATCTCCACCGGCGGGGGAGCGTCGCTGGAATTTCTGGAAGGCAAGAAGCTGCCGGGAGTTGAAGCTCTCAGTAACAAGTGATTCATGAGATTTGCCATCTCAAGCGAAGCTGAGCTATCTAGTTTTTCTGAGCAGTCGCGAAAGGGTGGGGTCAACCCACCTTCTGAATCACCCCCGGCCAAAGCCGCTCACATATCCAAATAAATAGCGGATACCTCACCAACATCGAAATCGTAGTAATCGTCACAATGGCCGCCAGCTCGCCCATGCGCTATTGTGGCAGAACTCTTGCCAAACCTCGTTTCTTTCGCTCGCCCTGTGGCAAGCTAATGATCCATCCCTGTTCTAAACTAACCCAGAGGAAAACAACAAGCATGTCCCGTAAGCACCTGATCGCTGGTAACTGGAAGATGTACAAGACCCCCGCCGAATCGCGCGCCACCGCCGACGCACTCCTGCACCTCTGCAAGAGCAACGACCGCGACGATATCGTCGTTTGCCCCACATCGCTCTCACTGAGCATCGTTCTCGACGCGCTCTCCGGCACCAACATCGGCGTCGGCGCGCAAAACATGCACTTTGCCGACGAAGGCGCCTACACCGGCGAAATCTCCGCTCCCATGCTCACTTCCATCGGAGTCCAATACGTCATCATCGGCCACTCCGAGCGGCGCCAGTATTTCAACGAGACCGACGAAACCGTGAACCTGAAACTGCACGCCGCACTTCGGCATGGCCTCAAACCCATCGTCTGTGTCGGCGAGGTGCTTGCCGAACGCGAAGGCGGACTCACCGAAGAAGTTCTCACCCGCCAGATCGACATCGCGCTCCGCAACATCGCCCCGGATCATTCCGCAGACTTGATCGTCGCCTACGAACCCGTCTGGGCCATCGGCACCGGCAAAACCGCCACGCCCGAAATGGCCGCCCAGGCCCATCTCCTCATTCGCAGCGAAGTTGCCCGACGCCTCAGTCGCACCATCGCCGACAACATGCGTATCCTCTACGGTGGCAGCGTCCGCCCAGATAATTGTGGAGCCATGCTCAACCAGCCCGAGATCGACGGTGCGCTCGTGGGCGGCGCCAGTTTGAACCCCGAATCGTTCGCGCAACTACTCTGCTATTAGAATCGCCGCCAAACTGCGCCGTATTGCAGCACAAAGGCCTTAAGATAGAAGCTTAGTCACTCGCGAAAGGAAATCCGTATGGAAGGTCACTTCTACACCAGCCCAGTCTTCGTCGTTCCTCTCATTTGGGTCATTTTCTTGTGCGGCATCCTGTGGGCAAGCCAGAGTTGGAAGGGCGATGGCCACATCTCTCACGAAGACATGGGCGATTGAAGCAGCAGCAGAGCTACAGCTTCGCCAAAACATCGTCGCCGACGATAACGACCTCAAATACCCGCGCCGGCATATTGGGACTGCCCTCGCAACTCCCCGTAATCAGGTCGAATGCATAAGCATGCCAAGGACAAACCACTTTCCCATTCTCAATAATCCCCTCTGCCAGCGGACCACCATGGTGCGGACATTCGTTATCGACCGCACAGATTCGCCCTTCCACCCTACCCACGCAAAGTGTCAGCTTGCCCACCGAAATTTCGCGTAACCCACCCTCTTCGGGCAACTCGCTCACGCTACAAATTCGTACTGAATTCTCATCCATCCCAGCCTCTTCAATCCCAAGAACGACTCCTAGCTGAAAGTCAGCTCCCGCCGCGCCGGATCATTCAACTTCGCCTCCGTCGCCCAAAGCCCCGCCGACGGAGTGCTCAAATAATAGACCTCTTCCCCATCCGGCATCGTGTTCCAACCCTCCTGCATTAACGCCGGATCATACCGTGTCAGCA
>Ga0302326_10010257_pt1 | contig 20320 bp, 20 predicted proteins | sample Palsa_T0_3_FD_202264 | JGI IMG/M metagenome (GOLD analysis project Ga0302326, IMG submission 202264) | Peat permafrost microbial communities from Stordalen Mire near Abisko, Sweden - Palsa_T0_3 | ecosystem: Environmental > Terrestrial > Soil > Palsa > Peat permafrost | place: Sweden: Abisko...
TCGCGCGACCTCGTGATGATGGCGCAAGAGGCCATCGATTTCGAATCGTATTTTCGCATCTACGTGATCGGGCGCGAACGCGTCCACATCATGCGCTACGATCCCAAGCGGCCATTTCACGAGCGTTACGTCCGCGACGGAGCGGCGATCGAGCCGGCGCTCCACGAGAAGCTGCAGCGCGACGCGCTCGCGCTGAGCACGGCACTCGGTTACGACATGAACACGGTCGAACTTGCGGTGCGCGGCGGCATTCCGTACGCGATCGACTTCACGAATCCGGCACCCGACGCCGACGTGAACTCGATCGGGGTCGACAACTTCGGCTGGATCGTCGAGAACATGGCGGACGTCTTGCTCGCGCGCGTGCGCAATCCACGGCCTTTCGAGTTGACGGGTGCGTGGCCGCAAGCTCTCGCGGATCACGCAGAGCGGGGGTAGCTTTCTTGGCGCGGCCGACCTTTACGCTTGGGATCGAGGAAGAGTTCCAAGTCATCGATCCGGAGACGATGGAGCTGCGCTCGCACATCCAAGAGATGTTCGCCGAAGGGCAACTGCGTCTCAAGGATGAGATGAAGCGCGAGCTGCACGACCCGGTCATCGAGGTCGGCACGCCGATCTGCGCCGACATTCGCGAGGCGCGGCACGAGATCACGCGACTGCGCTCCGAAGTGATCCGGCTCGCGCGCGCGAACGGCCTGCGCATCGCGGCCGCCGGAACGCACCCGTTCACGCATTGGTCGGACGTACCGATTACGCCGGGTGCGCACTACGACCAGCTCGTGCAAGACCTGCAGATGGTCGCGCGCGCGAACCTCATCTTCGGGCTGCACGTGCACGTCGCGGTCGAGAACGACGACGCACGCGTCGCGATCTTGGGCGGCGCGCGCTACTTTCTCCCGCACATTTTCGCACTCTCGGTGAACTCCCCGTTCTGGGGCGGCCGCAATACCGGTTGGAAAAGCTATCGGGCGAAGGTCTTCGAGCGCTTTCCACGCACGGGCATCCCCGATTCGTTCGCGTCGTGGGTGGAGTATCAAGACTATCTCAACACCCTGATCGCGACCGGCTGTATCAAGGACGGCAAGAAGATCTGGTGGGACGCCCGCATCCACCCGTTCTTCCCGACGATCGAGTACCGCATCTGCGACATTCCGATGCGCGTCGACGAAACGATTTGCATCGCCGCGATCTTTCAAGCCGTCACCTACAAGCTCTGGAAGCTCTACGACGCCAACCTCGGCTGGCGCCAGTATCGCCGCTCCCTGATTCTGGAAAACAAATGGCGCGCGGCGCGTTTCGGGCTCGACGGCAAGCTGATCGACTTGGGCAAACGGATCGAGGTACCGACCGCATCGCTGATCGGCGAACTGCTCGAGTTCATCGACGATGTCGTTAAAGAACTCGGGTCGACCGAAGAAGTGCTCTACGTGCACGAGATCTTGCGGCGGCGCACGGGCGCCGACCGCCAGCTCGCGGTTTTCGAAGAGACCGGCAGCCTCCCGCGCGTCGTCGAGTACATCATCGAAGAGACCGAAACGGGCATCCCCATTGCTTGACCCGCGGGCCACGGCGCACGTCGAAGCCGTGCGCATCGAGTCGAGCACCGACGTCCCGGCGCGCGACGAACGCACGATCGACGTTGCGGTGCTCGACATGAACGCGGGCTACGCCAACGTCGGCCACGAAGCGATCGTCGAGATCGTGCGCGATTGCGCGACGGAGCTGGAGCCGGAGCTCGCTCGAAGTGGCCGGCAGTTGCGCGTGCTCTCGTACGCGATCCGTGACAAACACGTCTTGCCCGATCACGCGAGCGGGCGTCATCGCCTGTACCTCGGAACGGGCGGCCCGGGTCACCTCGATCCGCGGCACAATCGCGCAGTGCGCGGCACGGTTGAAATCCTGGAAGACCCGGCGTGGGAAGCGCCGCTTTGGCAGCTCTTCGATGCGATCGCGGCCGACGAGGGGGCCGCGCTCTACGGCGTCTGCCACACGTTCGGCCTGATCTGCCGCTGGTCGGGAATCGCCGAGCCCGCGCTGCGCGGCCCGGAGAAGGGTGGTCCGATGAGCGGCGTCGGTACGAACGTGCTCACGCCCGAAGCCTTGGTGCATCCGTGGTTCGGACGGCTCGCGCCGCTCGCCGCCAGCAGCGGCGGCGTTCCGGTACTCGACTCTCGCCACTACGATCTCTTACCGAGCGGAACGATGCGCCCGGGCGCGACCGCCATCGCCTTCGAGTCGGCGCTGCAAAGCGAGGGTCCCGGCGCAGCGCTGACGATGCTCGAAATCGCGCGCGACCCCGATGGCTTGCCGCGGGTCTTCGCGGTCAACAGCCATCCCGAGATCGGACACCACGAACGGGTCTCGGAACTCTTGCAACGCTTGCTCGCGCGCGGCGTCATCGATGAGGACGTCCACGTCCAGCGCTCGGCGATTTTGCCGATGCTGCGCGACGACCGGCATCACGAACGGCTGCACGTCGGCCGCGCCGTGTTCACCGACCTCGTGCACGAGCGGCTCGCGCGGCTCGTTCGCGCTTAGACGATGGACGCGCGATTCCGGCGCATCTACAACGCAACCTACCAAGAAGCTCGCTATCTCGCCTACGTTCGGCGTTTGCAGGCGCTGATCGGCGCACGGGTGGATTTCCGGCTCGCCGAAACGCCCGTGTTCTTCGAGCCGGACCTCGTCGCGCGCTGCGAACGCGCCGCGCGCGAGATCGTCGCGCAACTCGCCGAACCCGCACGGCTCGCACGGATGCGCGATGCGGTGCCGGCGCATCTGCAAGGCGCAAATGCCGGCGCGCTGCCGCAGTTTGCGGTCGTCGATTTCGCGATCGCGCGTGGGCCGGACGGCGCGCTCGAACCGCGCGTCGTCGAACTGCAGGGCTTCCCGTCGCTGTACGCTTTCGAAGTATTTCAGCGCGATGCGTGGCTCGACGAATTAGCGGATCCGCTGTGCGAGCGGAGTTGGTCGTCGTTCTATAGCGGCCTCGACCGCGAGGCGTATCTCGGCCTGCTGCGACGCACGATCGCGGGCAACCGGGCGCCCGAGTCGGTGGTGCTGGTCGACGTCGAGCCCGACGCACAAAAGACCGCGTGCGATTTCGTCGCGACCCGGGTGCTGTTCGGTATCGACGCGCTCGACCCGCGAGCGCTCGTTCGGCGCGGCAAGAAGCTGTACCGGCGCAATGCCGCAAGCCGGGAGATTCCGGTCGAGCGTATCTACAACCGAATCGTGGGCGACGATCTGCTGCGCCTGGAGGATGCATTGCCGTTCGACCTGCGCGACGAGCTCGAGGTCGACTGGGCGCCGCACCCGGCGTGGTTTTGGACGTGGTCGAAAGCATCGCTGCCGCACCTCGCGCACGCGGCCGTGCCGCGCACGCATCTCTTGTCCGAACTCGATGCGCTGCCGGCCAACCTCGACGACTACGTCCTCAAACCGCTGTTCTCGTTCGCCGGCGGCGGCGTCGACGTGCATCCGACCCCGGCCGCCTGCGCTGCGATCCCAACGGAGGACCGGGCGAACTGGTGTCTGCAAGAGAAAATCGTCTACGCGCCGGCGCTCGAAATGCCCGACGGTACCGGCGTCAAGATCGAGCTGCGGGTCATGTTCTTGCGTCCGGACGATACCGCGGCGCTGGTCCCCGCGACCAACCTCTGCCGGCTCTCGCGCGGCGAAATGCACGGGGTCGACTACAACAAGAACCTCACGTGGGTGGGCTCTTCGATCGGCTTGTGGGGGGCGCAGCCCCTTACAGCGTGAGGACGATCGTCCCCGCGCAGTGCAGGCCGTTGCATTCGGCGGGGATGTAGCGCAGCGCCATCAGGCGGCGTTCGAGATCGGCGCGCTGGTCGTCGCTCAGACCGGCCGGGAGCACGACGCGCGTCGCGTGTCCGGAGTCGTCGACTTCGATGCTCGCTTTGGCAACGTCGTGATAACGCGTGTGCAGGTCCGTGAGATCCGCATCGTCGGCGACGATCGGCTCCGCGAAGTTCTGACCCCACCCGCCGGCGGGAACGTCGACGACGCGCGCGCTGTTTGCATCGGGCGCCGCGGGCGACGGCGATGGAGACGGAGAGGCCGCGACGACCGAAACCGGCGGTTGCGCGACCACTTGTTCTTTCGGCTGCTCGGAAACGGCGGCGGCCGTTACGGCTTGCCGATGCGCGGAGGTCGCTCCGCTGAAGGCGACCGTTCGTACCGTCTCACGCGTCAGGGCAGATTGCGAGATGCGGGCGGCAGCCGACGCAACCCGGCGCGTCGCGGGTTTGGGGGCGTGCACCGCAGGGCGTACGTCAGGTGCGGGCTGCGCGGCCGCGGCGACCACCGGACTCGGCAAGCGGGCCGGCTTCGGACGGCTTGTGGGCGACCGCGGTTGCGCGGGGCGCCGCTCGATGGTCAGATACGAGACCGTGGTCGCCTCGCGCGCGCTCTTGGAAGCGCTCGTCGTCAACAGCGCCCAGCCAAGCATTGCGGGGACGGTTGAGATCAGGAGCGGCAGCAGCGCTAAGTGGAGCCCACCAGAAATGGCGAGCGAGCGCTTAAGGTAGGTGCGATCCAACTGGTTTCGTGGCATCGAACGCGCTCCGCTGCAGGTTCACGACTACGGCGCGACGCGATGGCGGACCTGTGACCGACGGGCGAGAAGCCGCTCACACATGGGCCAACCAACCGATATCGTCCTGTACCAAGCCGAGTGGTGTCCGTACTGCGCGCGCGTCCGCTCGAAGCTCACCGACCTGCTGCTCGACTACAAGACCGTGAACGTGCCGCGTTCCCACGCCGAGCGCGGCGAGGTCAAGACGGTGTCGGGTCAAACCGGCATCCCCGTCATGGTCGACGGCGATACGATCCTCGACGACGACGACGACATGATCCCCTACCTCGAGAAAAAATACGGTTCGAAAGCAACCGCCGTCGGCTAGAGTCGCAAAGCCGAAGTGGCGATCAACCCACAAGGGCGGTCCGCTTTTCTAGTGCCCTAGGGTGAAGGCGATTGCGGCGCCGGCGAGGGTGGAGGCGAAGTTGACCGTGTCGTTGCCGATCCACCCGAAGCCGCGCAGCGGTGACGTGTTTGCGCCGCAGGTGTGCGGTTCGCGCTCGGTTGCGCGTTTGCAGTTCGGGCACCAGCGCTGGGATTGCACCGATGCGCCCAGGAGCGAGTCGAAGACGGCGCCGCCGATGCCGGCGCAGGCGACCGCCACGAACGTGTGCGGCACGAGCAGCTGCGCGACGAGCGCGAGCCACAGAGCGCCCGCGATTTCGGCGAGCGTACCCGCGAGGGTGATGCCGCCGGAGAGTCCGGTAGCGACCGGGCGAAACGTGAGGATCGAGCGCGGCACGGCGCGCGCGAGGGTTCCGACTTCGGTCGCCCACGTGTCGGCCGTCGCCGCAGCAAACGCGCCCGCGAACGCGATCGCATAGCGCGGGTCGACCCAGAGTGCGAGCAGCGCGCACGCGGCCGCGACTCCGCCGTTCGCGATGACCTGCGCGCCGTCGCGCGGTCCCGTCTTGCCGGCCTCCGCGAGCGACTTCGCTTTACGCGCCTTGCCGGTGCGCGAGAGCGCGATCGAGGTGATGAAGAACGCGAGCAAGACCGCGGCGCCGCGCGGCCCGAGCGCCCCATAGGTCGCCGTACCGACGGCGCACGCGGCGAGCGCGCCGCCGGCATCGAGCGCCCGCACGCGATACGCGGCGACGGCTACGGCGGCGGCGGCGACCACGCCGATATCGAAGTTCGATAACGGCGCGAGCGTCAGCTGGGTCATGGCGAATACGTAGCGTAGACAGCGCGGGCGATGCTCGCAAACACCGCTCCGCGCGCGTGCAGATCGGCGCGCGAATTCGCGAGCATCGCCACGAGCGCGATGCGCCGGCCGTCGTGCATCGTGAGGATTCCGGCGTCGTTGGTGGCGACGGTGAGGCCATCGACGCTCGCGCTCCAGCCCGGTTCGTGTGCGAGCGAGCCCGCGGGCACGCCGGCGGGGAAAAGCTCCGCGCCGTTCTGAACGCGCGCGAGCAACTGCAAGAACTCGTTCGTCGAGTCGAGGTGCGTGTAGTGCTGCTGCGCGATGCCGCCGAGCAGGTCGGCCAGTGCGTTCGGCGTGGCGTTGCCGGAGACGAGGTCGACGCCGCTCACGCCCAGTCGCGCGACCAGAGCGTTGACCGCACTCGTGCCGCCGAGCTGTGCGAGCATCGTGCGCGTCGCGGTGGGATCGCTGCCGAGCAACATGCCCGCGATCGACTCGGCCACGCTGCGCGGAATGCCGTTTTGGACGACGCGCCGGTCGAGGTCGAGATGATGCTGATCGGCGCCGCGATACGCGGCGAGCGCGATCGCAATTTTTCCGACGCTCGCGAGCGGGAACGTTTCGTCGCCGCGTTCGTCGATGTGCGTTCCGTCGACCAGGTCGACGACCGCGATTCCAAGCCGGCCGGGCGCGGCGTGCGCGATCTCCGCAAGCGTCACGCGCAACCGTTCCAAGCGCACGCTTTGCGGCACGGGCGAGGGGGCCGGCGTGGGCGAGTTCGTGGGCACCGGGGTCGGCGTCGGCGGCGGCGGCCGGCGCCGCGCAGCGGCCGGTGCGGTCATCAATGCGGGGGCAAGCGCCAGCATCAGAACCAGCGCGAGCGCGAACCGCACGTCAGCGCGCTGCGGTGAGCTCGAGCGCTTCGAGCAGTCCGTCGACGGTGGAATCAGCCGCGATCGCGTCCGGCGCGAGCCCAGCCTTGCGCGCGGCCTCGGCGGTGAGCGGACCGATGCACGCGACGAGCTTCGTGCGGCGCAGCTCGGGCGCGGCCGGAACGTTCGCGACGAAACCGTCGACCGTGCTCGCGCTCGTGAAGGTCCAAACGTCGGTGCTTTCCGCGGCGCGCGCAATCTCGGGATCGATGACGAGGGTCGTGCGGTAGCCCGCGACGACGTCGACCGCGCGACCGGCGTCGCCGAGACGCGCCGGCACGACGTCGCGCATGACTTCGGCGCCGAAGACGAGCACGCGATCGCCGGGCTGCGTGCGCTCGATCAACCCCTCGGCAACCTCTTCGCCGACGAAGGCGCCCGGGATGAAATCGGCGCGTACGCCGAACCCGGCGAGCGCGGCGGCGGTGGCCGGACCGATCGCGGCGACCTTCGCGGAACCGAACCGTCGCGCGTCCGCACCGCGCTCGTGCAAAAGCACGAACGCCGCGTTGACGCCGCTCTTGCTCGTGAACACGACCCATGCATACGAATTTAAGCGCTCGAGCGCCGCGCGCGCGGGCGCGGGATCGGAGGGGGGTGCGATCGCGATCGTCGATGCGATGACGGGCTCGGCGCCGAGCTCCCACAGCCGTTCGGCGAATTCCGCGGCTGCTTCGCGCGCGCGCGTCACGAGCACGCGTTTACCGAAGAGGGGCCCCGTGTCGAACCAGCGCAAGGCGTCGCGTTCGAGGACGACGTCGCCGATCACGACGATCGCGGGCGCCGCGAATTGGGTGCGCTCGACCTCCGCGACGATCGTCGCGAGCGTTGCCACGAGCGTTTCTTGCGCGGGTTTGGTCCCTTCGCGGACGATCGCGACCGGCACGTGATCCGGCATGCCGTGCTCGCGCAGTTTTGCGACGATGCCGGCGAGGTTGCCCATCGCCATCAAGAACACGAGCGTCTGCGCGGGATTGGCGAGCTTGGCGTAGTCGAGCGACGAGGGACCTTTCGTCGGATCTTCATGGCCGGTCGCGACCGTGAAGGCCGCGTTGCGATCGCGGTGCGTGATCGGGATGCCGGCATACGCCGGAGCCGCGAGCGCCGACGTGATGCCGGGAACGATTTCGAACGGCACGCCCGCCGCATGCAGGGCGGCCGCTTCTTCACCGCCGCGCGCGAATACGAACACGTCGCCGCCCTTGAGCCGCACGACGTTCTTGCCCTCGCGTCCGAGGCGAACGATCAGCGCCGTGATCTCGTCTTGTGAGAGCGTGTGCGCTCCGGCTTTCTTGCCGGCGTAGATCTTCTCGCACGAAGCGGGCGCGAGCGCCACGATTGCGGGCGACGCGAGATAGTCGTACACGAGCACGTCGCAGCCGGCGATCGCGCGCGCGCCCTTGCGCGTCAGCAATCCCGGATCGCCCGGCCCCGCGCCCACGAGCCAGACGCGGCCGCGGCGGGAACTCACTCCGGCGCGTCGGTCTCGCGGGGCGCGACGCTCTGCGCCTGCAGATCGAAGAGTTCGTCGAGCATGTTTGCGACGCTCTGGGCGTCCGTACGATCGGAAGCCGCCCGGTCGCGCACCTTGGTGACGACCCCGTGCAGCAGTTTGGAGATGATCGTGAGCGAGGCGCCCGTGATCAGCATGCGCTCGCGTTCGCTCAGCTCGGGACACCGCGCGAACAACCGCTCGATCTCCGCTTCGCGAATCGCTTCGGCTTTTTGCACGAGCGAGCTGACGACGGGAATCGCAACTCGCGCCTGATACCAGCGGGCGAAGCGGTCGGCATGTTCGGCGATGATCTCTTCGACGAGCGGCACCGCTTCGCGGCGCCGTTCGAGCGTCGTGTCGACGACGTCTTTGAGGTGGTCGATGTCGGCCAGATGGACGCCCGGAACGCGAACGACGTCGGGATCGGCGTCGCGCGGCACCGCGATGTCGATGATGAACAGCGGGCGTGCGGGGCGCGAGAGCATGGCTTCGGCGACGTTGCCCGGTCCGAGGATGAAGTGCGAGGCGCCGGTCGAGGTGATGACGATGTCCGCCCGCGAGAGCGCCGCGACCAGTCCGGGCAGTTCGATTGCCGTGCCGCTTCCGAGCGACTCGACGACGTCGCGCGCTTTGCCGGCCGACCGGTTGGCCACGAGCAGCTCCGCGCAACCTTCGAGTCGCAGCCGTTTGGCCGCGAGCGTTCCCATTTTGCCCGCGCCGACCACGAGCACCGTCTTGCCCTCGAGCGAACCGAGCCGCGCCTTCGCGAGCTCGATCGCGGCGGTCGCGACGCTGACCGAATCGCCGCCGATGTGGGTGCGCGTGCGCGCTTCCTTCCCGGCCTTGAGCGCTTCGCGGAACAGCGCGTGCAGCGTCTTGCCGAGCGAACGCGCCTTCTGCGCTTGAATGTAGGCTTCTTTGACCTGCCCGAGGACCTCGGCCTCGCCGATGAGCATCGAATCGAGCCCGGTTGCGACGCGGAACAGATGGTCCGCGGCTTGCGAGCCGAGCAGCGTGTACATGTACGACGACATGTCGTGCTGCACGTCGCCGTGGCGGAAATGCCGGATGAACGACTTGAGCTGCTCGACGCCCGCTTCGTATTCCTCGAGCTCCGCGTAGATCTCGAGCCGGCCGCAGGTCGAAAGCATCACGGCTTCGCGCACCATCTCGTAGTCGCGCAGCGCGACCAGCGTTTCGGCCATCCGCGAGGGCGGAAACGCATGGCGTTCCCGGACGTCGACCGGCGCCGTGTTATGCGAGAGGCCGAGGCAGACTAGCGGCACGAGAACCCCGGCTGGCAGAGCTGGGGTCGCGATGAGCGGGGGGCGGGCATGGCACGTAGATTCGTACCACGGCAAGGGCAACGCATGCTACGGCAAGAGTTAGACACCGGCACCCCCCGACCCGCCCCGGGGGGCCTTCGACGGTCTCCTGCTCCCGCTAGGTCGTCCGGCCCTGGGCAAACCCGCTTAAGCGAGCTTAATATTACTCGTCCGTGCCAGCTGACTTTCTAGAGGTCGACGAAGTCACGAAGACGTTCCCGGTTGCACTGGGCTTTATTCCGTGGGCTCGAAAATTTGGGCGTGTGGAAAGGGCAACGGCTTTGGGAGGCGTCTCCTTCAGCGTGCGCCGCGGCGAGCTCTTCGGGCTGCTTGGAGCCAACGGCGCCGGCAAGAGTACCATCCTGCGCCTCATCGCGGGCCTGGTAATCGCCGATAGCGGCACGATTCGGGTCGACGGAATCGACGTCCGGTCGGCGCCGCTCGCCGTCCGCCGCAAGGTTGCCCTTTGCGCCACCGACGAGCGCAGCTTTTATTACCGGTTGAGCGGGCGGCGCAACCTCGAGTACTTCGGTGCGCTCGTTGGGCTGCATGGTCAGCGGCTGCGCGAGCGCATCGCGTTCGTCGCGGGTTTGGTCGATCTTACGGGCGACCTCGACCGCCGGTTCGACGCCTTTTCTTCGGGCATGAAGCAGCGCCTCGGGATCGCCCGCGGCTTGCTCGGCGACCCTGAGCTGCTGATCCTCGACGAACCGACGCGGGCGGTCGATCCGGTGCACGCTGCGAGCATTCGCGCGTTCGTACGCGACGAGCTCGTGGGGCGGCAAGGAAAGACGGTGCTGCTCGCAACCAACACGCTCGACGAAGCGTGGGAGCTGTGCGAGCAAATCGCGGTCCTTCGCCGCGGACGCCTGGTCGCGATCGGGGCGCCGGATGCGCTCGCCGCCGGCGCCGGCGGGCCGGTTCGCTACGCCATCACGGTCGACCGGACCGATGCTGATCTGATCGCTCGTACGCGCGCGGTTCCGGGGCTGCTCGAGCTCGAGGTCGCAAGCGACGGAGACGGCATGCAGCTCAACGTCCGGCTGGACGGCGAGCCGCGGGCGTTGACCGAGCTGCTTCGCGCGGTCAGCGCGAACGGGGTGTGCGTGTCGTCGATACGGCCGCAGGAGCGACGTCCTGCCGACGTTTTTGCGGACCTTATCGCGGAGGCTCCGAAGTGAACAGCACTATCGCGACGGCCGCGCGCAAAGTGTCTGCGACGTTCTTGCGCGACGCGCGCTTGATGTTGTCCTATCGCTTGATGTTTCTCCTTGAGGCCTTTGCGATCGTTGCGAGCGTAGCGGGCCTCTGGTTCATTTCGAAAATCGTGCCGGCGTCGGCCGCGTTCGGCGGGGGCCACGTCTCCACGTACTTTGACTACGCCGTCGTCAACGTCGCATTCGTCACGCTGCAAACGGCGGCTCTGCAGAGTTTCGAAAGCTCGATTCGCAACGAGCAAGTCTTCGGCACGTTGGAAGCGATACTGTCCACGCCGACCCGCGTGTCGCTGGTCGTTCTCGCCGCGGGGGCTTGGGCGTTCACGTTCGCCTTCATTCAAGTCGCCATGTACCTGGCGATGGGTGGCCTCTTCGGACTACATTTCAGCCACATAAACCTCGTGGCGCTTGCGGTCTTCTTGATCTTGGCGATTACCGCAACCGTGCCGCTCGGCGTCATCAGCGCGGCTGCGGTCGTGCGCTTCAAGCAAGGTTCGCCGACGGGGTTCATTTTCAACCGGGCCGCGACGCTGCTCGCGGGCGTACTGTTCCCGGTTTCGCTGCTGCCCGCGTGGCTGCAAGTGTTCTCGTGGGCGTTGCCCATCACGCACGCGCTGAGCGGAATTCGCGGCGCCTTCCGCGGCGCGACGCTGGGCGAGATGTCGTACGACGTTCTCTGGCTCGGCGCCGCCACCATCGTCTTAATGCCGCTCGCGCTGCTCGTGTTCCGAGCCGCCGTAGCGCGTGCCAGATTCGACGGAACCCTCGGCCAGTACTGAACGCCAAATCTCAAGGAGCTCGATCGTGGACCTTCGCGTTGCCCCACCCCAGAGCCGGATTCTTGCATTGCGCGGCGACGTCGTCGCGACGGTCTTGGAAGACGGAGCCGTTCTGCTCGACTTGCAGAGCAAGTACTTCTACGCACTCAACGGCAGCGCGTGGTCGATCGTGCAGTGTCTCGAGGGCGGTTCGGCGCTCGGGGACGTTGAGGCATTCGCGCAAACGTGCGGCGCGCCGGGCGACGACGGCGTTCGCCGCTTCGTGGCGGAGCTGGAAGCGCACGGTCTGCTCGAAAGCGTTGACGAAGCGGGGCCGGCGCAACCGTTGCCTGCTTCCCGTGCCCCGTGGACCACGCCGACGATCGAACGGCAGGCGGAACCGCTTCAGCGCGTGCTCGTCAGCGCGTTCGACCCGAGCATTCCGCTCGCGGAATGAACGACGCATTTCTCGCCGGTCCGCTGCGCGTTCGCATCGAAACGTGCGAGCCGTCCGTGCGAGAAAAGATCGCGGAGACGCTCGCGCTCTACGATCGACCGTGGGACGGGCCGTTTCTGGACATCGTCTTGGATGCGCGGTCGGTCGAGCGCGGCGCGGTAATGGTCGACGGCGCGTACCTTCGCTGTGCGCGGATGACGGTCGACGCGGACGGCGGCGAGTTTCACGCAACGACGCGCTGCGGAGCGCGCGCGCGCTCATCCGGGGCTGCCCGGCGGCGCTGGTCGATCGAGGTGCCCGCGGCCGCCGTGGCATCCGATCAACTCGAGGAACTCGAGGATCTGGTCGGGTTAGCACTGACGACGGGCTGGCGCGCCGCGGGATGGGTCGCTCTCCACGCGGCGGCGGTCGTGCGCGACGGCATCTGTCCGATCTTCTGCGCCGGTTCGGGCGGCGGGAAGAGCACGCTGACGGCCGCACTCGTCCGCTCCGGGTGGCGCGCGCTCGGCGACGATAAGCTGCTCTTGCGCTACGCCGAGGGTGGTGCCGAACTGCGCGCGCTTCTGCGCACGTTCAACCTCCATCCGCGCACGCGCGAGTGGTTTCCCGAAGTCGGCGACCTGACGCTCTTGCCGGCCTATTCCGCGTGGACCGAAAAGCGCAAGTTCCGCGTCGACCGGACGTGGCCCGAGACGACCGCGCCGCACGCCCGCCCCACGCACGTCGTGCGGGTCAACCGCGACGCCGGGTCGCGACGCATCGCCGTTGGGGAACTCCCGCGCGCCGATATTTTTCCGACCCTGCTCAAGCAAATCGCGATTCCGGGCGACCGGGAAACGGCGGCGACGATCTTAGCGACCGTTGCCAAAACGGTCGGCGGGCTTCGGGGGCTCGACATCGTCGTCGGCGACGATGCGTACTGCGACGAAGACTGCCTCGCCGAACTCGAGCGAGCGCTCGCGCCGTGAACCCCGCAGTCAGCGTCGTGATCCCGGTCTATAACGGCGCAGCAACGATCGGCGACACGCTTCGCTCGCTCGTAGCGCAATCCGGGCCGGCGGCGGGCCGCGAAATCATCGTCGTCGACAACGGGTCGACCGATGCGACCCGCGAGATCGTCCGGAGCTTCGATGTGACGCTCGCCGAAGAAGCGACCCGCGGTCCTGCGGCGGCGCGCAATCGCGGGCTGGCGCTCGCGCGCGGCGAAATCGTCGCACACTGCGACGCCGACACGATCGTGACGCGCCGCTGGCTCGCCGAAATCGTTGCGCCGCTGCGCGATCCCGGGATCGCACTGGTCACCGGCGAGACGCTGGCCTACCGCCCGGCAACGGGACCCGAACGGTACGCGGCGGCGTCCGGCTTGTTTGACGGACGCCGCGCCGCGACCCGGGAAAAGTTTCCCTTCGCACCGTCGCTCAATATGGCCGTGCGCCGTGCCGACGCGCTGGCGGCCGGCGGTTGGGACGACACGCTCGCCACCGGCGAAGACGTCGATTTTTCCCACCGCGTGCTCTTGCTTCCGTCCTATGCCGCGCATTCGGCCGGAGCGCAGGCGAGCCGGATCGCATACGCGTCGAAGGCGGTGCTCTTTCATCGCAACCGCGCGAGCGATGAGGCATTTCGCGACCAAGCGCGCTCCTACGGGCGCGGTGCCGCACAGCTGTACCTGCGCCATCCGCGCACGCTAGCGTGGACTCCGAAAATGTCGCTCGTTCTCGCGCGCACATTGGCCGTGCGCGGCGTGGCGCCGCCCGTGCTTGCCGCGCTGGCGCGCGTGCGGCTCGCGTCGCACGAACGCGTCGAATTCGCGACGTACCATCGCATCTGGGTACGCGCGTTCTGGAAAGGCTTCGCGGAAGAATTTCGCGCGGGCCGAGCGCGGCCGCCGCGGCGGTGCTCGTGCGGGTAAGCGTCGTCGTCCCGGCCTACAATGCAGAGCGAACGCTCGGCGACTGTTTGCGAGCGCTGCGGGCGCAGAGCTTTGCCGCCGCGGACCTCGAGATCATCGTCGTCGACGATGGTTCGCGCGATGGAACGGCGTCGCTCGCACAGAGGAACGGCGTGCGTGTGATCCGCCGCGAGAACGGCGGCCCCGCAGCGGCGCGCAATACGGGCTGGCGCGCCGCACGCGGCGACTGGGTCGCTTTTACCGACGCGGATTGCGTTCCGTCGCGCACGTGGCTGGCCGAAATGATGCGCGCGGTCGAACCGGTCGCCGGGCCGCCCCGCGCGCTCGGCGCGGCCGGCGCGATCTTCGGGTTGGATTCGAAAACGCCCGCGGCTCGGTACGTCGATCTTACCGGCGGGCTCGATGCCGAGCGCCATCTCTCCCACCCGCTGTTTCCGTTCGGTCCTTCGGGGAATCTGCTGTACCGGCGGGAGGCGCTCGCCGGCAGCGGCGGGTTCGACGAGCGCTATCGCACGTACGAAGCCTGCGAACTCCACCAGCGGCTGCGCGAACGCGACAAAGGTGCATTCGTGTTCGCTGCGCGCGCCGTCGTGTTGCACCGGCATCGAACGACGTGGGCCGCGTACTGGCGCCAGCAACACGGCTACGGCATCGGCTACGGGCAGTTCATGCTGCACCACGCCGCGCGCATCTCGTGGTCGTTTGCCGACGAACTGCGCGCGTGGGGCGACGTCGTGGCTGCCGGGATCGGTGCGTGCCGGCCGGGCGGCGCCGAGCGCCGCTTGGTCGATCTCGGTACGTTCGTGAAGCGGCTCGCCCAGCGCGCGGCATTCACGGCGACCTATTGGAACGTCGCGGAGCGAGCCCGGTGGTGAGGCGTTGGTGGCGCTCGACCGCGGCACTGCGGGCTGCCGTACGAGGCCCGGCGGATGTCGTGCTCGCGGCCCGCATCGCAGCGTTCGTGCTCGCGGCGCCGCGCGAACTCGGGCGTGCCGACGTCGCGAGTTATCTTGAAGACGTGCGACGGGCTCCGCGTCCGCACGCCGGCGATCGCGACGCGTCGCAGCAGCGGGTCGTGCGGTTGCGCAACGGAGTGCTGTCGCTGCCGTGGTTCTGGCGGCGCAACAATTGCTACGTACGCGCCCTCGTCCTGTGCCGCTTTCTCGACGCAGGCGGCGGTGTGGTGCGCATGCACATCGGCATCGAGCAACGCGAAACGGATGCACACTTACACGGGCATGCGTGGGTCACCGTCGACGGGAAGCTCATCGAAGGGCCGGAGGGCGTGCTTCTCGAGCGCCTTCGAGAAATTCCGGTGCATGCTCGCCGCTGACGCGTCGTTCGTTCGCTCGGCGCTCGTGGATCTCGTGTTGGGCGACGACCGGGTCGCGCTCGCTGCGGCGCGCGCGACCGCCGCGCAAGAACGGTGGCCGAACGTCATCCAGCTTGCGGTTGCGTGGCGCCTAATCCCGCAGCTGCGCGACGCGCTCGCACGCGTCGGCGACACCGCGAGCGGATGCATCGACGAGGCGTCGTTCGGACTTCTGCGCAGGCACTTGCTCGCGCGGGCTGCCGAGTCGGCGGCGATCGTTCGCGGCTGCGGGCAGGTGCAACGCGTGCTGCAAGATGGCGGCGTGACGTCGGTTGCGATCAAGGGGGTTGCGAGCATTGCGACGTTGTACGGCGCATCGTCGCGGCGGATGCTCTGCGATATCGATCTCGTGGTCGACCCGGGCCAGCTCGACGCTGCGCGAGCGGCGCTTGCGCGAGCAGACTTCGCGGACGTTTCTCCGCCGTGGGACCGGCACAATGCGGCGATCACCTTTAGCCGCTATTTGCACAATTACGCGCGCACGTTCGTTCGCGACGGCATCGAAGTCGATCTTCACTGGCAACTCGGACGCCGGCCGCCGGCCGCGCTCCGCGCACAGGCGATCGTCGAGGGCTCGATCGCCGCACGGGTCGAAGGCGCCGCGCTACGCGTGTCCGGGCCGGTTCACACGGCGCTTCTGGCGGTGCACCACGCGTTGCGCAATTCGTTTCCGAGTGAGAGCACGCCCAAGGACATCGCCGACTTGCGCATCTGGTGGGAACGCATGGGCGACGAGTACGGCGCTGCGTTTGTAAGCGAGACGCTCGCGAGCGGATTCGGGAGCTCGCTTTGCGCGCTCGCGCGAACGATCGTGCACCGCGCTCCGGCGCATCCGATCGCGCGCTGCGCGGAGGCCGTCGACGCGCGCTTGTCGCGCGCCGAGCGCCGGGAAGCGGCACGCCTTGGGGCATTCATCGAGCACAACGTGCGCAGCGGGGCGCCCGACAACGTGACGGTGGAAATGATGGCCCCCGCGATGTTCGCGCGTTCGATTGCCGCGCTGCCGCACGTCGTTGCGTGGGAAGTACAGGGCGACCCGGCCATCAAACGGCGGCCGCTCGTCGCGCGCATCGGGAACCGGCTGCGGCGGGCAGGAAGGATTGGGCGCGAACTGCTGCGCTTCGAGCGCGTTGCGACGTATCGCGCCGTCGCTCGCGCGCAACGGCGCTTCCACTGACGACTCGGGGCCGCGCGATTAGACGGCCGAGAGGAGCGCCTCGAGGGCGGACTCGCCCGCGTCGATGGTGGCGTCGACTGCAGCGTCGTCGTGGGCCAGGCTGACGAAGCCCGCTTCGAACTGTGAGGGTGCGAAGTACACGCCGCGAGCGAGCATCGCGTGGAAGAAACGGGCGTAGAAGGCGGTATCCGAGCGTTTGGCGCTCGTCAGATCGACGACCGGGTCGCTCGCGAAGAAGAACCCGACCATGGCACCACGGGCATTGGTTTGGTGCGGGACGCCGTGGCGCGAGAAAAGATCGTCCAGCCCCTCGGCCAGGCGTGCGCCGGTGGCCTCGAGCCGCGGGTAGACGCCGGGCTCGCGCAGCGCTTTGAGCGTGGCGATGCCCGCGGCCATCGCGATCGGGTTGCCCGACAACGTGCCCGCTTGGAACACGTCGCCGTCGGGGGTGAAGTGGTCCATGATCTCCGCCGGGCCCGCGATCGCCCCGACCGGGAGCCCGCCCCCGACGATCTTGCCCAGCGTGGTGAGGTCGGGCAGGATCCCCTCGCGTTCTTGGACGCCACCGGGCGCGACCCGAAATCCGGTCATCACTTCGTCGAACAGCAACACCGCGCCGCCGGCGCGCGTTACCTCGCGCAGCCCGGCCAGAAACCCGGGTCGCGGCAACACGAAGCCCATGTTGCCGGCGTACGGTTCGACGATGACGGCAGCGATCTCGCCATCGTGCGCCTCGAAGGCCGCGCGCACGGCGTCGAGATCGTTGTAGGGCACGACGATCGTGTCGGCGATCGTGCCGTGGGTGACGCCGGCCGAATCGGGCTTCCCGATCGTGAGCGCGCTCGAACCCGCGGAGACGAGCAACGCGTCGTTGCCTCCGTGATAGCAACCCGCGAACTTGACGATCTTCTCGCGTCGCGTGTAACCGCGTGCGAGCCGGAGTGCGGCGCTCGTGGCTTCTGCGCCGCTCGAGCAGAAGCGCACTTTCTCAACCGAAGGCACCATCTTCACGATCAGGCGGGCAAGCTCGGTCTCGGCTTCGGTCGGCGCGCCGAACGACGTGCCGCGTTCGGCTGCGTGGCGCACGGCGTGAACGACCCCGGGATCCGCGTGTCCCAGGATCAGCGGTCCCCACGACATCACGTAGTCGATGTACTCGTTGCCGTCGACGTCGCGCGCGCGGCAGCCGCTTGCGGATTCGAAGAATATGGGCGTTCCGCCGACACCTTTGAACGCGCGAACCGTCGAATTCACGCCGCCCGGAATCACTTGCTTCGCTCGCTCGAACGCATCGAAGCTCTTCGCGTGGGACATGCGCGTGGCGTTCTCACGCACGTTCCGTGACTCCCTTCGCGTCGTTCTCCGGCGGTGGCAGCAATGCGAGCGCCCGTTCGAGATCGGCCGGGGTGTTGATGTTGCACAACGTGTGCGGTGCGACGTCGAGAAGGACGAAGCGCGCGTGTAGCTTTGCGATCGCAGCGAGCATCGATCCGCCGGCGGCGAGTGCAGCGGGACCCTCGCGGCGCAGCGCGACGCTATCGTAGAGCGCGACGAGCGGTTCGATCCTGTGCGGTCCGCCGGTTACGCCCGCCACGACGACCGCTTCGTCGCCCGCGCGCCAGAGCGACGCGAGCTCGCGCACGATCGGCGCATCGACGAACGGCGCATCGCCCGCGACGACGAACACGAATCGCTCCCCGACCTCAGCGAGCGCCGCAAGCAATCCGCCGAGCGGCCCGTCCGCGGGTTGGGCTGCAACGACGACTTGGGTTGCGGCCGGACTCACGTTACGCACGACGTGTTCGAGCAGCGGAACGCCGTCGAAGACGGCCTGCAATTTGCCGGGGAAGCGGGTCGCCCGGCCGCCTGCGAGGACCACGACCGCAAGCCGCTCGCGCGGGTTAGCTGCGTCGATGGCGCTCGGCGAACGACTTCGCGAAGTAGGTGATGATGATGTCGGCACCGGCCCGCGCGAATCCGGTCAGCATCTCGTCGACGATGCGGTCTTCGTCGATCCATCCGTTTTGCGCGGCGGCCTTGACCATCGCGTATTCGCCGCTGACGTTGTAACACGCGACGGGAACGTCGGAGACTTCGCTGACGGCGCGAATGAGATCCATGTACGCGAGCGCCGGCTTCACGATCAGGATGTCGGCGCCTTCGTCGAGATCGAGCAGCGCTTCGCGCACGGCTTCACGGGCGTTGGGCGGATCCATTTGATACGAGCGGCGATCGCCGAACTGCGGCGTCGAATCGGCCGCGTCGCGGAACGGTCCGTAGAATCCCGAGGCGAACTTTACCGCGTACGACATGATCGGCAGCGCCGCGTAGCCCGAGGCATCGAGCGTCGTGCGCAAGTAGCCGACGCGCCCGTCCATCATGTCCGAAGGCGCGATGACGTCGACGCCCGCTTCGGCGTACGAAAGCGCGGTGCGTCCGAGCAGCTCGAGCGTCGCGTCGTTGTCGACGTCGCCGCTTTCGTCGAGGACGCCGCAGTGGCCGTGATCGGTGTACTCGCAGTTACAGAGGTCCGCGATGACGAGCAACTCGGGAACCTCGCGCTTGAGCGCGCGGATCGTACGCTGGACGACGCCGCCCGGATCGTGGGCGGAACTCGCGGCCGCGTCTTTGGTGGCCGGAATTCCGAAGAGCAGAACGGCGTTGATGCCGAGCTCCAAGAGCGCTCGTCCCTCGGCGACCGCCTCGGCGACGCGGAACCGGTGAATTCCCGGCATGCTCGGGATCTCGCCGCCCGGCGCGCCGTCCTCGGCGACGAACAGCGGCTGAATCAGGCTGCCGATCCGCACCTCGTGCTCGCGCACGAGCTCCCGCATCGCGGCGCTCGAGCGCAACCGGCGCGGCCGTTTCCCGAGATCGACGGCAGTCCGTGGTCGCAGCGCTTCGAGCATCTTCATGGCGTCGCAGCCTTCGACGCGCTGCCGCTCAAAACCGGCGCGCCTCTAGTTGTCGCCGCGGGTCATGACGTAGTGGGTGACGGTCTGCACGAATGCGCCGATGCTCGCGTCGCTCGCGACGACGTCGGGCGGGAAACCGGCCTCGCGAGCCGCGGCCGAGGACGCCTCGCCCATCGCGGCGACCATTGGTCGCGGCGGCCGCTCGCGGAGCGCGGCGAGGTAGCTTGCGATCGCCTTCACGGAGCCGCTCGAGGGGAAGAGCAGGGCGTGCGGGACGCGGCCTCCGAGCGCCAGGAGCGCGTCGTCACTGTCGGACGCTTCGACGACCTCGGCGCCGGCGCCGCGCAGTGCAGGCGCGATGCGGCTCGGGCGCTCTTGCGTGCGGGGCAGCAAGAACAGATGTCCGGCGAGCGGCGTCGTGGTTCCGAGCAGTTCCGCGCCGCCTTCGGCGATCAAGCGCTCCCCCAGGCGCATGCCAAGCTCCTCTGCCTCATCCGTCGTGGCCGCCTCGGCGCTGTCGGTTCCGCGCAACACGAAGGCTCCGTCGGGGGGCGCGATCGCGGCGGTGATGTGCAGCACGCCGTCCTGCAGGGTTGCGTAGGCGCCGACCGGTGCTTGGCAGCCGCCGTGCAGCGTGCGCAAGAACGCGCGCTCGGCGCTCACCGCGAGTTCGGTCGCCGCGTCTGCGAAGATCGCGTGGATGCGCGCCGCCAAGCTCGTGTCGCCGGCGCGCACTTCGACCGCGAGCGCACCTTGCGCGACCGCCGGCACCATGACCGCCGGGTCGAACGGAACCGTGTGCGTCGCTCGTAACTCGAGGCGCTGCAGGCCTGCGAGCGCGAGCACGATTGCGTCGAACTCCCCGTCGCGCAACTTGCGGAGGCGCGTGTCGACGTTGCCGCGGATCGTCTCGCAGCGCAGGTCGGGGCGCAGCGAAAGCAGGAGCGCGCGCCGACGCGGGCTCGACGTACCGACGACCGCACCCTCGGGCAGGTCCTCGAGCGACG
>Ga0302326_10010258_pt1 | contig 20320 bp, 14 predicted proteins | sample Palsa_T0_3_FD_202264 | JGI IMG/M metagenome (GOLD analysis project Ga0302326, IMG submission 202264) | Peat permafrost microbial communities from Stordalen Mire near Abisko, Sweden - Palsa_T0_3 | ecosystem: Environmental > Terrestrial > Soil > Palsa > Peat permafrost | place: Sweden: Abisko...
GTTCTCGGCGCCGCCTCCGCCTCCCCCGCCGCCCCCTCCGCCGCCGGAGAAGTCGACCAAGGAGTTCATAGTCTACTTCCCGTTCGATCAGTATGTGCTGACCCCGGACGCGCAGTCGGTGGTGCAGGAAGCCGCGCAATACGGCACCGGCGACCAGGTTTCGAGCCACATCACCGTGGTCGGCCACACCGACACGTCGGGTTCGATCCCCTACAACATGCGTCTGTCCGAACGCCGGGCGAAGGCCACCGCCGACCAGCTGGTCGCCGACGGCATCGCCCAGACGGTCCTCGACGTCAGCTGGAAGGGCAAGAGCGATCCGGCCGTCCAGACTGGCGATGGGGTCAAGGAACCGCTGAACCGCCGCGCCGTGATCGACGTCGACTTCTAGACCGACCCGATCATCGCAAGCCTACGTGGGAGCCCGGCGGAAACGCCGGGCTTCTTCGTTTGCGGCAGCGGTCCGACAACTAACAGTGTCATCCCGGAGAGCCGCGCAGCGGACTCATCCGGGGTCTCCTTCACCATCAGCGGCGAGTAGATCCCGAACCTGCTGCGCGGCTGCGTTCGGGATGACACGGTTGGGGAGGTCCTTGCGCCCTAAACCGGCAGGGCCGTCGTGTACTTAACCTGGCTCAGCGCGAAGTGCGACGCGGCGGTGGCGATGGTCGGGTGCTTCAGCAGTTCGCGCATCAGGAAGCGCTCGTAGTCGGCCACGTCGCGCACCACCACCCGCACCAGGTAGTCCCACTCGCCGGACATGGCGAAACACTCGGCGATCTCCTCGCGGGTCTGGACGAAGGCCTCGAACTTGGCCCGCTCCCCCACCGCGTGGGAGCGCATGCGCAGCTGGCAGATCACGCTGACCCCGCGCCCGACCTTGGCAGGGTCGACCAGCCGCACCGCGCCCTTCAGCACGCCGGCCTCCTCCAGCGCCCTCACGCGCCGCCAGACCGAGGCGGCCGAGGCGCCGACCTTTTCCGCCAGCGCCGCCTGGCTCTGGTCGGCGTTTTCCTGCAGCGCGCGCAGCAGCCGACGATCGACCTCGTCCAGCTGATCCAGATCCATCAAGAACACCGAAGTTGTGAACCGAAGTCTGCAAAAATAAGCCAACAATCGGGAGAATTGAACGGAAATCGCGACGATGGCGTTCTAGACTCATCGCCATGCTGAAACCCGCGCCCGCCGTCCGTGACGACTGCACCGTCCCGCAGGACTGGGCGGCCTATTCGAGCGCCGATCATGCGCTCTGGGACCGCCTGTTCGCCCGCCAGTCGCAGCAGTTGGTCGGCCGCGCGGTCCCCGCATTCCTGAACGGCCTCGACGTGCTGCATCTGTCGCGGCCGGGCATCCCAGATTTCGCCGAGCTGTCCGAGAAGCTCAACCGCCTGACCGGCTGGAGCGTGGTCGCCGTGCCGGGTCTGGTGCCCGATGAGGTGTTCTTCGATCACCTGGCGCACCGCCAGTTCGTGGCCGGGCGTTTCATCCGCCGTCCAGAGCAGATCGACTACCTGGAGGAGCCCGACGTCTTCCACGACGTGTTCGGCCACGTGCCGCTGCTGAGCGACCCGGTGTTCGCCGACTACATGCAGGCCTATGGCGAGGGCGGCCTGCGCGCCGTGCGCCTGGGCGCGATCGAGCGCCTCGCCCGGCTCTATTGGCACACGGTGGAGTTCGGCCTGATCCGCGGGCCGGAGGGCCTGCGTATCTACGGCTCCGGCATCGTTTCCAGCCACGGCGAGAGCCTCTACGCGCTCGAGAGCGCGAAGCCGCCGCGCATCGCCTTCGACCTGAAACGCGTCATGCGCACCCGCTACAATATCGACGACTACCAGCCGGCCTATTTCGTCATCGAACGGTTCGAGGACCTATTGCGACAGACGCTGGAGACCGACTTCGCCCCGCTCTACCGCGAGCTGGAAGGCGCCCCTGACATCGAACCCGGCGAGGTGATACCCGCCGACCAACTGATTTCCATCGAAGGCCAGACGACATGATCCGCGACCTGTTCGATAATCCACTGGGTACGGACGGATTCGAGTTCGTCGAATTCACCTCGCCCGAGCCAGCGCGACTGCAGCAGTTGTTCGAGCTAATGGGCTTCCTCGCGATCGCCAAGCACCGCTCCAAGAACGTGCTGCGCTTCGCCCAGGGCGATATCAACTTCTTGCTCAACATGGAGCCGTCCGGCCAGCCCGCCGACTTCCGCAACGCCCATGGCCCCTCGGCCAACGCCATGGCGTTCCGGGTCAAGGACGCCGGTCAGGCGCTGAAGCTGGCGATCGAACGCGGCGCCAAGCCGGTGAGCGGGCCAGTCGGGCCGATGGAGCTGAACATCCCGGCGATCGAAGGCATTGGCGGCTCCAACCTCTACTTGGTCGACCGCTATGGCGCCGAGGCGATCTACGACGTCGACTTCCGCCCGCTGCCGGGTGCGACGCCGAAACCAGCGGGTCTTGGCCTCGCCGCCATCGACCACCTGACGCACAACCTGCACCGTGGACGGATGGATCACTGGGCCGAGTTCTACGAGCGCATCTTCAATTTCCGCGAGATCCGCACCTTCGATATCGAGGGCCAGCAGACCGGCCTGTTGTCGCGCGCCATGACCAGCCCCGACGGCAAGATCCGCATCCCGCTCAACGAGAGCCGCGACGCCCACTCGCAGATCGAGGAGTTCCTCAAAGACTACGGCGGCGAGGGCATCCAGCACATCGCGCTGTCCACAGACGATATCTTCGGCGCCGTCGAGGCGATGCGCGAGGCGGGGGTCAAGTTCCAGGACACGCCGGAGTCCTACTACGAGGGCGTCGACGCCCGCCTGCCGGGCCACGGCGAGAGCCTGCAGCGCCTGCGCGCCGACCGCATCCTGGTCGATGGCGGTCCGCGCGAGGGGCAAGGGCTACTGCTGCAGATCTTCACCGAGAACATGGTCGGGCCGATCTTCTTCGAGATCATCCAGCGCAAGGGCAACGAGGGCTTTGGCGAAGGCAACTTCAAGGCCCTGTTCGAGTCGATCGAGCAGGATCAGGTGCGCCGCGGGGTGCTGCCGGCGAAGGAGGCTTGAGGCTTTGAGCGAGCACCGCAACTGGATTCCCGTCCGTGGCGCACAGGGTCAGCATTCTCGTCAGGCGCACGCCGACATGCCCGAGGGCACGTTCGAGCGGGAGATGTCGAAGGAGGGCTTCTTCGGCCCCGCCGCCTTCTTCCACCACCGCCGAGCGCCGACCAGCTGGTCGAGATTTGAAGGCCCGCTGCGCCCGCGCGCCTTCAACCTCGCAGCTCTGAACGCCGCGCCGGCGTCGCCATGGGAAGCGCCCAAGGTGCTGGCCAACGACCACATGGAGCTGCGCTTCTGGAAGCTGGCCGCGCCGATGCCCGCCCTGGCCCGCAACGCCGACGGCGACACCCTGCTGTTCGTCCACGCCGGGACCGGCGACCTCTTCTGCGACTTCGGCCATCTCGCTTTCGAAGCCGGCGACTACCTCTACCTGCCGCGCGGGACGATGTGGCGGCTATCGCCCGAGAGCCCGGCGGCGTTCCTGCTGATCCAGGCCACCGGCACTCATTTCACCCTGCCCGAGCGGGGCGTGCTCGGCCCGCACGCGATCTTCGATCCGGCCATGCTCGACACACCGGCGATCGACGAGGCGTTCCGAGCCCACCAGGACCAGTCCGGCGAGGTCGCGGTCGAGGTGAAGAAGCGCGGCCAGGTCTCGAAGGTGACCTACCCCTACAATCCGCTCGACGCCGTCGGCTGGCATGGCGACCTGGCGCCGGTGCGGCTGAACGTGCGCGACATCCGGCCGGTCTCCAGCCACCGCTATCACATCCCGCCCTCGGTCCACGCCACCTTCGCCTCGGACCGGTTCGTGGTCTGCACCTTCGCCCCGCGCCCGTTCGAGACCGATCCTGGCGCGCTGAAGGTGCCTTTTTTCCACAACAACGACGACTACGACGAGGTGCTGTTCTACCACGCCGGCGACTTCTTCAGCCGCGACGACATCGACGCTGGCATGCTCACCTTCCACCCCTCCGGCTTCACCCACGGCCCCCACCCGAAGGCGCTGAAGTCGATGCTGGTGCAGTCCAAGCCAGCCACGGACGAATATGCGGTGATGATCGACACGCGCGATCCGCTGGACGTCTGCCCGGATGTCGAGGCGGTGGAAAACCCGCGCTATGTGGAGAGCTGGAACGGCGCGCCGCTGCCCTAACCCCCGCGCACGATCCTTCGCCGCAGCGCGCGGTCGCGCCAGGCGTCGGCGTCCTCCACCACCAGCTGGGCGGCGCGGCGGATGATCGCCTGGACGTGGTGGTAGGCCTGCCGGTCGATGTCGCCGAGGCGCTCGCGCATCTGCCTGAACTCGACCTCCAGATGCTCGCTGTGCCGGGCCAGTTCGCCGAAGCCGTTGGTGGCCTCGAGCGCCAGGCACCCCGCGCCGATGGCGGGCGCGACCGCGCTGACCACCATCACCAGACCGCCGAACCAGTCCGGCGCGGGCGGCGTGTGGACCCACGTCGTAAGGCAGATCATGACCAGAAAGGCCGCTAACACCCCCATCAGCGTCAGGAAGGCCACGTCCTCGACCCGCCGAATGAAGCGCTCGATGTTGTCGGCGATTGCGTGTTGGCGGGCATGGTAGTCGATCTGGCCGTCGATCAACTGACCGGCGACCCAGGCGGCCTCGGCATTGAAGCGGGGCCGATCTATCCAGCCACGCGGCGGACCGGCCGCGCGCAGCAAGGCGCAGGCTCGCCACTCGGTCCATGTCGCCGGGGGCTGCGCGTGCCCATCGGCGATGTCGAGGCCGAGGGGCCAGGTCGCCCGGGCGGCGCGCAGGCGCTCAGCCAACCGCCGCACGTCGCTCCAACGCCGGTGGCGATGCGCGCGCCGAGCAGCGGCGGCGATGAAAAAAGCGGTGACGCCCAGCGCGAATTCGATCCCGGCGCTCCAGTCGTGCGCCAGCGGACAGCTGATGAGCGAAGGCAGCGCCCCAGTCAGCACGGCGGCGATGGCGATGACGATCAAGAGCAACTGTTCGGAGCGATGGATGCTGCTCAGATGCACCGAGCGCACGGCGGATTCATTTGACGCGAACCTCAGCCGTTGGAAACCAGGTTGTGCGGAGAGCGCGGCCGGCGCCCCGGCGATGCTGTCGGGACGGCCGCGCGCCCCGCCGGCGACCCGTTCGAACAGCTTGAACGAGCGCCACAGCGTGCGGTCGAGCAGAGCCTGCGCCAGCCCGATCGGCGCCCCACGCCGCCGCATCGGATCGACCGCGGCGTAGTCGCGCCGTGCTTTGGTCTCGGCGTCGTTCACCCCGTCGCCGGGAGGCGACAGCGTCGGCGCCAGCACCTGGGCCAGACGCTCGGCGCTCAGCGGTTCGGCGATATCGGCCAGGCGCGTCATGGTCTCGGCGGCCTCCGCGTGCTGGTGCAGGTGGGCTGGATCGACCAGGCGCGGATGCGCCTCGCCGGGCTTGAGCCAGACCACCGGCAGGCCGCGCTCTAGCGCCCGCTGCACGGTGTCGCCGGCGCCGCCGGGGCCGCCGGGCGGCGCGCCGTTCCACCAGGCGACCAGCAGGTCGGCGTGACGGACGATCCAGCGGCCCACCTCGGCGTGCGCCCGCTCGTGGTCCAGACCCAGGCTGGCTGAATCGATGCCGGTCCAGGCCTCGCCCGCCGGCGGCGTCTCGACCCGGGTCTCGAGGTCGGCTTTGGCGGGATTGTCGGTGTAGGCGGCCGCGCCTTCCGGCTCGCGGAACGGATAGATCAGGTGGTCCTCGCCGAGCCGCGCCGCACGCCAGGCGGCCGCCACCATGCGGTCGGTTCCAGGCGCGGCGCCGATCAGCAGGCGCAGCCGCGGCATCCCTTCGAACGCCGGCCCGAGCGAGCGCTTCAGCGTCTCGAACCCCGCGCCGATCGCCGCCAGCGTCTCGGCGATCAGGTGCTCGGCCTCCGCCGCGTCATCGACCGCGCGATGCCCGCTGAAGCCCACCGTCAGCACCAGCGGCAGCCGATCGTCGGCCGCGTCGCCGGCGCTGGCCCGGTTTGCCGGCGCGCTGTTGGTTTCAGGGTTCATTCCGCGCGATAGTATGCGAGCCGGGCGCGCTCGGCCAAGCTTGCGTCTGGAAAGGATGGTGGGTTGGCAGGTCGGAGCTGGGCGGTGGCGATGATGCTGGCGGCTGGGCTCGCCGCCTCGGCGACGCAAGCGGCCGGGCAGGACACCGACGCCGCCGCGGCGATGCGCGCGCAGATCGATCATCTGCTCCGGCACGCCGACGCCCTGATCGCCGGCGGCGACCTCGTCGGCGCACAGATCGACGTGGAGCAGCAGGTCGACATCGCCCGCGAGATCGCGACGGCCGCTCGCAGTGACGCCGGGGCGCAGCGCGAGCTGATGGCCAGCCTGAACAAGCTGGCCTGGCTGCAGGCCGCGCAGTCCGAGCTTCCCGGCGCGCAGCAGACCTACGACGAGGCGATCGGTGTCGCCCGGCGGCTCGCCGCCGCCGATCCAACATCCGCGCGCGCCGCACTCGACGTCGCGGCGATGCTGCAGGGCCGCGGCGACGTGCTGGCGAGTGAGAACGACCTGCCGGCCGCAGCCAAGGATTACCAGCAGGCGCTCGACTTCGACCGCAAGGCCGCCGTCGCCGACCCTAGCTCCGCCGATGTGGCGAAGGATGTCGCTCTGGCCCTGCAGCGGGTCGGCGACGTGTTGGCCGCGCAGGGCGACACGAGCGGCGCCCTGGCGGATTACCGGGCCGCGCTGGATGGGTTCGCCAGGCTCGCCGCCGCCGACCCAGGCTCGGACGGCGCGGCGCGCGATCTCGCGGTCACGCAGGGCCGGATCGGCGACCGGCTGCTTGCCGCCGGCGATGCGCCAGGCGCCCGCAAGGCGTTCGAGGCCAGCGTGGCCGCGATGCGTGGGGCCGCGATCGCCGCCCCGACATCGGCCGTCGCCGCGCGCGATCTCGCCGCCCAGCTGACCAAGCTCAGTTTCGCGATGAAGTCCGAAGGCGAACTCGGGTCTGCCGACGCCGCCGCCCAAGAGGCGCTGGCGATCTCGCGCCGGCTCGCCGCGGCCGATCCCAGCTCGGCGAGCGCGCAATCGGACCTGGCGTTCGCCCTGGGCCGCTGTGGCGAGCTTAGGTTCATGCAAGGCGACAACGCCGGCGCCGGCAACGCCTATGCCGAGGCGCTGCAGATCGAGCGGACGCTGGCCAGGGCCCGTCCGGAGGCGATCCTGCTGGCGCGCTCGGTCGGCGAATACATGGCCAAGCTGGCTGACCTCCCTGGCGGCGGCGTGACCTGGGCGCAGGTCGTCGCCTACACCGAGAACAGGCAGATCCGCGGTCTCTTCCAGACCGAGGACGCGCAGATGCTACCGCTCTACCGGCAGCGTGCGGCGGACGAGGCGGCCGCGTCGGCCAAGGCGCGCTGAGTGAGCGTGGCGAAGCCCGCGTCGCCGGAGATTGAAAGTGAGCCGGACGCATGCGTTAACATCGGCCAAGCTGGCGCCTTGGGAAGCGTGATGAGGTTGGCAGGTCGGATCGCTGTGGCGGCGGCGCTCCTGGTGAGCGCGCTGGCGGCCGCGCCCGCCTTCGCCGCGGCGGTGGTCGACCCGCACGCGGAGGTCGCCGCCGCCCTTTACGCCGCCTCGGCGACGCAGGCGGCCGAGCAGCGTCTGGCGGACGCCACCGTTCGGGCCGAGCGGGTCCAGATCGACAAGCTCAGCGCCGCGGTCCGTACCGGCGCGGCGCAGCGCGCGGCGTTGGTGGCGGCTCAGGACCACTACGTCGCCGAGCTGTCGGCCAAAGACCGCGCCTACGCGGTCGAGATCGCGGTGTTCCGCGGCGCCGTCACCGACATCGCCTCGACCCCAGAGGGCGCCGACGCCTTGGCCAAGTACAACGCCGGCGACACCGACGGCGCGCTCTCGATCCTCGACAAGCTGCGCACGGCGCGGGCGGCGGCGCGGCGCAAGGCCGACGACATCGCCGACGCCGCCGACGCCCGCACCACGGCCGAGCTGGCGCTCGACGCCCGCGATCGCGGCAAGGGCGACACCGCTTCGGTCATCGCCCGCTACGAGGAGGTGACGCAGCTCGATCCGGGCGAGAACTGGGACTGGGTCGAGCTGACGCGGCTCTACAAGGACGCCGGCCGCCTGACCGACGCCGCCAAGGCCGCGCAGAAGTCGGTCGATACCGCGCCCACCGACCGCGACCGCTCGGTGGCCCTGGAAGAGATGGGCGATGTCCTGACAGCGCAGGGCGACCTCGCCGGCGCGCTCAAGGCCTACGAGGGCAGCCTGGCGATCGACACCAAGGCCGCGGCCGCCGACCCCAAGTCCGGGCTCGCCCAGCAGGACCTGGCGATGGACCAGAGCCGGCTCGGCAGCGCGCTTTTGAACGAGGGCGATCTGCCAGCCGCGCGCACGGACCTCGAAGCCGCGCTGGCGATGGCGCGCGCCCTGGCCGCCGCCAATCCATCGGGCGGAACGCAGCAGCGGGCGATCGTCGTGGGCTTGACCAAGCTTGGTGACGTCCAGTCCGAGCAGGGCGACCTGGCCGGCGCCCGCGCCTCGCTGGATGAGACCGTCACCCTGGTGCGAAAACTGCTCGCCGCCGATCCGGCCGACGGCCAGACGCGGCGCGATCTCGAGGTCAGCCTCAACAAGCTGGGTCTGGTGCTCGCCAGCCAGTCCCAGCTCGGCGAGGCGCGCAAGGATTATGAGGAGGCGCTTGCTGTCGCCCGCGCCCAGGCCGCCGCCGACCCCAATTCGGCGCGCGCCGAAATCGACCTGGCGACCACGTTGCAGAACCTCGGCGGGGTGCTGACCGACCAGGGCGACCTTGCCGGCGCGCGCAAGGATTTCGAAGAGGCGGTCGACGTCGACCGCAAGGCGGCCGCGGTCGATCCCAGCTTCGCCGAGGCGTCGGTGGACGTCTCGCTCGGCCTCGAGCGGCTGGGCGACGTGGTGGCCCAGCAGGGCGATCTGGCCGGCGCGCGGAAGGACTACGAAGAAGGGGTCGCGGGCTTGCAGAAATTCGCCGCCGCCAACACCGCCTCCTCGATCGACCAGCGCAACGTCGGCGTCGGCGAGCAGCGGTTGGCAGATTTGATGCTGCGCCAAGGCGACCTCGCGGGTGCGCTGAAGACCTACCAGAGCGGGCTCGCGGCCACCCGCAAGGCCGTTGCCGCCGATCCCACCTCCGCCACCGATCAGCGCGACCTCAGCCTCGACCTGAACAGGCTTGGCGACGTCAGCAAGGCGCGGGGCGACGTCGCTGGCGCCCGCGCCGATTTCGAGGAGAGCATCGCCGTCTCGCGCCGCCTTGTGGCCGCCAATCCTTCCTCGGCGATCGCCAAGCGCGATCTCAGCATCGCCCTGATCGAGCACGGCCAGGACGTCGCGCTGACCGGCGACCTGGCCACCGTGCAGAAGGACTATGACGAGGCGCTGGACATGCGCCGCCAGCTCGCCGCCGCCGACCCGAGTTCCGCGGCGGCGCAGGACGATCTGGCGGCGGCGCTGACGATGTCCGGCGACCTGACGGCGCTGCGGGGCGACGCGCCCGGCGCGCAGAAGGCCTACCAGGAGGCGCTGGGGATCGACCAAAGATTGGCTGCGGCCAACCCCAGCTCCCAGCCCGCGGCGCGCAACGTGGCGCTGCTGGAGACGCGGCTGGGCCAGACCGGCTTCGCCCAGTCCGACTTCGCCGGCGCGCAGAAGGCGTTCGAGGACGCGCTCATCATCGATCGGCGCCTCGCCGCCGCCAGCTCGAGCGAGGAGGAGCGGCAGCGCGACGTCGCCGTCGCCCTCAACGATCTGGGCGACACCCTCACGCTCGAAAAGGACACCGCCGGCGGCTTGAAGGACTACCAGGAGGCGCTGGCGATCGTCGAAAAGATGATGGCGGCGGACAAGACCTCGGCGGTAGTCCAAAGCGACCTGGTGCTGTGCCTCGGCCGCGTCGGCGATGCGCTGTTCAAGGCGGGCGACGCGGCGGGGGCCAGTAAGGACTACGCCGAGGCGCTCGGCATCGCGCGCCAGTTCTCGGCGAACCATCCCGCCTCGACCAACGCGGTCACCACCGTCTCGATCGTGATGGCCAAGCTCGCTTCGCTGCCGGGCACGGGAGTCGCCTGGGCCGATGTGGTCGCCTACCTGCAGGCGGCCAAGGCCAAGGGCTTGCTCGCGGCCGGCCAGGACAAGTGGCTGGCAATCTACCAAGAGAAGGCGGCCGGCGCCCCTGCAGCGGGTCCTGGGCTAGGGAGCTCCAAGTGACCGACGTCTTCATCTCCTACAAGCGCGAGGACGAGGTCCGTGTCGGCCGGCTGGCCAAGGCGCTGGAGAAGGCCGGCTTCGCGGTCTGGTGGGACCGCGGCCTGCCGGGCGGCGAGAGCTGGCGCACCAACATCGGCGCAGCCCTGGCCGAGGCGCGCTGCGTCGTCGTGGTGTGGTCGCACGGCAGCGTCGGCGTCGAGGGCGCGTTCGTCCGCGACGAGGCCGGCAGGGCGATGGCGCGCGGCATCCTGGTCCCGGTGATGATCGACCAGGTCGGCCCGCCGCTGGGTTTCGGCGAATTGCAGGCGATCGACCTGACCCGCTGGCGCGGCCGTGTCGGCGACCCATTCTTCCAGGACCTGGTCGGCGTGATCCGCGCCAAGCTAGAGAACGGGCCGACGCCCAAGCCCAAGGGCCCGACGGCGCGGGTGGCGCGGCGGCTGGTCTATGGCGCCTCGTCGAGCGCCGGGCTCGCCGCCGTGGCCGCCTTCGCCTTCAACACCTTCGGCGTCGCCGCCAATGTCTGCACCATTCCGGGCCTGCAGCCGGGCCTGTCGGACGCCTGCGGCTCTGTGCGCCTCGGAGATCGGCCGAGCCAGGCGGAGCGGCTCGCCTGGTCCGCCAAGCCCGCCGGCAGCTGTCAGGCCCTGCGCGACCACATCGCCCGCTTCCCGGAGGGCGCCTATCGCCGCGAAGCCGCCGACCTGCTCACCGCCCGCCGCGTGACTACCGAGGACGTCTGGAGCCCGAGCGCGCGCTCTCTGACGCTGTTCCAGCCGCAGTCGACGCAAGGCGCGCCGGACGAGGCGGCGGCCCACGCCAAGGCGATCGCGGCGGCGCAGGTTCAGGCCGACAACCTCTGCCGCGGCTTCGCTGCCACCACCGCCTTCCGCTTCCGCGCCGCGACCCCGCAGCCGTCGAGCTGGACCTGCGAGAAGGGCGGCGGCGGCGTGGTCTGCGGCTTCGAGGGCCAGGCCTCCTGCCAGCTCGACGAAAGGGCCACGGTGGAGCACGAGGCCTGCGGCGCTGAGAGGGTGGCGGGACGCTGAGCACGATAACCCAGCCCCGCTGTCCCCTTGCTGCAAGGGGCACAATGGGGGCGCCTAAGTCACCGCTGGATCGAAACAGTCCCGGAAGTGCTCGCGCTTGATCAGGGCGTCGCCCACCCGCAGCCCGATGTCGTAGAGCGCCGGCACCTGGGTGTCGTCGTCGAGGCGGTTGAGCCTGGGGAGCAGCTCGGCCGGCGGCGGGTCCGCCAGGTGCTTGGCCAGCCATGGCCCCTCCAGCGGCGCGTCGTAGCGCACGAAAGTCCATAGCGGGTCGCAATGGACCGCGTCCTCGAACGCGCCGACCTCATGGTTGATCAGCCACGGCTGCGGCGAGGTCCCCAGCCACTGCAGCACTGAGATCGCCAGCTGGCTGGTGTCGTAGCTGAGGCAGGTCAGCGCGTGGATCGCCTTCCAGATCGCCAGCCGCGCCGGCTTGGTCGCCCACTCCGGCCGCACCGGGCGCTGCTGGCCGGTGCCGATCGAGACGATCATCAGCTTGTCGGCGCCCGGCTGCCAGTGGAAGCCATAGGCCGGCGCCAGGGCGGTCATCGCCAGCTGCAGCGCTGGATTGCCGTGCGGCGTCATCGCCCCGTCGAAGAAGGCGCCGTTGTCGCCGCGGGTGATCTCCAGCCGCACCATGTCGAAATAGAACGGCGCCGCGGCGCTCGCCTGCACCACGGTCGCCAGCGGATAGTCGCGGTTGGGTTTGGTGCGGCGCAGCGCCGGATCGGGCTGGCTGGCGATCTCTTCCGGACTGCCCTCCCAGTACTTGGCGCGCGGACAGTTGGTCAGCACCCAGCTCGAACCGGTGTCGACCCGCTTGGCGATGGCCGCGAAGCCGGTCTTCCAAGCGGCCGTGCCCAGCGTCACCTCGCCCAGCTCCTCGTGGATCACCTTCTCCAGCCGCTTGGGATCGAACCTGGGCTGGATCAGCGGGACGCGAAAGCCGCCGCCATGGAACACACGCGGGCCGAGCCGGCGGTAGAGCTCGGCCAGGTCGTCGGCGCTGCGGCCCAGCGCCAGGCCCGCGGCGATGATCGCGCCGGTGGAGGTGCCCCCGATCAGGTCGAAGTAGTCGGACAGCACCAGGTTCGGCCGCCCGAGTTTCTCGCGCAGGGTGGATTCCAGCTTGGTGATCAGCCCGACCGCCAGCGCGCCGCGTACGCCGCCGCCGTCGACGGCGAGGATGCGCCGCGGCCCATTGTCCAACTCGAAACAGCGCAGCACCGAGGTCCCCCTGCTCCCCGGGCGTTTAGGACAAGCGGCGCGCAGCGTCCATCGCGGCCATCCGCCGCCCTTGACTCAAGCTTCGCCGGGACAACAGTCAGTGCCTCATGGACCAAGCCGCCGTCGTCACGCCGAGCCAGACCTCCGCGAAGGCAAACAGGCTTCGCTCCGACTGGCCGCGCGCGCTTCGCGCGCTGCAGCGCCTGTTCAAGAACAAGGAGGACACCGCCGAGGTCTTCGAGATCATGTTCGCGTTGAACGGCCGGGCGTACGCCGCCGACTTTGCGCGTCTCTTGGAAACAGCCGAGGGAGGACGCATGGCCTACGAGCGGGTCGAATTCGCCGACCGGCTCCTCGACTCTGCCTGGGTTGCGAGCTTTCCTCCAGGCAGCGTCGGGGCTGCCTATCTGGAGTTCCAGACCACTCAGCACCTGTCCGTGCAGGGTCTTATCGACGAGAGCCACAAGGGCGTGCCCGCGCAGGAACTCGACCAGCGTCATCCCTACACCTGGTGGTTTCGGCGCGTCCGCGATTTGCACGACATCTGGCACGTCCTGACGGGTTATGACCGAGACGCGCTTGGGGAGATGTGCCTGGCCGCTTTCTCCCATCGCGAGGTGCGCGGGCCGGGTTGGGCGCTGATCGTCACTGGCGGATTTCTTCGTTGCCACGGCCCGGCTGCCGGCAAGGCGCGCCTGGCCATGCTGGAAGCGCGGGCGCGCGCCAAGCGCGCGGCCTGGCTTCCCGGCGAGGATTACGAGCGCCTGATGTTCGAGCCGCTGGAGGCCGCCCGCGCCCGCCTGCGCTTGTCGCCGCCGCGCGCCTACGAGGCGGTGGCGCCCGAGTTTCGCGATCTGACGATCGTCTGACGCATCGCCGATCGCCTATTGCAGGAGGACGGCTTGCGGCGTCGGCAGGTCCCCGGGCGACTGTTTCAACGCGAGCAGCGAGATCAGAATGTTGAAGGCGTCCTTGGTCATGTCGAGCTCGGCGCCGCCTTTGGGAACGCAATAGCGGTGGTTGGAGTAGGTCACTGCCGTGAAGCAGCCGTTGGCGCCCTTGTCTGTTTCGATCCAGAGAATCGGTCCGATCGGCTTGGGGGTGTCGGGTGTCGTGTAATCGCAGATCGTGGGCGCCGCATGCTGCGGTTGGTCAGCGCAGTCGCTTGCCGCCGGCGTCCCCGGTTCGTCGGCCAGCGCGCCAAGATAGCGGAATATCTCGTAGGTCGATCTGAAGACGATCTCCACTTGTTGGGGTTGGTAGCCGCCGGTGGCGTCAGGCCAGTAGACGACATTCTTCTGAGGGCCGCTCGCAGGCTCCCCGCAGAAGCGCACAGGCTGCTGCTGTTTTTCCAGGTTGGCGACGAGAGCGCGGGCTCGCGCCGACTGCAGGGCTCGGTCGAGGCACTCGACGATTTTCGGCCCTGACTTCGTGTCGGGCCTGACGATGAACTCGACGCCGCCGGCCTTCGCGCCCGCGGATGGCGGGGCCGGCGCGGCCGCGATCACGTTGTCGGCGGAGCTGGCGTCGTCGGACTGGGCCTCAACGTCGGTCGTCAGCCCGGCCTCCATGGCCAATCTGATGTGGCCCGCGAATTCGCCATAGTTCTTCGGGTCGCCGTCGGGGTCATTGTAGATGTAGTAGGGCTGGCCACTGGGCTTGAAGTCGGCGCCAAGGGGGGTGATCTTGGCCTTGGCAATCGTCAGGTAAAAGATCAGATCTCTTGGGTATCCCTGGCGCAATAGAAGATCGATCTCTTCAAGGCGGAGAGGTTGCATGAAGCCCTGATAAAAATCATGCGTATTATACACGTTCATCTGCGCGTTCGTGTACGTCTGATTGTCAATGTAAGTCGAACCGCTCGGGCTGAATGTATAGGCGTGCAGCGCCGGCGTCAGCTTCGGTCCTTCTTCGAAGGACGGCAGACTGGCCCTGAAATCCTCGAGGCCCTGAGCACTGGCCGGCCCGACCGAGACGAAATACATCGGCTCCCTAAGGCTGGCCCTCGCCAAATTCAGCAGGATTGCGCGGTTCTGGAACGATCCCACGCCTTGGTCGAACTCCGTCGCGCGGCGGTCGACGTCGCCGAAGGCGAGACAGCCGCTCAGCAACATCGGCAGGCAGATTGCCGCAACCCTCGCCAACCAAGACCGCATTTGCCCCTCCAGCATTTCCCAACCACAGAAGACATGGAAAACCGGTAGCGGACAACGCTGATGCGCAGGCGAGCGGTCGACGCTACGACGGCGATGATAAGATGGGAGCGAACGGCGCCTCCATCGCCGCTTCGTTGAGCGGCGTGAGCAGAGCGGCGTCGCGCTCCTCGAGGGCGGTGCGGATGACTGCATGGCGGTTCGCGTCGAGCTTCCAACCGATGCAGCAGACGCCGCCGACCGCCACCCAGAAGATCGGGCCCAGCAGGAAGCACCACTGCAGTCCCTCGATCGCCGAGGCGCTGTTGTGGACCCCGAGCTTCGGAGCGAACCCGATCGCGGCCAGCAGCGGATAGGCGATCATCACCGCGCCGGCGGCGGCCAACTTCTGCGCCAGGCTGATCACGGCGTACAGCAGGCCCATGCGCTCCTTGCCCTGTTCCAGCCGCACCTGGTCGCCTACGTCGGCCATCATGGCGTTGCTCATCAGGTCGAAGCCGGCGCCCCAATAGCCGCACCACATCATCACCGGCACGCTGAGCAGGAAGTTCGCCTTGGGCACGATCAGCACCGTGCAGAGGCCCAGCGAGTAGCAGATCGTCGCGGCTATGAGGGTGCGGTGCTTGCTGAACCTGGCCGCGGTCAGGCCAACGAGAGGCGCCCCCAGCGCGCCGGTCAGGACGTAGAAGATCAACAGCAGCGAGGCTTGTCCGGTGGTGAACCCGCGCGCGATGGTGAAGAAGAAGATGTAGAGGTTGGCCATCCAGCCAGGCCCCAGCGTGGTGCCGAAGCTCATCACGAACAGCCGGATCAGCTCCGGCCGCTTCACCAGGTCGATATAGTCGCTGATCGGCGCGCGCAGGCTCGGAGCGTCGGGGTTGATCTGCTCCGGCACCAGCAACGCGGCCAGGATGACCGTGATCGGCGTCATGGCCAGGATCGCCCAGCCCATCAGGTGGACGGAGTTCGCCATGCTGGGGCGCGGAAACGCCGCTGCGATCACCGGAATGGCCAGCACCATGACGTTGCCGATCACCGTGACCCCGGCCAACACGCCATAGAACAGCGCGCGTTTGCTGTATTGGGTCACCAACGTGGCGCTCCACGCGAACCGGGCGATGTAGAGGGTCGAGAGGCCCAGGTTCATCACCAGCAGCCAGACCACCAGGAAGCCGAGTCCGATCCCCTTCTGGGCCATGAACAGCTGGTAGACCGCGACCATCAGGATCGGCGCGCCCAGCAGCAGCCAGGGGCGATAGCGCCCGATCCGGGTGCGGGTGCGGTCCATGGCCAGCGCCAGCAACATGTCGACGAAGACGTCGATCAGCCGCACCACGCCGAACGCCGCCCCCAGCACCACCAGCCCGACGCCGAGGTCCTGGGCGAAATACGGCTGCACGTAGATGGCCATCGCTATGCCGAGGGCGCCGAGCGGCATCCCGCCGGTCGCAAAGATCAGCATTGTGGCGATGAAGCCGCGCCTTGGCGCTGCAGCCGTCTGGCTCAAATCATCTCCTCCGGTGCGGCCTCTGGCGGGACGCTGGGCCCGTTGAAGGCCCTTGTCCGGGGAGTTAGCAACAATGATGACGCCCCCGTCACGTTACTTCGTCGACAGGCTCTGCTGGATGCCCTAGCCGCAGCGCTCCACCAGGGGCCGGCTCTCGATGCGGCAGATGGCGCTGTAGTCCAGCGCGCAGACCTGGGCGCCGCCGAGACCGGGTCGGCAGTCGTAGGCGAGCGGGGTCACGTCAACGCCGGCCAGCCGCTGGTTGGCGTCCAGCGGGGCGCAGAGCGTCGCCGCATCGGCCTGGGCGCGGGTCCTGGCGTCGGCCTCGGCGGCGTCGGTCGAGGCGAACGTGGCCAACGACTGACGCACATAGCCCCGGGCTGTCCGCGGCGCTGGCGACCAGGTCTGCGCGCGTTCCACCGTCTCGGCCGCCAGCAGGTCGGCGGCGAGGCGGCGGTTGGCCCCGTTCGGAAACCGGGTGATGAAGGTGCGCAGGTCGGCGCAGCTGCCCTTGCCGCGCGCCTCCCAGGCGATGCGTTCGTCGCGGTCCGGCCGGCCGCCGAGACTGAGCGCGCCGCAGGCGTCCGAGACCAGCGGTTGGCCGACCGGGATCGTGCACAGCGTGTTTTGCAAACCACCGACATTGGTCGCCAGCGCGCCGAGGAGGCCGGTCACGGCGAGGCTGGCGGCGCCGGCCCGCAGCCGGCGATACAGCCGCACCGAGGGTCCTTTCGCCGGCGGCGTCGGCTCGCCGTCGAGCTTGGCGCGGCAGGCGCCGACCAGATCGAGCAGGAACGGGTCCTTGGCGCTTCCCTTCCAGCGCTTCAGGTCCAGCGCCTGCACCTCGCCGAAGCCCAGCGGCGGCATGACCGGGTCGATCGCCACCGGCACCAGGATGCCGCGGGTCAGCGCCCGGGTCGCCTCGTCGCGGACGAAACCGCCGTCCGGCCCGGTCGAGCCGTGCGACCAGACCACCACCACGCAGCCGGCCTGGTCCAGCGCGGACTGGATGTTGGCGCGCCAGGATTCGCCGCTCGGCAGCGCCTGGTCCCACCACACCTCCAGCCCATTGGCCCGCAGCGCCCGCACCAAGACCGCGACCCGCGGCTCGTCCTCGCGCTTGTAGGAGACCATCACGTGGGCCATGCGTCAGGGTCCCACCGCGAAGCCGTGGAAACGCAGCGCCTGCAGCACCTTCTCGTCGCCGGGTGTGAGCTGGTGGGCCTTCTCGATCCGCTCGTACTGGACCGCAACGTCACGCCAGCTGACGCTTGAGCCGGAGACGCGCGCCGAACGGGCCATCGCGCGCAGGATCAGCTGCTGCAGCGCGGCGTTGGTCGGGTCGGCGTCGGCGAGCAGGCGGCGGATCGCCAGGCAGGCGTCGTAGTCGGCGCGGGCGGCGGCCAGGTCGTTCTGCGAGAAGGCGACGCCGGCCAGGTCCTCCAGATCGAGCGCCACGGCGTTCTGCAGCTGCGCGGACGAGGGGTTGGCCGCGGACAGCCGCTGGCGGATGGCCAGGCAGTCCTCATAGGCCTTGCGCGCCCCGGGCAGGTCACCCTGCTTTTCCGCCAGGTCGCCCAGGCGGCGCAGAAAGGCCGAGACGTAATACTGCAGGTCGGTGTTGGTTGGGTCGGCTGCCAAGATTTTCTGGCGGACCGCCAGCCCTGCCCCGAAGTCTGTCCTGGCGCCCTTCAGGTCGCCCAGCTTCTCGTCGAGGTCGCCCAGCCGCTGGTAGTCGCTGCCGATGTAGTCCTGCAGCGCGGCATCGGTTGGATCGGCCGCAGCCAGCCGCTGCCGGATCGCCAGACTGTCGGAGAAGGCGGCCCGGGCGCCGTTGTAGGCGCTGTTCAGCACCAGCAGGTCGCCCTCGTCCTGCAACACCCAAGCGACCTCGCCCTGGTTGGCCGGGGTCGGATCGCTGGCGGCGAGGCGCTGGAAGATCGCCAGCGCCTGCTCGAGAGCCGGCTTGGCGGCGGCGTAGTCGTGCTGGTCGCTGGCGATCTCGCCGACCAAACGCAGCGCGGCCGCGCGCTCGACGTCGGTGGTGGCGACGTTCAGGGCCTGAGTGGCGGCGGCCTTGGCGCGGATCAGGTCGCCGCTGTCCCGGGCCAGCCGCACGCGCTCAACCTGGGTCCTGAAGTGGCTGGGATCGAGCGCGGCGGCCCGGTCGTAGAGGTCCAGCACGTCGGCGGTGGTCGCCTCGCCGTGGGCCCGCATGACATCCCGCAGCTGCGCCAGCTGACGCAGATCGCGCGCCTGCTGCGCCGGACCGGCCGACGCCAGCTCGGCGTTGGTCAGCGACTGGATGATCGGCCAGGCCCCGACGCGGTCGCCGTCGGCGAAACGCTGCAGCGCGGCCAGCTTCTGCGGCGTGGCCTGGGCGGCGACGGTCTCGGCCTGCGTCTGGTAGGCGGCGACGTCGTTCTGGGTCGCCGGGTCCTTCTGCGCGATCTGAGCGGCGAGCTTGGCGTAGTCGGCGCGGGCCAGCGCCAGGGCGGCGTTGGCGGCGTGCGCATCGCCCTTGGCGGCGTCGGCCTGAGCGCGGGCCGATTTCAGCCGCGCTTCCAGCGACCCGATCAGCTGGGTCTCGCGGTCGTCGGCGATCTTGCGTTCGCGGATCAGCGCGACCTCGTATTGGGCCTGCAGTCCCTGCACCAGGACCTGGCGGTCGGCCTCGACCGCGGCGACGGTCACCGCCAGCGTCGGGGTCGGGACGCCCGCCGCCAGAACGGTCAGCGACGCCAGCAACGCCAGCCTCTTGGCGCGGGTCACGCTCGCCAACTGCTCTTGACCTCCGCGAGGAACGCCGGCGTGACAATGGCGTCACTTGGGCGGCTCGGCTAGCCGTCTAGCTTGATCGGGGAGGAAAAATGGCTGAGCCCAAGGACGCCACGGCCGCGACGCGAGCCGCCAACGCTGCGATGCTCGCCGTCTTGCCGCCGGAAGACCGCGCCGATTTCGAGCGGGCGCGCCGCGGCTTCATCGACACCCTGCCGGACGCCCGCGTCGAGGCGGACGGCCGCGTCGCCTGGGACCTATCGCCGTTCGCCTTCGAACAGGCGCCGGATTGTCCGGACACGGTCAATCCCAGCCTCTGGCGCCAGGCTCGGCTGAATCTGCACCACGGGCTCTTCAAGGTGACCGACGGCGTCTACCAGGTGCGCGGCTTCGACATCTCCAACATCAGCTTCATCGAGGGCGAGACCGGCTTCGTGGTGATCGATCCGCTCACCACCGCCGAGCCGGCGGCCGCCGCCCTGGCGCTGATGCGCAAGCATCGCGGCGACAAGCCGGTGAGCGCGGTGATCTACACCCACAGCCACGTCGATCACTACGGCGGCGTGCTGGGCGTGCTGTCGGAGGGCGATATCGCCGCCGGCGCCCGGATCATCGCCCCGGAAGGCTTCCTGATCGAGGCGGTGAGCGAGAACGTACTGCTGGGCAACGTGATGAACCGTCGCGCGACCTACATGTACGGCGCGCTGCTGCCGCGCGGCCCACGCGGCCACGTCGACGCCGGCCTCGGCAAGGCGGTCTCGCTCGGCCAGCCCAGCCTCGTCGCGCCCACCGAGAGCATCTCGGCCACGGGGACGCGGCTGGAGATCGACGGGGTCGAGGTGCTGTTCCAGGTCACGCCCGGAACCGAAGCGCCGGCCGAGATGAACTTCTTCTTCCCCAAGCTTGGCGCGCTGTGCATGGCGGAGAACTGCACCTGCCACCTGCACAATCTCTACACCCCGCGCGGCGCCCAAGTCCGCGACGCCAAGGCCTGGAGCTTCTACATCGATGAGGCGATCGACCTCTTCGCCGGCGACACCCAGGCGCTGTTCGCCAGCCACCACTGGCCGCGCTGGGGCTCTGACGACGCGCGGGCGTTCCTCACCATTCAGCGCGATCTCTACAAATACGTCCACGATCAGACGCTGCGGATGGCCAACCACGGCCTCACGCCGAAGGAGATCGCCGAGGAGCTGGCGTTGCCGCCGACGCTGGCGGCGCAGTGGCACACCCGCGGCTACTACGGCACGCTCAACCACAACGCCAAGGCGGTCTACCAGCGCTACCTCGGCTGGTTCGACGGCAATCC
>Ga0302326_10010259_pt1 | contig 20319 bp, 23 predicted proteins | sample Palsa_T0_3_FD_202264 | JGI IMG/M metagenome (GOLD analysis project Ga0302326, IMG submission 202264) | Peat permafrost microbial communities from Stordalen Mire near Abisko, Sweden - Palsa_T0_3 | ecosystem: Environmental > Terrestrial > Soil > Palsa > Peat permafrost | place: Sweden: Abisko...
CATCGGCGCTTGCAAGCACGTCCGCCGCAGCAGCAGGCCGTACCGACGCACGCCACATGAACAAGCACCCCATGACCACGACCGGCGCGGAGCGGCTCAAGGCGGAGTTGCAGCGCTTGAAGACCGTCGAGCGGCCGCTCATCGTGCGCGCGATCGCCGAAGCTCGATCGCACGGCGACATTTCCGAGAACGCGGAATACGACACGGCGAAGGATCGCCAGGGCTTTCTCGAAGCGCGCATCCGCGACATCGAATCGAAGCTTGCGCACGCGCACATCGTCAATCCGTCGGAGATCGACGCCGGCGGCCGCGTCGTGTTCGGGGCTACCGTCGATCTGGAGGACCTGGCATCCGGCGACGAAGTGCGCTACCAGATCGTCGGCGACGACGAGGCCGACATCAAGGCGGGCAAGATATCGGTCAGTTCGCCCATCGCCCGCGCGCTCATTGGCAAGCACCCGGGAGACACTGCCGAGGTCGAGGCGCCTTCGGGCGTGCGCGGCTACGAAGTGCTTGCCGTGCGCTACCTATGACGGATCCCGGCCGCGGGCAAGCCGCCGCCGTTCGCAGCTCGCAACCCACGCTTCCGCACTCGCGCGATCGCTGACGCACATCGTGCGTTCGGTCGTCGTCATCGAGTACCTTCGCCGCATTCAGCGTGTCAAAAGTCTGTCCGAGAACGTACAACTCGGCGCGTAGCTCCTCGCGGATCGTGCGCTCGAGCGGTGCGAGCAGGCGCAACAGCGCGCCGTCCGGCGTCGAGCGGTGACGCGCGCTGGCGGCGAGCCCGATGCGCAGCGGCGGGAACCCCAGCGGCATCGGCTAAAGGACGCTACGCGCTTTGTCCGCCCCGCCCGCGACGACGGCCGCTCGCGGGCGGGCCTCCGCTGCGTGGACGTCGGGCCTGGGCTGCAGGCGGTCGCGCGGGCGTGCGCGGTGCAGGCTCGCGTGGGCGGCGCGCCTGAGGTTTCGATTGGGCGGCGGAAAGGCCCGCGCCGCGGCCGCGGGGCGGCGCCTCGATTCCGCGCTCACGCCGGCGCGGCACCGACGCGGCGTAACTTGCCCGCTTGCCGCGCGGCTTGGGCGTGCGCGGCGGCTCGGGAGCGGGTGGCGGAGCCGGCCGCCATACCACGAACAATTTGCCTATGTGTTGCACCGGCGCGGCGTCGAGCTCGGCGCAGATTCGCGCAAGCAACGCCTCGCGCGCCTCGTGGTCGGCGTTGAACACGCGCACCTTGATGAGTTCATGCGCGAGCAGGTTGAGGTCGATTTCATGCAGCACGCTGGGGGTAAGGCCGTGCTGGCCGATATTGACCACCGGCTGCAGGCGGTGCGCCCTGGCACGCAGATCGCGCCGTTCGGCCGCGGTCAGCGTCAGCATGACTCGAGCCGGTCGGCAACGGGTGGGCGCAGGCCCGGGGCGCCCGTCGCCGGCATTAGCTAGCCTGCTTGCGCGCGCGCTTGGCGCTGCCGGACTTGGGAGCGGACCCCGAGGTCTTTTGCTCGGGCCGGAAATCGCCGATGAGCGCTTTCAACGGGCACACCGAGAAGGCCGGGCATTTCCTGCAACCGACGGCGAGCGCGATCGGACAAAGCGTCATGGCGATCCTCCCCAAGTAGCGCTTGCAACATGCTACCACCGCTCGCGATACCTCGCGGGTTGCACCTTCGTGCAGCGGATCGCACATTGCCCGCCGCGCGACGATGCCGTCGATTATCCATGCAGACGCCGTCACCGGCACGTGCCGGCTGAGGGGCTGACGGAATCGGCAGGCATCTTGACCATGCGCACGACCGGCAGCGACGAAGCATCGGGCAAGGTGAGCTCGTAGCGCTCGACTGCGCGAAATCCGCTTGCCAGATACAGTGGCTCGCCTGCGAGCGTCGCCACCAGTTCCAGGCGGTGGAAGCCCGCATCGATCGCGGCGCGCTCGCAGTGGGCGAGAAGCTGCCGCCCGATGCCTTGCCGCGCGCGAGCCGGATGCACGAAGAAAGCGCGGATTCGCGCCGCATCGCGGGCTGGATCGAGCAACGCGTCGTTGCGCGCAGAGACTGCCGCGTGCCCGCCAAAGAGCGTCTTGCGCCGGCTCCAGCCGCCGCAGCCGATGATCAACTCGTCGCGCTCGAGGACGTAGTAGGTACCGTCGGCGATGAGCTGGGTGTCGACGGCGAACACCGTGCCGAGCGCCGCTTCGATCTGCGCCGGCGCATAGGTTGCCGCCTGCAGCGCGCGCGCGGACAGAGCGATGAGCGCATCGAGGGCCGGTATATCGCCCGCTTCGGCCCGGCGCAGTTCGCCGGCGGTGGCGACGGGCTCGCCCGACGGCTTACCGGTCAAGGACCACCGCCCCGGCTTACTTGGCCTGCAGCAGCTTGGCTGCCTTGTCGACCTTCTTCGGTTTGACCCAGAAGATGGCGGCGAAGTGACCGCCGCTGGCGACGGCGTCCATGGCGGTGATATTGATCTTCGCCTTGGCAAGCGTGTTGAGCGTCTTGGCGATCGCGCCGACGCGATCGCTGCCTTGCAGCAGGAACCCGGTTTTCTTTTTTGACAGCTTGAGCTTGAGTTTCTTGGCCGCTGCTTTCAACCGCGCGGCGTTCGCGGGAACCAGGTCGAGCTGGCCTTTGCCGCCACTGGGGAAGCCGGAGAATGCGAGCAGATTGACGCCCTGCGCGGCGAGTCCGGAGAGGACCTTCGCGGCCTGTCCGGAGCTATTGGGAACTTTGACGTAGAAATAATCGACCTTGCGCACGCGATCGCTCATGGCATCTTCCTTAGGTTGCGCTGCGGCGGCGTCCCGCGCCGGCGTGAACTCACACTCTGTGGCCCTGCGCTGCGCGCGTCAAGGGCCGCCGCGCAGCTCATGGCTCCGCCGATGCTTTTCCGAAGCTCACGGCGAGGAAGATTTCGCGCAGGAACAGGCTCAGGCTCACGATCAGCGCGACCATCGCAAGGATGAACAGCACGGCAACCAGTTTCGCGATCTCGAAACTGAACAAGGCACCGACGAAGGCGCTCGCCACGACCAGGCACACGAGCAGCGCCGCGACTACCGAGGAGAGGATGGCGAAGTAGATCAGCCCCACGCGGCGCTGAATCTGGGCAAGCTCCGCCCGCAGTCCCGCGGCGTGCTCCGTGTTTGCCTCGATTTGCTGCTTGATCACGCGGCGGCGATCGACCGCGCGCGCGAGGCGGTTGCTGAGTGCGGTGATCAAGGTCCCGATGGCGGTGAGCAGGAACACCGGCGCGACGGCGAGCTGGATGACGCGCGTGATATCGACGATATGCGTTTCCATCGCGTAGCCCAGATTTCCTCCGGCGGAACGCGCCGGAACTGCGCATCAGTCAGGGTTCTAAAGCGCCGCCTGTGGCGGCTCCGACGGCCTGGCCGCGCATTTCGGTGGCGGCGATACCTTGCGCTCGGCACGCGGCGGGAATCGGCACCATCGAGGCTGCGCTCTCGGGGTGTCGCTGCTACTCGACGGGCTTGTCGCTCGGTGGGGGCGGGGGCGTTTCTTCGCCTGCGGGAGGAGTCGCCGTTCCCAGCTTTCGCTGCCGCTTCTCCTCCTTCTTTTGCTTCTTGGCGAGGTCTCTCTGGCGCTTGGCAAACGCGTAGTTAGGCTTGGGCAATTGGCTTGTCCTCGTTGGGGTTTGTCTACCAGCCGATAGAGTAAGCCATATCCGGCCGGCGCGGGCAAGCAGGAGGGGCGTCAGCGGCGCAAGTCGTCAATGATCCAGAAGACGAATCCGACCGCGATACCGGCCCAGACGATCGCCATCATCGTCGACTCGGTGTAGACCTCCCACATCAGGCAGTTAACCATGCACAGCAGGATAACCGTCAACTTGAGCAGACGGTTGCCTACACCCGTGTCCATGAGCCTAGCCTGTCAACGGCGGGCGATTCGCCGCCGTCGTGCGCTGGCGCGCCGCAGCATGCCAGCCGTGTGCGCTGCTACGCGCCATTACGGGAGTGACGCTTCCGGACTTGCGAGCGGCCGTAGCAGATCATGACCGTGGCCAGCGAGAACGCGATCGCGAGCGGAGCGACGAGCAGGGTGGCAAGCCAGTTCCAGGTGCCGCCCGCGTCGAGAGAACGCAGGCAGCCGAAGACCACCAGGGGAGCGGCAAACGTCGCCGCGCACGATGCCTTCGTCGCGTCGCGAAACAACGCTACCGACGCGAGGCCGATCAGGATCGGCAGCACGAACAGGACGACGAGCGGTTCCATGGCCAGGCGACGGTAATGGACCAAGGTCACGCCATGCAGTGTAGGACCAGCGCCTGCGGCGGACAATAGCGAATATTCCGCTACAGTTCCCCCCGTCAGCCTACGCGCCGGGCTGAAACAGTTCGACTGGATTGCCCGACGGGTCGTCGACGAGGATGTGTTTCCCACCTGGACCGGTGATTGACTCGCTACGAAAATGCAGGCAAGCGGTGCGCAAGACCGCCACGGTTTGGGCGAGGTCGGCGCACTCGATTACCAGACGGTTCCAACCGCCGGGACCTGGCTGCGACCCATCCTGCAACGGCCGTGTCGCCGAAGTTCCCGGGCCACTCAGCCAGAGCAGCAGATCAGCACGTTTGACGATCGCGAACGGCGGGCCCCAGCGCGCCTCGAGCGCGAAGCCCAGCAAAGCGTAGAACTGCAGCGCCGCATCGACGTCGTGCACGAGATAACGGACGATGGCCATGATCTCCCTTCTGGTAACACGCGCCGCTTGGCGCAGTGTTTCCCTGCCATTGCGCCTGGCGCCGCGCAAGCGCGTGGCGACGAACGCTACGCCCGGATCGCGCGCCGTCAGGCGTCGGTGGTCGAATGCAGGGCGATGCGATTGCCTTCGCTGTCGAGTATCACGGCGCGAAAGCCATGCGGTCCGATGGCATGCATCGGCTCGAGCACTTTCCCGCCGAGCGCGCTGACGCGGCCCACGGCATCGCGCATGCGCCCATCGACGTTCATATAGAGCAATATGCCGGCGTTGGATGCGACCTCGTCGGGCTTGAGGATCAGGCAGCCGCCATTGCCGTCATGGTGCTCGAGCAGGCAAAAGGTGAAATCGTCGAACTGGGTCTTGTCGACGGCGATGCCGAGCACGCCGCGATAAAACGCGGCCGCGCGATCGAGGTCGGCCACGGGAATATCGAACCAGACCGCGCGATTGTGGGTGGAATTGAAGTCGCTCACCATAGCCTCCAGCGGAGCATCACGGGAGAAACAAGCGATTTTGCCGACAGCGTACGCGTTGGAACTCTGGCAGCAAACTAATGCGCGCGCAAGCTCGCCATCAGGACTCGGCGGCGCTCCAGACTTTCCGTCGGCCAGTGCTCGTTGCGGTTGTAATATTCGACGACCGCGGGCGCGCCGGGCGGAAGCACGATCCAAGGTTGCTTCGAGGCAGTGAAGATGTGGATATCGGGGGGAAGCCGGTCCGGTTCGTCGAGCGTGCCGACGCGAACGAAGCGCAATGCGTCACCCGCCCCGGCGTAGTTGCTCCACAGTGCGATTCGACAATTCGGGCAGCGCGCGATGTTCTGGCCCTTGCCGCTATTCGATGGCGTCGCCACGACCTCGGGTTCACCCTGCAGTAACACGACCCGATCAGCCTCGATCAAAGCGTTGAGCGCAAACGACGCGCCGGTCTCGCGCTGGCACCAGCGACAATGACAGCAATGCACGAACAGAGGCATGCTGGTCATTTGGTAGCGCACCGCGCCGCAGGTGCAGGCGCCTTGCAAGGCTAAGGGTTCGGACATCGGCGAACTCCGGTGATTGGTCAGACGAGGCAGCCGCTTGCAAACGATCCCGCAGGTCGAGGCCTACGCGTCGGCACCCTGGACGACGAGGTCGGCGACTAAGAGCTGCCGCCCATCTCCCCTTCGTGCCGAAGGCCGCGAGGCGGCCGGGCGGAGACGTCAGTCGAGGCGCTCAGGCGGCTCGCGGGTGCCGAAAAGCGCCATGGCGATGGGGATGGTAGTCAGCGCCCCGATGGCCAGTAGCGACCAGCCCAGTGTACGCCGGGTGTCTGGGCGCAGAAAGCCTGCGAGTAACAGGCCCACGCCAGCACCGGCCATGCCGCGCGTTGCTGCGACGAGGCCGATTTCCGCAACGGACACCTGGTAGGTCTTCATGGCGTGTTCCTTTCCATGCGCTGTGTGTCAAAACTACAATCGGGGCATGCGCGCCCGCACCAAAACGCTCAACTCTGCCGGTAAGAAGCACAAATTCGGCAAGGCCTGGATGCACGAGCACGTTTCGGACCATTGGGTGCAGGAAGCGCAGCGGCGGGGCTACCGCTCGCGCGCCGCGTTCAAATTGATCGAGCTTGCGGGCAAGGACCGGCTGCTCCGGCCGGGCATGACAGTGGTCGACCTGGGTGCCGCACCGGGGAGCTGGTGCCAGGTCCTGCGTGAGCGCCTGGGGCCGACGGCGCGGATCGTCGCCGTCGACCTGCTGCCGATGGACCCCATCGCCGGCGTCATCTTCCTGCGCGGCGACATGGGCGAGCCCTCGATGCTGCAGGCGGTCGACGCCGCCCTTGCCGGGCGCAAGGCCGACCTTGTTCTCTGCGATGTATCGCCCAACATTAGCGGTATCGAATCTGCCGACCAGGCGCGCAGCGTACATATGGGGGAAATGGCCCTCGAATTTGCAGCGAGGTGGCTGCAACCAGGCGGCGATCTGGTCGTCAAAGCCTTTCAGGGCGAGGGGTTTACGGGTCTCAAGGAGGCCCTCCAGGCGCAGTTCGACAAGGCCTATGTGCGCAAACCCAAGGCCTCGCGCGATCGCAGCCGGGAGATTTTCCTGGTCGGCAAGGGCTTTCGCCCGGCGGGGCCGGACGCATAGCAAGGGGACCGGGGCCCCCACCTGTTAGAATCACGAGGTAATCGGCGCCAGCGCGCGCGGAAGGAAGAAAGTTGAACAACCTGCTCAAAAACCTGCTCATCTGGCTTGTCGTCGGCCTCGTCGTTCTTACCGTGGTCAAGCAGTTCGACGCCCGGACCGGCACCAAGGATACGATTCCCTACTCCGACTTCATCGAGCAGGCGAAGGAGGGTCACGTCGAATCGGCGTCGATCGAAGGTCGCACGATCAAGTGGGTTGCCACCGACAAGAAGCAAAACGTCACGATCAGCCCGGGCGACCTGTGGATGGTGAGCGACCTCATGAAATACGGGGTCAAGGTGCAGGCCAAGCAGGAAGAGGAACAGAGCTTCCTCGCCCAGGTGTTCATCTCCTGGTTCCCGATGCTGCTCTTGATCGGTGTGTGGGTGTTCTTCATGCGCCAGATGCAGGGCGGAGGACGCGGCGGCGCCTTCTCGTTCGGCAAGAGCAAGGCGCGCATGCTCGACGAGTCGAATAACACGGTGACCTTTGCCGACGTTGCTGGCTGCGACGAGGCGAAGGAAGAGGTCTCCGAGCTGGTCGAATTCCTGCGCGATCCGTCCAAGTTCCAGAAGCTCGGGGGACGCATTCCGCGCGGTGTGCTGATGGTGGGCAATCCGGGCACCGGCAAGACGCTGCTCGCCAAGGCGATCGCAGGCGAGGCCAAGGTGCCGTTCTTCTCCATCTCCGGCTCCGACTTCGTCGAAATGTTCGTCGGCGTGGGCGCGGCGCGCGTGCGCGACATGTTCGAGCAGGCGAAGAAGAATGCGCCTTGTATCGTGTTCATCGATGAAATCGATGCCGTCGGCCGGCAGCGCGGCGCGGGCCTCGGCGGTGGCAACGACGAGCGGGAGCAGACGCTCAACCAGCTCTTGGTCGAGATGGACGGATTCGAGGGCAACTCCGGCGTCATCGTCATCGCCGCGACCAACCGCCCCGACGTGCTCGACCCGGCGCTGATGCGGCCCGGCCGTTTCGATCGCCAGGTCGTCGTTCCGCTGCCCGACATTCGCGGCCGTGAGCAGATCCTGCTGGTGCACATGCGCAAGGTGCCGCTTGCCGCCGACGTCAAGGCCGAAATCATCGCCCGCGGCACGCCGGGCTTTTCCGGTGCGGATCTCGCCAACCTGGTCAACGAGGCGGCGCTTTTTGCCGCACGCAAGACCAAGCGCCTGGTCGACATGGAGGACTTCGAACTGGCCAAGGACAAGATCATGATGGGCGCCGAGCGCAAGTCGATGGTCATGTCCGAGGAGGAGCGCAAGAACACCGCCTACCACGAATCCGGGCACACGGTCGTGGCCAAGCTGCTGCCGAAATCCGATCCCGTGCACAAGGTCACGATCATTCCCCGTGGCCGCGCGCTGGGCGTGACCATGCAGCTTCCCGAGCAGGACCGCTACTCCTACGATCGCGACTATCTGCTGCAGCGGATCGCCGTCCTCTTCGGCGGCCGCATTGCCGAAGAGATCTTCATGCACCAGATGACCACCGGTGCGAGCAACGACTTCGAGCGCGCAACCCAGATGGCCCGCGACATGGTTACGCGCTACGGCATGTCCGATACGCTTGGGCCGATGGTTTATGGCGAGAACGAGGGCGAGGTGTTCCTCGGCCGCTCGATCACGACGCAGAAGAACGTGTCGGAAGCGACCATGCAGAAGGTCGATCAGGAGATCAAACGCATCATCGACGAGCAGTACGGCCTGGCGCGCAAGCTCATCGAAGAGAATCGCGACAAGGTCGAGGCGATGGCGAAGTCGCTGCTCGAGTGGGAAACACTCGACACCGACCAGGTCGAGGACGTCATGCAAGGGCGGCCGCCGCGGCCGCCTAAGCCGTCGTCCTCCCCGGCCAATCCCACCTTCGGCCCGAACGCTGGTCCGGACGCTGCGCCCGCCGCCAACCCGGCTTGATGCGGGTTGGCGCCTCCCCCTGACCGGGGAGGCGTTGCGGCCATCGGGTACTGGCCGGTGCAAAGCGAGCGTCACGTGAACCCGCCACCCTTTCTTGTCTGCGGGCAGCACCGCTTAAACCTTGACCGCCCGCTGGTCATGGGCGTGCTCAACGTGACGCCGGACTCGTTTTCCGACGGTGGCCGCTACCTGGATGCGTTGGCTGCGTTCGACGGTGCGCGGGAGATGATCGACGCGGGTGCCGACATCATCGACATCGGCGGCGAATCGACGCGGCCGGGCGCCGCGGCAACGCCCGAAGCGGTGGAGGTGGAACGTGTCCTGCCGCTCATCGAGCGCATCGCAGCGCTCGGAACGCCGGTGAGCGTGGACACGCGCAAGAGCGCCGTGATGCGCGCGGCAATCGCCGCCGGGGCGAGCATGATCAACGATGTCTCCGCCCTCCGGGCTCCGGGGGCACTGGAGGCAGTTGCCGGCGCAGCAACACCGGTCGCGGTGTGCCTCATGCACATGCGCGGCGAACCGGGGACGATGCAGCAACACCTCGCCTACACCGACGTGGTGACCGAGGTCGGCGCTTTTCTAGCCGAGCGCGCGGGAGCATGCGAGGATGCCGGTATCGGCCGCGAGCGCATCGCGGTCGATCCCGGCTTTGGCTTCGGCAAGACGGTGGAACATAATCTCGATTTGCTGCGGCGCTTGCCTGAACTCGTCGCCCTCGGCTACCCGGTGGTGGTCGGCTTGTCGCGCAAGTCGACCATTGGCGCCTTGACCGGTCGCGTGGTCGATGAGCGGTTGCCAGGCAGCGTGGCGGCAGCGCTCTCGGCGGTGGCACGCGGCGCAAAGATCGTTCGGGTGCACGATGTGCGCGAGACAGTCGACGCGCTCAAGGTATGGAATGCGGTGAATGCATAAAGTACATGATGCCCCAGCCATGACCGAGCGCCGTTACTTCGGTACCGACGGTGTACGCGGTCGCGTCGGCGAGCCGCCGATCACGCCCGAGCTGGTATTGAAGTTGGGCTACGCTGCCGGCCGCGTGCTCGCCGCGGAATCGGCGCGCCGGCCGGGCGAGACGCCGGCGGTGCTGATCGGCAAGGACACGCGTATCTCGGGCTACCTGCTCGAGGCCGCCCTCGAGTCGGGGCTCTCCGCGGCCGGGGTCGACGTCTATCTTAGCGGGCCGCTGCCGACACCGGCGGTAGCCTATCTCACCCGCGCGCTGCGCCTGTCCGCCGGCATTGTCATCAGTGCCTCGCACAACGCCTTCGAGGACAACGGCATCAAGTTCTTCTCCGCCGCGGGCAGCAAGCTCCCCGACGCGGTGGAGCAGGCGATCGAACGCGGCATGGACGGCCCACTCGTCTGCGTGCCCTCGGCGCACCTGGGCAAGGCGCGACGCGTCAACGATGCCCCGGGGCGCTATATCGAATTCTGCAAGGGCACGTTCCCCAATGAGCTCGATCTCAAGGGCATGAAGCTCGTTGTCGACTGTGCGCACGGCGCGGCATATCACGTTGCTCCGCCGGTATTCCACGAACTGGGCGCGGAAGTCATCGCGATCGGCAGCGAGCCGGATGGCGTGAACATCAACGCCGGTGTCGGGGCGATGCATCCGCAGCATTTGCAGGCGGCCGTCGTTGCGCACGGCGCCGACCTCGGCCTCGCGCTCGACGGCGACGGAGACCGTGCCATCATGGTCGATGCCGAGGGCCGCGCCTACGATGGCGACGAGCTTCTGTACGTGATCGCGCTCGACTACTGGCGACGCGGCGCGATGGCGGGTGGCGTGGTCGGCACACAGATGAGCAATCTCGGCTTCGAACAGGCCCTCGCCCGACGCGGTATTCCATTGCAGCGCACGCCGGTCGGTGACCGCTACGTGCTGGAAAAAATGCAGGAGCAAGGCTGGATCCTTGGCGGCGAGAACTCCGGCCACATCATCTGCCTCGACAAGCACACGACCGGGGACGCGATCGTGGCGGCGCTTGCCGTGCTGCGGGCGTTGCGCGAGCAGGAAACGACGCTCGCCGCGGTGACCGCGGATGCCCCGCTGTTTCCACAGTGCCTGATCAACGTTCCGGTGCGCCGTGGTTTTGACTGGCGCGCGAGCACCGCCATCCGGCGCGCCGAACGCGCCGCGGTCGCCGCGCTCGACGGCGGAGGCGGAGGGCGCGTACTTCTGCGCCCGTCCGGTACCGAGCCGGTGCTGCGCGTGATGGTCGAGGCCCGCGAGGCCGCCGCTGCCGATCGCTGCGCCCGCGACCTTGCGGCGGTCGTGGCCAAGGCCGCGGCTTGAACCCATGGCAGCGCAGATCAGCGCGGCAAGCGAGGCTTCTCTCGCGGGCGCGGGTGCGGAGACCTTCGCCGCCTGGCTCGAACAGGTAGGCGCAGCCTTTTCGCCAGACGAGCGCGCGGGCATCGGCAAGGCGCTTGCCGCGGCACGGGCACGCTACGGCGACCTACGTACACCTGACGGCGAGCCTTGGCTCGATCGCACGCTCGGCACCGCAGCGATCGTCGCCGGGCTCAAACTCGACGCAGAGTCGGTCCGTGCTGCGGTCCTGCTTGGCGTGCCGGCAACGGCGGGCTTTGATGCGGCCGCGTTCGCTGAGTCTTTCGGCAGCGAAGTCGCCCAGATCGTCATCGGCGCCGCGCGCATGGGCGCGATCCGCGCCGCCTCCGACCTCGGGGCGAAGGAGGAGCGTGCCGCGCAGGCGGAGAACTTGCGCAAGATGCTGCTGGCGATGGTCGAGGACATTCGGGTCGTTCTGATCAAGCTCGCCGAGCGCACACAGGCACTGCGCTACCTGGCCGATGCCGACGCGGTGCCCGATGAAGTGCGCGCGCACACCGCGCGCGAAACGCTCGACCTGTTCGCCCCGCTGGCGAACCGACTCGGCGTCTGGCAGCTCAAGTGGGAGCTCGAGGATCTTGCCTTGCGCACGCTCGAGCCCGAGACCTACCAGCGCATCGCCCGCCTGCTCGACGAACGGCGATTCGACCGCCAGCAATACATCGAAAGTGTGCAAGCGACACTGAGAAGTGAACTCGCCGCCGCAGGTCTCAAGGCCGAGGTCAGCGGTCGCGCCAAGCACATCTACAGCATCTGGACGAAGATGCGGCGCAAGCAGTCAGGCATCGAGTCGCTCTACGATATCCGTGCGATGCGCATTCTGGTCGACGAAGTCAAGGACTGCTACTCCGCACTGGGCATCGTGCACAACCTTTGGACGCCGCTGCCGCGCGAGTTCGACGACTACATCGCCAAGCCCAAGGCCAACGACTACCGCTCGTTGCACACCGCCGTCATCGGTCCGGAGGACAAGCCGCTCGAGGTGCAGATTCGCACCTTCGACATGCACCGGCAGTCGGAGTACGGCGTGGCTGCGCACTGGCGTTACAAGGAAAGCGCGCACGCGGGCCGCCGCGATCCTGGCTACGAGGACAAGATCGCCTGGTTGCGGCAGGTGCTCGACTGGAAGGATGCCGTAGCCGATGCCGGCGAGTGGCTGCAGCAGTTCAAGTCGAGCCTGTTCACCGAGACGATTTACGTCCTGACTCCGCAGGGCCGCGTGGTGGACCTGCCGCGCGGCGCCACGCCAGTGGACTTTGCCTACGCCGTCCATACGAGCCTCGGTCACCGCTGTCGCGGTGCGCGCGTCGATGGCGCGATGGTGCCGCTCAACTTCGTCTTGTCCTCCGGCCAGCGGGTGGAGATCGTGGCGGTGAAGCAGGGCGGACCATCGCGCGATTGGCTCAATCCGGAGTTGGGCTACGTGCACAGCCACCGGGCAAGGGCCAAGGTCCGGCAGTGGTTCAAATCGCAGCAGGTCGGCGAAACGATCGCGCACGGCCGCGACATCGTCGAGCGCGAACTGGCGCGCGCGGGCATGACCGCACTCAATCTCGACGCTCTCGCGGGCGAGGCGGAGTTCACCCGCATCGAGGACTTCTTTGCCGCCGTTGCCCGCGGAGAATTCAATCTGCGTGCGCTGCAGAACGCGATCCGCGCCGTAGGCAAGCCTGACGCGGCACCGCTTGCGGAAGAGGCGCCACGGGTTACGCACGAGAGCAGGGCCGCCGGGTCCGGCAGTGGCATTCTCATCGTCGGCGTCGATCGGCTCATGACGGGGCTCGCGGGTTGCTGCAAGCCGGCGCCGCCGGATCCGATCGTCGGTTTCGTCACCCACGGCAAGGGCATTTCGATCCATCGCCAGAGCTGCAGCAACATCGAGCGCATGCGCGAGCGCCAGCCTGAGCGGCTCATCAGCGCCGACTGGGGTGCGCCACGGGACGAAGTGTTTCCGGTCGATGTCGTCGTCGACGCGATGGATCGGCAGGGACTGCTGCGCGATGTCTCCGAAGTCTTCTCGCGCGAGAAGATCAATGTGACCGCGGTCAAGACCTTGACCAGGAACCTCCAGGCGCGGATGGGTTTCACGCTCGAGGTACGTGGCCTTGCCGAGCTCAAGCGCGCGCTCGAACTGGTGCGCGAAGTCTCCGGAGTGCTCTCCGCGGCACGGCGTTAAGTCGGGCTCGCGCCGCTTGCAGCGGCGCCGTCCCCCGACGCTCGGCGATCGGCGATTCCGATCGCTCGCTTCCGCAAATACGATTGGACTTGCTGCAATGCAGCATCCATATTCATTACACGGTGCGACGTGCATCGGCAAACGACGCAGCGGCGAGCGCCTCTCGCGTCGACTGGAGTGTAAACATGAAAGCAACCACCTTGTTATGGGACGACCCGGGGCTCGCCGGCGCGTGGGCAAAGGTGAGCCAGGCGTTGCTGTTCAATCCGCTGCGGCGCAATGCCGGGCAGGGAGGCGTGCCGTCTGAAGGCCTCTTCGAGCGCCTGGATTCATGGTTCTGGCGCCAGGCGCAACGCGACCGCGAGGCGTACCTCTCCGGAGCGCGCGACATCTTCGAGCTCGAGGATCGCATCCGGCGCCTGGAGCGCTCCGGTGGCAACCGCCTGGTCGCTTGACGCCATGGCCGACACGACGATGAACAAGAACACGCCTGCCTTGCACGGCAACGCCGGGGTTGCAGCGGAGCCCGGACTTGACGTGGTGCCGCTTCGCGCCTGGCGCTGGATTCTCATCGGCCAGCTGTGGATGCTCGCCGCGTTCGCCGGCATGTCGCTCTTCGTGATCGCGGCGCTGTCGGCCTTCCATCACGGCGCCGGGCACGGACTGCTTTCGCTGTTCGCAACGGCTTGCGCAGGAACGCTGCTGATGGCGCTCGCCTGGCAGGGCGTGGCGCGGATGCTGCGGCGTGTGGAACGCGACGCGCCGCGCGATCCCGAACCGGGCGCGCGACAGACGCCGCGCCACGGGGCGAGCACGAACCCGGTGAAGACCGGGATCGCCGGCATGACGCCGAGCTGGTAGCCGCGCCGCCGCAGCGACGCTTCCGCAGTTTCGCGGCTTGATTGCCGCAACCGAACCCGTGTCTTTCTGCCCTAACGCCGCGGCGCAACCGTGGGTGTGGATGTCAGGCGAGTCCTTCGAGTAACTGAACCTCCACCAGGTCGCCGGCGGCGACGTTGCCGGTGTCGCTGCCGAGCACGATGAAGCAGTTGGCCTGCGACATCGACGACAAGATACCGGAGCCCTGGTCGCCGGTCGTGCGCACCGTCCAGCCGCCCGCGCCGTCGGCACAGAGAATTCCGCGCTGGAATTCGGTGCGGCCGGGCGTCTTCCTGACGGCTGCGGCCAGCGGCACCCTGAATGTCGGCACGGGTTGGATATCGCGCTGACCTTGCAGCATCAGCAACGCATCGCGCACGAACTCGTAAAAGGTCACCATCACCGATACCGGATTGCCGGGCAGGCCGAAAAAGTGTGCGCCGCCAATCTTGCCGTAGGCGAGCGGCCGGCCGGGCTTCATCGCGATCTTCCAGAACAGCACTTCGCCCAGCTTGTCCAACAGCGCGCGAACGTAATCGGCTTCGCCGACGGATACCCCGCCGGACGTGATCACGACGTCCGCGGCTTGCGCCGCGCTCACGAAGGCCCGTTCCAGCGCGGCGGGCACGTCGGGGACCACACCCATATCGATGACCTCGCAATGGAGTCGGGTCAACATGCCGTGCAGCGTGTAGCGGTTGCTGTCGTACACGTCGCCTGCGGCAAGCGGCGTGCCGATGGACTTGAGTTCGTCGCCGGTCGAAAAGAACGCCACCCGAAGTTTGCGATACAGGCTCACCTCGCCAATCCCGAGCGAGGCGATCATGCCGAGCTCGGCCGGGCGCAGGCGCTGGCCGGCGCGAAAAACCGTCTGCCCCTGCTTCAGATCCTCGCCGGCGAAGCGGCGGTTGGTGCCGGCCTTGGTTACCGCGCCGGCGGAAATCGACACGCCCTGCGCATCCTCGTGCGTGCGTTCCTGCATGACGACGGTGTCGGCGCCCGGAGGCATCACGCCGCCGGTAAAGATGCGCACGCATTCGCCGGCAGCCATTGTGCCCGACCAGGGTTTGCCGGCGAAGGACTCGCCGACCCGCTTGAGGATCGTTTCGCCATCCGGGCGCAGATCGGCGAAGCGCAGCGCGTAGCCGTCCATGGCCGAGTTGTCGTGCCCGGGAACGGCGAGTGGCGAGACGATGTCTTCAGCCAGGACGCGACCGAGGGCGTTGCGAACATGCGCGCGCTCGATCGCTGCCACCGGCGTGAGAAAGCTCGTGATCAGCTCGCGCGCCTTCGCCACGGGCATCGAGTTCGGGTCGTAATCGTCGGCGCAGGAGGCTTCGCGCAGTGTCTTGGGCTGCATTTTTTTCTCAGCGGCTGGCTGCCTTGAGTTCGGCGGCGGTATTGATGTTGCGGAACGCGTCGGCCTCGTCGTCGAAGGCGACTTCGACCGTCTTGAGTGTAGCGTACCAGGCGTCGATCTTGCGCCCGCCTCCGGCAAGAAAACACTCCAGGTGCGGCAGCACTTCCCGGCGCACCAGTGCAAACACCGGATGCGGTTGCTCAAAAGTGCGGGCTACCGCCAAGTCGGCTTCGGCCGAGCGTAGCGCAGCGCAGAGGCGCGGGACCAGGTCGGCAGGCAGAAACGGCGAATCGCAGGGGACTGTCGCCAGCAACGGATGCGCGGCTTGCGCAAGCGCAACCTGCAATCCGGCCAGTGGCCCGGCGAAGCCCCCGATCGCGTCGGCTACCACGGGGTAACCGAATGCCGCGTATTCGGCGTGATGCTGGTTGGCGTTGATGAGGATTTCGTCGACTTGAGGTCGCAGGCGCTCAAGCACGTGGGCTACCATCGGCCGGCCGTCCAAGGGCACCAGGCCTTTGTCGATGCCGCCCATGCGCCGGCCCTGGCCGCCGGCCAGTACGACCCCGGTGATTCCCGGCGCGCGCATCAGGTGTGAAACCGCTCGCTGCCGGTAAAGAGCAGAAAGTGCTTGCCCGTCGCGCGGCCAATCATCGTCATGCCGACCTTGCGCGCGATTTCGTATCCCATCTGGGTGAGGCCCGAGCGCGAGACGAGAAACGGGATCTCCATCTGCGCGGCCTTGATGACCATCTCCGACGTCAGGCGCCCGGTGGTGTAGAAGATCTTGTCGCCGCCCGCCACGCGATCGAGCCACATCATGCCGGCGATCGCATCGACCGCGTTGTGGCGGCCGACATCCTCGATGAAGTACAGGATCTCGCTCGTCGCTACTGCGTTGGTCGCCAGAGCGCAGCCATGCACCGCGCCCGCCTGCTTGTAGATCGTCTCGTGCTGGCGCACGCGCTCGAGCAGTGCGTAGAGGGTGGCGCGCGAAAGAGTCGCCCCGGCTGGCAGGCGCACCGCGTCGATTTCCTGCATCAGGTCGCCGAACACCGTTCCCTGTCCGCATCCGGTGGTCTTGGTGCGGCGCGCCGTCTTGGCTTCGAGATCCTTCAATCCGTGCCGCGTCGTTACAGCCACCGCATTGACTTCCCAGTCGACCTGCACCGAAACGACGTCTTCGATGCGCTCGAGCAGACGCTGGTTACGCAGGTAACCGATGGTAAGCGCCTCGGGCGCGGCGCCCAGGGTCATGATCGTGAGCAGCTCGCGCTTGTCGATGTAGATCGTCAGCGGGTGCTCGCCGGCGATCAAGGTTTCGCGCGTTTGTCCGTCCTCGTCTTGCGCCTGCACGGCGAAGGTTGCCGGTCGGGCCGCGTCGGTGAGTACCGGGCGATACGGCGCGTCGGGTGCGTTCATGGGTGTTCGGCGACTGCGCGCCGCAGCCAACGCATGAGCGGAAGGAGATCGCGGAAATAGCCGGCAATCGATGCGGCAAGATCCTTCGGCGGCCGTTTGCCGATATCGACTTCGATCAGGGCAAAGTAGTGCTTGAGCTTGATGGCATCGATATGCGGCGTGTCGGCGGCAAAGCCCTTGGGTGGTCGCGCCAGCGCCTCCTCGGCAGAGAACCCGCCGTAGATCTTATGGAAGCGCGGCTCGCGCAGCACGCGCGTGAGTGCCGCGGGGTGGCGCGCGATGTGCCGCCGTATGCGGACAAGGGTCGCCGGATCGGGGTTGTAGATGCCGCCGCCGGCCAAGAGCACGCCCTGATGATCGATGTGCAGATAATAGCCTGGCTCAAGGCCCTTCTTGGCGCGCTCGCGGATCGCGGCGCTGAAATGGGTCTTGTAGGGCGTCTTGTCCTTGGAGAAGCGCGTGTCACGATAGATGCGGAAGAGTGCCTTCTTCGCCTCGACCGGCCCCAGCCCACGGTCGAACTTGGCGACGCGCACGATGACATCGGCGATGAGCGCCTCGAATTCCTCGCGCAGCAGGTCATAGGCCGGCTTGTGCCAGACGAAATAAGGGCGGTTGTTGTTCTGCTCGAGACCGCTCAGGAACTCGACCAGCGCGCGGACATGCATGCGGGGGATGGTGGCGGATGAGGGGCGTGCTAGCCGCCGATGTAGCTCATCTCGATTTTGGGCAGCGTCACGGTATGTTCCGAGCGGATCGCGGAGTAACGGTCGCCGCGTTGCAGCCAGATGGCCGCCACCGTGTCGGAAATACGCTCGTCGCTGCTGCCGTCGCGCAGCAGTGCGCGCAGATCGAAGCCCTGGATCGCGAACAGGCAGGTATAGAGTCTGCCTTCCGTCGACAGACGGGCGCGCGTGCAGTCACCGCAAAAGGCCTGCGTGACCGAGGAAATGACGCCGATTTCTCCGCAGCCGTCGGTGTAACGCCAGCGCGTGGCGACTTCTCCGGCGTAGTTCGCTTCGATAGGCTCGATCGGAAGCACGTCGCCGATGCGCCGCAGCACCTCCGCGGACGGCACGACGTCGTCCATGCGCCAGCCGTTGGTATGACCGACATCCATGTATTCGATAAAGCGCAGGACATGGCCGCTGCCCTTGAAGTGGCGCGCCATGGGCAGGATTTCGTGCTCGTTCACGCCGCGCTTGACCACCATGTTGATCTTGACCGGCGTGAGGCCCGCCGCGGCGGCGGCATCGATGCCTTCGAGCACCTTGGCGACGGGAAAGTCGACGTCGTTCATGGCGCGGAAGACGCCGTCGTCGAGCGCGTCGAGGCTCACTGTCACCCGGTTCAATCCCGCTGCCTTGAGCTCGCGCGCATTGCGCGCGAGCAGGGCCCCGTTGGTGGTGAGTGTCAGGTCGAGCCCGCCGATTGCCGAGAGCATCTCCACGAGGTGGTCGAGGCGCTTGCGCAGCAGCGGCTCCCCGCCGGTGAGGCGGATCTTTTCGATTCCGTGCGTCTTGAACACCCGTGCGAGGCGCGTGATTTCTTCGAAGGTCAACAGATCGGCATGCGCCAGGAACGGGTAGTCGCGATCGAACACCTCCTTGGGCATGCAATAGATGCAGCGAAAGTTGCAGCGGTCCGTGACCGAGATGCGCAGGTCGCGCAGCGGTCGTCCGTGCGCGTCGGCAAGCACGCCCGTCGGTGTGACGCGCGGGGAGGCGGCGCCTCGCGGCAGCGAAGCGCGCGCGTCGGCAAGGGGAATGACTCGAGCCATGACAATGTGTAAAGAGGCAGTAGAACATGGTAGCAGAGCGGGCTAGGCACGGGTGCCTCATCGCGCCGCAACGGCCTGCGCTGCGCAGGTCGAAAGGATTTAAATCCATGCTGTCCTTGCGGTTTCCGGTTGCGGTCATGATGCGCGGAGCGCACGCTGCGCTGTCAGCGCCGCTATCGAAGGTCAAACCAATTGTTGGCATGGACCCGTGCGAGGTGAGTGCGCAAGCGTCGGGCTATCTCGCCAGACCGAAACCAGGCTGCACGCGCTGAGTGCAGCGCACGCTTAAGCCTGGGCGACGCCGATGGCGTTGACGTTTGCGAGGGCGCACGACGGCGATCGGCGCGACGAGCACGTGCGCGTTGGCGCCGCGCCGCGGATCGAACCGGGAACGCTTGTGCAACAACGCGCGTTCTTTGCGGTCTACGGGCTATGATGCACGGTAGGTACGGCGTGTTGCGATGCAATAAATTTTTTCTATTGTCAGTTTCTGGCGCTGGTAGCAGAATTTAACGTGACTCAATGCGGATCGACAAAGTCGCGGCGCAATATGCAGACGGCGAAGGATCGACAAGAAAGGTTGCGCAAGACAGTTCGACAGAGGTTCGCGAACGGTTTTTAGGAGGAGGACGGATCATGCTGCTCACCTCAAAATACAGTGGCGCAAAACAATGCGCCCCGGCAGCTCGTCCACGCTACCGCCCCCGCGTCGGAGCGAATGCTTACGGCGACGGGTCGGCGGACGTTTTTTGCAACGCTTCGTATTGATGCAACGGTCGGAGCGTTTGCCCGGCGATTTATCTGCGACGTAACGGTAAGCTGGAGGCCAAGGGAGAAACAGGCTCGAAGAAGACCGAGCAAGATCGTGTACCGGGGTTTGTGTCTTGGCGCGGTACATCGCCGAGCGGATAGGGCGGACTGCGCAACGCGCTGGCACTCGCCGTGGCCGTCGCGGACATGCCGGCGAAACGAAGCGCACACCGCAGGCAGGATCGACGTTGCGCGAAGCTTGCCTGCATGCGTTCCCTGGCAGCGCAAAGAAGATCGCGCCAAGAGTGGGACGATTTACTACGAACCCAATGCGCACACGCTGCGCATCATCGGGCTGGGGCCACGAAGTTTTTTGCCGGCGTCAAGGAAACCGCTGGCGCGGCCGGTGTGCCGGTCGATGGACGACGACACCCTCGGGCAGAATCGCGAGGCAGGCCGGTTCGGCGCACCCAACCCAACCCAACCCGCCGGGGGACGCTGAGTGCGGCTTGCAAGGAGCGGGTGTACGATCGCCCCCAACATTTTTATTAAAAATCAATCATATAGCGTTTGTGTGAACAAACAGCCTTGACAATAGTTGCTTAGGCACTATAATACGAAACATGAACCAAACCGCGACAGCGACCAGAGCGCCGATCTACGACCTGGCGTCGTACGATCCGAAGCGCAGCATCGGCGGCCTACTCGGCCGCGTGAAGATGGAGATGGGTGCTGCGGTGGATGCGGAACTCGCGCCGCTCGATATCACAGCCGCGCAGTACGTCATCCT
>Ga0302326_10010261_pt1 | contig 20318 bp, 17 predicted proteins | sample Palsa_T0_3_FD_202264 | JGI IMG/M metagenome (GOLD analysis project Ga0302326, IMG submission 202264) | Peat permafrost microbial communities from Stordalen Mire near Abisko, Sweden - Palsa_T0_3 | ecosystem: Environmental > Terrestrial > Soil > Palsa > Peat permafrost | place: Sweden: Abisko...
ACGTCCACGTCGCCTTTCATCTGCGCCGCTTCCCGCAGCACCGGCGGGATCAGGATTCTTCCCTGGCTATCGACTTCCACCGCCTGCCCGTAATAATTCGTCCAGGTCAAAAACTTCTGCTTGGTACGGTTGTGCGAAGAGAGCCTGGCCAGCTTGCTCTCCAATTCCTCCCAAATTTTCATCGGGAAGATCCGGGCGTAATCACCGGTTTCGCTCGTGACGTAGAACTGCTCGCCAAATCCCTTGAGCTCTTCCAGAAAGGCCGCGGGTATCTTTAGGCGCCCCTTCTCGTCCACTCTTGCCGGAATGTTTCCCCTTAGCATCTAGTCGTCGGCCCAAAGAACGTGTCGAGCGTTCGCTCCTCACAGGTAATCCCCTTTAGCGCTTCACAGCCCCATCGACTTCGCCACTTGCACTCACTTGCTTCCACTCTCTGCCACTTTGAGCCACGATTCTAGTCAGGATCGAACGCTTGTCAAGGGAAAATCGGCCGCGGAAAAATTTAAATTGTGGAATTTCTCCGCACTTGTGTTGGAATTTTCAAAAACTACTACAGGTAGTGTAGGCGGAATGGACACCAACTAGAATTAGAACTGCCGTTGCGGCAAAGCCTCGGAAAAATTGTTTCGTAAGAGTAACGGGGACCCGGCCAAAGACCTCGCCGGTCAGGTGAATTCGGTATCTTTTGCGATTTGTTCCTGTACCGGCCGCGAAAAAAGCACCAATTTGGGGGTCAGGGGATTACAAACGCCGTGCGGTGCCCGCCTGAAGGCGGGCGCTCCAAAAGAGCGGATAATTTTGACTTGTCGCCCAGAGGCTACATTCAGGGCTGGTCGGGCGCCATGCCGACGTGCAGGTGGGCGAGTTGCCGCAGCATTTCCCGATCTTCGATGTTCAATCCCTGAACGAAGGCTGGATCGCTGAGTTTGGCTTGGCGGTCCGGTTCGCTCATATTGCGGAGCGAGTGCAGACGTTGCAGGATGGCTTGGCGCCGCGGCGCAGGCATTTGCTGCCAGCGAGGCAGCAGTGACTGGCGGACGTCTCTCTGCTGCTCGGGGGTCATCTGCTCCCACACTTGTTGCCGGTCGCGCAAGGCCTGTTGCTGTTCGGGAGTGAGCCGGTTCCAGGCTTCCAGGCGCTGGCGAATTTGGGCCTGCTGTTCCGGCGGCAGGCTCAGGAATCGCTGGTTATTCCGAAGAAATTGTTCTTGCCGCGCCGGAGGCATGTCCTGAAGCCTCTCGATGGCTTTGGGAGGCAATTTATTCAGATTGCCCGCGGGAGGCAAGGCGTTGGGCAGCCTGGGCCGCACCTGCTGGCGCGGCACGGGGCGGGGCGGGGGGCCCTCTTGCTGAGGGGCCGCGTTGGATCTCTGGCCATAGGCGGAGCTGCACAAGAGTCCCGCCACCAGCCAAGCGGCCAAGAAGGCGCCGAATTGGAATCGCCGCTTCATTACCTGGTTTCTTTGGTCACTTCTTGTCCCGACGCGTTCGGCGGGACGGGAAGCTCGGAAAGCGCGTCAAATTTCGTGACCACGTCGAAATTTTCCAGCACCGGCAAATCCCGGATCATTCCAAAATCCGCTTCCCCCATAACTTGGCTCTGATGGCTTGCTTGCACCGCCGCGGATGGCGTGGCGGCCGGTCGAGGCATGGAAGAAAGCCACACGGACAAGACCACGAGCGCCGTGACCGCAAAGACCAGCCTCGGCGCAGGCATCCAGTCCCAGAAGCCGCGACGAGCAGGCTCGGCGGCAATACGGGCGCGCAACGACCCGTCAAATGCATGCGACGGAGAGATTTCCGGGAGATCGTCGAGCGCGGCCCATACCGCCCGGAACTCCTCGGCGCGCGAGCGGCAAGAGGCGCACGCCGTCAGATGTTGCTCAACGGCGCGGCGCTCAGCGGGGCGAGCGCGCTCGTCGAGATATTCGACGAGTATGCTTTCCATCGAAGCGCAACGCTTCTCATTACTCTTTTTCCCAAACATAGGACCCTCACTTCCTCACCAAACTTCCACCCAGGCAGGTGTCAAGCACAGCCCACGCCAATATCAGGCAGGCTGCTCGTCGCGGTGAACTGGCACTCGCTCCACCCTCACCGTAGGGCTCACGAGTGGGGCCAGCTCGACGCGCAACGTTTCATAAGCTCGAAACAACAGCGACTTGAGCGCGCTTTCCGAACATTCCAGAACTCTCGCAATCTCGTCATAATCCAATTCCTGATACTTGTGCAAGAGCACTGCTGCCCGCTGTTTCTCAGGCAGCGCGTGAATCGCTTTCATAATCAATTCCGCTCGGCAACGCGCCAGCAGCTCCTGCTCGACGCTCGGCGCACGGTCGGCCACTTCCAGCACGCGCTGCTCGTCCTCGCCTGTCTCCACGGATTGGTCCATGGAAATCTCCATCTGCCGATGCCGGTTATCGCGCACCGAGTTCAGCGCCAGATTCGTGGCAATGCGGAACATCCAGGTGGTGAACTTCGCGCTGGGGACGTATTCCTGGCGAGCGCGGTAGACGCGAAGAAAAACTTCCTGGGCCAAATCTTCCGCGACGGCCGTATCGCGGACCATCCGGTAAAGGAAATTGACCAGGGGACACCTATACTTGCGGAGCAAAAGCTCAAAGGACAATTCGTCCCCGGCTTTCGCCTCCAGCATCAATTGGACGTCGGTCCTGGCCATAACCTCCACGCTTTATCTAACCCGCGCCGTGTCTAAAAGTTGCGGAAAATTCGGGGCCTTGCGGCGAAGCCTTGCCGCGGTGAAATCAAGTTGGATTGTACAGGAATTTGAACAGACAATCACAGGATTTCCACAGGCCCGTGCTCTGTGGATAACTGAATCTAAAGGACATACCAACAAGGAATGCCCGCACTACGTCTCCCCTTCGCACCTTGCGTGCCCGGCTCGCGAGGCCGCGATCTTAGTAGGGCGGGCTTCAGCCTGTCGGGTTTAGACCAAGTGGGGCCCGAAACCGACAGGCTGAAGCCCGTCCTACTTAACCATGAAATAGTTTGGAGAGCAGCAGCATTAGAAAGACACCGAGAAAGACGAGCAGGGCCATACGCGCGTCTGGCTCGCGGTTCACTTCGGGAATCAAATCAGTCGCCGCGACGTACAGGGTGACTCCCGCTGAAATCGGCAACGCGTAGCCCACCTGTGAATGCAGCAAGCCCATCAGCAGAATGCCCGCGACGGTCGCGACTCCGAGCCAGATCGCCGCAAGGAACGCGGTGCGGCGGCTCTGCCCGCTGGCCAGCATCAGCGAAGCAACGGTAAAGCCTTCCGGAATCTTATGTAGAAAAATCGCCAGAAAAATCACGCCGCCCAGCCAGCCGGAAACCAGAAAGCCGGAAGCGATGGCCACGCCGTCAAAAAAGGTGTGAATGGAGAGCCCGAGCAGCGCGGAAATCCCGGCATGTTCCGGCACGAAATGCTCGACGTGCGTTTCTTCCCCGAAATGGAAATGCGGCGCGAGCGTGTGCTCAAAAAAATGGACGAGGAAATATCCGACCAGCACGAGGAAATAAGCGAGGTTTCCCGTCAAGGCCACCGACTCGGGAAGAATTTCCAAAATGGCCGCGGCCAGCATGAACCCCGCGCCGAGCGCCAGAAAATATTTCAAATATTGGCGCGACCATTCGCGGTGCAGGATAAATAGTCCGCCCAGAATGTTGGCCGCCGCGGCCGTCAGCCCAAGCAGCAGCGCCAGCAGCATGCGCGAAGCGGGGACGTGGATGGATGCAGCGTCGATCATCGTTTTTCCGGCGGACCCAAATCGAACCCACACCCTTCGCGGCAGGCACCCTGCAATACATCGTATGAAGCGGGGTTGTGTGGCGCCGGCGTCGCGCCGGCGGTTTTGCAATACGCGGCGGCAAAGAACCGCCTGCGAGACGCCGGCGCCACCAGACCCTCCTCAATCGAATTCCGAACGAAATTGGAATTCCCGATCCGTCGCGGTGAGAAATCCAGACTATCCGCTGTGGCGGAACAGAATGACGTCGCCTTCCTGGACGATGTATTCCTTGCCTTCCAGGCGCACCTGGGCGCGTTCGCGCGCCACGGGAAGGCTTCCCGCGGCCAGCAAATCCTCGCAACGCACGACCTCGGCGCGAATGAAGCCGCGCTCGATGTCCGAGTGGATCGCGCCCGCGGCCTTCTGCGCATTCATGCCGCGCTTGATGGTCCAGGCGCGCACTTCCGGTTCGCCCGCGGTGAAAAACGAAGTCAGCCCAAGAAGTTGGTAAGTCGCTTGAATGATGCGATCCAGCCCCGAAGATTTGAGCCCGTACGCCGCGAGCATTTCAGCCGCTTCAGCCGGTTCGAGTTCGGCCAGTTCGGCCTCGATGCGCCCGCAAACGGAGAGCACGACGGTATTGGGGCGCCCGACAAGTTTCGATAGCTTGTGCCGCTCGACGGCCGTGTCCAGCTCGGCGACTTCGCTATCGCCGAGATTCAAAACGTACAGCATGGGCCGTTGCGAAAGGAATTTGTAACCATGGATCGTCTTCCGTTCTTCCGCGTTGAACTCCAGTTCGCGCAACGGCTTCTCCGATTCGATGGCCGCTTTGCAGCGGTTCAGCAGGATCAGCTCTTGCTCGAGCGCCGGTTCTTTCTTTTTCTTCAAATCTTTTTCCACGCGCTCGATGCGCCGCGCGATTTGATCGAGATCGGAGAACATGAGTTCAAGATCCATCACTTCGGCATCGCGCAGCGGATCGATCGACCCCGCGGAATGAGGCACGGAAGGATCGTCGAACACGCGCAACACGTGAGCCAGCGCGTCCACCTCGCGCAACGGCGCCAGCACGGCGGAATCCTTCGCGCGGTCCTTCACCATGCCGCCAACATCGACGTACTCAACCGTGGCGTATGTAATTTTTTTCGGATTGTAGAGCTTGGCTAGCTCTTCGAGGCGCGGCTCCGGCACGCGAGCCACGCCCACGTGCGTGGCCGCGCGCGCCGACTTCTCATCCAACTTAGCGCGCGTCAAAATTTTGAACAGAGTCGTTTTTCCAACCTGAGGAAGACCAATGATCCCTGTTTGCATAGATTCGAAATCGTAACATACCCATGGGCCTCGCGCCCTGTGGCGCAGGCCAGGCCATATACCGGCTGGGGAAAAAAGTTCCCATGAAGCTGCGGGATTTTACTATGGCCAGGTTACTTCCCCACAATGAAGCAGAACCCGCGCCTGCCTTCGCCACATCCGCCTGCCGAGGAAAAAACGGATCGCCTCTAATGCTTTCGGCCTTTCCGCCGATGCATACCTCAGATGCTCTCTCCGGGCCGAGATCGAGTCGTACGGCGAAGCCTCACCTATATTCTTCTCGCCACCGTCCTTTTTCTTGTTGGAATCCCCATTATCCATTCCACATGGATCGGCAGCGCGCAACTCCATACCTTGCTGGAGATCATCTCGACGATGCTGACGCTCATGACGGGCGCCATGGCTCTAGTTCGCTATTACACAAGGAAGAGCAGCATGTACCTGCTTCTGGGGACCGGTTTCCTGGGGACGGCCATCCTGAATGGGTACCATACAGTGATCACGGCGTGGTTTATGGCCGGCCGCACCCCTACCGCCTTGGCCAATCTGACCCCGTGGAGTGGCTCCATCCCCCAGGTTTTCTTGTCCCTTCTTCTTTGCGTGAGTGTGCTGGCCTGGATCAGAGAACAAATGCATCCCGGGGCGATACCCATCAACGAAGTTCATATTTATATTTTGATGGGATTATGCACGGCGGGCACCTTCCTATTATTCGCTACCGTGAAGCTGGGAAATCCCTACAGACCATACTCGTTCATTAGCCATCCGTCGAATATAATTCAGGCGTCGCTTTTTGTATGCGCCACCCTCGGATACTTTTGGAAGGGCGCATGGAAGGACGACGATTTTGAACATTGGATTATTCTCTCCCTGATTGCGGGAGTGCTTCTGCACGTCCATTATCTACGCAATTCCTTTAAAACATTTGACGCGCCTTTCTTTGCGGCCCATGTGCTGATGATCACGCAATACACATTCGTCCTCGTGGGCCTTTTCGTCAGCATGTACTCCATTTTTAAGCGCGAAGCGGAAAACGCGACGCGCCTCTCCGACGCCAACCAATCCCTCGCGAACGAGATCCAGGAGCGTCAGAAGGTGGCGGAAGCCCTGCGGCGGGCCCACAATGAGCTCGAACTTCGCGTCGAAGCGCGCACCCAGGACCTTTCTCGCGCCAACGAGGAATTAGCCGAGGAAATCGCCGGACGAAAACAAGTGGAGCAAGCCCTGATCGCGGCCAAGGAAGCGGCCGAAAGCGCCAACCAGGCAAAAGGCGAGTTTCTGGCCAACATGAGCCACGAAATCCGCACGCCCATGAACGGAATCATTGGCATGACGGAATTGACTCTCGATACGGAACTCACGGAGGAGCAGCGGGAATACCTGAGCATCGTCAGGAGTTCGGCGGAGGCGCTACTCTCGCTCATCAACGACATTCTGGACTTCTCCAAGATCGAGGCCGGAAAGCTCGATATCGAAATCGTCGATTTCAACCTCCGCGATTTGATGAGTGACGCGATGGAAGTCCTCGGCCTGCGTGCCAGGCAGAAAGGGCTCAAGCTGTCCTGCCATGTCCATCCGGATGTTCCTCCCATCGCGCGGGGAGACCCGACGCGTCTGCGGCAGGTCGTTTTGAACTTGATCGGTAACGCCATCAAATTTACTTCCCAGGGGGAAATCGCCCTGCGCGTGGAGATCTGGAAAGAAGCCCCGGAGGGAGCCGCACTCCACTTTGCCGTGAAGGATACGGGAATCGGGATCCCGCCGGAAAAGCAAGAGAGCGTTTTCGAGGCATTCAGCCAGGCGGATAGCTCGACGACACGCAATTTTGGCGGCACCGGTTTGGGTCTGGCGATTTGTTCCCGCATCGTCAAGATCATGGGCGGACAGGTTTGGGTGGAAAGCGAACTTGGACGAGGAAGCACGTTTCATTTCACCACCCATACGGCGTTCACCGAGGATGCCGGCGTCCCATTGGCGATGGGCTCCCAGCCGCAAGGCGAGGAAGTGACGGAAGTCGTCCACCGCCCCTCGCCGCCTGAAACCCGGCACCGTTTGAATATTCTCCTTGCCGAAGACAATGCGGTGAATCAGCTACTTGCCGTTCGCCTACTCGAGAAGAGGGGCCATACGGTCACCGTGGCAGGAACGGGCAAAATGGCCCTTGAACTTTTCAAGAAGGGAGCCTTCGACCTTGTCCTGATGGATGTTCAGATGCCCGAAATGGATGGTCTGGCGGCCACGGTAGCGATTCGCCAGCATGAACGAGAGAGCGGAAAACATACGCCGATCTTGGCCATGACCGCTCATGCCATGGTGGGAGACCGCGAGCTTTGTCTCCAGGCCGGAATGGACGCCTACATCACCAAACCCCTCAAGCCCGCCAATCTGTTCGACCTCATCGAGGATCTGTCAAAACTTGCCGTGGAACCCTCCACAGCCTGAACAGGCTGCGGAAAAAGCCGCACACCCATTTTGTCATTCCGAGCGGAGCGAGGAATCTCTATTTATTCTCATAGACGTAACGACAGGAGAAATTCCTCCCTCCGCTCGAAATGACAAAATAATGGCGCGATCGACAAAATGCCGGCGAGGCTTCTATCGCAGCCTAATCCGCGCCTGATCCGTCTGACAAATCTGAATGTCGGAGAATGGCCCTCTGTTCCCGCTCTTGACGGCACTGCGCCTCGCTCGTATGCTTCGTCCTCCGCCATGGCCAAGACGCACTACCCGGTTGACGCCGACAAAGCGATGCGCGAACTCTGCCGCGCCGACCGCCATTTGGCGCGAGTGATTCGCAAAGTCGGCTCCTTTCCCACCAAGAAGCAGAAACCGCAGCCTCCCTTTGAGAGCCTGCTGCGGGCCATCGTTTATCAGCAACTCGCGGGCGCGGCGGCGGCCACAATTTTCGGGCGCGTGAAAGCGCTCGGTTCGGACGGAAAGTGCCCCACGCCGGAAGAAATTCTTCGCTACACGAAGGCCAAGTTGCGCCGCGCCGGCCTTTCGCGCCAGAAAATCGAGGCTGTAAAGGATCTCGCCAGGAAAACGATCGACGGGACGGTGCCGCCGCTGGCGACGATTCGGCGGATGAGCGAGGAAGAAATTCTGGAACGCCTGACGCAGGTGCGCGGGATCGGCGTGTGGTCCGTGCAGATGTTTCTCATGTTTCAGCTGGGCCGGCCCGACGTGCTGCCGGTTCACGATTACGGGATTCGCAAAGGGTTTCAGCACGTCTACGGCCTCGAGGATGAACCCAAGCCTCAAGCGGTCCTCGAGCACGGCGAACGCTGGCGCCCCTACCGTTCGATCGCCAGTTGGTACCTGTGGCGAGCCGTCGAACAGCGAAACGCGCAAAGATCGGAAGCGAAGAAGAAAAAGTAGGACGGGCTTCAGCCTGTCGGTTTTCTGCTCCCAATCCCGGCGCAAAACCGACAGACTGAAGCCCGTCCTACGGTTTTTGCCGCGCCGTCAGAAACAAGGCGGCCAGGCCGGAGAGAAGCACGGCGCTTTCGAGCCACACGGAATATTGGTGCAGGCGATCGAACGCCACGCGCAGCGGATCCGCCGCGGACGCCGCATCGACCGAGCCCATCTGCACGCGGAGCGAATCCATGCGCGCGATGACTCCATATTGCGAGGCCATCGTGCACAGAATCATCACGAACACAAGCAAAGCGGCCGGCCGCGCCAGCGCCGCAATGGATTTCTCCAACGCCAGCGTGGCGAGTAAATAGACGCACCCGGCCACGATTCCCATAACGTGCAACCGGGCCAGCGAATAGCCCACCACCACCCCGGTCAAGTCCTTGCTCGGTATCACGGAAAAAATGCCCTGCGTAAACACGATGAAAAAAATGATGCTGCCCAGCCAGCAGCCCAAGGAAAGAAACTGAAGAAATCGCAGTGTCGCCGCCAATTTAGGTTCCTTTGCTCGTGCATCGAATGGATCGCGTCGCCCAGAGTATCATAGCCCCCAGTCGCACAGACTTCAGTCCGTGGGTTTTAAGCCTTGCAGGGCCTAACCCCCACAGACTGAAGTCCGTGCTACCGAAAAACTTTTTAAGCACAGCTAGGCAGGCAAACGCTAAGATATTCAAGGAAACGATGGCAACATGGAACTGGGTGATGGTGGGCGATCAAGGACTTGAACCTTGGACCTCTCGCGTGTGAAGCGAGCGCTCTAACCACTGAGCTAATCGCCCGGAAGACAAGCTTCGTTTGTAGCAGAAGCCATAGGGATTTTCAACCTCATGACCACCGCCTCGGCAACTCAGATTGCACAGCTACAGGCGTCGATTGCCCGCGTGATTCGCGGCAAGGACGAAGTCATCCGCCTGGCCCTGGTGGCCCTCCTGGCCAAAGGACACTTGCTCATCGAGGACGTTCCCGGCGTGGGCAAGACCACTCTCGCCCAGGCTCTCGCCAATTCCTTTCACTGCTCGTTTCAGCGCATCCAATTCACCTCGGACTTGCTTCCTTCCGACGTCCTGGGCACCAGCGTGTTCAACCAGATCGAGCAGCGCTTCGATTTCAAGCCCGGCCCGATTTTCGCCAACATCATCCTGGCGGACGAAATCAACCGCACCACGCCGAAGACGCAATCGGCGTTGCTGGAAGCCATGAACGAGGCACAAGTTACAGTGGACAACCACACCTACAAACTCCCGCAGCCCTTCATGGTCCTGGCCACGCAAAACCCCGTCGAGCATCACGGAACCTATCCGCTCCCGGAATCGCAACTCGACCGCTTCATCCTGCGCATCGGCATGGGATATCCGTCCCGCGACTTCGAGCGCGAGATCATGCAGCAGCACGCCAGCGGACGCAACGCGGCGGCCGAAGTCACGGCCGTGATGGAAGCCGAGGAAGTGGAAGTGATGCAGCGCGCCGTCGAAAAAGTGCGCGTGGACGACAGCCTGCGCGACTACGCTCTGGACATCGTCGAGCGCACCCGCAATTCCGAGCAGCTCACGCTTGGCGTAAGTCCGCGCGGCCTGCTGATGCTACAGCGCGCGGCCCAAGCGCGCGCCTTCCTCGAAGCGCGCGATTACTGCACGCCCGACGATTTCAAGCAACTGCTCCTGCCGGTATTCGCGCACCGTGTCGTCGTCAACACGCGCTACGCGGCCACCCAGAAAAAATCGACCCAGGCCGAAATGGTCCTTCGCGAAATCATGGAATCTACTCCCGTCCCCCTCTGACTCTGATGGATCCCGAATTTGTCGAGCGCCGCGTCGGTCCGCCGCTTTACCGCAAAGCGGTGGGAATTTCGCGCGCGGCCCAGTGGAACCGGTTGCGGAAAACTCTCGATCATCCCAGCTGGCGCAGCTTCGGCATCGCCATGCTGGCCCTGGCGGGAGCGCTTTTCCTCGCGCTATATTCGGGAGCGGCGGCCGAGCAAGGCCATTTGCTCATCCCGGCCATGTCGGCGCTGTCCGCCCTGGGCCTGGCCGGTTGGGTCTCGCTGACCATCGTGCCGGCGCTGGCCCGGCGCACGCCGCTCAGCTGGCTCTCCTATCAGATCGATTACAAAGTGACGCGCGAGGGACTCGTGTACGTCGGCGGAATCGCGGTGGTGACCGTCGCCGCCATGAACACGGGAAATAATTTGTTGTTCATGGTTCTGGCCTGCCTGCTCGCCGGACTGCTGATTTCGGGCCTGCTCTCGCGCGTGGTCCTCGGCGGCATCGACGTGCGGCTCGAGCTGCCCGAACACGTTTTCGCGCAGCGAACGGTTCTGGCCATCGCCGAACTATACAACGCCAAGCAAATGGCGCCCTCCTTCTCGGTTTCTCTCGTCAGCGAGGAACCCGCGCAGGGCAAAAAAAAAGCGCCCGCGAATCCCACGCCGCAAATTCTGGATCGTCCCATTTATTTTCCTCATATTCCCCACCAACAGACGGTGCGGCAAAACATCGAACTGACCTTTCCACACCGCGGAGTTTACCGCCAGGATAGGCTCGGGCTGCGCACCAAATTTCCATTCGGCTTCCTGCAAAAAACGCGCCGGGTGAACTCCTCGATCGAAGTGGTCGTGTATCCCCGCATCCAGCCCACCGAGGAGTTCTACGAAATTTTGCCGCTGGTGAGCGGCGAACTCGAAAGCTACCAGCGCGGGCGCGGCAACGATCTCTACGCGATCCGCGATTACCAATTCAATGACAGCGCCCGCCACGTCGACTGGAAAGCCTCCGCCCGAACCGGCGCCTTGCAGGTGAAAGAATACGCGCGCGAAGACGAGCGGCGCGTGATGCTGGTCTTCGATCCCTACGTCGGCGCGCAGGGGAGCGACGCCAAGACCGCCGAGCAGTTCGAGCGCGCGGTGACGCTTTGCGCCGGACTTGCCTGGCACTTTTACGAAATTAATTCCGTGATTGAATTTCGTTCCGCGGGTTTCGCCACGCCGCGCCGCATGGCGGGGGAAATCATCTACGACGTTCTGCGCTACCTGGCCAGCGTTACCCCGCTGAAACCGCAGCCCGGCAAAAGTTTTCTGGATACTCTTGGCGATGCCCCGGACATCTTCAAAATTGTCCTGACCAGCCATCCGCGCGGCACGATTCCCTCGCCCCTTTGGAACTCCGCGTATTTTCTTTTCGTGTCGTCGCTCTGAAACTCTTCCATGACTCAGTGGCGCAGGCTTCAGCCTGTGGGGGTTAGGCCATGCTAGGACCAAACCCCACAGGCTGAAGCCTGCACCACTAAATTCTGCTGCTCAACTACCTGTTCGCCCCGCCGATGTGCGAAAATCGCACCGGTGAGCCTGCTGAAAATTCCCGCCGCGGAAATTCCAAAATTCAGGCGGCGCCTGCTTTCCTGGTTCTCCAAACGCAAACGCGATCTCCCCTGGCGGCGCACCCGCGACCCGTACCGCATCTGGCTCTCGGAAATCATGCTGCAGCAGACACGCGTCGCAGCCGTAATCCCCTACTACGAACGATTCCTGGAAACTTATCCGGACGTGCAATCCCTGGCGGGCGCGAAAACGGATCGCGTGCTGGCAAGCTGGGCGGGCCTAGGCTACTACAGCCGCGCAAGAAATCTGCAGCGCGCCGCAAAGGAAATCGCAGAGCGGCACGCGGGCCATTTCCCGCGCGAATACGAAGCGGCACTGGCTCTTCCGGGCATCGGACGCTACACCGCGGCGGCCGTCTTGAGCATTGCCTATGACGCGCCGCACGCCGTCCTGGACGGAAACGTCGCCCGCGTCCTCGCGCGGATCGGCGTTTTGCGTGGCGAGTTACGCGCCCCCGCCCTGTGGCGCAAACTCGAGGCTGCGGCCCAGGATTTGCTCGCTCGAAACGCTCCCGGCGATTGGAACGAAGCCATGATGGAGCTGGGCGCGACCGTATGCACGCCGAAATCGCCGCTCTGCGGAGAATGCCCGGTCGAAATGTGGTGCCGCGCGCGCCAACTCGGCATCGCCGAAAAGTTGCCATCCGCGCGCAAAAAACGCGCCACGGTCCAGGTAACCCTCGCCGCCGCAGTGCTCCTCGATCCGCGCGGACGCACCTTGCTCGTTCGCCAACTCGACGGCGAGGGCGCCCTGTTCTCCCGCCTGTGGCAGTTCCCCGCCCTAGAAACCACGGGATCCGACGCGCGCGCGTCCCTCTCCGAGCACCTGCGCAAAACGTTCGGCGTGGCCGTAAATGGAAACCTCACTCCACTAGCAACGGCTCGCCACACCGTAACGTTCCGTAATGTCCGCCTCGAACCGTACTTGATCCGCGTCGCCCGTTTGCCGCGCCTCACCGGAGCGCGCACCGTCACCCTCGGCCAGATCCGCCGCCTGCCCATATCCAACGCCACGCAAAAAATCGCTGACGCCGCAAGTAGGACGGGCTTCAGCCTGTCTGGTTTTGACTTTAGTTAGCGCGCAACGGAAGACAGGCTGAAGCCCGTCCTACCGAATTCCCCCGCGCCATTACCCTATACGCCTCACACCAACCCGCGCACCCAGCAGCATGCTAAACTGATCCTTCGCGCCATGGACCCCGCCGGCCAAATCCCCGCTGAAGTGGTTCCGGCGCATCTCTCCGCCATCCGCCGCCATTTCGAGATCTCCCTTTATTTTCTGGTTCTGACGGGTGTGCTCACCCTGGTTTGCACCGGGAAACTCGACCTGGTTACCGTCCTTCTGCTTCCCGCCGCCATGCTGTTCAAGGGCTACCGCTGGTGGCACGAGAAGGGCCCGGAAATTTCCAACCGCGCCGCCACCTGGTTGACCATGGCCTACTTTGTTTTTTTCCCGTTCGATCTTTGGGTGATTTCGCGCATGCTGGCGGTCGGCGCGCAAAATCCGAATTTGTACGCAGCCCTACTGGCCACGGTTCACCTGTCGCTGTTCGCCATCGTGGTGCGCCTGTTCAGCGCGACGACCACGCGGGATTACCTATTCCTGACGGTCCTGGCCTTCGCTTCGATGCTCGGCGCCGCCATCCTCACCGTGGACACGGTTTTCCTGGCTTTCTTCCTCGTTTTCCTGGGCCTCGCGGTCTCCACCTTCGTCGCGCTGGAAATGTGGCGCAGCGCGCAGGGTGCGGTCACGCGGCCCATGGAGTCCGGCACCGCCTCCGCGAATCGCCTGCACAACGCGCTCGGCCTCACTTCCGCCGCCATAGCCCTCGGTTCGCTGGCCGTGGGCGCGGTCATTTTTCTGATCCTGCCGCGCTTCAGCGGCGGCTACATGTCCGGCCTGAACATGCAGCCGACGATGATTTCCGGCTTCAGCGACGACGTCGAGCTGGGCGAAATCGGCGAGATCAAGAAGAGCAGCATGGTGGTCATGCGCGTCACCGTCGATGGCGGCCTGCAGGCGGCGCACGGCGTGCGCTGGCGCGGCGTAGCCCTCACCAAGTTCGACGGCAAGCGCTGGTACAACGAACCGCATGAGCCGGTAACGCTCTCCTCACCCGGCGAGGGCGGCTGGTTTCGCCTCAATTCCGAAGACGCCGTCGCGCGAAGGACGGGCATTCCGATCCATTACACCGTGCTGCTCGAGCCCATTGGCAGCACCGCGCTTTTCTTTGCCAATGAAGCGCAAACCGTCCGCGGGCGCTTCACGGACGAGACCGGCAGACCCCCATTCGGCCAGCGGCGCACTTACCTATTGAAGGATTTCACCGGATCCATTTTCAATCCGTATCACAGCTTTGCGCGCCTGGAGTACGAAGCCAACTCGGTCATCCCCATGCCCACCCCGGTCGCCGTTCGCCAGGCCGGCTCGGATTATCCGGACGCGATTCGCGATATGTATCTGCAATTGCCCTCGCTCGATCCCCGCATCCCGGACCTGGCCAAGCAAATTACCGCGCGCGACAAGACGCCCTATGACAAAGCGCGTTCCATCGAAGGCTATCTGCACTCGCACTACGGCTACACGCTGGACCTCAGCGGCCCCCCACAGTCCGACCCGCTGGCCTATTTCCTCTTCCAAAAGCGCGCCGGCCATTGCGAATATTTCGCCGCGGCCATGACCGTCATGCTGCGCACGCAGGGCATCCCGTCGCGTTACATCAACGGCTTCCAAACTGGCGAGTACAACGACATCGCGGGAGATCTGGTCGTGCGCGCCAGCGACGCGCACAGCTGGGTGGAAGCCTTTTTCCCGGGTTACGGCTGGCTCACCTTCGACCCCACGCCGCCGTCGGGTGAAGACAAGGCGCACGGCCTGCTCGATCAGCTTTCGCATTACTGGGATTGGTTCGAGCTGCAGTGGAGCGAATGGGTCATCAACTACGACTTCATCCACCAGATTACCGTGGCGCAAAATCTGGGCCGCTTCTCGCGCGACTGGGTCGAGCGCATTCAAAATGAATTTATAAGCATGCGGCACCGCGCCACCGACCAATTAAGCCTCTGGCAAGACCGGATTTCTCAAAGCCCATCCGCTCGAACGGGAGTTTTCATATGTTTCGGCGCCTTCGTCGCCGTCGTGATCTTCTTGCGCCCTGAAATCCGCAGCAGGCTCGCGGTGTTGTGGCGCACGCGGGTGATGCCCGCTCGCGTCATGACGCCGCACCTGGCCACACTCCAGTATCGCGAAATGCTGCGCGTCCTCGAGTGGGGCGGCATCCGCAAAACCGACGCCCAGACGCCCATGGAATTCGCCGCGTCCCTGCCCGACGGAACACTCGCCGAACCCGTCTTCGAGCTAACATCGATCTATCAAGCCGCCCGCTACGGTGGCAAGCCTGCCGACCCGCAACAGGCATCTTCCCTGATCGATCGCATCCAAAAATTTCTTCGCAAAAAAAAGTAGGACGGGCTTCAGCCTGTCGGTTTTAGTCCATCCCAAAACCAACCCCCGCAGGCTGAAGCCCGCGCCACTTGCTCCCGCCATGCTAGAATGATCCCACGACAATGCCAAAAGCCGGTTTCATCAGCCTGGGATGCCCAAAAAACCTCGTCGACAGCGAGGTGATGATGGGCGTGCTCGCGCGCAGCGGCTATGAATTCACGCCGCGCGCGGAAGAAGCCGACGTCCTCGTCGTCAACACGTGCAGCTTCATCGCCCCCGCCCAAAAAGAATCGATCGACACGATCCTCGAAATGGCCGAATACAAAAAATTCGGCGTGGCGAAAAAGCTGATCGTGGCCGGCTGCCTGGTCGAGCGTTACCGCGAGCAAATTCTTGCGCAAATTCCCGAAGTTGACGCGATCGTGGGAACAGGCGAGATCGAAAATATTCTGGCGGCCGTCGAGGGCGAGTTGCGCCCGGATGCGGCGGGCGCGGCAGAGCTTCCGTCATACCTCTATCACGACTTAACGCCGCGCATGCTCTCAACGCCGAAGCACGCCGCGTACATCAAGATCGCCGAAGGCTGCGACCATCCCTGCACGTTCTGCATCATCCCGCAGTTGCGCGGCAAATTCCGAAGCCGCCGCTTCGAATCGGTGGTGCGCGAAGCGGAAAATCTGGCCGCCGCCGGCGTCCGTGAAGTGACGCTCATCGGCCAGGACACCACCTCATATGGCGAAGACCTCGCCTTGCGCGACGGCCTCGCGCTGCTCCTCGAGCGCCTCGCCGGCGTCGAAGGCCTGCAATGGGTGCGCTCCCTGTATTGCTATCCCAACCGCGTCACCCAGCGCCTGCTGGACACGATCGCCGCGCACCCGCGCATCGCCAAATACATGGACATGCCCCTGCAGCACGCCAGCCGCAACGTCCTCGCCCGCATGAAACGTGGATCGAGCGGCGCCGCGTTCCTGCAATTGCTAAGCCGCATCCGCGCCACGATTCCCGGCGTCGCCCTGCGCACTTCCTTCATCGTCGGCTTCCCCGGCGAAACCGATGCCGACTTCATCGAGCTGTGCGATTTCGTGAAGGCCGCGGAATTCGATTGGATGGGAGTCTTTCCGTATTCTGACGTCGACAACGCGTCAAGCTTCTGTCTCGATGAAAAAGTGGATGAAGAAACAATCAAAGACCGCCAGAGCCGCCTAATGCAAATTCAGCAAAAAATTTCCGCGCGCAAGCTGCGCCGTTTTCGCGGCGCGCGCGTCACCGCGCTTGTGGAAGGCCCGTCTAAAGACTCGTCGCTCGTCTGGGAAGCGCGCCTCGAAGGCATGGCTCCCGAAATCGACGGCAAGCTGTACCTGAACGACATCGAGATCGAAGGCGCAGGAATTTCCGCGTGCCCCGGCGACATCGTCACCGCCGAAATCACCGAAACGCACGAATACGACATGGTAGGCCACGTGGTTGAGATTCTGGATCTTCCTCGACCCTCAAAGGTGCAAGTTTCGGAAATCGCACCAGTACAACGCGTGGCGACAGGTGCAGCCTTAAGGATCTTGGTATAGGTGGCTCAGGCTTTAGCCTGTGGGTTTTAGCCCTTGCAAGGACTAACCCCCACAGGCTGAAGCCTGCACCACTCAACCTGCTCCAAACTTGGGAATCTGCCGTGAAACTAAAATGCCCAATCTGCAAGCAGCCCGTCGATTCCGAGACCACTCCGGAATTCCCGTTCTGCAGCCCGCGCTGCCGCGAGCGCGACCTGGGCAACTGGGCCATGGGAAAATATAAAATAGCCGTCCCCATGATGGACGAATCGGAACCGGAAGAAACCGAAACGAATGAGCGAGCCCACCCCGAATCTTCCGACACCGCCGACGAGTAACGCGGGGACCTCGCTCGTTCCCGAGCGGCGCAAGCCGCGCATCTCGGTCGCGATCGCGACCGCGCTGGGCCTTGGCTATCTCCCCAAAGCACCCGGGACCTGGGGCTCTCTTGCGGGCGTTGTCCTGGGCTGGGGCGCCATGGCTCTCAGCCGCCTGCAATTTGCTCCACGAATCGGCGCAACGGGCGAACTCTCTAATCCTCCCGCCTCTTGGTGGTCAAATTTCGCCTGGAGTGAGTGCGAATTAATCGCCGTCGTGTCACTGATTGGAATTTGGGCGGCGGGCCGAACCGCGCGATATTTGCAAACCCATGATCCGCAAATCGTGGTGATCGACGAAGTAGCCGGGCAGTTGATTTCATACCTGGGCCTGGCAACCCCGAAGACGTTTGCCCTCAACTGGAAATATTTGCTCTTGGGCTTTATACTTTTTCGTGTCTTCGATATTTGGAAGCCGTTCCCCGCGCGGCAAGCCGAATCGCTCCCCGGCGGCTTGGGCATCATGGCGGATGACTGGATCGCTGGAATTTACGCGGCCCTGGGACTGTGGATCGCGCGTGCGATCGGTCTTTAAGACCTTTTCCTGTACCGGTTGCCACGCTCGTTGCTGTAGCCCGCCTCTTCAGAGGCGGGGGTTTTCGTAACCCGCGGCAGGATGTATGCCACGTGCGGGTGCCAGGTTAAGAGGGTACGTGGGGTGACAGAAAAACCTCGCCTCTAAAGAGGCGAGCTACAGCAATGCCGCATGGCATATGCGGTTTCCGATATTAGTATTACTGTCCGCTAGAGAATGAATTTGGAAACCAACGGCATTCCGCGCATCGACCGCATCCAGCCGGGTGCAGGCATTCCCGGCGGCGACGTCACGATTTACGGCGCGGGCTTCGTCCCCCGCCCCAACACGCGCCCCCACGTGCGCTTTGGCGACACCGAAGCCAGCCTGCTGATTTCCACGCAAAATTATCTGATCGCGCGCGTCCCCGAAGGCGCCGCAGGCGGAATCGTGAGCGTGGAAACTTCGCGCGCCTCGAGCCAGCCCTTCGCCTTTCACCTCGGCGTGCAAATCGCCGACAACCTTCACCCCGTCGCCAATCCCGCCGTGGACATCGAAGGAAACATCTACGTCACCTACAGCGGCCACCGCGGACAAAAAGTCGCCGTCTCGCTCTACAAGATCACGCCCAACTATCAAGTAAAACCATTCGTCACCGAACTCGTGAATCCCACCGGCCTGGCCCTCGATCGCGAAGGTTTTCTTTACGTCTCCTGCCGCGATGACGGCACTATCCATCGCGTCGCGCCCGACGGCCGATCGCAACTCTGGGTCGAGGGCATGGGCGTGGCCACCGGAATTGCATTCGATACCATTGGCAATCTTTTCGTGGGTGACCGCAGCGGCACGATTTTCAAGATCGGCCCCAACCGCGAGATCTTCGTCTTCGCCACGCTCGAGCCGTCCGTGGCCGCGTATCACTTGGCCTTCAGCCCCACCGGCGAATTGTTCGTCACGGGGCCGACTACTTCGAGTTTCGACCGCGTCTTCCGCATCAACCAAAAAGGCGAAGTCAGCAGCTTCTTCCGCGGCCTCGGTCGCCCGCAAGGCATCGCCTTTGACCGCCGCGGAAATCTCTATGTCGCCGCGTCCTTTCAAGGCCGCCGCGGCATCGTGCGCATTTCTCCCGACGCGCGCGCCGAACTCGTTCTCGGCGGCAGCGGCCTCGTCGGCCTCGCACTGCTGCCCGGCCACCGCGCCATTCTGGCAACGAGCAGCGCGCTCTTCACTGTCGATTGGGAAGTGGAAGGCCTTCCGCTTCCACGCTAATTCAAAAATGAAAGCTGAAATCATCGCAGTCGGATCGGAACTGCTGACCCCGGACCGGGTTGACACCAATTCCTTATTCCTCACCGCGCGGCTCAACCAGTTGGGCATCGAGGTCACACGGAAGACCGTGGTCGGAGATGATCTCGCCCCGCTGCGGAATGCCTTCGACGAGGCAGCTAAGCGCGTCGAACTCGTGATAGCCAGCGGCGGCCTCGGCCCCACCGAAGACGATCGCACGCGCAACGCCGTGGCGGATTTGTTCGGGCGCAAACTCGCGCAAGATCCCGCTGTGGTGCGCATGATCGAGGCGCGCTTCCGCAAAATTGGCCGCCCCATGGCCCAGGTGAATATGCGCCAGGCCATGGTTCCCGAGGGCGCGACCGTTCTGGAAAACGATCGCGGCACCGCGCCGGGCCTGTGGCTCGAGGCAAGCGGACGCATCGTCATCCTGCTTCCCGGCCCGCCGCACGAATTGAAAGCCATGTTCACGCTGCAAGTGGAACCGCGCCTCACGCGCCTTTCGACGGGCGTACGCCTGGTGGCGCGCGAGCTGCGCGTCGCCGGAATGGGCGAATCCGACGTCGACCAGCGCATCGCGCCCATCTACACGCGCCACGACGACGTGCAAACCACGATCCTCACGGCGCCCGGTGAAATTCAAATTCACCTTCGCACCTGGACCAACGACACGCCCGCCGCCGAGCGCCTGCTCCAGAGCATTCAGGAAAGCATCGTGTTAGCCCTGGGCGAAACGGTGTTCACCACCGCCGGCGAATCGATGGAAGAAGTCGTCGCACGCGAACTCACTATGCATCAAGCCACCATCGCCACGGCGGAAAGCTGCACGGGAGGCCTGCTCGCCGAGCGCCTCACGCGCATCTCGGGAAGCTCCGCCTATTTTCTGGGCGGCGTCGTCTCCTACAGCAACACGCTGAAATCCGCGTGGGTGGACGTTCCCGCGGAGATTATCGAATCGCGCGGCGCCGTCAGCAGCGAGGTAGCCGTCGCTCTGGCCGACGGCATCCGCCGCCGCACCGGCGCGACGCTGGGCGTCGGCATCACCGGCGTGGCCGGCCCCACCGGAGGCACACCGGAAAAACCTGTGGGCACAGTGCACGTAGCCATCGCCGACGCATCGGCCAGCAAAGAGCGCGGCATCCACTTTCCCGGCGAGCGCGACCGCATCCGCTGGCAAGCCTCGCAGACCGCGCTCGACCTGGTGCGCAGATATTTTCTCTATCAGGGAAAGTAGCAGGAATACGTGGCGCAGACTTCAGTCTGTGGGTTTCCATAATTCATGACAGGTATTAAATTGTCTGAAATGGGC
>Ga0302326_10010262_pt1 | contig 20317 bp, 23 predicted proteins | sample Palsa_T0_3_FD_202264 | JGI IMG/M metagenome (GOLD analysis project Ga0302326, IMG submission 202264) | Peat permafrost microbial communities from Stordalen Mire near Abisko, Sweden - Palsa_T0_3 | ecosystem: Environmental > Terrestrial > Soil > Palsa > Peat permafrost | place: Sweden: Abisko...
ATTGGGGCGACCCGGGCCCCGCTCGCGGTTTTCCCGAGGGTGTGGTGGGGGGGGGGGCGGGTCGCTGCCCCCCGCGCCCCACGAATCCAGCAGACTGCCAACGTCGACCCCTCGGGTTGAGGCTCCATCTGGATCGTCAAGGGAACCACGAGCTGTGGCCGGGACGGACCCCCCTCGCCTCGCACCGCTCCACCATCGACCGAGACGGCGCCAACGACGCGCCTGCCCAGCGAGATCGGTTCTTTGCTCACCTGAGCCATCTCGTACCCATCGTACGACCAGCTCGATCGGCATAGGCGCGCCCCAGCGCTGCTGCGCCTCCCTCAGTAGGAGGCGGCGGTAGCCGCTATACGCCGGCAAGCGCCGGTCCCACGGTGTCCGAGTCGACGTGGACGACCTCCGGGACCGTGATCGCGATCTCGCCGTCGCGATCGATCAGCGACTTCGCATTGACGATCGTCACGCCAACGAGCCGCCCCTCAGCGTCGAAACGCAGCGCGTGACCCTCGGGCGACTCGTCGAAGTCCACAGCCGTGGACGGATCGCCGATATGCAGGTAGAGCACATCGACGTCTACGTCGTAGAAGACGTTGTCGAAAGTGGACGAGCCGATCGTGATCGTCATGGCATTGATCTCCTTGCGAAAGCCGTGATGATTTGCCCACGGCCCTCCACATAGGCTACGACGACCTTCAACCAATTGCTAGGCCGATCGGTCTTCAGATAGAACCACTCCTCGCTGACAAGACGACCAGACAGATGGCCATCGGGTGCTTCGACAGCCCGTAGCACGCTCTGATCCAGCGGCCGAATCTCAGGATGACGCTCGACGATATGACCCCAGCGCTCCTCAGTCAGCTCCACCGGCCGCCCCTCGAAGTCGTCGATCGCCGCCCGCACGCTCACACCGCCGATCATAGGCACATCTACCGCGAGACCGTCGTCAACCCGCCGCTCGCCTGCCCCTCGTTCAGGTGCGGTGGATCGCGCACTCGCCCCTTTAAGGTCTAATGGAGGCGCCCTGATCTATGCCACCACCTACCGACACCCAGATCGATCTCTTTGCGTGGGCTCGCGAGCTCGAGCAGGAGAACGAGCGGATCGCCAAGGTCAACGATGAGCGGGAACGTCGCCGCGGATACCTGGTGTTCGCCACCGACCCTGCCGTCTCTCCGGAGGACCCAAACTACTGCGAGATCTATGCCACCGAGGCAAGGACTCCCAACCAGGCGGCGGGCAAGATCCGCCCGCTGGCCGCAGGGCGACGCCTGCACGCGTATCTAGCCACCGGCAAGTACAAGCACGAGCTCGCAGACGCCCGCTGGGTGGCATAAGTAAGCCGAGAGGTGCGCTGCCCACGCTCCAGTGATGTCCTTTCTTGAGTGCCCAAAGGTCCAAGGCGCCATAACCCCGGCTCCTGATGGAGCCGCTAAGCGGTCATTGCCGGTCCTTGAGGTCGATCACATAGACCTTGTGTTCGTCTACTCTCTCACCGCCATGCAAATCGTCCGCGTCGTATTGCACACGGACTGGGAACTCGTTGCCGAGCCCGAGCACATCTGGAAACGAGAGCCGGTAATTGAGCAGCGTCGCACCAACCGCCAACGTTACGTCCTTGTCTGCCCAGAAACGCATAGGGCGACCGTCTATGTTCGTGAGGGGCATTGCTCGACCGTGTGTGAAGGTCGTGTCGCCGAGATGATCCGAGGCGGTGATCTCTACGCGAGCGTCTACGAGGACGTTCACAAGGGCACTCCGAACTCGCCGCGGCCCGTCGTTAACGAATCCGACTCGTAGGACACGCGGTTCGGCGGCATGTCCCCCCACGTGCGAAACGCGTAGGTCTTCTGAGCCGCCCTCCGACAGCGGCTCAAAGCTCACCACAACTGATACCTGCGGAGCTCCTACAACGCGAAGCCGATGCAGCAGTGGCAGTGCGGGTGCAAATGTCCCAAGGACAACAAGCCCAGCTACAATGAGCAGCACCGGCTCCATCACAGCCACGCCCCCCGGGGATAGGGCAATCACGACCAAGATAGCTGCCCCACTGAGGCCTGCGGCTGCGCGATCGGCTCGCATGTAGGAAGCCTACGCGCATGGTGCCACCTCGACACAACGCTGGCTTGTCGAGCCCTGGTCCGTTCGGCCGATTAGTCTCGCTGCATGCGAGTGTGGCGTATATCGAGGAAGCGCTCCCTTCGGCGCACGGCGCAGCGCGCGCTCCGCGAGCGACGTACGGTCGGTACGTGGGCTGCGTGGCGTCAGAGCACAGGCGCTTGGCTACGTCGTCTCGACTGGTGGCCTCCGCTCGGGATAGCGCTACTTATCCACGTTCCGTTCGTGTGGGGCCTGCTCGGCGAGGAAGTCCCGAAATGGCTTGACACTGCGTGGCTCGTCAGCGCCACATTGGTCGGCCTGGGTGTGGCCTTGGTCGTCTTCCTCCTCCAGGCCGCGAGCTCGCAGTCCCTCAGCAGCCAAGCCACGTACCGTGCGGTTCTGGCGCATACCCGCATTATCTGGCCAACAACGTTCGCACTCGTGTTTCTCGTCGCCACAGGAGTGCTGGAGCGTTTCGGAGCCTCACCAGCGGCTTCGTTGCGCCCGACTCCGTGGGCTAACACCTGGGCACTCGTCGTGTTCGCGGTTCAGATCTTGGCGTTCGGAGTGGCGTTTGCGCGCACACTTGAAGTGATTTCGCCAGCGGGCGTAGGCCGTGTCCTGCGAACAACATTTGGCGACTCGATGAACCGCGGAGTAGAGGCGAATCTCGTGCGACGGCTGATGCTCGAAGATCTCCACGCACTCTGCCAACCACACGTCGGGTATGGAGCCGGTCTTGCGCGTGGTCAAGCGGTGATCGGCGGCAGGGCAGGATGGCTGGCGGATGTCGACAGGCAGCTTCCGAGTGCCCTTAACTCGCTGGGACTGGGTGATGCGGTGACCTTGACCCTGCTCCCGGGTCGCACGGTGACGGAGGGCGACAGCCTCGCAAAGCTAGATGGTGCTCATGGTTACTGGCTTGAGCGGATGATTCACAGAGCGGTGGTCATAAATAGTGGTGGCCCTCCCGAGTCAGCGGTGCCTGTGTTCAATGATGTCCTGGATGTCGCCCGACGAGCTTTGACGTCTGGCTCGCATGGCGGTTTCCGGCAAGCCATTCAGCTGGTCGTGGATTGTCTGGTCCAGCTTCCCGATACATATGGCCGGTGGGGATTCGCCTACGCTCCCGAGAACGTAAGCGAGTTCGGCATACGATCACCCGAGGATGAAATCCTCCTTGGGCTCGTGAGCCTGAATGACGAGGCTTTCCGATGCGACCGTGACGAGATGGCGGTGCTCTTGCCGCAACTCGCCGGGGGTTTGGTCGAAGCGGGCTTGGAAAAGGACGCTTCTCTGCTGGTGGAGCAGGGCACCTCGCTGTGGCGCCACCAAATTGGCGCAGCGAGCGCCATGGTGGACCCACGGCTTCAGCATCGGGTTCGCGACCTGATCGAACGGCTTTGCGCCCAGGCCATCATGTTGCAGCAGCATGGCCTCGAAGATGCTGATCTCCCGCTGGAGCGTCGCTTGGCCGCACTGCCGGGCCTGACACGCCTGTTCAGGCACCAAATCGAGGTGATGAAGCTCTACGTAGAACGCGATGAAGATGAGCAGTTCGTTGAGGCGTGGCGACACTGGGTGGAGTGGGGAAGGCACTGGGAGCCCGAGCACGATGTCGAGGAAATCGAGCTGCAGATCACCGTCGAGTCGGCAAGTGGCGGGCGGACCTCGGCACGAGCGATGGGCTCGGCGACGCAGCTGCTGGAAGCCAAGCGGTCACTGGTGGGTGAGCGCGCCCGGCTGATGTTCCATCTTGGCAGCTGGTTGCTGGAGCAGCGCCAAGGTGACAAGCTCTCCGCCGACCGCTGGCTAGCGCTTGTGCCCCGCCTAGCCGGCTCAACCACAAATGCCCAGGCTGTGATCGGCGTACTCCGCTCGTTCTGGACCGAGCTAGAAGAACGGCCGCTCAGAACCTGGCAACTCAACGCCTGGGATGGCAGGCCAGGCACACAGCCAGCTGGCCAGGGCCAATCGGCCGGCCTTTGGGGGGCGGTGCTGCTTCTACGGACCATCGACCCAAATGCCAACGCGATCGAGTTCGACCTGGGACCCGCTGCTCCTCAGCTAGCCCCACTGCTGCTGGGAGACCTCGATCGACTCACACCGGACGTGAGCAGGTGGGAAGACGCCGTCGGCGGGCAGCTGACGGCTCGCGCCGAGGCTGCTCGCATTGCGCTGGACGAGGCGGTCCGGCGCGAGAACGAGCGGGCTGAGCAGCAGCTAGCCGAAGCACCGATTGATGATGCACGCGTGACGGAGTTCGCCGAGCGCCAGCTTCAGGTCTACATCAAAGGTGACTATGTGCGACAACGACTGGTGCTGGCCGGAGCAGTCGATCGGATTGACCCCACTTCATCCGATAGTCCGGCACCAGGCGTGCTCTGCGTGAAGCGTCCCTTCGTCGATATCGAGGGATCCAATGTTCTCATAGGGATCGACCAATTTGCTCAGCAATTGGTCAGACAGCAACTCGAAAATGCTTACACCGCGCTCGCGGACCTCGCGTCACCTACCGATGGACAGGGTGCTGAGGCAGCGATACAAGCCATCACCGAGCTCCGTCGCATCGGCCACAAGCCCGACGCTGTGCTGCTCCCACATGACGTCTACATTCGGCCCATGTTGAGCGGCCACCCCGAATGGCAATGGCACGCAGAATTCATAAAAGAGAATCCACAGATCGTGGGCACCCTTGGTGGAGTGCCGGTCTATGAGCCAGGACCGTCGGAGGCCACGGCGCTAATCGTCTGCGAGCTCGGCGCATCGGTACGACGAGTAGAGCACCACACAAAGGATGCACCACCGATCGACGTACAGGTGACACCAATCCAAAAAGACAGGGCATCCGAATTGTTGGATACCGAGGGCTCTGTGCCTGGAGTCGCTCCCGACGACAGAGACGCTCAGGAGAAAGCACTCGTCACCGGCTACGTAGAGGTCCAGGTTGACATGACCGTGGACTGGAACGCACCGGACAACGGCAAAGTGGCGGCGCGACGTATCGAGCTTCCGCCGAAGGATGAACGTCAAGAGCTCACCCACATTCCCAGCCGCTCATAGGTCGTGCTCCGTACAGTGCTTATGGCCAGTAATTATCGAGGGAGCTAGCCAGTGGCCGGGTGCGTCTTCTGTGGGAATACGCCCACGACCAACGAGCACGTCTTCCCGCAGTGGCTGCTAAGCGTGATTCCCGGGAAGGGGCCGATCACGCACACTTGGACAGCACCCCCGGGCAGCGACTCGGAGAGTCGTACCTGGACGACGCAGGACGTAGTCACCTTCAAGGCGAACGTGGTCTGCGGTCCCAAATGCAACCACGGCTGGATGAACGACCTTGAGAACGCCGCACGCCCATTCCTTGAACCGATGATCCGAGGGCACAAGCAGACTCTCTACCCCGAAGGTGCCGGGGTGATCGCCTACTGGACTCTCAAGACGGCGATGATGATCGATTTCGCCCAAGAGCCCCAGCACCGTTGCGTGCCCGAGTCCGCCTATCCCGCACCGCACAACGCCAAAGGCGTACTACCCAACACATTCGTCTGGATCGGAGCCTGCGAGTTCGGCGCCGGTGCGCTTGCACGCCCAAGGACGCTGAACCTAAACGCGGGCAATGCCCACCCAGCTGGATTCGGACTCACCATCGGAGTGGGTCATCTTGTCATCGAGATCATCCGAGTTCCAGTCGAGGATGGGCAGACCGTGAAGATCGGAGGCCAGCTCGCGTTGGCCCTTCGACGGCTCTGGCCGTATACGAACGTGGTTCCCTGGCCCTCACTGGGCGCGGCGGTTTGCAGTGGCCCCGGCGCGGCGGCTTGAAGTGGCTCCACTTCGCGTCGGTTGTTGTGTGTAGTTGATCTTCTCTGATTGTGTGGTTCGGCGGTGTCTCGTGGAGCGGAGCGCGTAGCGCAGAGCGGAGCGAGATATCGCCGGCGCGGCCGACTGGGGGGTCAGTTGGCTCCTTTCTTGGTGCGGGTGAGGCCGTGGCGGAAGCGCCAGGACTCTTGGCCGGTGTCGATGATGTGCGCTCGGTGGGTGATGCGGTCGACGACGGCCTTCGCGAGGCGCGCGTCTGGGAACACCTTCGTCCACTCCCCGAAGGGGAGGTTGGTCGTGACGATCAGCGACGCGCGCTCGTTGCGCTCGGAGATGACCTGGAACACGAGCTCCGCGGCGCCCTCGGGCAATGCGAGATAGCCGAGCTCGTCGAGGACGACGAGCTCGGTGCGGGCGTAGCGCGCGATGACTTTCTGAAGCTCGCGTTTGCTCTGTGCTGCTTGTAGTTCGTTCGCGAGCGCGGCGAGGGTGGTGAAGCGGACGCGGCGTCCTTGCTGGCAGGCGAGCACCGCCAGGGAGATCGCCAAATGGGTCTTCCCCGTCCCGCTGTCGCCGAGGAGGATCACTGACTCGCGGTCGTCGATCCATGTGCCCTGAGCGAGCGCGGCGATCGTGGCCTGGGGGATCTTGGGGTTCTCCTCGAAGCGGAAGTCCTCCAGGCGCTTGGTGAGCGGGAACCTGGCGTCGATCAGGCGGCGGCGTTCGCGGCGTTCAGCGCGCTCACAGACCTCGGCCTCCAAAAGCGCCGCGAGATAGGCGGTCGGGGTTTGCTGGTCGCGTGTCGCCTCCTCGGCGAGCGTGCGGAAGCGCGCTCGGACGGTCGGTAGGTGAAGCTCGCGGGCGTGCGCGTCGATCAGTGTCTCCATCGCTTGGACCTGCGCTGGGGCGCTCACTGTGCTCCTCCTGCCACGAGCAGCTCGTCGTAGTGGCCGAGCGTCGGCGGTGGCGCCCCGAGGCCCTGCAGACGCTGCGGGAGATCATCAAGCTCCCGCGCGACGGTGCGGGCACCACGGCTCGTGAGAACCGCGACCGCGCGCCCGTCATGCGCGCCCGCTGCCAGAGCGCCACGGACAGCTTGCTCGACCTCACCGGGAGTGTGCTCACGGGCGAGCAGCAGCACGTCGATCATCTGCCGCGCGGCCTCCGAGGCGCCATATCGCCCGGTGATCTTCTCCCACAACTCGTCGAAGACCGAGGGCCAGCAGCCGCGCTCGCGCTCTTGGGAAAGAGCGAGCGACCCGGCCAGCGCGCCCGGCTTGCGCGCGAGCAGCTCCAGGTAATGGTCGAGTGACGCTGAGATACCGAAGCGTCCTTGCTGGCGCTCGTGGACAGCGACAAGCTCCCCGCCGTGACGGCACTCGATCTCACGAGCGCCGACCCTCGCGTGAACCCGCAAGCCAGCGAGGCGAACGGGCACGGAGTAACGGTTCTGCTTGATCGTGACCAGCGCCTTGGAGTCCACGCGTGGCGTCGCCTCATCGGCCGTGGACGCCCGCTCAGCCGGCAGCCCACGCAGCAGCGGGCGCTCCCTGGCAAACGACTCACCGACCGTCTCCTGGCGGCCGGTGATCTTCCGGTGAAGATCGGTCTCGCAGCCCGCGAGCATCCGCGCGTTCAGCTCCCCGAGCGAGGAGACGTCCGGGACCGGGACGAAGTGACGGCGCCGGAAACGCCCGACCTCTCCCTCGACACCACCCTTTTCATGGGCGCCCTCGATGCCCGGGGTCGTGAACTGCGACTCATAGAGATAGTGCGAGCGCAACGCGATAAACCGGTCCGTCTCGACCCTGCGCCGGCCGCGCAGCACCTGCTTGACCGCGCTCGCGAGATTGTCATAGCGCAGCAAGCCGAACACGCCACCAAACCAGTCAAACGCGTGCACGTGGGCCTCGAGGAACGCTTGCTGGGAGCAGTGCGGGAACGCCATCGCGAACGCCGCACCGGAATGACACGCCCGCATGTGAAACAAGTAGACCCTCGCCGCCGACCCAGCTATCGCGACCTGCGCCTCACCCCAGTCGACCTCCGCCTCCACACCCGCACCGTGCACCTGCGGCACGAACGCCTGGACCCCTTCGCCGCGCTCGGCCCGGCGATCGTGAACGTATTCCCGAACAGTGCGCTCAGCGACATCAGCCGCGTGCTCATCACGCAGCCGCTCCCAGATCCGCTTCGCGGTATGACGCTGCTTGCGCGGCGCATCCCGGTCCCCATCAAGCCAGGAGTCGATCAGCCCCCGATACGGCCCAAGCTTCGGCGCAGGACGACCCACAGCCTTGCGCTTGACGGGCGGCAACGGCGCCGCGAGCGCCTGACGCACCGCCCGCCGGTGAACCCCATACCTCGCCGCCAACGCCCTCGTCGAGGTACCTTCCCGATCCCGATCTCTCCTGATCTGCTCGAACGTCTCCACTCGTGATCCCATTCCTCACTGCCGCCTCCCGCTCGAGCTCCAAGAGCCTCAAACAGTCAGCCGCCAGTCGGACGGAGGTGGGGCCACTTCAGACCGCCGCAGTGGGGCCAGATCAAACCGCCGTTCCCACCTCACCGGTCGTGCTCAGCCGAGACGAGGCGAGCTCGCTCGGACACCTTATCGAGGTCAGCCCTATCCACCTCTCCTAACGATAGAGCCCCAACGATCCCTGCCTCGCTTCGGTCCGGCGTTCAGTCCAGAATGCGAAGATGCCCCGCGGCGAGCTGAGCCCTGACGAGGAGACGGCCGGACAGATCGTCGCGCAGAAACTTGGCGGCGTGCCCGTCGCCCGCGATGTGCCCGGTGCAGCTGATGGCACCCACGACCTCGATGTCGAGTTGCCCGACGGGCGGCGGATTCCCCTCGAGGTCACGTCGGCAGGCGACGATGCGATCGAATCCCTCTGCCGGGAGGCGCTAGAACGCGTGTGGGAGGCCCCGGCACTTGAGCACCACTGGTGGATCGGTCTACCTATGGACGGAAAGGTCAGGGTGAGGGCACTGATGTCCAACGTAGTCCCGCACCTCGAAGTCCTGGATAGGCACGAAGTCAACGAAATCGGTGGCGCCTTGAGAACGAAGCTGCCTGCCGATCTCGACGACGAGGCCGCGGACGCGGCGAAGGCGATGCTTGCGCTGGGTGTCCGTCACGCGACACGCAAAGACCCCCCAAAGCCAGGGGAAGCTGCGCGGGTGCTCGCCTCTTTTGAGGGTAGAGCCTCCTCCAACTTCGGCTTGATGAACGCCCTAGTGGCGGAGTGCGCGCAAAAGAAGGTCAACAAGCTGGCCGCCGCGCCTGGGCCCGAGCGACATCTGTTCGTCTGGATCCGCAACAGCGCCTCCGACGCCGAGCTCGCGATCGCGACCCAGCCGCCGCCGGCTGCCGCACCGACGCTGCCTACCGAGATCGATGTGGTATGGGTCGCAACGGCCGGCGTCGTTGACCGGCCGTACGGCAAGCTCTTGCGCCTGCGACCGCCTGGTACTTGGGAAGACATCTCCACGGATACTTCGGGACCTGGCTGAGCCGGCATGGAAGGGGTCGGCCTGAGCGAGCACGAGGCCAAGCTGCGGGCTGCGTTCGTGCATGTCCCCGAGTACGAAGCGACGGATTGGGCGACGCAGAGCCTCGCCGTCGTAATCGCACGAGCGGGGAGTTCCGGCTGGGCTAACCGCTCAGCCGACGACCATCGGCGCCGTGCGATCATGCTCCTGACGGTTCGGATGCTGCGAGCGATCCGCGCTGGGATGACAGTTCACGCGGCTGGCTGGGAGGTCGAGGGCCGCGCACTGGACCGTCTGGTGGCCGAGACGCGGGCGCGGCTACTCGAGGTCGAAGCAGACACCACCGACGCAACGGGGAAACGATGGCTCGAGCGCAAACCGCGAACGACCATCACCGCGGCACTGCAGGCGAGCATGCCAGAGATGGATCCCCAAATGATGAAAACGCTGTACGGCGCCCTGTCGCAGGACTCCCACGCCGACGTGGGCGGCGTCATGCGGTCGCTCACGACCGTCGATGATGACTTGGCTGCTGAAATCACCTGGGGCCCGCGGCATACAATCGCCTCCCGGCAGTCATTGGTCCTATTCGCGAGCTTTGCCTCCGAGGCGGCCACTGCGCTCGCTGTCGAGGCCCAGGTTACGCACCCTGACCGAGATGCACTCGCGGCACGAATCGCGGCGGCACACGCGACCCTCGCCCAGGCAGAACTCACGTCTAAGCAACCCTAGCGGTCGCACTTAATCCGCTGGCCGTGCCCGTCGTCATCGGCCTGTGAATCGCAGTTAGAAAGAGAGCCCCCCACGAAGGGATCGATCAGGTCAGGCTGAGAATCTCCGCTGCGCGTCCTCAGAAAGGAATGGAGGATGGGGACCCACCAAATCAAGAACAGCAAAAGGAAAGTTACCCAACAGCCGGATTCACAATTGATTATCGCACGCTGAAGCGTGCCCGGTTTGAGCCAAATCCGGCTGTTTGTTTTTGGAAAGTTCTCAACGACAAACAGCACAAAGGCAAAGACCGGGAGTTACAGATGATTCGCTTGAGGACCTTTCACGATGCACCACACGAAGGACGTGTACGGATGCAACGGCTGGAGTTCGTGAGGCATGGAGCTCGGAGTCGGGGAGGGCACGGCAGGGACTGCTTGATCACCCTGATCGATGCCATCTCTGCCAGCCAGAAGCTGAGGCTTTCGCCAACGTCCCTGGAACTGGGAGCGAGGAATGGACTCATACCCCATTACTTGATCGGCGAGCAGATTCGCTTCGATCCGAAGGAGCTCGACAGATGGGCTCGCGAGCACCGGATCGACAAAGGCCGGTGAGCAGTGATTCACTACCACGGTACCCCGATCACACCCCGTGGAGTCCTCGGCCAACTCCCCGGAAGGTGCTTCTGCGTGTCGTTCGCAAGGCCCGATCAGATCGCCGTCTGCCACGAGATCGGACAGTCGATCCTGCTCGACAACGGCGCGTTCAGTCTGTGGCACAGAGGCACCCCGACCGACTGGCCCGGCTACTACATCTGGTGTGAACGCTGGCTGCAATACCCCACCACATGGGCAGTGATTCCCGACGTGATCGACGGTGGTGTCAACGACAACGATGCGCTGATCCGCCAGTGGCCCCACGGCGACCGAGGCGCACCCGTCTGGCACCTGCACGAGCCGATCGACCGGCTCTTGACGTTGGCCGACTCCTGGCCCCGACTGTGCATCGGCAGCTCCGGGGCTTACGCGACGGTCGGCGATCACCGTTGGCGCCACCGCATGGATGCCGCGATGAATGCGCTGTGCGGCACCGGCCCGGTGCCCGTCTGGCTGCACATGCTGCGAGGCATGGCACTCTCGGATAGCCAGTATCCCTTCGCGAGCGTGGACAGCACCGACGTCGCACGCAACCACAACCGCCCCCACAACAACGCGCTACAGATGGCCCTGCGCTGGGACGGCAGGCAATGCCCGGCGCATTGGACATACCGCAACCAACTGGAGATCGCGCTGCAGGGCGTCGAGTCTGGAGGTGACATTTAGCTGCTCCGTGCTCACCACTATTGAGCAGAGATGCCAAAGGCTGCTTGGAAGCATGGCATCCCGCCCTTCCAGCAAAGCCAGCGAGCATAAGGACCTCCGGATCAGGCCTCTATCATTTGCGGTTCTACCCAAGCCACCACTCCTGAGCACGGGCCACAACCTCCATTTGCAATAGGCCCGAATGTAGGTGGCGCCCTCCGCGCAACCCTGCCAAGCGCCCCTGCCCGGATGCGCTCACGTCGGGGCTCCAGCTCGCCACAACCACCGCCTCATCTGCGTGGCCCGCGCGTCGCAACGCTAGCTCCAGCCACGAGAGCGACTCGGCAATCGACGAGTTGCCAGGGGAGGGAGAGACACTCACCACGGCGCCCAACGCCTCCAGCTCTGTGACCAGTGAAGCCGGTAGGACGTCTTGTTCGCGCGTAGCGAAAAGCCCAACGATCCAGTCGGTTGTGTAGGCGTGCAACGTCGCCACGATTCTGGTGTCAAGTAGCCATGCCGCGCGGATCCGTGCTAGCTGGCGGGCCAGAGCGTCGATTGCTGGCGGCCGCTGGTCAACATGCCTGTCGGCGCAGTTCGCGGCCGCGCACGCGAATTGGTGCCATACCTCGACGACAGTGTCGATCGCCCACATCAGTGACTCGGAGGGGCCCTTGACCATCGGAACGCCGAGTGCGTTGGAAAGTCGATTGTCCACTGCGCTCTTGATGTCGGCCTCCAGGTCTCCTGCCCAAATCCAGAACATGACGTGCATGAGCGATCTCTGGTCGCGCTCGATGGAGAGCAGAGGCTCGGCGCCTGAGAAACCGAGCGGATGCGGGATGGTTGGCAGCTCTTCGATTGCGCTGGCCAAGGTCTCTGCCCACATGTCGAGCGCCGCTATGTCCCGCACCTCCATGTCTACGAGCGCAAGGACACCGAGAACCCGTAGGGAGCCGCGCCATGCTGGTTTGGCAATGTGCGACTGTCGCGCGGCCGTGGCGGGTATAGCGATCTCGACGAGTGGCTCGGCCACGCCCGTGGCTGTGGCGCTGTCGCCGATCTGCGCTGCCGCGGAAGCGAGTTCGCCGATCAGCTCTAGACCATGTCCCGGGTCGGTCGAGCGCTGATCACCGAGACGGCGCTGCACCATAGCTCGCGCAGTAAAGCCGAGGCGGTGGAGAGCACCACCCTCCCGGATGTGATGCTCCAGATGGCTTGCGGCCACGGTCCGCCCAACAGTGGACACACCGTGGAACAGCGCAGTCGAGAGGTCCCGGCCCGATGGGCCGCCTGCCAGCTCGTGCAGGTCATTGGTACGGTCGCAGAAGACCTCGATCACCGGATCCTGGAGCGCGATACGCCGACCGGCCTCAACGTATGCCACAACGGTCTGCGCCGCGACACCATGAGCCTGCAGCGCTTGATCCCAGCGACCTTCTTGGAGGTAGCGCAAGGCCAGCGCAAGCATCGACCGAACTACCCCTGCCATCCCAGACTGGGCGCCCGGATGCGGCGTCAGGACAAGCAGCCGAGCCGACTCGTCGTTCAAACCAAGCTCCGCGATCCGCCGTTCTTCCCGCTGACGCTCCTTCGCCAAGATCGCGACAAGCTTGGGTATCTGAGCACTCGCTCTCGCGCGCAGCTGCTCGCTCGCGTCTGACATCCGGAGCAGCCGCCGAGCAAGCAGCCCCGTGATGGCAAGCCCACACGCGGTCATCAAGATCGTCGCGCCTTCTTCGGCGTGTTCTGGCCGCGCCCACGCGATGGCAAGCTCGCCGAGCGACAAGATCGCGACCGCTGCGAAACCCAACCAGGTCGTGCGGTCGCGCAGGATCCAGCTGGGCTCCCAACCGATGCTGCGACCAGCCTCAACTACTCCAGGCAGCAGCGAGAGCAGCAGCACTACAAAAACGAGGCTTCCGCCTTGCGTAACAGCGAGCAGGCTGGTCCCTTCGCCTCCGCCGGGCGGCCAGCGCCAAATGAGAATGACGGCAGCGGCTAGCGCACACGCGACGGCGACGCCAGCAAGCACGAGTGCCCCAGCCGCTGGTAGCCGCTGACGAAGACTATGTCGACGCATCCGCCAAGCGAACCGACGGGGATGAGCGACCGCGTCGGCGTTAGAGACCGACCTACGAAGGTCACCAAGAAGCTCCTCCTTCAGTGTTTCCGGCGTTGACATCGGTCCTTCCGTCGTTCATACCAAACGCGCTCTACCTGTGGCTAGTCCGTGTCGGCGTCGTCGACCAAGAAGGCGGGATCGTGCTCGGCCCACCAGCTAAGCTCGCGGACCCACGCAACCAGTAGAAGGAGTCCCGACAACATCTCACCCGCGCCATAGAAGGCACGATCTCCGTGCAGCGTTCCGTGCCTGTTGAAACCCTCGACATGATCCTCAGTGTTCACAAGAGCGCTACTGGTCGCTGACTCGATGGTGAGCAGCCGAAGGACTCCGAAAGAGGCCTCCTCGAGGTCGTGATTCGACATCGCCTTGTACGCCGCGCCGAGTCCCTCGTAGCGCAGGACCTCCTGTAGCACGCATCCGAGCGCCGCGCCAGCCAGAGCCTGAGCGGCGGCATCGTGTCCGTGCCGTGCCGCCTGGATCGCCAGCCCCGCAAGCGTGTGTGCATCTCGCTGCTCCTCGACAACCTCAACATTCGCGTCATCCAGAACGGCCACAAGATCGTCCATGATCTCCTCGCGCCGTTCCACCAGCACGGCCGACCTATCAGCGAAGTTCTCAGCTTTCGTGAGCTCCTCGATGATCTCCGCCCGTGGTGCCCACATCACGCATGGCCCTCGCCCACTCGACATCTCCAGCGCGGCAGAGAAGCTGTCGAACTCGAGCTCCCGAAGGTTCGGCGGAATAGCCTCCTGCCACGCCTCCCGAATCGTCTCGGCGGCGCGAAGGAGCGGTTCGATGAAGGCCTCCCGGTTCGCCTCAACCCAGCTGTGCATGGCCTCCACATGAGCCTGGACCAGCGGTGCCGCAACTTGCTCGAGCGCCTTCCTTTGTGCCTCAAGCATCGGGGCAAGACTCCGCTGGACTGTCTCTTGCACGCTCTCGAGAGACGGGCCTAGCGCATTACGCATGCTCTCCCCGATTTTCCGGAGCTGCTCGGCATCCATCGGCAATTCGCCATCAGCACTCACGACCATGCCCTCCGGCGATCACTCCGAGCGCCGTCGCTCAAGCGGCACCCTGACCGCCAGGATGAACACACGACCCAGACCTGCGAGCCGGTGCTCGCGGCGCCGCGACGTTGCCGATCAGCGAGTCGCCGTGCGAGCGTCACGACGACGCCGTGATCGTGATAGGCCATTCGCCGGCAGCGTACCCTTCTTCGTAGGCTTGCACGTCACCTATTCAACACGGGATCGCTTGAGACACGACGAAGATGTCGCCCGGCAGTGCTGGCGGGCGCGGTCATCCACTGCTGGCGCTAGGTCTACTGCCTTGGTGGTCTCCTCGCCGCGGGATGGGGACCCGGAACGCTGAAAGCGTCGATCATGTCGGCATCAGGGCTGCCGACTGAGACCATGATGGGCTGGGCGGAGGGATCAGCGTCGCGGCGTCAAGTCCTTTGATTCCCCGTCGAGCGCTCTGGTGCGTCACTTGACCCCGCTAATCGTTCAGTCGTGAGCCCTAGACGTGATACCACTCGACGGTGGCGGCTCCCTTTGAGCAGTCTCCGCCGGCCCCGTGACCGGGAAAGCCGCTGCCGTCGCCGAAGCACGTCCAGCCGGGTAGGCCGTAGAGCTTCCAGCGGAACTGGGAGGCCGGACCTTCGGGGTTGCCGACAAACGTCACGCCGACGCCCGACTCCATTGCCTGCACTATGGTCAACGCTTGCGCGCACGACACATTGCGCGTCTGAATCAGGATCGGGTAGCCGCGCTTGAAGCTCCTGAGCGTCGGAACCGCCGGGCAGTTGTGGTTCGGCGCAGAGAAGGCGGTCGCTCGCCCATGCTCGGTGAGCAGGGCCGTACCACCGAGTAGCGCCACCGCCACGATGAGGACCGTCAGCCTTTTCACGACGGCCGCAGCCTACCCCACCGCCAAATCAAACTGATACACCACCCGGAAGTCCGTACAGAATGAGGTTGATTACAGCGAAGTCGAGAAGGTTCTGCTCTACATCTCCGAAGCGCGCGAGCGGGGCCGAGCGGGCTCGCGTCGCGCTCACGCGAGGCGGCGCCGAGCAGCACTTGGTAGCTTGAAGAGAGCGAGGAGCGCCTGCGCCAAGAGCACCGCCGGCTACTCCAAGCGACCTTCTATGCCGTCCCGGATCAAGAGGGCCTCTCCGTCTGATCGCGACCTCCGGTGGCGCTGACCGGCGAGGAGATCCGAGCGAAGCTGGGGGACAAGACCGGGCGAGTAGGTTCCGAAAGCTCGCCCGGGTCGGCTGTATGCTCCATCGGGTCATGTCCCGGTGGCATTTCCTGGTTCTGCCGATTCTCGCGATGGTGCTGCTGGGGACGGCGCGTGGCGCGTCGAGTCGTGGCGAGTCTCGTGTCTCCGCGGAAATCACGCATGCCGTGCTGGCTCCCTGGGAAGCGATCGCCGGCCAAAACGCTTCCGTCCTGTGTGCTGACTTCGTGCCAGCGGTCGAGGCTGAGCTCGTACCCAAGGCTCGCCCAGGATCGACCTGCCAAGCCGCGGTCGAAGAAGCGCTCACCTCGGCAGCCACTGTCTATAAGCCATCGCTGGCTGGCGCAAAAGTGCAGGACATCGTCATTCACGGGGATCGCGCTTCGGCGGAGCTCGTGAGCATCAAGACCAAGGGCAAGCGGAACATCAAGTCGGTCGCATTTGACGCGACGTCACTCAAGCTCGAAGAGATCGCGGGAAGGTGGCTGCTCGCCTCACCGGCACTGCTGATCGCAGTCAAAGGCTGTGGAATTCCCCTACATAGGACTGGGTGCCCGCCGAATTCCAATGTATTGGCCCTCGCAATCGTGTCTTCTCCTGAAGAGCCGCCGCTACCATCCGTGCCCATGGCGGTGGGACGTGCCGGCGGCAAAGAGCTAAGCGACTTCAAGGCCGGGAGAACCGTCTACGCACAATCAGGCTGCGCGGCGTGCCACCGAATAGGCGATTACGGTAATGCTGGACCTGGCCCCAACCTGACCCATGTCGCCTCGAGACTGCCACGGCAGGCGATCGCCCGTACGCTCGTGAACCCGACGGCACCGATGCCGTCGTTCAAGAATCTGCCCGCCAAGAAGTTCGAGGCGGTCGTCGAGTTCCTCTCGCTGTTGCGCTGATGCCCCTTCGGAGGATCCTGCTGCCTCCGGCTGAGGGAGCATCGAAGGAGGAGCGGCTCCGCTTCGTCCGCCGCTGCTCACTGATCCAGTTTCCTGGGGCCGTCGCGGTGTGGATCCTCGTGCTCGTCGTCGGTATGCCGACCTGGGCGCTGATCGCGCTTGGTGTAGCCACGGCGACAGGGCTTGAGAGCGTCGCGTCTCTAACATGGCGCATCCGGCGCCTGAGTAAACGATGACGCGCAGTCGTGGGGGAGCCTTGAGGACCTCGCAGGTCCATTGGTAGGAAACCCGGAGGCCTGAGGCGCCTCTTTGCGGGCATCGCCTCCTGTCCCAAGCACGGCCTATGGTGGTGGGCGTGGACTTTTTGATCCTTCTTGGGAGTGCTGCCTGTTCGTTGCCACCGTGCCTGTCGGTACGAGACGCTCGGGTTGGGCGTCCTGTGGCCTCGGCACGACGTATCACGTAATCTGAGATAGGATATCACGTTATGAGTGATACGCGACGAGTGGGTAGTGCCACCTTGTTTCCGACCGACTACCCGGTCTCTGCTGTGGAGATGATCGGGCGGGAGGACGACGTAGACCGGGTCGCGATGGCATTGCTGGGCGGGCCCAATGTCGTGCTGGCGGGGCCGCGGCGTACCGGCAAGACGACTGTCGCTGATGCCGCGGTCGCGATCTGTGCTCGGGAGGGTGCCTATGTCGCAGCGGTTGACCTGTTCCAGGCGTCCGACGCGGCGGCGCTCGCGCATCAGTTGAGCCTCGGGCTGCTCGCTAACCGGCCGCGATTGAAGCGGGCGATCGCGGATGCGGGTCGAGCCGGGCGCAGTGTCCTTGGTGCGTTGCGTACCGCGGCGACCTACCGCGCTCGTGAAGACCTTGGGCAGGACATCGAGATCACGCTTGAGCTTGCGCTCGCCGAGCGGGATCCCGCTGGGGCTCTGCTCACGGCGCTCGGGCTCCCGCAGCGCCTCGCCGATGCTGATGATCGTCGCGTGGTCTTGTTCTTCGACGAGTTCCAGGACATCGCCGGCAAGCGTTTCGGCGACCCTGACGCTCTTACTCGCCAGATTCGTTCTGTGCTGCAGCGCTCAGCGCGCGTGAGTGTCCTGTTCGCGGGCTCGATCGAGCATCTGATGCGCGATCTGTTCGCGCCCACCGACCGGGCGCTCAGCCAGTTCGGCGGCTTCCACGAGCTCGCCCCGATCACGCCCGAGCAGTGGACCGATGGGCTGCGTCGCCGCCTGGCGCTCGACCACACCACGATTACCGACGACGCGCTCGCGCGCCTGATCGAGCTTGGCGAGGGTCACCCTCGGGCCACGATGCTCTTCGCTCAGCAGGCGCATCTGGCGAGTATCGAGGAGCTGCGCCACACGATCGACAACGCGATGGTCGTACAGGCGCTCGACCGCGCTCTCGGTGCCGAGCACCTTCGCCACGAGCAGCAACTGGAACGCATCCGCTCGAGCGGACGTTACGGCGAGCGCATGGCTATCCGCGTCGCCGCCGGCGGGGAGCTCTACCGCGATCTGCGCCCCCAGCAGGCCGCCCGCGCGCTCGCTGCGCTGCGCGACATCGGCATCATCGACCACGGACCAGGCAACGCACAGTGGTTCGTCGTTGACCCGCTCCTACGACGCTACCTCCTCGCACGACCGACATGAGCGGGGACGCGCGCGATTGTGCGCAACCGGTGCCGCGCCGGCTGGGAGGGGTCGGCCCGCTGATGGTGTGGGGGGTCACTGGTGAGGGAGTCTGGCGGCGAGCGCGTACATGGCCCATCAGTTCCCAGACCCCGTCGGCAGCCTGCGTAAGCCCCGTGGTTGGTAGTCGTGCAACGTCCCCCCGAGTGCGCTACACTTCATCTACCCACCCGGCCCCTTCGAGGGCCGGGTTTCTTTTTGCCCTAAACGCTCGAGTCGGCGAGCGCGATCTTCCGGCCTTTATCGCCCTGCGAGTGGAACCGACTGCTCCGTTGAGGCCAAGATGTCGACGAGTCCCTTGACGAGCTCGGCAGTCTCGTCGCGCGTGAGGAAGCCCTTACGTGAAGCGAACATCACCGCCTGCGGAACGGCGGACATTGGGATCTCGCCGCCACGAGCCCGCTTGCCGTTCTTGTCCGGCCATGCGTACTTCAACGAGCGATCGGCGCCGCCGTGCCACGACGAGTTACCGAGCATCAGCGTGTCGGTTGGCCACGTCTCGACGGCCTCTTCATGTACCGGGTCCATGCTCTAGCTCCTTACTTGTGCAGGGATCCTGCGTCAGAGCAAGCAGGGCGCCTGCGGAGAGTGCTGGTCCTCGTCCAATCCAGGCGTCTCGCGACGCTCAGTAATATGCCTCCTTACATCTGAAGGCGAGCGCGCGAAATCTGCGCAGACGACCAGATTGGCGCAGCTACGGCGAGGGTGTGGTTTCACGGGATGTGCTCTCCTCGGTGATTGCCTCGCTCAGCGCCTGCACGAAGGATCTGGGTTGGAAGTCGAATAGGGCCATTCCTGATGGGTCGGTGACGGTCGTGTCGGTGGAGAGCCCCTCGATCAACGGTCTCGCGACGCCCGCGTCGACAGGTGTGACGAGCCCGATCCAGTGCGAGGAGAGCCAGGGTGTCAGCAGCGGCACCGGGATGCGTGGGCGCCGGCGCAGTCCCAACGCGTCAGCCATATGGTCGAGCATCTGCCCGTATGTGAGTATCTCCGCCGATCCGATCTGGATTTCGCGGGAGCGCGTCTGGGGAATCCGAGGAGCCTCGATGAGGTAGCGCAGCACATCGTTGATGCCGATTGCCTGGGTGGGTGTGGAGAGCCACGATGGTGCGAGCATCACGGGCAGACGCTCGACAAGCGAGCGCAGCGTTCGGTAGCTCTCCGAGCCGGCCCCCACGACCATGCCGGCGCGAAACCAAGTCAGTGAGGGTCCCTCATCGCGCAGGATCTCTCCGACGCGCAGACGCGAGCGCAGATGCTGGGATGCGGGACGATCGCCGAGACCGCCGAGGTAAACGACCCGCTCGATGCCGCCGTCGAGGGCGAAGCGGGCAAAGTTGGCGGCTGCTTCGGCGTCACGCTTCTCATAGTCGCCATCACCCCCGCGACCCATCGAGTGAACCAGATAGTAGGCCGTCGTGTAACCGTCGCCGATGGCGGTCAAGGAGCTCGGGTCGAGCATGTCGCCGCGATGCACCGTTACGGTGGGATCGAAGTTGACCCGGCTCGGGTCGCGTGCGACGCACCCGACGGGCTCGCCGAGCGCGTGCAGCTCGCGTACCAGACGGCTGCCTATGTAACCGGAGGCTCCGGTGACGAGCGCACGGACCATGAGCTCGGCTCAGGAGCCCGACGCGAGCAGTAACAGATCGAAGATCGCCAGGATGGTGCAGGCAAGGGTCAGCACGATCACGATTCGGGCGGTCGCTTGTTCGCTGCGTTCTTTAGCTGCTGACTTGGATATCGGGGGCGGCAGGTAGGCATGGCTGTCGGGTGCAATCCATTTGACGTCCGGTGCGCCGCTGGCGGGCGTGAACCCCACGCGGCTGGACTGTCCCGCGCTCAGGTCAAAGGGGCTCATAGCCGGAACCTGACCCGTCCCCGCCGGACGCTCCACCCAGAGCCGCAT
>Ga0302326_10010263_pt1 | contig 20317 bp, 15 predicted proteins | sample Palsa_T0_3_FD_202264 | JGI IMG/M metagenome (GOLD analysis project Ga0302326, IMG submission 202264) | Peat permafrost microbial communities from Stordalen Mire near Abisko, Sweden - Palsa_T0_3 | ecosystem: Environmental > Terrestrial > Soil > Palsa > Peat permafrost | place: Sweden: Abisko...
AGCGGAGCGCCGCCAAGTAACGCCAGGCTATCGCCTTCCTGCACTCCCGAAAGGACCTCCAAATGCGTGTCGTTCGTCAGGCCCACGCTGATCTCCTGGCGGTGCAGCCGGTTTCTCTGCACCAGGTAGACGTAGCGGTGCGAGTTCACGATCTGCACGGCCCCCCGTGGAATCACCAGTACATTGGAACGCTCGCTGAGCCGTATACGCACGTCCACCGTGGTATTGGGAATCAGTTCCATCTTTTCGTTGGAGATCGAGCATAGAACCTCGCCCACGCTGCGCGCCCCGTGCGCCACCACCTGTCGCGGGATCAGTTCCGTGCTCCCCTTCCAAGCCCTGTCTGGCAGGGCGTCCCAGGTTACTTCGACCTCCTGGTTCGGCTGCAGCTTGCCGAGTTCCGGTTCATCAATGTACGCGCGCACCCGCACTCGGGTCAGATCGGCGACTTCCGCCAATAGATCGCCCACGTGCACAAAATCGCCCGCATGAATCGGCAGCGAATACAGCGTGCCATTTACCGGCGCGGTCACGCGCGCCGAGTTGACCTTGTCCTGGAGGTCGGCGATCTGCGCGCGAGAACGATCCACCAGCAGCGCCACGCGGTCGCGGTCCAGCGTGACCTGATGTTCGAACTCCTGTTTGGCCTTTTGCGCCTGATCGGCCTGCGCGCTGGCGCGCTCCAGTTCCGCGCGATTGCTTTCCACCTCCTCGCGGGTGGCCGCGTTTTGGGCCGCGAGTTTGACCAGGGCTTCCTGCTTTTGCTGCAACAGGTTGCGCTGCGCCTCGGCGGAGCGCAAGTCGTCCGCCAGCCGGGCCACTTGGTCGGGGTGACCTCCGGCCTTGGCGGCTCGAAGATCTTCTTCTTCCGAGGCCAGTTGAGCCCGCGCCTGATCGAGCTGCGCCTGCTCATCGCTGCTATTCAGGACCACCAGAAGCTGTCCGGCATTTACCGCCTGTCCTTCCATTGCCAGCACCCGATCCACGAACCCATCGTATTTTGCCCGCAGGGAATACGGCATGACCGGCTCAACCTTGCCGTTGCTGGTGATCGAGGAATCCAAATCCGCGCGGATGACCCGCACCACCGTAACCGGGGTCGGCGGGCGCCGGCTCCCTGCGTAGAGCAATCCGACGATCGCCACGCCAGCGGCAATCAGCAGGAACCACACACGTTTCGTCAACGTCCAGGCCATTTACCCATCACCCCTGTGGTTCCCGAAACCTGTTAAGTTCCTGCATTCTAACAGGATGCTATAGACTCGGGCCAGGATGCCGCCTTTCTGGGTTCCGTGAAAAGATCCGGGCTCCCCGTTAAGGCCCGCAGCGTAAGCGTATAGACCTTGCTTGGCTGTGCTAGAATTACGCCATGGCCGAACAGACTCAGCCGTCATCGCAAGGTGCCACGGGGCCGGCGCATACCGGCACGGCGCATGGCGCACCTCCCCTGCGGGGATCGCGCGGAGTTCTCCATCGCGTTTGCATCCAGTGCAACGGCATGTTTCGCGTTACCCCGGAGAATTTCGATTCCAAGCAGTGCCCCAATTGCCACAAGGGCTGATGGCCGCGCCGCGGGACTCTTTCTTCTCTATCCAAATCGGCTGGAATCTCCGCCGCCTCACGGCTGAATGGAGTTTTCTGGAAATAGCATGCGAATCCATAGCGACTACTTGACGGTCCAGACGCAGCAAAAGCGCGAATTTATGAACATTACCCCGAATGTGAAGGAAGCCGCGGAAAAAAGTGGCATTCGTGACGGGCTGATCCTGATCTGCTCGCTGCACGCCAATTCCGGAGTATTCGTCAATGACGAGAACGCCGGCTTGCTTCAGGATATCGAAACCTGGCTGAATCAACTGGCTCCTATTCGCGACGGTTATCACCATGAGCCGCGCGGGGAGAGCAATGCCGGCGCGCATCTGCAAAGCCTGCTGCTCAACCACCAGGTCCTGGTCTCCCTCGCCGAAGGCCGGCTCGAACTGGGCCCCTGGCAGCAGGTGATTTTCGCGGAGCTGGATGGGACGCGTCCCAAGCGCATCTTGATTAAAGTCATCGGCGAATAACCTGCGCCGCCGCGCGACTAGGTCGCCGTGATCGAAGCGGACCATATCGCCAAGCAATTCCGGGATAAGAAGCACGGACTGCTTCGCGCCGTGGACGGCGTGAGCTTCCGCTGCGGCCCCGGGCGCGTGTACGGCTTGCTGGGGGCCAATGGCGCGGGTAAAACCACTACGCTGCGCATCCTGGCCACTATTCTCAAGCCCACCTCCGGAACCGCCCGCGTGGCCGGCTACGACATCCGCCACGACGCGCAAAAAGTCCGCGCCAGCATCGGATTCCTTTCCGCGTCCACCGCGCTCTACCCCCGCCTGACAGCCAGGGAGATGGTCGAATATTTTGGCCGCCTCTACGGGCTGGGGAGCGCTCTCTTGCGCCAGCGCATCGATTCCATTTTCGAACGATTGCAGATGGAGGAATTCGCCGGCCGCCGTTGCGACCAGCTTTCCACTGGAATGAAGCAGAAGGTCTCCATCGCCCGCACCCTGGTCCACGATCCGCCGGTGATGATCTTCGACGAGCCCACCCTGGGCCTCGACGTCATGACCTCCCGCACCATCACCGGCTTTATCCGCGAATGCCGCGACCAAGGCAAAACCGTGCTCTTCTCCACGCACGTCATGAGCGAGGCCGAAAAACTGTGCGACCTGATCGGGATTATCCACAGCGGGCGGCTGATCGCCGAGGGAACTCTGGCCGAGCTGCGGGAACGGTACCACCAGTATGATCTGGAGGATATTTTCATGCAGGTCATGCAAACATGAGCTGGCCGAATATCGCCACGGTCTATCGCAAGGAATTGCGGGACTCTTTGCGCGACCGCCGCACGGTGATCTCCATGATTGTGATCCCCGTGCTGGTCATGCCTCTGCTGACCATTGGCCTGGGCGTTCTTTCCGTGGCTCTTTTTGGCAAAGCTCTGCAGGAAACTCCCGTGGTGATGGTCCTGGGTGGCGAAGATTCTCCGCAAGTCCTTGCCGCGCTTCGCGCCCGCGCCGGTGTTCGCATCGTCCCCGCCCAAAGGGATTACGCTGCGGAGATTCTCGACCGGCGTATCCGCGCCGCGGTGGAGATCCCTCGCGGCTTTGACGCCGCGGTGGCTCGCGGCGAACCCGCCACCGTCCGCATCTACATGTTCGCCGGCGAACTCAGGTCCGGATTGGGGGCCGACAAGCTGCAGGAGTTCTTCGGCGATTTGCGCGATCGCACCGTGCGCGCGCGCCTGGCTTCGCGCCAGATTCCCGAAAGCCTGGTGCAGCCGTTTCAAATCGAGCAGACCAACGTGGCCTCCGCGGAGCGGATCGGCGGCACGCTGTTGGGCGGCCTGGTGCCCTATTTCCTGGTCCTTTTTTGCGTCACCGGGGCCATGATTCCGGCCATCGATTTGACCGCTGGAGAAAAGGAACGCGGCACCATCGAAACGATTCTTTGCAGCCCTGTGGCGCGCGCGGACCTCGTGCTCGGCAAGTTCTTCATGGTGCTCACGGCCTCGCTATTCGCCGCCGCGCTGTCCATGCTTTCCATGGTGCTGACGCTTTCTGCCGCGCGCGCCCTTACTGCCCATCTCCCGCTGGAGGGCGCCTCCGTGTTCCAGGTGCAAATCAGCCCGCAGGCCATCGCCATGGTCTTTCTCATGGTTGTGCCGCTGGCGGTCTTTTTCTCCGCGGCGCTTCTGGCCCTCGCGCTTTTCGCCAAGAGCTACAAGGAAGCCCAAAGCTATCTCGCTCCGCTGTTGACCCTGGCCTTCCTTCCCGCCGTGGTTTCCCTGCTTCCCGGAGTCGAGCTGAGCGGAGCCCTTTCGCTGGTTCCCGTCCTCAACACCAGCCTGGTCAGTAAAGAGATGATCGCCGGCAATTACCACTGGAATTACATCGCGCTGATTTTTGTGTCCTCTTGCGTGTATGCGGCATGCGCGCTGCGCGTGGCGGTGTGGTTGTTTCAGCGCGAGGAAGTCCTTTTTCGCACCTGAAATAGCGCCGCGGGGAAAACGCCGCAGGACGTAGCCGTTTTGCTAAAAAGTGAAAAACAACGTGCCATCACGCCGGCCCCTGGGACCTAGCGTCCTTCCCAGGCGTGACTCAGGCGGCGCACGGTTTCGCGCAGCCGCACCGCCAGTTCGGCGATGGTTTCGACCCGCTCGATAGCCGCCTGCGGCAGCCGGTCCCGCCGCGCCAGCAGCAGTTCGGCGTTCCCCAGGATTCCCGTCAACGGATTGTTTACTTCGTGGCGCAAGATCTCGCCGAAGTCGCCGGAAAGCTCTTCCGCCGGAAACACTCCCGCCGCCGCATAACCCGACAATTGCACGCGCCGCTTGATGGCCATGGCCGTCAGACGCACAAAGTCCCCGTCGCGGGCCACAAAGTCCACCGCCCCGGAGGCAATTAGGAACCTCAGCTCCGGCTGCCGCCGGGCCGCCGCCACTGCCACAACCGGCGCCGCCTCGGTCAACTCCCCCGCGGCGGACTCCAGGGAACTCCCCTCGCCCACCGCCGATTCGTCGAACAGGATCGCGCTGATCTCACCTTGCCGGGAGCCGCGCAAAGCATCCCCTCGCGACTGCGCCAGCCGGAATTTGTAGGGTTCTCCGCTGCATTCCAGTTCCCGGCGATACTCGCGCACAAGCGTACCGTCGGCGCAAACAATCTGAATGATTTGTTGATGGCTCATGAATTCCTTCTTTCACGCCCTACGCGGCGGCCGCTCAGGAACAACGTGGGCTTCCCGCACTTCCGTCGGGAGGGGCGGCCGTTTCACGCCGGCCGCCTCCCACAAGCGCCTGCTGCACAACTTCCTTGAGTTCCTCTACCCGAAAGGGTTTGGCCAGGTACGGTACGCCGCTCGATTTCAAGAATTTAACGGTGTTGGGAGAAAGCGTGTCTCCGGTGACGAACACCAGCCGCTGTTCCGGCAGGCTGCCCTGCCGCACCAGTTCGCGGTAAAAACCGCGCCCATCTATGTGCGGCATTCGCAGATCGCAAATGATCAGGTCGTACGTTTTGCTGCGCACCAGATGAAGCCCCTCGCGGCTGTCCAGCACCGTGTCCACCGGGTGTCCCTCATCCCTGAGCACATCGGCAATCAGGCGGGCCACCGTCGGTTCGTCTTCCACCACCAGAATTTTCCCCCGGGCAAACCCTGCCTCCATGGAGAAGTCGCGGGCTCCCGCGGACGGCGATTTCTCCGGCAACATGGACCCCAAAGATTTGGCCACCGGCAACTCCACCGTAAAGGTCGCCCCCGCTCCCTCGCGACTATCCACGAATACCTCCCCGCCGTGCTCATGCACGATGCCATAGACGATCGACAGGCCCAGCCCGGTTCCCACACCCGGCGGTTTGGTGGTGAAAAACGGATCGAAAATGTGCGAAAGCGGTTCCGGCGCGATGCCCGGCCCGTCATCGGTCACTTGGAAGGCCATCAGATCCGCGGAAATCAACGAGGTTCGCAGCAGGATGTGCCCCTTATCCTGTTTCTGCTGGATGGCCTGTTCCGCATTGATAATCAGATTCAGCAAAACCTGCTGCAATTGCCCGGCGTCGGCCAATAGGGGCGGCAGGTGGCGGCTGAAGTTCGTGGTGACCTCGATATTCTCCAGACGCAACTCGTAGCTGCGCAGAGCCAGTGTGCGTTCGACGATCTCGTTCAAGTCCACCGGCAAACGTTCCGGTTCGGCTTCGCGGGAAATCAGCAACAGGTTCTTGGCGATGCGGCTGGCGCGCTGCGCCGCCTGCACAATACTTTGGATATCGCTGTCCCGCTGGGACCCCGAACGGCGCGTCAGCAGGAGTTGCGCAAATCCCAGAACGCTGGTCAGCGGATTGTTGAGCTCGTGCGCCACCCCCGAGACCATCTGCCCGATGGCCGCCATCCGCTCCAGATGCAGCAGCTTTTTCTCAATCAACCGTTGCGTGGTGACGTCGCGATAGACTTCCAGCCAGCCCAGCCGCCGTCCCGAACCGTCCACCACCGGCCGCGCAAACCGCTCCAGTATCCTGCGCTCCGGCCGCAACAGCTCTAGCTCGTCCCAGGAAGCTTCCTCCCCTTCAAAACGATTGCGCCATCGCGCGGCAACCGCTTCGGAATCCGCAAAGCGGGGTGCCAAATGGGAAACCAGGGTTTCAAAATTCGCGAATCTTTCCAGACCGCCCTTCTCGATCCGCAACATTTCGGCCATGCGCTCGTTGGCCGAAGATAGCTCGCCATTGGTCCCAAAAAGCAGCACCCCGCACGCCACCGATTCAATCAGAGTCCGCAGCACTGCTTGAACGGCTTGGGGGTCGTCTTGGCGGTCCGTCGGCTGCCCCTCTTCACCGCGGGACATCATTTCAGAAGACAAGGAGGAATTCGACCAGCGGGCCTCCACCCTTCACCTTCCGGCCTGCAAAATGAAATAGCTGACCAGCGCCGCCGCGCCCAGAGTGGTAGCGATCTCCAGCGCCAGCCGTAAAGAACGATAGTGAGTCCAAAATATTCTGTACATGTTTTGCTTTCCTCTACCCCAGCACCTTGCAACGCCGGGGCCATACGCCCCGGGGACAGGAAGTGTCTGAGAATCAATTGGTTCGCATTTTCAGACTACTGTGTTTATCGCATGCTTTTCCCAGTCCGAAACTGTTCGCAGGAAGTTTCCCGATTAGAATCCCGTGCAGGCTCTAAGTGCAGGCCTTCCAAATACCAATTTGGAAAGCTGGAAGTGACCGGATGAAAAATGCCACTCCGGGAATGGAAAGACAACACCGGGAATGGAAAGATAATCCCGGAAGACAGACCGGCAGGAGGATGGAGCCGCGCTGAAAAAGCCGCGCGCGTTACTGCGGCGGGGATAGCGTATCGTATTGCTTGAGCTTGCGATAAAGCGTGGTCTTGCCGATTCCCAACAGCCGGGCCGCGGCCAGCTTGTCGCCGCTGGTTTCCCGCAGCGCCCTCAGAATCGCGCGCCTCTCCATCTCATCCAGCGGCAGAAGTTCGTCGGACTCCGGCAGCTTGTCGCCGGAGCCGTAGTGCAGGTTGGAAGGCAGATCGCCCACGAGCAGGATGGGGCCCGAACCCAGGGCTACCGCGCGCTCCACGGCGTTTTCCAGCTCGCGCACGTTTCCCGGCCAATCGTAGCCCATCATGCGCCGCATCGCGTCTTCCGAAATGGTGCGCACGGGACGCTGCGAATCGCTGAATTTCTCCAGGAACGAGCTGACCAGCAGGGGGATATCGCTCCGGCGGTCCCGCAGCGGTGGCACCTTGATCTGCACCACGTTCAGCCGGAAAAACAGGTCCTGCCGGAAACCGCCGCTGCGCACCGCCGACTCCAGGTCCCGATTGGTCGCCGCGATCACGCGCACGTTGATGTGCACCCGGTCGGTGGCGCCCACCGGCCGGATCTCCCGCTCCTGCAGGGCGCGCAGAAGCTTGGCCTGCAAATCCACCGGCAGATCGCCAATCTCATCCAGAAAAACGGTGCCGCCCTCGGCGCTCTCCAGCAAACCCTGCCGCGACGTCTGCGCGCCCGTAAAGGCCCCTTTGACGTAGCCGAAAAGCTCCGATTCAATCAGCGTGGGCACCAGCCCCGAACAATCCACCGGCACAAACGGCTTGCCCTGCCGCGGCCCCGCAAAGTGGATCGAGCGCGCCACCAGTTCTTTCCCCGTTCCGCTCTCTCCCAGAACCAATACCGGATAGTTATGCTGGCTCACCTTCTCCACCACTTTGTACATCCGCTGCATCTTGGCCGAAACCCCGATCAGCCCGCCGAACCCCGGCCGCGTGCGCAACTGTTCCCGCAGGACGCGGTTTTCCTGATCCAGATCGATAGACCGCACCAGCCGGTCGATCTTGCTGCGCAACTCCTCCACGTGAAACGGTTTGGTAACGTAATCGGTGGCCCCCAGCCGTGTGGCTTCCACCGCCGTCTCGATCGTGCCGTATTGCGTCAGCATCATGATGGCGATCTGCGGGTGCAGCGCACGGACCTTCTTCAGCAGCTCCAGCCCGCCCAACTGCGGCACCTTCAAGTCCGTGATGACAATATCCACCGCTGTCTGCTCCAGCAGGTCCAGGGCCTCTTCGGTGGTTGCCGCTTCATATACTTCCAGCCCAGCTTCGCGGGAAATATCCCGGCAAAGGTTGCGAGTTACTCCTTCGTCATCCACCACCAGCACGGAAAAACTGCCCGGCGGGGATTGTGAAACATCATGATGTTTTGGTTCGCTGGCCATTTCCATAATCTCCAAAACGGAGCACGAACTGTGCCAAAATAGGAGCTAGAAAACGCTGTCGGCACATGTACTTAGAGCTATTCGAACTTTTCCGTTGGCCTTGGGATATACCGATGTGGAACGACTGTCAACGTATTTACTGATATTACCCTGTGGAACACTCTGATGCGGTTTGGCTTACAGGATTGGAACCCGCAAACGTTTCAATATGGGAAAGGAGGCTCCTCTTCCCCAAAGCCTAAGGAGCCAAACCAGTTGTCCCGATCCCATCCTCGAATCCGATCGCATACAGCCCGTCGGTCGCCGATGCCGCCAGCACGATATGCCCGGCGCCGTCGGCCCCAATCACCGGAAAGAAGCCGTCGGCCAGCGTCCCCGCGACGCGCCTCCAGGTCTGTCCGCCATCCACGGAAACGTAAAGCCCGCCCACCCGCGGTGAGGCTGCCAATACTCGGCCAGCCACGAGGAAATCTTCCACGGGAGCGCTGGGTAGCCCCTCGGCGGCCTGTCGCCAGGTCTCTCCCCCATCGCGCGAAATGAAAAGCCCATTATTGGCCGACGCCACCAGCGTCCGGCCCTCCGCGGGCCCCGGCCCCAGTTCCAGCCGCAGCGCCCCTCCGGAGTCGAGCGGCAGATCGTGCCATGACCATGTGCGCCCCGCGTCCGTCGAAAAAACCAGCCCGCGCAGGGACACCACCCACAAGGATTTTCCGTCGCGGGACGCGCACACCGATGCCACCGGCAGGTCCGGCAGCGGCCCCAAGGGCAGCGAGGTCCAGTGCGCGCCGTGGTCCTCGGAAAACAAAAGGCCCTGCGAGGTCGCGGCGAACCACCGGGTTTCGCTAAAGGCCATATCGTTGACCACAAAGTCCAGCTCCCGGCTGCTCGCGGCAAATTCCGCCGCGCTCGTCCTGGCGCCTTTCCGCTTGTCCCCGTTCGGATTTTCAGGAGCCGCCGCCTGCTTTGCCGCCGTCGTCGCGCCCATCTGGCCGGCGCGCACCCAGGTTTTGCTCGGGGCGTCATAACGCATCAGCCCCCCTGCGGTAAGCGCGGCCCACCAGCCATCCGGCGAGGCATAGATTCCCTTGAGGCTGCGCGTCTCCAAACCGGGTCCCAGTGGCGCCCAGGTGCTCCCGCCGTCCTCCGTTGCCAGAATCGGCTCGGGAGACTGCGCCAGAACCGCCAGGATTCGCCGGCCATCACGGGGGTCGAACGCCACGGCAAAAACTTGCCGGTGGTTAAAGCCCTCGTTGGCCGCGTGGAAGGTTTCCCCGCCGTCGTCGCTCACCATCACGCCCAGTTTCTCGGTGCCCAGGACCACCCGGCCGGGATGATTGGCCGGAAGCTCCACCGCATTGATCACCCAACTGCCGTCCGTGACCTGCCGCCAGCTCGTCCCGCCATCCTCCGATTTCCACAACCCTTCGGTGGTCCCCGCATAAATTGTCCCGGGTTCCCCCGGAGCCTGCAGGATCACCGGCGTGCGCCGCGCGGAAAAGGGGATTCCTTGAATCTTGGCCCACGATCCTCCGCCATCGTCGCTGCGGTAAATGCCGGAGCAGGCGCTGGCATAAATGCGCTCCGCATTGGAGCGGTCCACCAGAATGCTCATCACGTCGGAATCGTCGATCATCCCCGCGTGAATCGGGCTCCACGTCTTGCCGCCGTCGGCGGACTTCCAGGGCAGATGGAATGTGCCCACATACAACACCTCCGGGTTGCGCGGATCGATGGCCACGGAGTCGAGGTTTTGCAGCTCGCCATCGGATTCCGGAGTGATTCGCTCCCAGGTTCGGCCATCGTCGCTGGAAGCGAAGACTCCCTCCAGCGTTCCGGCAACCAGACGATCGGGGTCCGAAGGCGCCTCCACCAGCGCGCGCACCGATTGCCCCGCCAGGCCCGCAGTGCTCCACGTTCGCCCGCCGTCCTCGCTGCGGAACACCCCTCCCCCGGAGGGAGAATCGCGTGTCCATGTGGCCGCATAAAGCGTTTGTGAGCTTCGCGGGTCCACCAGAATCGCCGTCACCACGCTGTCCAGCCGCGGGCCCACGCGGCCAAGCAGTTGCCAGTGCTCGCCCGCGTCTTTGGAACCGAACAGGTGGCCGTCCGCTGTCCCCAGGTAAAGTTGGCTGGGGTTCTTGGGATCATGGCCAAGGGCGCGCACGTCGCCGCCGGACGGGCCCAGCGATCGCCAGGTCTGCGCGGAGCTTGCCGGCAGCGCCGCCAGCACCGCGAAGAGCACGCACAAAATCGAAGCTGCGCGAATGTTCATGGCCGCTCTGCGCCGTTCGTTCTTCATGCCGCCCCGCATTTCAACACTAGCACGCCTTCCACCCTCATGAGTCGCGGAACAAAAAAAGGGGGGCGCCACCCGGCCTCTATGCCGTAATAGCGCCCCCATTTTGATCCCTTCAACAGCGGGCTGCACTCACAGCCCGCCTGGTTTTAACGATGGGCGGTTAGTAAGTCGCTCCCTCCGGAACGATGACGATGTCGATCCGGCGGTTGGCTTGGCCCGCGCCCGCCTGCCCTGCACCCGTGCGCGTGGTGATGCGCGGCATATCCACGCCCTTGGTGCCCAGATACTTGGCGACGTTCGTGCCGCGAGCGCCCGCCAAGGTGTCCGGTCTGCGCTCCTTGGGATCGGCGTAACCCACGATCACCAGGGTTGAGCGCGGCTCGTTCTGCAGCCGCAGGGCCACGTCGTCCAGCACGCGCTTGCACACGTTGTCCACGCGCGCGCTATTGGTCAGTTTGAAATCGCACTCGTTGATCTTGCTCGCCTGCGGTGGCGGGGGCGGTGCGTTCGCTTGAATGCTCTTGGAAGCGTCGGCCGCGCCGCCGCGTCCGTCCTCCACGCGCACCGTTACCGTATAAGTGCCCGGCGTGACTCCCGTGGTGTCCAGGTCGTCGGTCGTGCCTGCGCCCGAAAGCATTCCCCCGTTCGTGCTCCAGGTGTATGTCAGGGGATCGCCGTCCGGATCGCTGCCGGTGGCCGTGAAATGCACTCGTTCGCCGACCAGAACCGAGTCGCGGTCGGAGGAGAGCGAAACCGTGGGAGGCCGGTTGGGCCGCGGATCGACGCGCGCATTCACGCTGCAGGAGGCGTCCCCGCCGCGCCCGTCGTCCACGCGCACCGTGGCCGTGTAATTTCCTGGCATCGCATCGCCCAGCGCCCAGCGAACCTGGGCCCCGGTGCCGTTCACATTTCCGCCCGTGGCCATCCACGTATAGGTGATGGGATCGCCGTCGGGGTCGCTGCCGTTGGCCGTAATGCTCACCGTGTCACCACTCCCCGCGAACACCGATGTCTTGTCCGCCGCGCAACTCACCACCGGCGGGTGGTTCACCGCCGCCACCGGCTTCTCCGGCATGTGCGTCACCCCGATCTTCACGATAAAGCCGCTGCGGTCCACGGCATTGCCAAGGTTCAGCATGTAGCGATAGCCGGCGTCCAGGGCCACCGAGCGGTTCGCATAAACACGCACGCCCCAGATGCCGTCCACCGGATCGCGCGCGCCAAAGCTCGAGTCCGGCGTATGCGCCCCGGTAAACACCACCGAATTCGATTCCATCATCACTTGGAAACGGCTCCGCGGAAGAAAAATAAAACCCGCGCCCGCGCGAAACTGGTCGGCGGAAACGAATTCCGTGACCCCGCCGGAGGTCGCATCCGTCGTGAAGCGATATCCAAAATTAGATGTAAAGGTCACCGCGCGGCCCCACGACTTGCTCACCGCCAGGGTCACCTGGTCCGCGAACGTGCCGGTTTGCGTGCCATTGTTCAGCAGATCGGTCAAGGACGTTACCGTGGGAATGATGAAGTCATTGCGCAGCGACAGGCTGACTGGCGCTCCGCGGTCTTCCGACAGCAAACCATACTTCAAACCAAAGGTCACCGGGCCCACCCCTCCGCCCTTGCCTGCCACATACGGATAGTCCTCCACGTACCCCGGCCGCAGCGCCGGTCCCAGACGCCGGTAGATGGTGGTCCCGTACTCCGGGAAGAGAATTCCATTTGTCGACGGCGTATCCAGGCTCAGCTCCCCAGGCAGGGCCACGTCGCTATGCGTATAGGGAATGAAATTCACGTAAATTCCCAGCCGGTCGGTTATCCCGTAGCCAAAATTCACGCCAAAGTTGAGCAGCGTGGCGCTGCCGGGCATGCGCGTGAACTTATCCGCGTATCCGGAAAACGACCAGCCATGCTTGACCAGCGTCTGGCCCGTCTCCAGCGTGAACAACCCCAGCGTTCCGGTGGTCGCGGCGATCGGATCGAAATCGGACGGCGCGGATCCCGAGGCCGCCTTCCCCTGCGCCGCCGGCGCATCCGCTACAGCCGGCGCGCTGGCATCGCTCCCGCTGGACGCCGCGACGCTCGCCGGCGCGCTGCCGTCGTTGGTATCGCCAGGCGTGCCGGCGAATACCGAGCTCGCCACCAGTAGTGTAAGCCCCAGCACCGCCGCCGATCCCAATCGGTTCCGCATCCCCATGATTCCTCCCCAAACCGCATGCACTTTTGTGGATTGCCTAGCCATGGCCAAATCCAAGGTCATATACCATAATATTAACATGAATTATTTAAAGAATCTAATCTAGTAAACAACGGATATTATAAGCCACGAAAGGAGCTGCGTGAAAGGTTTCCTGTATGAAACATCCGCTTCACCCCTGTATTTCGCATTCTCTTCGACCATTTCAGCGACGCTTGGCTGCACCCCGTTCGCGCCAACAAGTACCTCGAGGCTAACTCGATTTATCTCCTCGGTATATCCACTAAACACTGTATGCCTGCGGCCTGCCGATGCCGTAGCTTGGTTTTCCCCCGCCCTGCTGGTAAATTCGATGACAGTTACGATGTCCATCTCCCCCATGGCCGAGGAACCCAAGACCACCGATCGCGTCCTCATCGTCGAGGACGAAGAAAATGCCCGCAAAGGCTACGAAGCCCTCCTGCGCAAATGGGGTTTCGATGTTCTGGGAGTTCCTAGTGCCGAAGAGGCCCTCGCGAAATTCTCCGAATACGGTCCCGCCGTTCTGATCGCCGACGTGGAATTGCCCGGCATGGATGGCCTGTCCCTGCTCGGCCATCTCGCCGAGGAACTCCACGCCGTTCCCGCCATTATCATTACCGGTAAAGGGAGCGAGGAGCGCGCCGTGGCGGCCATCGAGGCCGGCGCGTTCTGGTACATTGAAAAGCCCCTCAAGGGCTCGATCCTTCACGCGCTGCTTGATCGCGCCCTGGGCCGCGTCCACGATCGCCAGCAGGTTGCCGCCCTGCGCCGCCAATTGCGCGATGCCGGCCGTGTCGGCGAACTGATCGGCGGCGCCAAACCCATGCAGGATGTCATGCGCATCGTCGAACAGGTGGCGCCCTCTTCGGCTTCGGTGCTGATCACCGGCGAGACCGGATCGGGAAAGGAAGTCCTGGCTCGCACCATCCATCTCCTCTCGCCGCGCGCCGACCGGCCCTTCGTGGCCATCAACTGCTCGGCCATTCCCGAATCCCTGATGGAAAGCGAAATTTTCGGGCACGAAAAAGGAGCCTTCACCGGCGCTGCCGAACGCCGCATCGGCTGCTTCGAACTGGCCGACGGGGGCACCCTGCTTCTCGATGAAATCGGCGAGATGCCCGTGTCCACGCAAACCAAGCTCCTGCGCGTCCTCGAGGATCGCAAGGTGCGCCGCCTGGGCAGCAAGACCGAAACGCCCGTGGATGTTCGCGTGCTCGCCGCCACCAACAAGGATCCCGAGCAGGCCGTCGCCCGCGGGCAGTTGCGCCAGGATCTGTATTTCCGCCTGAACGTCTTTCACATCCATCTGCCTCCCCTGCGCGACCGCAAGGAGGATTTGCCCGCGCTCGTCGAGCACCTCATCGGCGATTTGAACGCCAAGCACAAACGCCAGGTTCGCGGCATCAATGCCGAAGTCGCCGAGCTCTTCCAAAACTACGCCTGGCCCGGCAACGTCCGCGAATTGCGCAACGTGTTGGAGCGCGCCACCATCGTCTGCGACCGCGAACTGATCGGCCGCGCGCACCTCCCCGCGGACTTCGGCCGCATCCATGCCGCCGGCGCCTCGGAATTGTCTTCCCTGCGCTTCCCCCCGGGCACCACCGTGGACGCCGTGGAACGCGAGCTGATCCTGCAAACCCTCGCCGCTACCAACAACAAGACACGGGCTGCCGAATTGCTGGGCATCAGCCTGAAAACCCTTCACAATAAGCTCAAGGAATACGAGGCCGCCAAAACCGACGAGCACTGAGGCCGTGCGCCATGCATCTGAGGCTGAAAACAAAGATCACCCTGACCATCGCGTTTCTGGTCCTGGCCGTGGTGGGAGTCAATTCCGCTCTCTCCGTCGCCACCCTCACGCGCCAGGTCATCCACCAGGCCGATAACCGCGCCAGCCTCGTGGTGCAGCGCGTATTTTTTCAAACCCAGACCGCCCTCGCCGACGCCGCCCGTGAAGGAAAAGCCCCCGCCTCCAACCAGCCAGCCGATGTTCGCGAATATGCGCGCGCCGCGCTCGGCGAAAACGCCTCCCTGACTTCGCTGATCGACGCCGAGGTGGCCGATCCGCTTCTGTACGAAGTGACCATCGTGGACCGCGACGCCACCGCCCTGACCTCCAGCGACACCTCCTTGCCCGGCCGCAAGGCGCCCTCGCGTCCTCCGCTCAGCCAGTTCGTCAACGCCAGCTTCTTTCGCCAGTTGCGCATCATTTACGGCCCGCAGCAGGCCTATGCGGTCACTTATCCCTTCCAGCTCGGCCCCGCCGGCCATCAGGTGCCCCTGGGTGAGATCCGCGTCGCCGTGGATACCAGCCTGCTCCGCAATGAAATTACCCCGGCGCTGTATTCCGCCGGAGGCCAGGCCCTGGCCTCCGTGCTGATCTCCCTGTGCCTGGCCTTCATCGTGAGCAATGTCTCGCTCGCGCCCCTGGGACGCATCTCCGCGCAATTGGACCGCATCTCCCGCGGCGAGTTTGATCAGCAACCGCTCGAGAGCGGCGACGAGTTCGGTCAGGTCAGTACCAAAATCATCCAGATCGGCCAGCAATTGCGCGGCGTGCGCGAAATTTTCAGCACTTTGCGCGAAAACGTCGATCAGGTCCTGGGCGGCCTGGAGGACGGCTTGTTGCTCTTCTCGCAGGACGGCCGCGCCGTGATGGTCAGCCCCGCGGTTGAAAATTTCCTCGGCGCTCCCTCCGACCAGTTGCTGGGCCGCGCCGCCGGTGAAATCTTCCCGCCCCTGCACCCCTTGCGCTCCGCTCTGGGCCTGGCGGGTGAACAATTCGAGCCCGTCGCCGCCGCCGAGGTGGACGTGCAAAATCCCGAAGCCGGCTTGCCTCCCCGCCGCATCGGCGTCAGCGTGCAGATCATCACCGAAGGCGGCACGCGCATGGCCCTGGTCCGCTTTCATAACCTGGAATCCCGCGATTTGACCAGCCTCCTGCAGGTGTCCGAACACATGTCCGCATTGTCCCGCTGCACCGCCGGAGTCGCCCACGAGGTGAAAAATCCCCTCAATTCCATGCGCCTCTGGCTCGAGAATCTCAAGGAAACCCTGCCCCCCGGCGAGGAGTTGCCGCTCCAGGCCGTCGCCGTCCTCGACAATGAAATCGACCGCCTCGATTCCGTCGTCAAGCGCTTTCTCGACTTCATGCGCCCGCCGCAGGGCCTGCGCTTTGAAGAGACGCATCTGAGCGAACTGCTCAATGAAGTTGCCGGAGTCGCCCGGGCCCAGATGGTGCGTTCCGGAGTACAATTGGACACGCGGTTCGCCGAGGTTCCGCCTGTCCGCGTGGACCGCCAACTGCTCAAACAGGCCTTGTTGAACCTGGTATTCAACGCCATTGAGGCCATGCCTGCCGGCGGCGAGTTGACTCTGGCCCTGGACCGTCGCGGCGAAATGGCCGAAATTCGCGTTTCCGATACCGGGCAGGGCATACCGCCCGAAAAGCGCGGCCGCGTCTTCCAGTTGTTCTTTACAACGCGGCCCGGCGGAAGCGGCATCGGATTAGCCAGCGCCTATAAAGCTGTGCAACTCCATGAAGGCGAAATCGAATTCGAGTCCGAAGTGGGGCGCGGCACCACGTTTCGCATCGAACTTCCGTTGTCGCGAGGGCTCGAGCCCGCGTTTTCGCGTCTGCGCCACGAACGGGAAAATAGCGCCCCCCGTGAAGTCTCGGAATGAAGTTACGGAATGAAGTTACGGAAGAAGTTTCGCAATGAAGGTGGCCGCATGAAGGCGCGTAACTTCCACTGGGCTCTTCTGGCCTGCCTCGCCGCGGTTGCGCTGGCCGGCTGCCAGCGCAATATCGTGCGCGCCGCGCCCCCTTCGGTAATCGCGCCGCCGGCGCCGCCGCAACCGCAGCCTCCGCCCGAGGTCGTGCTGCCTCCCGCCGAAGCCAAGGAATCCACTCCCCTGGAAACTCTCCCCGAGCCCGCGGAAATTCCCGAACCCGAGCCGGTGCCGGTTCGTCCCAAACCTGCCGCGCCTGTGGACGTGGCCAGACCCAAAGAGCCGGAAACCCCGCAGATTTCCCCCGAGCTCAGCGCCTCGCAATTGGCCGACGCGCAGCGCCGCACCACGCAAAATATCGCCGTTGCCGAAAAAAACCTGCAGGTGGCATCCGGCAAAGACCTAAACGCCTCGCAGAAAGATCTCCTCGAGAAGGTTCGCGGATTTTTGGAGCAAGCGCACGAGGCGGTTCGCGCCACCGATTGGGTGCGCGCGCAAAGCCTCGCGGAAAAAGCTCAGCTCTTGTCGGCCGAACTCGTCAAATCCTTCTAACGCGCTCGTCGCGGAGCGCGGATTCCCCCCGGGTCCCCAGTCTCCCGATTGGCGGCTCGTCCCGATGATCTGGTTTTGTCGGGATAACTTCCCCCCTGCAGCCCCATTCCACACCCGAGGAGCCTTTCGCCGTCCTGACTGCAGCGGAATCGTCCGCTCGTCCCTGTGCCAAAGCGCACAGCTAAATATTGGAATCCTCGCTACGATGTTTGCTGGTGAGGTAACCGTCATGAAAACAGCCGGAATTGCAGTGATCGGCGCATCGGCGCTGATCTTATGTTTTGGAGCTATGGCTCCTACTTACGCGCAAAAGAAAGAGGACGGAGGAGCGGCGCCCAAACAGCAGGCCCAAAGAGCTCCGCAGGCCCAGCGTGCCCCCCAGGCCCAGGCGCAGCATACTCAACAGGCTCCGCGCTCCCAGCCGAAACAGCACGTCCAGCAAGCCAAGCAGGCTCCCCCGGCGACGCACGCTCAGCCGAAACAGCAGGCGCAGCATGCTCAGCGCGCCCCGGCACAGCAAGCCAAGCAGGTTCCCCCGGCGACGCGCGCTCAGCCCAAACAGCAGGCGCAGCATGCTCAGCGCGCCCCGGCACAGCAAGCCAAGCAGGTTCCCCCGGCGACGCGCGCTCAGCCCAAACAGCAGGCGCGAGCGAACAATTCCTCACCCCGCGGGCAACAAGTCGCCGCGTCCTCCAGGCAGACTGGGCGCTACGCGAACCACGGCGGGCGCATCCCCGCCGCGAGTTTCAGCGCCAATTTCGGAAGCGGCCATTATTTCCGCATCAACACCCCATTTGTTGTCGGCGGCTATTCGCGTTTCCAATACGGCGGCTTCTGGTTCGGCATGTATGACCCGTGGCCCGTGGGCTGGTACGACACCGACGATGTTTATGTGGGCTACTACGACGGCGGGTATTACCTCTATGACCGCGAGCATCCCGGCGCTCGTCTTTCCATCAACGTCGTTCTGTAGAAGTTCTCTCTAAGCGGCCTCGGCGGCAACCCATCCGGTTGCCGCCGATCTTCCGTGCTTTCCACTTTAACTTGCGTTCTAAAAAAATGTGAAGCTTTGCCGCTTCACTTGGCCTGCGCCGAGGTAGTGGAAGTTCCTCCCGCCGCCGGCACCGGACGCGAAGCGATGTAGGCGCAAATCGCCACGATATCTTCCGAAGTCAGCTTCTCCACGGCCTTCTGCATCAGCGGACTCCACAACCCGTGGCGCGCGCCCTGCTGAATGTCGTAAATCTGCCGCGCGATATAGCTGGGGGAACGCCCCGCCAGCGGCGGCACCGGTCCCAGCCCTTCCAGGTTCGCGCCGTGGCATTCGCCGCACGCCAGGGTTTTGCCCCCTCCGCCCGTGGTCACCAGAATCTGCCCTTTCTTGATGCTGCCGACCGGCGCATACACCGTGAAGCCGGAATGATCGTCGCGCAGTGTCTCGGTGGCCTCGGTATTGTCGGGCACCTCCACCAGGCGATTGCCAATGGGCTCGGTCTCGTCGCCTTCCAGCTTCAGAAACAATCCTCCGGCGTTGCGCGTCTTGGGCGCGGTCTTGCTTTCCACCACCTTGAACCAGGGCGTCCATGGAATCGCGCCAAAATATTCCGCCGAGGCCCTGATCTCCTCATCGCTCATGGCCTTGGCAAACCCCGCCATTCTCTTGGTGTTGGCTTTTCTCGGTTCCGCGCTGTTGCGCACGCCGTTCTTGAAATCGTTCATCTGTTGTATGAAATAGGCCACCGGCAATCCCGCAATGCCGGCATTTTCGGCGCGCCCTTTGCCGTTGGGATAGTGGCACAGCGAACAGGCCAGCACATCGGGCTTCTTCCCGTGCGCAACAATGTCGGGCATCGGTCCATGATCGCCGGGATGCCAATCGGCCGGGCCGTAGCCGTCGCGCGCCTGCGCCAGCGTAAACGCCAGGTCGCTGCCCGCAACATGCTTCAGCGACGTGTCCGGCGGCGGAGCGGGGGTAGGCGTTGGCGCCGGTGGCGGCGCATCCGCCCCATAAGCCCACGGCAGCGGTCCCATTTTCGGTTTTTCCTGTTGCGGAGCCGCGGCAGCCATCAAAGCCAGCGCAATCGGTGCCACCAATAAACCCCAGGCGAACTTTTTCATCTCCCATTCCTCCATCGGCGCGCGCGGATACAACCCATTGGCAGTTCGAACTAGGAACGATAAATTTTGCTGCTATGGGTGTACGCCCAATCCCCCGAGGGGTCAAGCTCGATATGCGTTAGGCCCCTTCGAAACGAAACCGAATAACAATTTGGTTCCGTCGGCAAAGTGGTTGGTGTATAAGAGACCTCATCGGGGCGGTCAAATGGAAATTCCGGAGGGCAACCTCAAATGAAGCGATTCCTTCCCAGTATTCTGGCAATGACAGCGGTAACCGTGCTCGTCGCGGCCATCTCAGCGCCGCGCGCGCTGGCGCAGGGCCCCGGCATGCCCACCGGCCAGCTCGTACAGGGCGAGGAGATGAAGGCTTTCGCGCTTGCCCAACTCAGCCTGACGGAGCGCAACATCATCCAGATCGCGCAATCCGCGCCCGCCGACAAGCTCGGTTGGAACCCCGGCGCCGACTGGTCGCCGCGGCCCCCGGATTGGGCCAGCCATGACTACGGGCGCACCCTGGCCAACCTGTGCCTCCATCTTTCCAACCTGAGCTTCTCGGCGCCACCGCGGTGGGGTGCGGCGAAGTCGCCGGATTTTGCTGGTGGCAAGGACTACGAGGATTCCACGACCGACCCTGCCAAGCTGGTCGAGCAGCTAAAACTCTCGTTTGACTACGGACAACAGGAAGTCGGCAAGCTGACCGCCGCCGATCTGGCCAAGACCTACAAAGTGGGCAACCAGATGATGAGCGGCAACCTGATCGTCGCCGAGTGGATGGGCGAGATCAATCACTACTTCGGCCAGGCCCAGGCCTACGCGCACATGCACGGCGTTTCCGGAACCGATCCGGCCGGCTACCAGAAGGGGCCGATGCCCAAGGCGCAATCGCAGAAATAGCGGTCATCCCTGCCATGAATCATGCCGCGGCCCTTTGCCTTGATTCTGCATAACGTGTGTGCGTTCTAGTCTGAAAGAGCCCCACAAATCCTGAAGCAGTTCCTGCAGCGGCGGCAATGGAAGGCGCCAGCGGGATGTGGCGTCGTTGGAACTTTACTCGTAAGATTAAAGGGCCGATGAATATCGGGGACTAACGGATTTGGCTGGTGAACTCCCTTCGGCGTTCCATCGGAGTTTACG
>Ga0302326_10010264_pt1 | contig 20315 bp, 20 predicted proteins | sample Palsa_T0_3_FD_202264 | JGI IMG/M metagenome (GOLD analysis project Ga0302326, IMG submission 202264) | Peat permafrost microbial communities from Stordalen Mire near Abisko, Sweden - Palsa_T0_3 | ecosystem: Environmental > Terrestrial > Soil > Palsa > Peat permafrost | place: Sweden: Abisko...
GACGCCCACCGAGGCGATGGTGCCGGCCCCCGACCCAAGGGCGGGAAAGAGTCGGCGCGCCGCCACCAGGAGCGCGAGCAGGACGAGCACCACCAGCGCCTCGAGGAGGCGGTCGCCGAGCGGCCTAGGGGCTTCCGCGGGCGCGCTCACGAGGGGGACTCCACGGTGGCCAGCCCCTCGGGCTCGGCATCGACGTCCTGGGCCTCGCCCACCCGCTGGAGCGCGCGGCGCAGGCTGGCCGGGCCGATGAGCTCGCCCACCACCACCCCCAGCGTCGAGGCCCCGAGGATGACCGAGCCCACCACGCCCGGGAAGCGCAGGGCGAGCGACATGCCCACCGCGATGCTGAGGGCACCGGAGGACACGAGCCCTGTCCCCAGCCACGGCCCGGCCTTGCGCGCCTCGGGCCACGCCGCCCAGAGGCCCACCCCGGCCAGGAGCTTCACCACCAGGCGGGTGGCCACGGCGATGGCCGCCAGCCAGGGCAGCGCGCCGTCGATGGATGTCATGGCCCCGGCCAGGAAGAGGATGGGCAGGAGGATGTAGCGCTCGGAGATGGCGCCCCGCCGCGCCCGGGCGCGATGGCGCGACACCGTGGCAAGCCCGAGGCCCAGGCCGAAGGGGACGGCCAGGAGCGAGACACCGAGGCGCACCGAGAAGCCAATGGCCGTCAAGGTGACGCCGAGGAGGACGCCTCGGAAGACGTTGAGTCGAAACCTCCGGCCAATCATCAACGCCGCGGCCGCTCCGAGGAGAAACCCAAACAAAGGTTGCGCCACCGTGCCGGCGAGGACGGGCATCGCCCCGTAAGCCGAGGGGATGCCCTCCAGCGCGACGGCGAAGGCCACGATGGCCACCGGCACCACGTCATCGCCGGCGGCGAGGTCCGCCAGACGCTCGAAGAGCGGGCCCTTGGCGTTGCACCGCTGGGCCGCCCAGCGGAAGACGGAGCGCGTCGTCTCCGCCAGCGCCGCCCCGGTGCCCAAGAGAAGCACCCAGTGCTCCCGCGGTGTGAGGAGGCCCGGGGAAAGGCGTGGAATGCGCGTCAGGACGAGGTGCATCACCCCGGCCACGCCGGCGGCACAGAGTGCAGCAACGCCGATGCCCCACAGCGCGCTGAAGGGACGGATGGGCCGGCCCAGCACCCGCCCAAACACGAGGCCCGTGTCCATGGCCAGCCAGCCCACGCCCACCTCGGCCAGCGGGGTGAAGAGCTCGAGGCTGTCGCGGCTGACGAGTCGCAGCACCGAGGGCCCGGCCACGAAGCCCAGGAGCACCACCCCGGCCCCGGAGGCCACGCCGCGGGCCCGCATCTTCTTCCCACCGATGAGGAAGCCTCCGAGGTAGGAGGCCACCAAAAGGAGGCCGAGGAAGGCGAGGGCCGTCACTGCTTCGCCCCGGCCTCACCCAGCGCCGAGAGCTGGACGCCGGCGTCCTTCAGCGCGCTGGCCACCCTGAGGCCCACGTCCTCGTACCCCGAGGTGACGCGGTACAGCGCCCCGTTGGCGTCGAGCGCCCGCAACTCCACGCGCGCGCCGGAGGCATGCGAGCCGGCCGCTTCGGTGAGAAGCCCCTGCACCCGGGCCTGGTCCTCGCCTCCGCCCACGGTGATGTCGAGCGTCACCAGGGTGACGGGCCCCAGGACGCGGGTGGGCTGGAAGAGGGAGACGAGGTGCGGGACGCGCACCGGGCGCCCCGTCGAGTCCTCCAGCACCACCGAGAGGAGGTCGACCTCCCGCACGATGCCGACTTGGCCGCCAATCTCTGCCGCGTCACCCACCCGCAGGCCTCGGCCGTAGACGACGGGCAGGCCGGCCACCACGGCGGCGAAGAGCGGGACGCAGGCAATGGCCAGCCCGATGAGCATCGCCTGGGCCATGCCCTGAAACGGGCCCGAGCCCCCGCCGCTGATGACCGGGCCGGCGAAGACGACGGTGAGGATGAGGAGGGCCGCCTGCAAGAGGGTGCTCGTCGGCCGGGCCAAGTCCGCGGGCACCCAGCGGAGGTGGGTTTCCCCGCGCGCCACGCTGCCGAAGAAGAGCTGGACGCTGCGCAAGACGAGAAAGAGAAGCAGGCCGAGGACGGCCACGGCCAGAAACTGCGGAATCGCGCCGACGATGCGGGCCAGGACGCGACCGACGGGGGCCAGCATCATCCCCGTCATGCGCTCGCCCACACCGCTCGTCACATCGAAGAGCGACAGCACGATGAGGAGCCAGGCGTAGGCCAGGAGCAGCTGAAAGGCCCGCTCGCTGAAGCGAAGCACCGAATGCAGCGCGCCCCGGACGGCGCGCTCGCTGGCCAGCTCCACGTTTCCAAGCCGCACCGCCGGCGCACCGTCGGGCCGCCCGTCGAGCCAGCGCTCCACCGCTGCCTCGAGGTCGCCCAGCTTCCGGATGGCGATGAAGCACAGAAGGCCGGCAAACACCGCGAAGGAGATGTGGAGGACGAGGTTGCTCAGCGCCTGCCGGCTCGCCTCCTCGCGGAGCGCCTTCTGCACGTGGTCCGCAGCGAAGGCGGCGTGGACGCGAAGGCTGTCATCCCCCGCGGCGACTGCGTCCTCGGCGCCGAATTGAACGATGGGCGAGGCGTCCACGAAGAGCGTCACGCCCTCGGCGTCCTCCTCGACGTGTACCAGGCGCGGGCCGCCGGGATTTTCCAGGACGGAGGCCAGGGCCCCGGTGGCCTCCCGGGCCCGCTCCTCGGCGGACTTGCCGGCGCGGGCGACGCGGATGGCGAAGAGGCGATGGTCCCGGAGGCGAACCCACGACGCCACTTCCGCCGGCGTCCCGCCCAGTGGCTCGGCCGCTCCGCTCGGAGTGGCGAGCGGCAGCAGGCAGAAGGCTGTGAGGGCCAGCACGGGGAAAATACCGACGGCCCGGCTTTGACGCATGTGGGCCGTCAGCGTCGTCCTCCCCTGGGGCCAAGGTCAAGGAGCGTCGGCGCGGGGTACGGCGAATGTCGCCGCACTCGCCGTCCGGGCGGAACGACGTCGACGCGGTAGGGCCTTCCCGGTCCCGCCTCGCGCGTCCTCTGGAAAAACCGCCTACCGCGACTTCACGAAGAGGCTCTTCGGGACCATGCAGTGGACGCCCTTACGGACGTCGACCACCTGGCTCACCCGGCAGTCCGCAGCCACCGCGGTCAACGAGTAGGCCTCGTACGGGTCCAGGCCCTTCTGCTTGACGAGAAAATCCACCGTCTCGCCCACGGCGATGGTCATCGCCTTGTCCAGGCTCTCGTCGAAACCCACCATGATGTAGTGCGTCGGCGTCTCGATGCGCGGCCAGGTGAGCTTCAGGTCTTTGCGGACGATGGGCTGCAGCTCGATTTCCTCGAAGGAGCACTCCAGCGCGGTGAGGTTCACCTCGCCATTGCCCTGCGCGCAGTGCGAGTCACCGGTCCAAATCAAGCCTCCCTTGAGGAAGATGGGGATGAAGATGGTGCTCCCGGCGGTGAGCTCGTTGATGTCCATGTTCGAGCCGTTCTTCCAGGGACGCAGCGTGCTCACCGGCGCCAGGGGGTCCTTCGAGCCGCCCTTCCTCGGTGAGGGGTCGTCCGGGTCGATGCCCACCACCAGCGTGCCCGGAAACGGACGGAGCGGAATCACAATCCCCGGGCTGAACTGGGTCTGCATCTTCTTCAGGTCCAGGTCGAAGTAGTGGACGTGGCCTTCGGGAAACAGCGGCGCCAGCGCCCCGATGGTGGGGAATTCCTTTCCGGGGAGGTTGAAGTTGGTGCCCACCTTCTTGGGGATGATTTTCAGAATGCGAATCTCCATCACGTCCCCCGGCTCGGCGCCCTCCACGTAAATGGGGCCAGTGAGCGAGTGCGGGCCCCCGCCGGGATTCGCTTTTCGCAGGGCCACAATCTCGTCCATGGTCGTGCCCTTCTGAATCTTGTCCCTGGCGTGCATCAGCGTCTCGATGGAGACGGTGTCGCCGGAGGCGATGGTGAGGCGCGGCGCCTCCTTCGGGTCGAGCCATCCCCAGTCCACCGTGTCCGGCGTGGCCTTGAGGACGTGGTGCTTGGAAGCCTTGGGCGTGGGCGCCCCGGCGTCCTGTGCCGACGCCGCTCCGCAAAGGAGCAGCGCGAGAATGCCGCCGAGCAGGCGTTTGCTGTCGCTCACCATGGTGCCGTCCCCTCCTTCGTGCCACCACCATCTTGGCCGCTGGTGGAAGCCTTGCGTGCCCTCTTCCTCTGGCCGGCGCCAGGGGCCCATTAGAGCGTCCGTCCGGATGCATCAGCCTCATCCCTCCGGGTGGCGGGCATTGGCCGGGGCGTTGGGGTGGTGGAGCAGGAGCGTCCTCAGCTGCGGCTGGTGCTTCACCACCGCCTGTTTGAGAAGGTGGGCGAGGAGTGCTGGCGGCGTGGCGCTGAAGCGCGCCAGGTTTTGCACGAGGAGGAGCGAGGCGAAGGTGCGGCCGCAGAGGAGGGCCGTCGTCTTCTGGTCCAGGGGAAGGCCCGTCAGCTGCGTCAGCACCCGGCCTTCGCTGTGGAAGAGGAGCTCGACCTTCTCCTCCGGCGGGGCGGCATTGGCGAAGCGCTGTCGCAACATCTCCCGCGTCGCGCGCTGGTTTTTCTCCGGGAGCTCGTGGCTGACGCTCATCCGGAAGAGGTCGAGCAGGCGCTTCGGCCCGAGAAGCCGCTGGAGGATGACGGCCGGGAGCTGCACGTTTCGCAACAGGCGCCTCTGCACTTCGGCATCCCTGAGAAACGCCTCTCGGGCGCCGAGCGCCTGGAGGGCCGAGGGGTGAGGGTGGTGCGCGGCCAGAAGGCGGGCCTGCTGAAGCCCGAAGCGCGGATTGTTGAGCAGCTGCACCGCCACCGAGGGCAGCGGGTCGAAGCACAGCGCGGACAGCACGGGGTCCTCGGCGGTGAGCGCGAAGGAGACGCGGTTCTCGGCGGCCAGCGAATGCAGCTTGCGCTCGAAGAGCTGTCGCAGTCGCAAACTCTCTGCGTCCGGTGGCGGCGCTTCGTCCATGGCCCGTCGAGAAAACAGGTGAATGCTAACCCTGCATTCGCCCTCATCCTTCTAACGCAGCGCAACAAGCGTCGGCGACAATTCGACGCCGTCGTCGGCGCGCTTTGAATGTCTGCCACCCGGTGCCGTCGGTTGCGTGTTCCAAGCGCCATCTCACGGCGTGTCCCGACGATGGGAGAGAGACACATGACGACTGGGGTGGTTTCGACACGTGCGCACCGGTGGGCAGAAGCCCTTGCCCGCCTGGCCGTGCCTCTGACGTTTTTTCTCGCCCTCGCCACGGGCTGCACGAGCTCGACGTCCGCTCCGCCAGCCAACCCCGTGCTGGCACCCGACGCGGTCCGCTTCCTGGAGCAGAGCACCTTTGGACCCACCGAGAGTCTGGTGCTGTCGGTCCAGGACGCGGGCTTCCCGGCCTTCCTAGAGAGCCAGTTCGCCACGCCGCCCAGTAGCCTCGGCACCTACCCCGTCATTCTCGAGTCCTCGGCGGTGGTGTGCCCGCCGACGGCGCCCTCCAACTGCTACCGCGACAACTTCACTTCCTTCCAGCCCTCGGTGCAGTTCTTCCGCAACGCGCTCTCCGGCAACGACCAGCTGCGGCAGCGCGTGGGCTTCGCCCTCAGCCAGATTTTTGTCGTCAGCGACGAAGAGGTCATGAGCGCCTACGGCATGGCCGACTACCAGCAGCTGCTGCTCGCCGATGCCTTCGGGAACTTCCGCCAGATTCTGCAGGACGTGACCCTCAGCCCGGCCATGGGGCGCTACCTGAACATGGTGAACAACGACAAGGCCAACCCCACCGCGGGGACCCACCCCAACGAGAACTACGCCCGGGAGCTCCTGCAGCTGTTCTCCATCGGGCTCGTGCAGCTCAATGCCGATGGCTCGGTGGTGACGGACACCAACGGACAGCCCGTGCCCACCTACGACCAGAGCGTCGTCGACGGCTATGCGGCCGTCTTCACTGGCTGGACGTACCCCACGGTGCCCGGCGCCACGCTGCAGAAACACAACCCCACCTACTACCAGGGGCCGATGGAGCCGTTTCAGAGCAACCATGACGTCACGGCCAAGACGTTGCTCAACGGCGCGGTGATTCCCGCCGGTCAACCGGCCGCCACGGACCTTGGCGGGGCGCTCGACCTCCTCTTCAACCACCCCAACGTCGGTCCCTTCATCGGCAAGCAGCTGATTCAATTCCTCGTCACCAGCAACCCGAGCCCGGCCTACGTCGCAAGGGTGAGCGCCGTCTTCGCCAACAACGGCGCCGGTGTACGCGGCGACATGCAGGCCGTCGTCCAGGCCATCCTGCTCGATACGGAAGCCCGGGGCGTCGTCCAGACCGGGACCACCTACGGGAAGCTGCGAGAGCCGGCGCTCTTCGCCGCCAACCTGGCGCGCGCCCTCGCCGTCCAGAGCGATGGCGTCTACCTGCGCAATGCCAGCGTGTCGATGGAGGAGGCGGTCTACGAGGCCGGCAGCGTCTTCAACTTCTACTCGCCGAATTACGCGCTCGCCGGGACGCCGCTGGTCAGCCCGCCGTCCACCCTTCTCGACAGCTCGAGCGTCATGGTGCGGTCCAACTTCGTCAACGCGCTGCTCTTCAACACCATCGCGCCGGACCCGACCATCCCCGGCTCGACCGGCACCACCGCTCCTCTGACGGCCTTCTGGACGTCGGCCTCCGACGCCGGTGCCCTGGCCGACCGCCTCAACGCGCTCCTCATGCACGGCACCATGTCCAGCGGCATGCGCCAGGCGGTGCTGGACGCCGTGAATGCCATTCCCGCTTCAGACGCCGTCGACCGGGTGCGGGCGGCGGCCTACGTCATCGGCACTTCGGCCCAATACCAGGTGGAGCAGTGAACATGCGCATCTCTCGAAGAAGCTTCCTGGAGGCCCTGGGTGCCGTCGGTGCGGCCGCGACGTTCGCGCGGTTTTCGGAAGGACGGGCCTGGGCACAGTCGGCCGACGACTATCGCGCGCTGGTGTGCGTGTTTCTCTTCGGCGGGAACGACGGCAACAACATGATTGTGCCCATCGACACCGCTGGCTACGCGGCCTACGCCGCAGCCCGGGGGACGGGCACCGGCGGCCTGGCCCTGCCCCAGGCGCAGCTGCTCCCACTCACTCCGGCCACGGGAACGGCGGCTTACGGCCTGCACCCCAACCTCCCGGACCTGCCGGGTCTGTGGAACGACGGCGTCCTGGGTGTCGTCTTCAATGTCGGGACGTTGCTCGCACCCACCACCAAGCAGGACTACCTGCAGAACAGCGTCCCGGTCCCCATCAGCCTCCTGTCTCACCAGGACCAGCAGCACCAGTGGCAGACGGTCATCTCGGACCAGTACGCGCGCACCGGCTGGGGCGGGCGCATCGCCGACGGCCTTCCCAGCGGGCCGCTTCCCTCCGTCATCTCCATCAGCGGAAACCAGCTCTTCTCCGTCGGAGCGTCGTCGAGCCCGCTGGCGCTTCCGGCGGCTGGCGGCGGCTTCGGGCTGTCCGGCTTCAACGGGACGGCCGCGGCCAACGCGCGGCTCCAGGCCATCGACGACGTCCGGATGCTCCAGGAGCAGAACCTCATCGTCCAGGCGACGCAGTCCGAGGCCTCCCTGGCGCTGTCCGCGAGCAAGCTTGTCGCCCCGGTGCTGGCCGGCACGGGCTCCACCGTGGACAGCCTCTTCACCGGCCTCACCTCGAGCATCGCGCTGCAGCTGTTGCAGGTCGCGCGGATGATTGCCGCGCGTCAGACGCTGGGCGTCGGTCGGCAGATTTTCTTCGTCAGCCAGAGCAGCTACGACACGCACAACACCCAGCTCGAGCGACAGGGAAGCCTCTTCGCCGACCTCTCTCCGGCCCTGGCGGCCTTCTACGCCGCCACCGTGCAGCTCGGCGTCGCGCAGCAAGTCACCTCCTTCACCCTCTCCGACTTCAGCCGCACGCTGCAGCCCGCCTCCGGCGACGGCTCGGACCACGCCTGGGGCAACCACCACCTGGTGCTGGGCGGAGCGGTGAAGGGCCGACAAACCTACGGGACGTTCCCCACCCTCGAGCTCGGAGGGCCGGACGACTTCACCAGCCAGGGCCGCTGGGTGCCGACGACGGCCGTCGACCAGTACGCCGCCACCCTGGCCACGTGGTTCGGGGTGAGCGCCAGCGACTTGCCGACCGTCCTCCCCTACATCGGGCGCTACCCGACGGCCAACCTCGGCTTTCTGGGCTAGCGCAGCCTTAGGGACATCAGCCCGCCGGGACGTACTGGGCGATGCCGTTTCCGAAGGACCAGTCCTCGCGACCGGCCTCCACGAGGCTCACCACCAGCTCGTTGGCCGGAATGCCGGCCTCCTGCACGAGCTCCCCCATCCGCTTGTAGAGGGCCTGCTTCTGCTCCGTGGTACGTCCACGGGACAGCGTCACCTGCACCAGGACGGGGTCCCGGTGCTGGATGCCGAGGTAGCTCCCGGGGAAGACAATCTCGCCGGGCGGGTGCGCCGTCACCACCTGGAAACGGTCATCCGCCGGCACGGCGATGGTTTCGACGAGAGCCCGGTGGATGGCGTCGGCGATGCGCATCCGGACTTCAGGGGACCGAGCCGTGGAGACGTCGATGCGCTGGAGGGGCATGGTGGGCCCGGGGCTAATGCCAAAAGGCAGAAGGTGCAATGCGATTGGACGGGGCCAAGGGACACTGTGCCGCTGAGGTGCACGACATGGACGGCCTTCTGCCGGGCCGACGACGATGCCGCGGGGCGCCACGTCCTGGCCCGGCGGGCATCCGGCGGGTGGTGGAGGACCTCGCGAGGCTCCGGTTGCGAAGCGCCTCGCCCGTCCGCCCCTACCGTGTCATGGCATTCGACCGCCTTGTGTTCAAAAGTACGACCCCCCTATGGTCTAAACAACAACTGAGTGTCCGAGGGGAGGCACCGTGAAATGACGTACTCCGGAATGCGCCGGGCCCTACAGCTCGCTCCCTTGCTCCTGCTCGGCGCGGCTCCGCCGGAACCCGTCTCCGCCTGGCATGTGCAACGCGTCACCGAGGGGGGGGCCGTGAAGTGCCGCATCGAGTCGGAGAAGGTCTCGGTGAACGACGGCTACCAGAAGGTCACGGCGCAGATTCTCGTCAGCGCTGACAACGTCGTGAAAATCGTCAGCGAGTCCGTCTTCGATGCTGGTTCGGGAGACATCGGCGTGCAGGTGGACAAGGACCCCTTCGTGAAGGCGGACAAGCTGGCCACCGAGAAGACGGTCCTCTTCGAGGCGGGGGCATCCGTGCTCATCCCGCAGTTCAAGGCCGGCTTGAAGGCCCGGGCGCAGCTGCGCTTCTGGCCGACGTGGCCGGTGACCGGCACCCACGACGCCGAGTTCAGCCTCATCGGCTTCACCAAGGCCTACGAAGAGATGGTCGGGAACTGCAAATAAAGGGGAGCTTGCACCATGGGTCTTCGTCTCAAATTCAATCTGGTGCTCATCGCCGTCTTTGCCGTGGGCATCGCCTGCTCGGCCTACATCTCCAGGCGCATCCTGGACAAGAACGCGCAGGACGAGGTGGAGCGGAACGCGAGCCTGATGATGGAGTCGGCGATGGCCGTTCGCGCCTACACCCAGACACAGATTGCACCCAACCTGGAGCTGCAGCTGATGCGGGGATTCCTCGCACAGTCGGTGCCGGCGTATGCGGCCACCGAGGTCTTCAACAACCTGCGGAAGAGCCACCCCGAGTACAGTTACAAGGAAGCCACGCTCAACCCGACGAACCCCCGCGACAAGACCGTGGAGTGGGAAGCAGACATCGTGACGCAGTTTCGCAATGACCCCGAGCTCAAGGAGACCGGCGGGGTGCGCGACACGCCCAACGGGCAGTCGCTCTACCGTGCACGCCCCATCATCATCACCAACGAGAAGTGCCTCCGCTGCCACAGCACGGTGGATGCCGCGCCCAAGTCGATGATTCAGCAGTACGGCTCGGCCAACGGCTTTGGCTGGCAGCACAACGAGGTCGTCGGAGCCCAGATAATTTCGGTTCCCATGACCGTGCCTTACGCTAGGGCCGCGGTGGCCTTCCGTACCTTCTTGATATCGCTCGGCGCGGTCTTCCTCCTGGCATTCGTGGTGCTTAACATCACGCTCTCGGTCATGGTCATCCGTCCCATCGTGCGCATGTCGCGAGCCGCGGACGAGGTGAGCACCGGCAACCTGCAAATCCCCGAGTTCGCCGTCACCTCCAAGGACGAGATTGGCGTCCTCGCCACGTCCTTCAACCGCCTCCGGCGAAGCCTGGAGAAGGCGATGAAGTTGCTGGAATGAGACTTCGGGTAGTTGACGCGAGAGCGCTTGGATGAAGACGCAAGGGAACAAGACCTTCATGGGCACGGTCGTGTTCCTGGACCTGGGGGAAGCGGCGAGCGCCTCCCCCGCACCCGAGCTGCACCAGCGCGTGCGCGAAGTCGTGTCCCGCACCGTCGGTCATCTCCCGGTCACCGAGCGCATCCTCTTGGACACCGGAAATGGCGCGGTGGTGTGCTTTCCGGGGGACCCCGAGGACGCGGTCTTCGTCGCCATCGGCATCCGTGACAGCCTGCAGCAGGAGACGGCGGCCTTCCCGGACATCCAGGTCCGGCTCGGTGTCAATCTCGGGCCGGTGAAGGTCCTCGAGGAGAAGCCCGGCCACACCCAGCTGCTTGGCGAGGGGATGCACGGAGCGGAAGCACTCCTCAGCTTCGCCGAGCCTTCGCAGATTCTCGCCTCCCGTTCCTTTTTCGAACTCGTCAGTAGCCTCTCCGACGAATACCGGGAGCTTTTTCACCACCATGGGGCCCGCCACATCCCTGGGGCTCGCGACATGGACCTCTACGAGCTGGCACCGGTGGGTGGCGCCCGGGTAACGGCCGACTCGACGTGGCCCGCCGCCGGAAGCGCGGTGGCGGCTGCCGGGCCACACGTGCCCGTCATCCCGATGAATGCGCCGGCCGCACCCGCGCCCATCCCGGCCGTGGCCGCGGCGCCAACCCCCAGCCCGGGCTGGCGGCCCGAGGCGCTTCTCGAGCTCTCGGCCGCGCTGGCCAAGGCCATGGGGCCGCTGGCGCCGCTCCTCGTCAAGCGGTCCGCGGACAAGACGGACGACCCGCGCGTGCTCATCGAGCTGCTCAGCGATGCGCTGAGCGACGAGTCGGACCGGACGGCCTTCGTCGCCTTTTCACGGAAGTGGGCCGCCTCCGCGCGAAAGAGCTCGCCCCCGGCCCAGGCAGCCCCGGCCGCCGCCAATCCGCCCACCGCGCGTTCCGCCGGCAACCTCAATCCCCAGGACCGCGCCAAGCTGGAAGCGGCGCTCGCCCCGCACGTCGGACCCATCGCTCGCGTGCTCGTGGAACGGGTGGCTCACGACGCCACGGACCTCGCCGCCGCATCGCACACGCTGGCCACCTCCCTGCCCGACGGCGAGGTGCGCAGGACCTTCCTCAAGACACTGACGCTGGTGCAGCCCCCGCCCCCGGCGCGGACCGCCGTCCCCAAGAAGACGCCAGCGCCAGCTCCCGCGGCGGCGCCTCCGTCGACGGCCAGGGCCGCCGTTGCCCAGCGGGCGCCAGCCTCGCCCACCCAGGGGCTCGGAGGGACACAGCCACTGGTGGCAACCCTCTACCTCGGTGAGGACGTCCTCAAGCGGGCGGAACAGCGCCTGGCGCGAGCACTCGGTCCCATGGCGCGCGCCATCGTCCGCCGGGCGGCCAAGACTGCACGAAGCGACGAGGAGCTGTACGCCGCGCTGGCCGAGGAGCTCCCCGAGGGGCCGGAGCGGGACCGTTTCCTCGCCTCGCGAAACCAGCTCTGAGCGCTGGGCTTACTTGGCGGGGCCGGTGAGCGCTGCTCGGAGCTCCGTCCCGGCGCGAGAGGCCATCTCCTGGAGCTCGCCCACCGTCCCTTTTTCCGACCAGCCGGCGACGACCTCTCCGCTGGAGGTGTCCTGCACCCGGATGGCCAGGCGCAGAGCGCTCGAGGACGCATTCCCCAGGCCGAGGTAGGAGCCGAGGACGGCCAGCTGGGCACCGGTGCTGTCGCGGAGGCGCTCCAGCGTCTCTTTGGGCAGCGTGTCCTGGGCGCCAAGCGACAGGGCACGCTGGGCACGAGACACTTCCTCCGCTGGCACGGTGCGAAGCGTCTGGCTCGCGTCCTGAAATTCGCGGGTGAGCATCTCCACGAGGGCCGTCGACAGCCAGGCGCCGTCGGACCGCCCGGCGAGGTTCCGGAAGCCCAGCACGGCCACCGCCGTGCGCGGGTCGAGCGTTTGCTGTCCGACAGCGCGGACCACGTCCAGCACCGAGCGGAAGCGCTTTTGCGGCTCGCGCTCCAGGCAGCGCAAAATCATCGCATCCCAGCGGGGGTCCAGGTTCTTCACCAGGACCGACGGGACGGGTGGCGCCTGGTGCAGGCGCTTCATCGCCGCCTCGAGCGCGGTCTCTCCGGAGAAGGGCACCGTGCCCGTCAGCGCCTCGTAGAGGACGACGCCGAGCGCGTAGATGTCCGTCGCCGGCGAGAGCGCCCCACCCGTCAGTTGCTCCGGTGCCATGTAGGCGGGCGTTCCGATGAAGCCTACCCGGCTGGTCACCGAAGCGTCCCGGTCGCTCTTGCCCCCACTGTGAATCGAGCGGGCAATCCCGAAGTCGGTGATGACGGCGCGCATCGAGGCGTTGCCCTGGTGGCCGGGAGTGTCGGGCATGCGCTGCATGAGAAAGACGTTGGCCGGCTTGAAGTCACGATGGACGACGTCCTGGACGTGCATCGCCTCGAGCCCATCGGCCATCTGTCGCAACAGCACGAAGAGCTCGTAACTGGCCATCGGGCCAGTCCGAGTCAACCGCTGGGCCAGCGTTTCGCCCAGGAGGAGCTCCATGGTGAGGAAGTTCAGCCGTTCCCCGCGAGCATCGACAGCCTCGTAGAGCTCGAACATGCGGCAAATGTTCAGGTGGGTGACGCGCCGGGCCAGCAGCACCTCCCGACGAAACCGCTCCATGGCGGTGGGGTCGGCGGCAAACTCCGGAAGAATGGTTTTCACCGCGACCCGGGTGCGCAGCACCGTGTCTTCCGCCTCGTAGACGGCGCCCATCCCTCCACGGGCGATGAAGCGGAGGATGGTGAAGCGGTTGGACAGACGCTCCCCGACGTCCAGGGTGGGGCCGGGGGGAATCGGCGGCTCGGTGATGGCGGAGGTCAACGGAATGGGTTGAGTGGGGGTGGAAATCGGGGCGGGAGTCCGCCCAGACGGTCCCTGACGTCCACCCTCCTTGGAGGCCCCCGGCCGACCAGCTTGTTTGTCCCAGTCCGCCGCCATCGAGGCAATGACTCCCACCCGACTCAGGCGTCGCCCGAGCACCGTCTCAAACAATCAAGTTTGCAACGCTTCGAAGGGCTCAGGCAAGCAAGCCCTCCCAAGGAGTACCATCCGGCGCCCCGCCTGCGCGAGGAAACGCGAATGACCTGTCCTCACCTTGCCGAAATCAAGAATGTCCACCCCAAGAGCAAGGGATGCGAGGAATGTCTTCGCATGGGGGACACCTGGGTGCACCTGCGCCTTTGCATGTCCTGTGGAGAGGTCGCCTGCTGTGATTCCTCGAAAAACAAGCACGCGACGAAGCATTTCCATGCCACCCACCACCCGGTGATGCGCTCCCTCGAGCCCGGTGAGACCTGGGGTTGGTGTTACGTCGACGAGTTGATGTTCGACCCCATGCCGGCGCCGAAGAAGGCATAAGGCCGCAAGGGGCATCCGCGCCTTCTCCACGCGCCAACCCGGGCGCTGGAGGAATTCCCGGCCTCGCGCTCGGGAGAATCCAGCCGCCACCCTCTGCGTCGCCGATGCGGGCACACCGCGGGACGCCTGTGACCGAGGAAAAGAAATCGGCTCCGGGACGGGGCGTTTCTTGGCGAGCGAAACGAGAAGGCAGCTCCCACGCCTGAGGACCGGTTACGCCCTCGTCGATGCCCCGAAATCTCATCCAGTGGCGACCCTCGCGGCGCTATGCTTTGAAGGCGCGCTTCTCTTTATGTTGAATCGCCCCTTCCACCACGCCTTCGCCGTCAAGGACCTCGCGTCGACGCGCACCTTTTACGGCGAGTTGCTTGGATGTGGCGAGGGCCGGTCCAGCGAGACGTGGGTGGACTTCGATTTCTACGGAAACCAACTGTCTGCCCATCTCGGGAGCCCCGTCCCTCCCGCAGCGATGGGGCAGGTGGAAGGCGTCGCGGTCCCCATCCCCCATTTTGGCGCGCTGCTTGGATGGGAAGACTTCCATGCCCTTGCCGCGCGGTTGACGGACGCTGGCCTGCGCTTCGTCATCCCGCCGTCGGTGCGCTACGTGGGACAGCCCGCAGAGCAAGCGACGATGTTCTTCCTCGACCCGAGCGGCAACGCCATCGAGCTCAAGGCGCTCCGGAATCCGTCCGCAGTGTTCGCCCGTTGAAGCCCGACGTCGTCGTGGTCGGCGGGGGCGTGGTGGGCTGCAGCGTTGCGTACCATTTGGCCCAGGCGGGGACGCGGGGAGTCACGGTGGTTGACCGCGGCGGCGGAAGCACCGAGCGCGCGACGGGCGGGTTCCGTACACAGTTCACGACTGCCATCAACGTTCGACTCTCGCTTCTCTCGCTCGAGAAACTTCTCCGCTTCGAAGCAGAGACTGGTGTCGACCCGGGCTATGCGCCTCGAGGTTACCTCTTCGTCGCCGCGAACCCCTCGCAGCTCGAACGATTGCGCGGTGCCCTGGCCGTGCAGAGGCTCGCCGGCTCGCTCGCGGCGAAAGAGGTCTCGGCCACCGAGGTGCTGAGCTGCAATCCGCACCTTTCGCCGGACGGTATTCTGGGCGGAGCCTTCTCTCCGACCGACGGCTTTCTGCGGCCCACCGAAATACAACGCGGTTACCGAGAAGCCGCCATCCGGCTCGGTGTCACCTTCCGTCACTCCACCGTCCACGGGTTTCGACGCGTCGGCACCCGGCTTGTCGAGGTCAACACCGACGCCGGGAGCCTGCCCTGTGGCGCAGTCGTCAATGCGGCCGGCCCCTGGGCCGCCGAGGTGGCCCGGATGGCCGAAGTCGAATTGCCCATCACGCCACTGCGCCGGCAGGTAGCGGTCACGGTCCCCACCGACCTGTTGCCCGAAACGATGCCCATGACCGTCTTCGCCGACGGGTTTCACTGCCGAGTCCGCGACGGGCGTGTCCTCTTGCTGCAGCCAAGCGCGCCCACGGCGGACCCCTTCGACATCACGGTTGACCCGCAGTGGGTGCAGGCCGTGGTGGACGAGGGCCACAGACGGATGCCGTGCCTGCGCGACGTCCCTCTGGCCTCGTCGTATGCCGGGCTTTACGAAATGTCGCCTGATGAGCACGCCTTGGTGGGACTCGCGGATGGCACAGACAACTTCCTGCTCGTCAACGGCTCTTCAGGACACGGCGTCATGCACGCTCCGGCGGTGGGCCAGCTCGCCGCGGAGGTCCTGACGTCGGGAAGAGCACGCAGCCTCGACATCTCGTCCCTCCGTCCGAGCCGGTTCCGCGAGGGCGAGCCGAACCCTGTCCAGTCTCTTCTTTAGCGTGTCCGAGGCGGCGGGCCGTCGGTGGGCGCCGGCCTGGCACAATCATAATCGACGCGACCTAAGGCCAAACTGAACGAGAAATTTTAGTACCGTCCGATGTGAGCCAACTCGGCTTCACGTGGCTGCCAACGGCAAGCGTCGATCGAGCGTCCACGAAGATTTTCATTACTGAATTCGATGCACGAGTCGAGTGTTGGCCTCTCCCGACCAAACGACTGGGCGCCGCGGCGAATCTGTCGTGTTTTCCCTGGCCCCAAGGCAATTCAGCGAGCGTGAACGGCCTTATTTTCTGGGTCAGCGCGATAATTGATGTTAATAGGACGCTGATTTTCGCACTTCCCCCAGCCTGACCTGTTATTGACCGCCCAAACCTCCAAGGAGAGCCATGACTGTTCTTGATCTTTTGAAGGACCTCGTGCACCAGATGGAAGCTCTGGTCGAAAGCAACGTGCAACTTGAGCGGCGCCTCGGCGCCTTCGGCGGTGCTCCTTCGAAGGGAAAGCGCGGTCCGGGCCGGCCGCGTGGCTCCGGTAAGAAGTCCAAGGCCGGCACCGGCAAGAAGCGCGGCCGCAAGAGCCGCTTTACTGCCGAAATGATTACCGACATCAAGAAGGCACGAGCAGGCGGAACCACCGTCGCCGAGCTGGCCAAGACTCACAAGGCCAGCGGGCCGACCATCTACGCTTTACTCAGGAAATAGGTCTCGGCAGCGCTGTCGTTGAGGCTTCCGTCAGTCTCACCGACGGCGAGCCTTGCCTTCTGGGGGTCAGGACTCTGCGCTGACGGGGAACTGAAACTCCGACGTGCGGCCTTGAATCTCGCCCGCGCCGACTTCTTCAGTGACGGAGCGTCGGCTCGTCTACCACTCAGTTGAGCTCGACCATCACGGCGCTTGCCTTGCCTTTGACGAGCTCCTCGAAATGCACTCGCCCGCGCGGGCTGAATTTGGTGAACCCAAAGGAATTCGGGTTGAGAACGCTTTTCCCGTCCGGCGTGATGGACTTCAGCACGCCGTCGTCCAGGTAGACGACGACGACGTCGCGCGCATGGAAATGCAGCGGAGTGCGTTTGCCGAATTCCCAGGTGTACCGCCACGCGGTGACCTCGTCGTTTGAGAATACCTTTTCTATGCCAGGACGGTCGAACGCATCTCGAACGCCGGCGGAATTCACAAGTGCCGGCGGCGAGGCACCTTCCAGGCGGATGACGATGGCCCGGACGGGCAGCTTTGAGACCCCTCGTCGCTGGCTCATCATTCCCTTCGGGACGAATTCGGCATCTCCAACCTTGTGGGAGATGACGCTCGAGCCCCCATCAGCACCTGTCACTTCGAGCGTCCCCGCAGTCAAAAAAACGAGCACCGTGTCCTTGTCCCATGGGGCGTTCTGCTGTCCTTCAGCCCAAGACCCATCCCAGACATCGACTTGCGCATTCTGCAGAATGGGCTTGGCCCCTTCCAATGGTGCCGCAGTCAGGGCCAACGCCAAGAGAATGCCGAAGTGCATGAAACTCTCCTCGTCTCTGGGACAAATACCAGCGAGTCGCCTGGTGCAGGTTGATATCAGCCAGCTGCCTGTGAGATCAGCACCGGGCAGACGGCCGAGACTCAAGGCCGCTTTTTCGAGAATTGAGGGACAACCCCTCGGCGCTCCCTTGGCTGCTCCCACGGACATTCATCGATGTCACCTTGACGACACCTGGGAGCGCCTCTAGTGTCCGCCCACTTTTTTTGACCCTTGTCGGGGCCGCCGTCCGCCGCTGTGGTTCTCCACGATGGCCGGGCGGTTTTCCAATCCAACACCGGAGCACACATCCCATGCCGTCCCGTCAATTACTCGGCGCCCTCCTCGTCACGCTCGCCCTTCTCGCTCCACGCCTTGCCAGGGCCGACATCAAGATTGGCATCGTCGACTACCAGCGCGCGGTCCTCGAGGTGGATGAAGGAAAGGCCGCCCGGGCACGCTTGGAAGGGTTGAAGAATGCGAAGCAAAAGGAGTTCGACAAGCAACAGGACGCTTTGGCCAAGGAGGGCGACACTCTGCAGAAGCAGGCGCCCACCATGACGGACGCGGTACGCGCTCAGCGTGCTTCCGAATACCAGAAGAAGGTCGTCGAGTTGCGTCAAGCGGTTGCCAAGGGCGAGGCCGAGCTGAGTCAGGGTCAGCACGACGCTTTCGGACCCATCGAAGAGCGCATGCAGGGCATCGTCACCGACGTCGCCCAGCAGGAGGGCTTCACCGTCGTCCTCATCAAGCAGGCCGTCGCTTCAGCAACGCCTAGCCTCGATGTCACCAATCAGGTCATCCGGATGTACAACGACAAATATCCGGGGCCCAAGGCATCCACCGCGCCCGCGAAGAAGTCTGACGCGCCGAAGAAGTAGGGCCGGAACCCGGGCCCGCCTCGAGGGCCAAGGCCGCAGCCGAGAAGTCATTGGTCGACATGGTCGGCTCGTGGTCATATGACTCATGGCCATGAAGGCCCTTGCCCTTCTCATCGCAAGCCTAACGATGGGTTGCGGAAGTGATGGCACACCAAGGCCAATCACCACCTCGCCGAGCATCCTCCCGGAAGACACCGGTACGGTGGCGCTGAGCGGTGGGGTGACCACGACGGCGGGCGTCTATTCCCTGGGAACCACCGAATCCGCTGACACCTGGCGCTTCGCGCTGTTCGGAGCCCCGTTCACCTTTGTTGTCAACGTGTCGGGCGACGCGTTGACGACAGGGGCATTCACAAACACCAATTCCAACATCGCCAGGGGTCTAGCCGTCGACCTGGATGGTGGCGCGGTCTGGATGGAGTCCTTCGACGTGGCAGCGAAAGGCGCCGAACGCGGGGACTTCGCCCTGACCATTACCTCGACTGGACCTTCCGAGCTCGTCGACACGGCAACGGAGTGGTCGAGTCCGCACGGGAGCCTGAGCGTCACCCTGCCCCCGGGTGAGGGCAATGCTTCGACTGCCGACGTCAGCGCTATCGCCACGTTTTGAGCCAGCCTCGACTCGCCTGAAGGTACCGAACCAAAGCTTTCTCGCGCGCCGAGCAAGACGTGCATTGCCAAAGCTCTTGGGTGTCAGCGCTTTGGAAGAAGGAACTCGGCTCTGCCTCGCCTGGGACCGACCCATGGCGCACTGAATTGGCGCGTGTTATTCGCCGAGCATGCGCACCGCCCTCGACCAGTGGCATCGCGCCGTCGCCGACCAGGACGCGAGCCTTCTTGACGGCCTGCTCGCCGAGGATGTCGTCTTCATGTCTCCTGCGCTGCATACCCCTCAGGTCGGCAAGGCCCTCGCCACGCTCTACCTCGGGGCGGCGCTGAAAGTGCTGGGCGGTTCAAGCTTTCGCTATCTCGAGGAATGGGTGGGAGAGCGCTCTGCAGTGCTCGAGTTCGAGGCAACCTTGGGAAAGATGCACGTGAATGGCGTGGACCTCATCCACTGGAACGACGCCGCCAAGATTACGCGCTTCAAAGTGATGGTGCGGCCAGCGAAGGGTCTCGAAGCGCTGATGGGGGCGATAGCGAAGCAGCTGATGGAACCCTAGCTCGGCCCAAACGCGGAACGCGCCGAGCGGCGTCCACTTCTCCAGAAAACCGGAGGGCCGTGGCTTCCCCGCAAACGACGAGACGGGGCACCCTGTCTGGGCCACCCGTTCACTTCCAGGGCCAGGCTTCACCAGGCTGCGCGAGGTCCCCTTGCTGCCGAGTTCGAAATGTACGCCCGGTCCGGTTCGAACGGACTACCTTCGGATTCGAAGTCCGACGCTCTATCCAATTGAGCTACGGGCGCGAGTAACGACGTTTCTTACCATGCATGTGCGCGTGACGCGGCCTGTCGCCTTACGGCGATTATCGGTGGAGCCCATCAATCCTGGCCAGCGGCTAGAAGGCGCCAACACTCTGCGGAAGCCAGCCTAAAACGGCTTTGCCGGCTGCTGGCAGCGAGCCAAGCGCTTTATGCGCAACGTTTCGCCCGGCACTTGTCTTTACAGATTGACATGAGCGCCCCAGGAAGAGCCTGGCCCGGACATTCCCGGCCGGGACGCCGGCTCCACGTAAGCAACCATCAGCTGGCTGACCTACGGGAGCAGGTCGATGCACTTCTGGCATGGGCAGAAGCTTCGCCGGAGGGTACCTGGCACATCGCCGACGAGGAACGTGCCTTCATGGCGTCCCTCTCGGAGTTGTTTGGCGTTCCCATTCCTCTCGGCACGTTCAGGTCAGCTGAGGGTGCGGCCAAGTTCCTTCGCGTCGTCGCCTTCGCACTCGAGTAAGCCCAAGAGCTTGGTGGGTCCTGTCGCGAGCCGCCGACTCCTCGACGCCGATCTCAGTCGACAAAAAGAGTGCGCACATTCATTCCGGCCGAGCTGGCTTCTGCTCGCAACTTACCTCCCAAGGTATTCCGAACCGATCGACGAGCACACCGAAGCACGGAGACCAGAAGGTCTTCTGCGCTGCCATCAGCACGGTGCCTTCCTCCGCGAGGGACTGGAACACACGCTGCGCTTCCCCGACCTCGTCGGTTGTCAGTAATACGAAAAACCCTTGTGGCGGCTGATACTCCTCCACAAGAACATCCGCACCGACCAGCTCGCCGGTTCCGACCGTCATCGTTGCGTGTAGAACTTTCTTGCGCCATTCCGACGATGTCTGCTCCCGCAACGGCGAGTCGCCGTACCTGACCATCGTCACGACCTTTCCCACCTGACACGCCTCATAAAAGTTGAACGCTGCCTCGCAATGACCGG
>Ga0302326_10010265_pt1 | contig 20315 bp, 16 predicted proteins | sample Palsa_T0_3_FD_202264 | JGI IMG/M metagenome (GOLD analysis project Ga0302326, IMG submission 202264) | Peat permafrost microbial communities from Stordalen Mire near Abisko, Sweden - Palsa_T0_3 | ecosystem: Environmental > Terrestrial > Soil > Palsa > Peat permafrost | place: Sweden: Abisko...
CGACCAGAATTTTCGCGCCGGGAGCAAGCTGCGAGACGTCGGTGCCGATGGCTTCCTGCGATTCGTAACTCTCATCGATCTGAAAGCATGGCTCGTCAGGATTTCCGCGCCGGCCGTGCTGCTGATCAGCTGGCCGCGCGATGCAGAGGATCAGGTGCCCGGTGAGCGGCTCCCCCTTCTGCACGCTGTCGGCAATCGTGACTTCAAAGCGCAACGGGGCCGCAGTGTTTTGCGTGCCAGCCAGCGCCGGAAGTCCCACCACAAAACACGCACCTGCCATGAGGCTACGCAAATTCATCCGCCCAAGCATACAGAATCGCCCAGTCGCGGCAAATCTTTTCGAGAAGGCTATTTGCCGCCGCCGGTTGGAGGTGGGGTGGCTCCGGGAGCTGGCGTTGCTGCGGGCACGCCGGGCGCGGCGGCTGGAGGCGCAGCGTCTTTGACGAGGATGGCCATGCGCGGAAAAGTAAATCCGCCACCAGTGTCGTCGATCACGTTCACCTGGCAGACGTAGAGCCCGGGCTTGAGATCGGTGAGCGGCAAATCAAGCTGGAAGGCGACCGCGCCTTTGGCCGGTTCATTCAATGCCTTCGACTCGACCAGCGGCGTCTCGAAAACTTTGGTCGTGCCATTCAAAAATTCAATCGACGTCAGCACGCGCACGCCGCCTGTCGCTGGCGCTGCGGGGGCGGTGCCGGGCGCGGGAGCCGCAGCGGTGTCGCCCTTCTTCTTGCCCTTCGTGATCAGCGGGTTGTTGACGCCACTGCCCTTCGGGTCATAGACCTCGTAGAGAAAATACAAATGCTGGTCCTGGCGGAAGACGTGGCTAACGTTTGGAACCCACTGCAGCCCATCGCGCACCAGCGGGCTGTCACTGTGCTTGGTGAACGGCACGCGTTGGCTGGCCATCACCACGGAGCTCATCTTCAGCGGCAGCTTGGTCAGGTCCGGAACAAAGATGTCGGTTTCAAAGGAGCCCATCTTGCCGTTGATGTTTTCGCGGACGACAAATTTCACGTGATACTTGCCGGGCGCCAGGGTAAAGCCGGTCGAGTATTGAATGTTGCGCGAGCGTACTTGCTGCGCCGAATCAATCGCCAGCTTGACCTTATCGCGCGCGTTCGCGACGACGTGGCCGTCTTTATCTTTGACCTCGCCGATGATGTCGAGGTTCGCCTTGTCGCGATTGCCGCCCTGCTGGAAAGGAATCTGTGAACCGGGGACGACCAGTTCGACCGGGATGAAATAGTGGTCGACGTCCTGACGGAAATAGAGCGCCTGCATGTATACAGTCACGTCGGTCGACGGCAGATCGCTGGCGATCTCCTGCTCGAGTTCGCGTTCGCGGTCCTCCGCGTTGGAGTGCTTGAAGTCGGCCGGCGCGTAATATCCGGGCCGGTATTCGAGCTTCGCGTTCGGCACATTTACCTTTACCGTCAGCTTGCGGAAAGTTCCATCGCGGACAGTGTTGGTCGAGCGGAAGCCGAGGACGTAATACTGCGCGGTGTCGCGCTGCACCTGCTGAAAGGCGGCGCCGAAATCGTTGGAGTCAAAGAACGCCTTGCCGCCGGTGTCCGCCGACAGCGTCGACAGCGTCTCCTGCGACTGGAAGTTTGCGTCGAGGCCATTCTGCACCGCGACGCCGTTATAGGCTGCGGTGCCGCGCAGGCTTCCGGTGGTCGCATCGCCAAACGGCGTGATCGCCTGCAAGCCGGCTGAGTCGACGCTGTAAATCGACAGGTTGGATTTGACCGCGGCATTCGTCGCCGCGCGCAGGCTGGCTTGATTCTCGATGCCCTGCCGCGTCAGGCCGCCGGAAAAATATAGCATCGCCTTCTTCTGATTGATTCGTGACAGCGATTGCGCAATTGTCTGGATGGCGTACAGCTCGCGGTCGGTGTTCAGGTCATTGAACTCGCTCTCGTCCGCAGTGAAGTCGGCGGAGCTGTCCGAGGTGCCATTCGTCGTCCCGCCCTGGTTGCCCGCGGCAAAGCCCTGCGCGTCGGTCGCGTCGTACATGCTCAGCGCCTTGATCAGTGCAGGTTTATCGGTGGTGAAATCCTGGTCGAGCGTCAGCGATGTGTTCAAGCTCATCAGCGCGACTAAGTCGGCTGGGCCCATCTGGGTATTCACATATTTCTTCGCCGCGTCGACGGCGCGAGTCACGTCTTCAGGCTGCATGGAGATGACGTCGAAGAACATGACGATCAGCCGGTGGTTTCGCAGCGCCGCTTCGTTGACCTGGCCGTTCTTGGTCAGCAGCTGCTCCATATTGCTCTGGCCCATGGCCTGCTTCTCATTCAATGCCGCCACTTCGTCGACGTTCTGAAAGTCGAAGGAGGTAACTTTCTGCGGCTTGCCATTTTCGAGGACGGTGAAGTCGCTCTGCTTCAATCCCTGGATGACGCTGCCCTTCTTGTCGCGGACGACGACGTTGGTCAGGACCAGGTCAGAGTTGACGCGCAAGGTGAAGTTGCCCTCGGTCTGCGAGCTTTGCACGGAGATGTCGCTCGAACCGAGATTCGGCGCGAGGTTCGGAGGCGTCGTTGTCTGAGACGGCGGCGTTGTCTGCTGCTGCTGCGGCGCCGGCGGTGGGGAGCCAGCTTGCTGGGCCCAGCTGGATGGCGGCGCGATCAGTATCGCGCCCAGTGCCACTCCCGTGATTTGTCGCAGCATGCTCGTCATGAATTAGAACCTGTACCGCACGATGACCTGGGCGTTGCGCATGGCCGCCGCGCTGGAGACCTGCCCGGCGTGCGGGGAATCGAGTGCCGTGGTGACGTTGCTGTACTGCACCAGGTTGAAAATATTGTTGACCGTCGCGCGAAACTCGAGGGAGCGGACGTCGCCGAAGGAAACGTATTTTGAAAACGCCATGTCGAACTCGCGCGTCCCGGGGCCGGGGATGGAATTCCGCGCCGCGCTGCCGAAGTGATACGTTGCCGGCACGCAGTTCGAGGTCAAATACAGCATCGTCGTCGTGCCCGCCGTCAGTCGGCATGGCGCCAGGTACGCGTTGACATTGAACCACTCCGCCAGCTGGCTGGGGCCCCCCTCCAGCGAAGATCCCGAAATGCGATCGGGACGCAGGGAGCCGGTGACGCCGGAAGAAACTTCCCCCGATGCCGCCTCGTAGTACGGATTCAGCGGTGTGCCGGTGGCGATGTTGAAGTCCCCGTACAGCTGCAGTCCGGCCAGGGCATGGCTGATCCAGTTGCCATTATTCAGATATTTTCCGCTCGGTCCAAAGGGGAGCTCATAAGTGGAATCGCCCTTGAGGACGTGGCGCTGATCGAAGCTCGAGTTGCCCATGTCGCCGATCAGGTTCAGCGGCTGCTGCGCCACGACTGCACTGGTGCCGCCGATGGTCGATGCGTCGTCAATCGAATGCGCATAGGTATATGTCGCGCCGATGGCGATGCCCCCCTGCAAGCGCTTGCGCAGGCGGACGGCGAGCGCGTTGAAATTGGATTGCGCGCTCGACACTTCGTAATCGAACGGCTGCGCATTCGGCGTCGACGCGCCGTAGTTGAGGATGCGGTTCGGCGACAGCAGTCCATCGAGATGCGTGCCCTTGGATCCGTTGTAGCCCACGTTCAGCAGGAAGCCCTTGCCGAGGGTCTGCTGAATGTCCATGTTCCAACCCTGCACGTAGCCCATGCGGTAGTTCTTCTCGACCGCATAATTGTTGGTGATGCACGGCGGCGTCTGGCAATTCGAGTTGCCGAGATTGGTGAGCGCATTCGCAATGGTGAATGTGCCAACGGTGGCCTGGGTATTGTTGTTGGCCAGCGCGAAGGGCGACTGATAGGCCAGGTCCTGCACAAAATTTCCGTACACGCTGGTGTTGTAGTTGATGCCGTAGCCGGCGCGCACGACCGTGTTCTTCGCCGCCTTCCACGCCAGGCCGAGGCGCGGCGCAAGTCCATCACGGAAGACGTCCACCAGGGAGTGCGGATACTTCCCGTTGTACGGGCCGATTTCATTCGGCGTCACCACCGCGACATCCGTGAAGGTTGCGTTGGGGTCGAGGTTCGCCATGCGATCGCTGAGCTCGCTGTATGGCGAAAAATATTCGTAACGCAGGCCGTAGAGAATTGTCAGGTTGGCGTTGGCATGCCAGGTGTCCTGCGCATACAAGCTGAACTCATCCGCGCGCAAACGGTATTGCGGCGAGCCCGGGGTGCAGACGTTCGCCGGAACTGAGCCCGCGCACGGTGCTTGCAGCGTGCCCTGTTGCGGCACCCCGATCAGATAATCGGCAAAGGCATCGCCCTGCGTCGTCCCCGGCGGCGCGGTGGCAAAGCCGCTGAAGGTCAGCGCGCCCGTGCCGGAGCCATTGGCGCCGCCGATCACGTTGAGGAAGATGCGCCGGATGTCGCCGCCAAAGCGGAAGTTGTGGTCCTTGTGGATGAGGCCGAAATTTTCAGTGACCTGCGCGACCTCTTGCACTCGGCTGCTGGGCTGCTGTTCCGAGCCGCTGCCGTAGCCGGAAAATTGCAGGCTCGGCAATCCGTAGAAAAACGGCGTCAGCCCGACACCCTGGATGCCGGCATTTCCCGCGACATTGTTGATGTCGGTGAAGAAATTGCGCGACTCGGAATCGGTGTGGTTCATGGCCGCGGTGATCGTGTTGTTCCAATGGCCCTTGCTGACTGTGTAGTTCAGGTTGAGAACATATTGGTAGAGCTGATCTTTGCCGCCGAAATCGGGGAAGAGCTGGTTCTCGTCTTCCGACGTGTGTTGAAACTGGAAGCTGGCGTTGAGATTCTGCCGCAGCGTCGGGCTGTTGCCGCCACCGCCGCCGCGCATGAACATCGGCATCGCGCCGCCGCTGGTCTGTCCAAAGTTGTGGATGTAGCGCGCGCTGACCTGGTCCGTATTCGTGTGCTGAGATTCGAGCAGGCGGTAGTTGTAATCGGCGCCGGTCGTCGCTGTTTCGTTCGGCAGCGGAATATAGGGCAGCAGCGCCTGCGAGATGGGCGAGATGCAGCCGACATTGCCGACCGCGGTGCAGGCCGCGGTTCCTGCCATGGGGATTTGAATGGCGGCGGAGCCGTCCGGCGCGGTCGCAGTGGGATATTCATTGCCCGTGTACGGGTTGAAGATCGGCGTGGTCGTCGGAAAATATCCGGCGCGCTGGTCCGCAGTCGGCACATTGCTCGACTGATCGGTCAGCGTCGAACCGTGATTACCGATCAGGGCCAGGAAGAGGAAGTCGCGATCAGTCTCGAGCAGCTTGGGAATCACCGGGCCGCTGTAGACCAGGCCGTAACGATTAGTGCCGTAACCAGGCTGCGACTCTGGAACTCCGCTGACAGAAAAATTGCGCGCATTCAGCGCGGAATTGGTCAGCTGATAGACGACCGAGCCATGAATCGCGTTGGGATTGAAGCGCCGGAACGCTCCCGCACCGCCGCCGCCGGGCGGACGTCCACCCATCAGAAAGCCGAAGCCGCCTCCCGGGCCAGCGCCGGCGCCGCCGCCACTGCCATTGCCGCTGCCCTGCGCCTGGGTGGAGCGCTGCAGCGCGCGATCGTCCTCCATGCTTTGCCGCGCGGCGTCGAAATTGAATGCCGCGGAGGTGCTGCCCGTGGCGCCGGAGATAGAGACGGAGTCCGACCCAGTATCCGCGCCGCTTGCCGACGGCAGTGTCGCCTGTCCTCCGCCGACGCCCGCTGCCAGGGCGCCGGCATTCGCTCCCAGCAGGCTCAGCGCCTGGGTACCCCGCGCGTTCAGGCCCATGGCCGACGCACCGGCGATGGCCTCGGTGCCGCCGGCTTGCACGCGCGACTGCAGCTCCATGTTGAGATCCACCCTGGCTTCGCGATTGCTTGCGTTCAGCAGGACGGATTTTGTTCCCGCCGCGAACGCCGCCAGCTCCGACCGCACCACGTAGCGGCCGTCCCTCGGAACCACCATCGCGAACTCACCGGTCGCGTCGGTCACGGTGGTGTACTTGTCGCCGGTCAGCGCGTTGGTTGCAGTCACGCTGACGCCCGGCAGCGGTACACCGCTCTTTGCTGCTTTTTCCTGCTCAGCTTTGCTGGGCTCAGCTTTCTCGGGATTGGCGGCAGCTGCGCCGGAGCGAATGGTTCCGCGAATCGAGCCGCCGGCCTGGGCCGGAGCAGCGGGGGCGGTCGCCGCTTGCTGGGCCGTCGCATCGCTGGGCGCAGGCGTTGCATTGGCATCGGGAGCCTGGCTCGACTGGGCGGCAGGCGCGGGCGAAGCCGCTGCCTGAGCCTTCGCCGCAGGCACAATCGCCGTAGGCGACACCGCGATCAGCAGGGCGGCAACACTTGTGCTGAATCTCTTCAAAGGCAGAGAGGCTCTCCCGACATGCTCAAATTTCCTTCGTCCCACTCAATGTCATTTGCGGTTACGGATGTAGCTAAGGCTGAGGTAAGGCAGGCGGCGTGCCCTGCCCATCCGGCGTTGGAGTTGCGGCAGGTCCGGCAGCACCGGCGCCCAGTCGATCTGGACCACCAGGTCCGCCCGGGCCGCGATGCCGATCTCCTGGCGCTCGGATCGTCAGGTTGGTGGGAATAAATGTTCCGCTTTTCACGCCGCCGTGCCCCATGACGTAATCGCCCGGCTTGACGTCGGCCAGCGTCACTTCTTCGCGGCCTTTCTTGAAGACTGTAGTTTCATCCACTTCAAACGTCTTGTTGATGGCTGTTGACTGTCCGGGCAGCTGCACTGTGATCGTAATTTTCGTGCCCTCGATGGCCGTCACCTTGCCGCCCATCCAGGTCTTGCCGAAGTCGGCCATGCGCGTTTTCACTTCCTCAGCAGTCTCGTAATAGGCAAAGACCGCGTGCAGCGTGTTCGGCGCCGACGCATCGGGTTGTCCCATGGCCATCACGCCAAACCCCGGCTTCAGATCGCTCTCCTTGGCGGGCTCGCGATTGTGCATCACCCGCGTATTCGGTCCGACGGTGACCTTCCAGGCCTCGCCGTCCTGCGTCTTCACCGTGAATCCGCCCGGGTCAACCGTGGTGATCGAGCCCATCACGCCTTTGCTGCCTGGAATTTCGCCCGGTCCGCCGCCGCCGCGGCCCTCTTCCTGCGCCAGCGCGAGATTGCCGCTCGCCAACATCGCTGCAGCCAGCGTCATCATGGCCAGGGCCCGCTTCATTTGCTTGTTCATTGAACCTGATTCTCCCCCGGCGACTAACTCACTCCACCTAACTATAGATAACTCTCTGTAACTCCGGCCAGCTTATATATTGTCCCGCGCGACCCGGAAATCTTCTACCTCATCACTGTTTGAACGCCGTGACTGTATGCAGATAGACGGAAGAGCCGCGCAGGTAGATGCAGCTTTCTTCGCAATTTCGACTGCGCCACCGCGCATCCGCAAGATTTATTCAGTCGCCGGGCGGCCGACCCGCTACACTCGGAATTTCCATGGCACCGAATCCTCATCACGTCCACTCGCATGACCATCAGCATGGTGATGGCGACTCGCATGCGCATGTGGAAGAGCATTTTCGCTCCACCGACTTCATCCGCGACGTCGTCATCGGCATGTCAGATGGTCTCACCGTTCCCTTCGCGCTGGCCGCCGGTCTGTCGGGCGCGGTCAGCCAGACCAGCGTCATCGTCCTCGCGGGACTGGCCGAAATTGCGGCCGGTTCGATTGCCATGGGCCTCGGCGGCTACCTCGCGGCCCGCGGCGACGCCGATCACTACGCCAGCGAAAAACTTCGCGAGGAGCGCGAAATCGTCGAGCGGACCCGCGATGAGGAAGAGGAGATCTACGAGATCTTCGAGCAATACGGCGTCACGCGCGAGGAAGCCACGCCGGTCCTGGGCGCGCTGAAGCGCAATCCCCCGGCCTGGGTGGACTTCATGATGCGCTTCGAGCTTGGCCTCGAGGAGCCGCTGCACAACCGCGCGCAGAAGAGCGCCGCCACCATCGCCGCGTCCTACGTTCTCGGCGGCATCATCCCGTTGCTGCCCTACATGCTGCTCCCGAACCTCGGCGAGGCGCTGAAAGCATCGGTCGCCATCACCCTGCTGGCTCTGCTCGTCTTCGGAGCGATCAAGGGCCGTGCTACCGGCATCGGCATGGTCCGCAGCTCGGTCCAGACCGTCGTCATCGGTGGTCTCGCCGCGGCTGTGGCCTTCGGCTTGGCCCGCCTGCTCAGCGGCCATACCGGCTGAGCGAATCCATCAGAATGTTGGAGGCACCAAAGTACTGGGAGGACACTTTCGTCTAGATGACAAGCTCCCCGGAACCCGATACAGTCTCTTGGCATCCAACTACTTCTATGACACCCACGGGATCCATCACGCCGCAGGCCGAAGTTACCAGCCAGTCCTCAGCCGCACCGGCCGCACAAAAGGACCTGCTGACGCGTTTTCTCGGTGTCCGCGACCTGTCGCGCGCCTGGTCGGCACTGCTCTCGCCCGAGGACCAGATGGTACAGTCCTGTAGCGAGGCCAGCCCCGTCAAATGGCACCTGGCTCACACCACCTGGTTTTTTGACACCTTCCTGCTGCGTGAGTTTCAGCCCGGCTACCGGCCCTTTCACCCCGACTTTATCTGGCTGTTCAACTCCTATTACAAGACGCTCGGCGACCACCCGGAAAAATCGCTGCGCGCCAGCTTCTCCCGCCCCGGTCTCGACCAGATCCTGGAATATCGCGATTTCGTCAATGACAACATCGCCGGCCTGCTGCGCTCGCTCGACACTTTTGCGCCGGAAACCGCGCGCGAAATTTCGTCTCGCATTGAGATCGGTCTGCACCACGAGCAGCAGCACCAGGAGCTGATCGCGACCGACATCAAGCACGCGCTCTTCACCAATCCGCTGCATCCGGTGCTGCGGCCGCTGCCGGGAATTCCGCCTGCGCCCCATCGCCCCAGCTCCGCATGGCAGAGCTTTCCGTCAGAGTTGGTTTCCGTCGGCCACGCCGCTGAAGCGGAAGCAGAAGCCACTTTTGCGTTCGATAACGAGTCCCCCCGGCACCTGCAGTATGTCGCTGCCTTCGAGCTCGCGACCGCGCTCGTCACCTGCCGCGAGTACCTCGCCTTCATCGAAGACGGCGGCTACGCGAAAACCAATCTCTGGCTCTCCGACGGCTGGGACACGGTCGCTGCGGAAGGCTGGCAGGCCCCGCTCTACTGGCGGAAGATGAAGGACAACGAGTCTGCGTGGGCGATTTTCACGCTGCACGGCTTTCTTCCGGCCGAGGAGCTGCTCGACACGCCGGTCTGCCACCTCAGCTATTACGAAGCCGATGCCTACGCCCGCTGGGCCGGGATGCGGCTGCCCACGGAGTTCGAGTGGGAAGTCGCCGCTGTTGCCGACACCGAGTGTCATGCTGCCAACCACTGCGCCGGTTTGCTGACGCCGCACAGCCTCAAGTTTGGATTTCTCCATCCCACCGCGCACGCTTCGCTGTTTGGTGCGGTCTGGCAGTGGACGCAGTCGGCTTACCTCGCCTACCCCGGCTATCAGCCGCTGGCCGGCGCGCTGGGCGAATACAACGGCAAATTCATGTCGGGGCAGATGGTGCTCCGCGGCGGCTCCGCCGTCACACCGGCCGGGCACATCCGCTCCACCTACCGCAATTTCTTCCAACCGCAAACTCGCTGGCAATTTTCCGGCATCCGCCTGGCCCGTGATCCCGCGGGTGTAAGCTCAAATCCGGAATCGCCTCGGCCACGCATCTAAATCGATCGGCTCGCATCCAATTGTTGCGTTTGGTAATTGCAACTGGAAACGGACATTTTTCGGCCCTTATGACGACCGCCCGCGCAGCTCTCGCCGCAGCTATCCCGGCCCTCCATCCCGAGGCGGCCAAGGGATTGCATCTCGTCGGGCAGCCTTCGCCTGTCGCTGCCGAAGTTCTGCAGGGTCTTACTTCTCATCCGAAAACGCTGTCGCCGTGGCTGTTTTATGACGCCGCCGGCTCCGACCTGTTTGAGAAGATCACCGAACTTTCAGAATATTATTTAACCCGCGCCGAGCGCAGTATCTTCGCAGCCCATGCGGACGAGATCATCCAGCTGGCCCGGCGTGATTCGCAACTGCCGGTGCACATTTTAGAATTGGGCGCTGGCAGCGCGGCCAAAACCGGCCTCCTGCTGTCGGCTGCCGCTCGCGCGCAAGGCCGCGTCCTCTATCAGCCGATCGATGTCTCCGCCTCCGCGCTGGCCGAAGCTGAGATCCATTTGCAGGCCGACCTGCCCGGCGTGGACATCGACTTTCAGCCCCACGTCGGCGATTACACCCGCGGCTACGAGCACCTCGTCCATCCTCCAGGCCCGCGCCTCGCGCTGTTTATCGGCTCCAGCATCGGTAATTTCGAACGCCCCGCCGCAGTCGAGTTGCTGCGCCAACTCCGCAGCCAGCTCGCCTTGGAAGCCTCATTCCTGCTGGGCGTCGACCTCCGCAAAGACCCTGCCATCCTGCTCGCCGCCTACAACGACGCAGCCGGCGTCACCGCTGCCTTTAATAAGAATGTGCTGGTCCGCATCAACCGCGAACTCGGCGCCAACTTCGACTTGAATGCCTTTGACCACGAAGCCCGTTGGAACCCGCGTCAGTCGCGCATTGAAATGCATCTCGTCAGCAAGCGCGCGCAGACCGTCAAGATAGCCGACCTCGACGTTCAGATAGAATTTGCAGCAGGCGAGTCGATTCACACCGAAAACAGTTACAAATACACGCCTCGCCGTTTGCAGACGCTACTCGCCACCACCGGGTTTGCCCCGACCGCCAGTTGGACCGACGACAAGAACCAATTCCTCGTCACCCTGGCACGGCCCGTCTAGCTCCCGCTCTGTCTACCGCGTCACCAACAGAACCACCCCATGCCGCGGCACTTGGAACGTCTGCTCCCCGGCCAACCGAATCTCTTCGCCCTTCCAGACACTCTTCGCCCGCGCGCCTGATTTCAGCCCGGCATCTTTCAGCCGCAGCGTGATTGGCAAATCCGACTCGCCGCGGTTGAACAGGGCGATAGCTCTGCCGCCGCCAGCCAATTCCCGCACCCAGATTTCCTTCGGCCCTTCGGCCCACACCCGCGTTCCCTGCTTGCCAGCCGTGTCCTGGTCGACCGCAATGACGTCGCGGTTCATCAAAATGGCGCGCGTGTCATCGGACATTTTGCTGAGGTCATTGCCCGCCAGCAGCGGTGCGGCCAGCATCGCCCACAACGTCATGTGAGTGCGATATTCGTCGCCGTTCATGCCGCCGTTGCCCACCTCCAGCATGTCGGGATCGTTCCAATGCTCGCGCCCGGCGTACTTTTCCAGGCCCGCCTGCTGAAATCCGATGACAGACATCCGGTCGTAGTTATCAGAGATGTCGCCGGTAGTGCGCCAGAGATTACCGCCGACGCTCGGCGCCCACTCCCACACCGCATCCCATCCGTACTGGCACAGGCTGTAGACCATCGGCCGCCCCGCCTTCACGATCGCACGATGCATTTTTTCGTAGGCGTCGTGCATCATCTGGTTCGACTTGGCAGCATCACCGTGGCTCTCCGCCGTCATCACATCGCGATAGCCGCACAGGTCGTATTTCAGATAATCGATGCCCCAGGCCGCATACGTGGCGGCGTCCTGCTCCTCGTGCCCGTAGCTGCCTTCAAATCCCGCGCAGGTCTTCGGCCCGGGCGAGGAATAAATCCCCAGCTTCAGCCCCTTGCTGTGGACGTAGTCCGCCAGCGCCTTCATGTCAGGAAATTTTTCATTCGTGCGGATGACGCCGCTGCCGTCGCGCGTCCCCTCCCACGTGTCGTCAATGTTGACGTAGATGTAGCCGGCATCGCGCATGCCCGTCGACACCAGCGCATCGGCGGCCGCGCGAACGTCCGCGTCTGTCACCCTGCCGGCAAAGTGGTTCCAGCTGTTCCACCCCATGGAAGGCGTCGGCGCGACCAGTTTCTGCCCCCAGGCCGGATCGTGAGTCGCCACGAACATTGCCAGCAGTCCAATTAGAAAACTCATGCGCCGGAATGACTTTGGTCTTAACACCTTCGTTTCAAATCGCATTTCTTGCCCCATTTCCCTTCAACACCGCGTTTTTTCTGCTGCAAACGCCAAGCGTCACTGTAAAAAATCTGTTGCACTTTTGCAAAGTCGCGCTAAACTGTGTCTCCCCAGGGTTTTGCAGATCAGATTCACTTGCGTGAAAGCAGTGCAACAGGTTCTGCCAGGTCGGCGAGTACCAGCGTTCCCCCCGGAATGTAAGTGAGGAAGGGAATTAACAGCTTGCACAGTTCCAGCTTTGAGAAAGAATGTGTGCCAGATGCCTTCTGCAGCCTTCACCGCGCGCAGTGCCGCTCGCTCGACCTCGCCATGCAGTGTGCCCGAATTGCCGGGCTTGGACATCAGCGCCCAGTTTCGTGAGCCTCGCTCTGGCGGCGATTTCTTCGACTTCGCATTTTCTCCGACTCACTTCGCCTTCGTCCTGACCGACATTGCCGGCGAGCGCTCGACGGCGCAGGACGTTGCCGCCGAAGTTCAGGATGCCTTCCGTCAGCACGTCGCCAACTATACGCTGGCCGAGGCCAATTTCAACGAGACCGAAGCGACCGTCGCGCTGCTGCACGCCATCAACCGCGCAATCATGTCGGCCAGCGGCGGCGTTCGCTGCGCGCCCACTTTTTTGGGGACATACAATCTCGCGCTGCACACCTGCACGTACATCGGCGCCGGAGCCCCGGCAGCGCTGCTGCTCAGCAACGGTGAAGTCCGCGTGCTGGAATCGAACGGCATTCCGCTGGGTCTGTTCACCCACCTCACGCATGACCCGCTGCCGCTCGCACTCGAGCCGGGCACGCGCCTGGTCCTGCTGTCCAAGGGCGTGCTGGAACGGCGTCATCGCGACGAGGAGTTTGGCATGGCCCGCATTCGCGATCTGCTGATGCGCCATCAAACCGATTCCGCGGAAGCAATCTCGAGCAACATTCTCAGCGCGGCGGAAGCCTTCGGCACCTCCGGCAATCATCTCGGCCCGCGCATCCACCTGCCGCGCTTCCACCATCCCAGCGACCAGGACGACATGACCGTCATCACCATGGCCCGCAACAACTAGCTTTCACTCTCTGCGCCAGCCGCCGCTCTTGCCGCCCGTCTTTCGCTCCAGGCGCACCTCGCGGATCGTGATCCCTTTGTCGAGTGCCTTGCACATGTCGTAAATCGTCAGCGCCGCGATGCTGGCCGCCGTCATGGCTTCCATCTCAACTCCAGTCTCGGCGGTCGTCGCGGCTACGGCGCGAATACGAATCCCGCCGCGCTCCAGTTTCATGCGCACGTCGACAAACGACAGCGGCAGCGAATGGCACAGAGGGATCAGCTCGTCGGTGCGCTTGGCCGCGACAATGCCGGCGATGCGAGCAACTTCCAGCGGATCCCCCTTGGGATTTTTCTTCAACTCAGCCAGGACTTTTTTCGACAACGCAACAAACGCGCTGGCCTCAGCCTCCCGCCGCGACGGTGTCTTGCCGCCGACATCCACCATGCGAGCCTCTCCAGCGCTATCGAAGTGCGACAGCTTTTCTTTTTTGTTCGACATCGCCTAGTCTCCCGTCCAGACCGTTACCCAAGCGTCCGCTTTCCAATCGCAACCCGCGTCGTCGACTACAAGATAACTGTTCGCTCGCGCCAACGCTGCCATGTCACCGGAGCCCTGCCACGGCACCCGCCGCACCATCGCGCCGGTGAGACCAGCTTCCAGGCGGGCAGGCAGAAAGCGCGTCAGCCCGGGCTCCATCTTCACATCGTCCCCTAACCGCGCCGACACAAATTGCGGCTTCCAGCCGCGCTCGCCGCACATCGCAGCCAGCAGCGGCCGCGCCAGCAATCCAAAGGTCACCAGTGCGGACACAGGATTGCCCGGCAGCCCGAAGAAATATTTCCCCGCCGCAGTTTTCCCGAAGACCACCGGGCGGCCCGGCTGCATTCTTACCCCGGTGAAGAAAAACTCCGCGCCAAACTCCTCCGCCAGCACCTTTTCCGCCAGGTCATACTTGCCTGCCGAGACCCCGCCTGCGAATACCGCGAGGTCACACTCGAAGGCCAGCTGCATCTGCGTCCGCAGGCTCTCCACATTGTCTTGCGCCACTCGCAGAATCACCGGCTGGCCACAAGCATCCTCGACGGCCGAGGCCAATGCGTAACTGTTGGAGTTGCGAATCTGCTCCGGGCCGGGAGTTTCCGCCAGGTCGACCAGCTCGTCTCCAGTTGCCAGCAGGGCAACGCGCGGCCGGCGATACACCTCCAACTCGACCGTCCCGCAAGCCGCCGCCATGCCAATGTGCCGGGCTGCCAGGCGCGTCCCGCGCTCCAATACAGTCGTTCCGCGCCTGGCTTCACTTCCCGCGGCTACGACATTTGCTCCTGTCGCGGGCCATCGCTCCAGGGGGATCGCGATTTCTCCACTCACGAGACGCTGGACATGCTCGACCATCACCACCGCGTCCGCACCAGCTGGCAGTGAGGCCCCGGTCATGATCTCAACGCACTCTCCCGAGGTGAGCGCCGCGCCCGTCCAACCCTCTCCGGCGCGAACTTCCCCAAGCATTCGTAACTGAATTTGTTTCGAATCTCGCAGACCTGAATTGCTGGACATCGCGAAGCCATCCCGCGTGCTCCGCGCAAACGGCGGAAAGTCGCGGTCCGCAACAATATCGCCAGCCAGCACCCGCCGCAGCGAGGCGGTCAGCGCAACTCTCTCGCTGGGCGGCTCGTGTAGCAGCGCGGCATGACGCTCCACCTCCGCCACCGCCTCGGCAAATCGCACCACGCGCTCGCTCATCCGCTCGCTCCAGCAACAAAGGGCAGCCTCATCGGCTGCCCTTCGCTGACTTTCGATTCGCTTAGTGGTTCTTCGCCTTATACCCGTTCGGCACCTTCGCGCCGATGCCCTGCAGGATGCCTTCGACTTCCTGCGCGTACTTGCCGTTGGGATCTAGCTCCAGATATTTCTGATAAGCCTCAGCGCAGCCCGGCGGCACCGTCACTTTGCCGCTGGCATCCGTGCCGGCTTTCAGCAACAGTGACTGCCCCTTCAGGTAGTAAGCCAGCGGCTTCGTCGGATCTGCCGCAATCGCCTTGCTGGCTGCCGACGCACCTTCGTCCGCATTGGACAGCTGCATGTGAAGAATTGCTTCGTTGGTGTAGTAGGTGTACGCGCCGCCCGGATCGATCTTCGCGGCTGCGTCATAGGACTGCGCCGCCTGCTCCATCTGCTTGGTGTGCGCGTAGGCTTCGCCCAGGTCCGCGAGAGCCGCACCCTGCACTTCAGGGCTCGGCTTCTTCCCAGCCTTCGCCAGCTCTACTGCTTTTTGCAGGTTGGGAACGGCATCGCTGTATTTTTTCGCTGCGATCTGGTCCGCGCCCAACTCAAACCAGCCGATCGACTCATCCGGCTTGCCTTGCGTGATCTGCGTCGCCAGCTGCGTTGCCTGGTCAATGTTGCCGGCCTTGCGGTCCGCACGCTCTTCCACCAGCATCGCGTTCAGGTTTTTCACTTTGCTCTGATCAGCGATGATCGACGCGTTCTTCTCCTTCAAGTCGGCAACCTGTTTGCGCATTTCCGGCGACATCTTTTCGATGTATTCGGCGCGAGTCCCGTCAAAATTGATTGTCAAATCTCCGCTGTCTGAAACAGACACGGGTCCTGAATCATCAATTTCTTTCTTCGGATCTTTCGGACTCTGCTCCTGCAGAACGAATACATACTGCCCGGGCTTGATGGTCAGCGTGCCGGTGAAATCGCCATTCTTGTCAGTGACAAATTTCGCCACTTGCGACAGCGGATTGCCGTCTGGCGTGACAAAAACGTTTGTGTCCACGTAAGGCGTACCAAGTGGGTTGTTGGCGTGGCCATGCAGTTCGACGCCTTTTTTTGCCTGTCCGAGCACCATCGCCGGAGCCAGCAGCAGCGCCATCGCTCCGGACAAAATCATCTTTCCATTCATCGTCAATCTCCTGTTTCATCCTGCCTGCAATTCAGTTGCACGTGATTGAATTTCGGTTGCCATTGCATCGCAGGTTCATGACTTCGCCCGCGCCTTCGCGTAAGCAATCGGATCCGGAACACCGGCTTCCGCGAAGGCTCGCAACCGCAACACGCAGCTTTCGCACACACCACAGGCCCGGTCCTCGCCGGAATAGCATGACCACGTTAAATCGAAGGGTGCACCCAGCGCAACGCCCAGCGCGACGATCTCCCGCTTCCGCATCCGGATCAGCGGGGTCTCCAACTTGATTGTCCCGTCTCGTGTGCCGCGCTCGACCACCAGCTGGAACGCTTCGTAGTAGGCGGGGCGGCAGTCGGGATAGCCGGAGCTGTCCTGCTCGACCGCGCCAATGAACACTCTGGTCGCGCCCAGCACCTCGGCCCAGCTCACCGCCGCACTTAAAAAATGCGCATTGCGGAAGGGCACATACGTCACCGGAACCTCGTCGCCATGCCGGGCGGACATCGTCGCAGATACATATTCCTCGCCGAGTTCGGCCAGCGGATCTGCCCTGATTTCGGGCGCGGCCACCGGTACAGCAATATTCGTATCGACCAGCGCCGAGCCCCCGATCTGCCGGAACAGGTCCATGCGCAGCGCCAGAAACTGCCGCAACCCGAGCCGCTCGGCAACCGCCCGCGCGCTGGCCAGCTCCCGCGCTTCGGTCCGCTGGCCATAGCTGAAATGCACCGCATACGCGTCGTAATCGCGCGCCGCCAAGGCCGCACACACGCTGGAATCCATGCCGCCGCTTAAGCAGACTACCGCGCGCTCGCGACTCGTTCTGTTGTCCGCCGCCATATCTACTATTGTGCCGTCTCCGTGGAAAATCCGCCGAGTACCGGCAGCGTCGTCGGATCCAGCTCCCGCCGCAGCATCTGCTCAATCACAACTTCGCGCTCCAGCGGCGTCAACGCCGGCTCCTCGCGCAAATAAGACACCAGGTCGTCATCGCTCATCGCGTCAAACCGCGCCACTATTGCCTCGCGATGCTTCTGCTCAATCAGCGCCAGCAGAAAGACTCCGCGCCGCCGCACTTCCTCATCAAAAACTGGCCGCGCCGCAGCCGTCAGGTCCTTGCGCGCCAGCGCCAACTCGGCCAGCTCGTCATCGGACATGTCGCGATACAGCAGCTCCATCACCCGCCGCCGTTTTGTGCTGAGCGTCATCGTTAGACCCCCTTCACCTGCGGCTCCCAGATGAACTTGTGTACCTGCAGACTGAGCCGCGCTGCGAGCCCATCCTCCAGCATCCAATGGACCAGCAGCCGCGGATCGAGCGCGCAGTTGTCCGCCGTGCGCAACGGCATGGACACTTTCTTCCACGCCGGCGAAAGCAGCACTGCACCAACCCGCGACGCTAAATCGTGCTCCTGCAAAAATGTCTTTGCGAACTCATAATCCACACGGTCGCCGATGACAAATTTAACTTCATCCTGTCTTGTGAGCGCCGCAAGGTTATTCAGATCGAACGTCCCGCCCTCACCCGAGCCGGGGCACTTCACATCCACAATCTTGTGTACGGCTGTCGGAACAGCCGCCAGCGGCCGCTCCCCGCTGGTCTCGAGCAGCAGCGTATATTCCTTCGCCAGCAAGCGCTCCATCATCGGGATAAGCTCGCCAGCCTGCAGCATCGGCTCGCCGCCGGTAAATTCAACCAGCCGCACCGGCGCAAGGTCCGCGACTGCCTGTTCTACTTCGTCGAGCGTCTTTTTATAACCGCCAGTGAACGTATATTCGGAATCGCACCACGCGCAGCGCAGGTTGCACCCCGCCAGCCGGACAAAAATGCACGGCAGCCCGGCAAAGCTGGATTCGCCCTGCACCGATTTGTAAATTTCAATGAGATACACGCGGGCTATTCGTAATACTTGGCGGTCGTGAAGTCGGTCTCAAACACCAGGCACTCTTTCACCGTGACGCGGCCGCCGGTCATCTCCGCCAGCTGCTTGTTCGTCTCCTGGTAAAAATATCGCGCCAGGTTTTCCGCCGATGGATTCTGTTCGAGAAACGGTTCGAGGTCATTCATCATCTGGTGGTCCAGCCGGTCGACCACCGGCCGCATCACCTGCTTCAGCAACTTGAAGTCCAGCAGCAGCCCGGCCGCATCCAGCTCCTCGCCGCGCAGCGTCACCTGCACCTTGTAGTTGTGGCCATGCGGATTTTCACACTTGCCGCGATAATTCCGCAGATAATGCCCGGCGGCAAAGTGCGCCTCTACCATCACTTCAAACATGCTTCCCTCAAATTCATCCGCACAATCGGCTGATTTATTGTATCCGGATAGACGTGATTCCTTAGCGCCCGTAGCGCCGCTCCCGCTCCGCGCGCTCGGCTTCGCGCCGCTTGACCTGGCCAAACATCGACGCCAGCATTCCCGCAACTGCCGCTACCAGCGATGCCACCAGCAGCCCCAGCGAAATTGTCTGCCACAAAACGACATCGCCGGGAAGCGTGCCGCCATGCGTGCCCGCGCTCCACTGCATGCCGCAGCTGACCAGGCTGAACAGCAGCAGCGTCGCCGAAAGTATCAGTAGGTTTCGCCCCATAGCCGACCGCTCTTACAGTATCGCCGACACGCCTAACCAGCCGGCTTCTCCGCAAAAAACCGCTCGACGTCGCCGATGTCCTGCGTCATCCGATAAGGCGGCAGGCTTCCGAGAAACGCGCGCCCGTAGCGAGCCGTGCGCACCCGCGGGTCGAGCAGCATCAGCACGCCGCGGTCTTGCAGGCTGCGGATCAGTCGCCCAAATCCCTGTTTCAGCGCGATCACCGCCTCGGGCACTTGGTATTCCATGAACGCGTTGCGCCCCTCGTCCTCGAGTGCTCGCATCCGCGCCGCCACCACAGGATCGTTCGGCACCGCGAACGGCAGCTTGTCGACGACGACGCAGCTCAGCTGCTCGCCCTGCACGTCCACTCCCTGCCAGAAGCTGGACGTCCCCAGCAGCACCGCGTTCGGCGTCGCGCGAAATTCCTCGATCAGCGCCTTCTTGCTGCGAGAGCCCTGCAGCAGCATCGGCCAGCCTGTCTCCTGCGCCAGCGCGTCGTGCATCTCCCGCATCGCCGCGTGGCTGGTGAAAAGAAGAAATGCACGTCCCTCGGTGATGTCGAGGACGCGCTTGATCCGCACCAATCCTTCGCGCAAAAAATTGCGGTCCTTCGGCTCCGGCATACCCGGCGGCAGATACAGCAGCGCCTGCCGCTCATAATCAAAGTGCGAAGGCACCACCAGTTCGCGCGCGCCCTCCACGCCGAGCCGCCCGCGCAGATGACTGAAGCCGCCCTGCACCGCCAAGGTCGCGCTGGTTAGGATCACGCTGGCCGTGTCCTCAAATAAAGTCCGCGCAAGAATGCCAGAGACATCAATCGGCGTGGCCTGCAAGAAAGTGTTGAAGTGCGGCACCGCGGATCCCGTCCGCGCGGCCGCCGCGCGCAGGCCGCCGGCGCGCCGCCGTTCCAGCCAGAACACAGTATTCTTCTCGGCGCTCTCCATCAGAAACCGCAGCTGCTGCTGAATCTCCATCGCGCGATTGTTCAGCCCTTCCGCCTCCTGCAGCGGTCCCGGCGAGCTCTCCTGCGCCATCTCAACTTCGCCGCGCAGCCGCGTCAGTGCCGCCAGCACCCCGTTGTAAACATCTCCGTGCTCCTCGAGAAACTCCGGCCGCGCCTCGAACGGCATCCGCCCCTCGCCGCTGCCAAATCCCGGCATAGGCAGCGCGCCGAAAAACATGCGGCTGCGCTCGCGCACCATCCCGACCGCTGCCAGTACTCCCGCGTTCAACGCCTTCGCGCCGCGCAGCAGATTTTCCGTGTCCCGCGCCAACTCCTCGAGACGGACATTGCTCAAGCCGACGCCGAAGTACGAGCTGGCGACCTCCTCCAACTCATGCGCTTCGTCAAAAATCACCGCGCCCGCCTCTGGCAGGATGCCGGCATCGGGCGCTCCCGCCGCCATCTGCTTGATCGCCGCGTCGGCAAAAAATAAATGGTGGTTGACGATGAGGATGTCGCTCTCCAGCGCCTTGCGCCGCATCTGCGTGATGAAGCACCGCTCCCAGTCCGGACAACTCTGCCCGAGACAAGTCTCCGAACGCGCGTCAATCTTGGTCCACAGCTGACTCAGCTCCGGCAGCGAACTCAGCTCCGCGCGGTCGCCAGTCTCCGTCGTCCGCTCCCACTCAGCAATCTCGCCGTACTGCTCCACCTCTTCCAGACCGGAGAGCACCGGCTGATCGCGCAGCGCATACAGCTTCCGCCGGCAAAGATAATTCGCCCGCCCCTTCAGGTAGCAAACCTTCAGCGGTCCTAAAGACGGCGGCAGCAGCG
>Ga0302326_10010267_pt1 | contig 20312 bp, 15 predicted proteins | sample Palsa_T0_3_FD_202264 | JGI IMG/M metagenome (GOLD analysis project Ga0302326, IMG submission 202264) | Peat permafrost microbial communities from Stordalen Mire near Abisko, Sweden - Palsa_T0_3 | ecosystem: Environmental > Terrestrial > Soil > Palsa > Peat permafrost | place: Sweden: Abisko...
GTATGGAAAGATGAGCCTGCTCCAGCAGCGGAACCGCTGCAGCCGGTTTACCCATGCGAAAAAGAGAGACACCCTCCATCTGCATGGCTTCGCGGTCCCCAGGATCCTGGGCTAACGCGTGCTCGAACGCTGTTGCCGAGGACTGAATCTGCCCTTGTTCGTAGAGAGCCATGCCGCGCATCCGCTCCACGCCGGCCGGCTCTGGTTGCTGCAGGGCGAGCGTGTCCAGGATCTTTAACGCTTCCTCGATCCGCCCGGTATCCAGAAGTTTTTGCGCTTCCGCGATCGGGGAATCAAGGGGCGGCTTGGAGTCCTGTGTCTGGGCGCCAAACCCGGGTGCCACCAGAACAAGAAAACACAGGACGCGCAGCTTCACCATAGGGATACCGGGCACATTTTATCCCACGCAGGCTCTATCCCCGCCACCATCGACGGGTGCCCCATCCTTCGCGCTCTTTGCGAAGGGTGGGAAAGTCAAATCTCACCCTTCCCGCCTCCCACAACACCAGACATAACGGAAAGCGGATCTGAGCCAGTCTCGTACCGCGGCCTCTAGAATGAATGCGAATGACTTCTATGCCATCGGCTCTCGCACGCAGGACCATCTTCGGGGCCATGCTTCTTGCTTTGTTCGCCGGCGCCGCCTTCGCAGCAACACCCATCTACCCACCCTCCTCAACACATACCGGCCCGGCATGGTTTGAGGATTTTGCCGGGAAGGCAGGCATTCGAGTGCTCAACGCCAATGGAGGGACAGAATCCAAGCGATACATTGTCGAGGCCACGGGAAGTGGCGTGGCTATCTTCGATTACGACAACGACGGTTGGCCGGATATTTTCGTCGTGAACGGAGACCTGCTGCCCACGCAGGATCAAAAAGCGCAACATCCCACCAGCCATCTTTTTCACAACAACCACAATGGCACGTTTACCGATGTAACCGCGCACGCCGGCCTTGCAGAGAGCGGCTGGGGACAGGGCGCCTGCGTGGGTGACTATGACAATGACGGTTACGAAGACCTCTTCGTCACCGCTTATGGCAAGAATCGCCTCTATCACAACCAGGGCAATGGCACCTTTAAGGAGGTAGGCGCCGCAGCCGGGGTCGACGGCACCGGCAAGCTATGGGGCACCGGATGTGCTTTTGTCGATTACGATCGCGATGGCAAGTTGGACCTGGCCGTGGCCAACTACGTCAGCTTTGATCTGGCCACCACGCCTGCTCCGGGTTCCTCGGCAAGCTGCACCTGGAAGGGCGTACCGGTTATGTGCGGGCCCAGGGGATTGGCCAGTTCACCCAACCTGCTCTACCACAATCTCGGCAACGGCAAATTTGCCGATGTGAGCAAGGAGAGCGGTTTCGAAAAAACCATGGGCCACTATTGCTTTAGCGTCACTACCGTCGACTACGACGAAGATGGATGGCCTGACATTTTCGTCGCGTGCGATTCGACTCCCGCGATCCTTTACCGCAACAATCACGATGGCACATTTACCGACACTGCCGCTGATAACGGCGTGGCATTCAATGACGACGGCCGCGAACAGGCCGGCATGGGATCCTCCGTCGGAGACTACGACGGTGACGGCCACCTGGACATTATCAAGACCAATTTTTCTGACGACACCTCCACGCTTTACCACCATAATCCTGACCATTCCTTCACCGACGTGACGTTCGCTTCCGGGCTAGGCGTCAACACGCAGTACCTCGGCTGGGGATGCATGTTTATGGATGTCGACAATGACGGCTGGCCTGATCTCTTGCTGGTCAACGGGCATGTGTATCCGGAGGTGGACAGCGGAAACATGGGCTCCGCCTACCGCGAGCCGCGGGTGCTTTATTGGAATACCGGCAGTGGGAAGTTCAAGGACATTTCGAGCGTTTCAGGCCCGGGCATTACCCAACCGCAGTCCAGCAGAGGTCTGGCGATAGGCGACCTTTGGAATGACGGCCGGCTGGAAGCGGTGATCAACAATGTAAGTGATTTCCCGCTTCTGCTCGTCAACCAGGCCAGGAATGACAATCACTGGTTGGGGATTCATCTGGTTGGAGTCACCTCCAACCGTGACGCGATTGGCGCTCGCGTCGTGGTGCATGGTTCTGGCCCCGGCGCTCCGCGCGTCTGGGTGGACGAAGTACGCAGCGGCTCCAGTTACAGCTCCAACAACGACATGAGACTACACTTTGGGTTAGGAAAACTGACCAGTGTCGCGTCCATCGAAGTGCGCTGGCCCAGCGGACGCACCGAAATCTTCCCCGGCTCCGCGGCGGACAAAATCATTTCCCTCAAAGAGGGTTCCGGACAGGCGAAGCCATAATCACCTAATGCCCGCAGGTATTGGCCTTGCTTTCGATCGACGCCAGCATCCGTCGCGCTTTTTGATCGTCGGGAGAAAACTCGAGCAAATGCCGCAAGGCCATGGTAGCCGCCTGCGGATTGCCGATCGCACATTCGATCATTGCCAGATCCATGCTCGCTGCAGTTTCTCCCGGGTCCTTTTCGCTGACCTCTCCCAGTAAGGCGACCGCGCTTTTCGCGTCGCCTGCTCGCGCATCAAGGATAGCCAGGTCCCCAGCTGCAATCGAATCCTGTGGGTCCGCTCGCAGCGCTGCCTGGTACTCAAGCGTTGCCGTCAGAGGATCTCCCGATAAATGAGCAAGAAAGCCGAGAGCTGTATGTACATCGGGGTCTGCATGCGTATCCGTGTTGCGCTCAGCCTGCTGCAGCAGCGTCATTGCCCTTCGCCCTGATTGTGGATCGCCATGTTTGGCAAACTGGAAGTAAGCGAGCCCCAAATCACGGTCACTGGCCGGACCGCCGCCTACCAAAGTCAGATCCGTGGTGGTTTCGGGTATCTGCCTGGAAGGACGGCGCTGGATGCGATGATCGGTGACTTGCTCATGTGCTACGTCGCCGGACTTTTCCCGGGGCATATGGCAGCCACTGCAGTTTGGCTCATCAGGGTGGTGTTTGCTGACGAAAGCGGGCTCGCCGTGACAGGTAAGGCATCGCCCTCTGAAGTATGCGACCCGTTGTTCGGCCGAAGGCGAATTGTGCGGATCGTGACAAGTGGTGCAGGTAAGCTTGTCTCCGCTCATTTTCTTGCATTCGCTTTGCAGCAAAGCTTCCCACTGACTGGTTGCTCTGCCCTCGGGACCCAACTCGCCGGAGTGAACGAAGTGAGTTACATAATCGGAGAGGTTTTCACCCGGCAGGAACCCCGCCAGAGAACGTCCGGGTGCATTGACCGCAGTCTCACCCTCCAGGTGACATTGCAGGCAAACTGAATCCCGCTTGCTGGGCGATAGCTTGGCTGGGTTCAGAATCGGAGCTGTCCCGCCGCTCGCCAAGTGGGCTGACGGATCCCCATGACAGGACTGGCATGTCACACCAGCATAGAGAAACGGTTGTGCACCAAGATGATTGTTGGCGCCGGTTGCTTTTTGTACGCCGCTGGCATGGCAGTGCAGGCACCCCGCATCCACCTTCAGGGTGAGTGGCATTTCCTTGGCGTCCAGCGATTTTGGATTCATATCCCACACCCGCTGTTTGCCGTACCAGTTGACCGGGCTCTCGAACCAAAATCCGTCTTTCTGGAACAGGTAGGTGCGGCCTCGTAGGCCAGAACCGATGAAGTAGATGAGTTCCTGTTCCCCTTTGAGAGTTTGGTCCGGCCGGTCATAGCTTAGCCAGGCGCGGCCATCGCGAAGGAACAGGCGGTAGTGAACACCAGAAGCAGCGTGGATAAACTCCCCTGGTAGCAGGCCCTCAATAGCGGGTCCGCTCGCTCGCGCCATGGGCGTCGCCTGGTAGCTGTCGTAGATTTTTTGATGACAACGGGCGCACTGGATGTCAGGGTTCTCTGCTGCCGCTGTCAAGGCAACCAACAACAGGAGCGGAAAGAAGGGTAAGCGCCGCCGGTTCATAAAATGTCGACTGCGTCCAAGTCTACGCAGGAACTGCAAATCACTCCACTACGCCACTCATGGGGCATGATGAGGTCCTCTCCGCTACTGATGGGCCTGAAGAGTCTGCGTGAGAGCTCGGTCTCCAGGAAGGGCACGGCTTCAGCCGTGTCCCCATGAGCCTGCGGCTCACCCAAGGTGATGAAAACCAGGGACAGATCGAATGGCAGGGTAAGAAATACGGTTTTCGACTGTGCCGTAATTCAGGGATAGTTCCCGGGCTTTAGCCCCTGCGGGCATCCGTTTATCGACACCCAAGAGAATTGAGAGGATGGAGAAACCGTACCCCAGCGGCTAAAGGCGGGTATGGCTGAGACGCCTGAAGCCATGCCCTTCCAGGAGACCCGATCACACAGGCACCGCAGCCCGGCTAAAAGATGAAATTGAGCGTACGAATATTGAGTGGGCGGCCCAGGTCTCGCTTTTGGAACCTGGGTGTTCCGGCCGTTGCGCAGCTACGCTGCTGGATCTTCTTGATTGGATGGCAGGGCGAAGAGCCGCTCAAGTTCCTGCACATCGGCCAGCTGACCAGCCGTTAGGATTCTGCCCAGGGCGGAGCGTTCGATTGCTTCCCAGTTGGCCAGGAATACAAGCAGTGCGTCGAAATCTGGATTTATCTGTTTCACAGCTTCATCATGCCTCTAGGCACGCACCGCCGAAATACTACAAAGGTTTTCGCGATGCCCAAGGATGGTAACGGGGGCTGACCCGGATTTCTCACTGCTGGCTGTTAATTATGGCCACTGTCCTGATCTGGGACGGTCTCTTCGCACCGTGATTGTTTACTATGGCGAGCGAGAGCCTATGGCCCAGACGAATGAAAGGCTTTTCCACCAGGTAGTAGCTAAAGATGGCGCACACCAGCAAGGCTATGAAATCGATCGGCCATTCACGCAGTGCGGCAAGTCGCGGCGGGCTGCTAACAAAGTTGTTGCCAAAAAATAGCTGCTGCCATAGGTAGAGGCTGTAGGAAATCCAGCCGATCCAGCGTACTGGCTTCATTTCCAGCACCCGCCCAGGGATGCTGCCGGGGTGCAGCACCGTAGAAAGTATGAGCAGCGGGATCACGGTCGCCTGTAACGCAGAGAACAACGGGGGCGTGGTGAAAAGCAGAACTATTTCGAGGGCGAGAAATATAGGGAAGGACCAGGCAGGTATCCATCTCCTCGCGGCTTGATTGCGCAGCATTGGATAGAGCAGAAGAGCGATCACCGCCGGAATAAAGAGTGCGTCAGCATGGGTATCGGTGCGAAAGTTGACTTGATAATTGTTCCTGAGGACGTGCGCCGCCACGAATCGCCGCAGCGCGACGGCAATGATAAAACTTAGTAAAACCCAGCGCCGCGTCCTCTTAAAGATAACCAACACACCCGGAAGTACCAGGTAGAAATGCTCTTCCATCGATAACGACCAAAAGTGACCGGTGTACCAATGCAGGGCCAGCGGGCTATGGTGCATGTACTCAAACACCATGACGTAATTGCGGAAGAAAAACAGAGCCCCGAACCAATCCACCGGCGACAGCGGAATTATATAAAACGCCGCCAGGATGGCGATCACCACCAGATAGAAGAGTGCTGCGGGCAGAATACGAAAGCATCGCCGTAGGTAAAAGCTCTTCACGCTGATCTGCCCGAATCGCGTTTCCTCTTCCAGAAGCCGGGAACAGATAAGCAGTCCACTGATGGCAAAGAACAGCTCTACGCCGACTTCACCGGCGTTGCTCATGGATTGAAGCAGTGTGCCAAAAATGGGCACATTCAACTGTATCTGTGAATGGTGCAAAATGACTAACATGATCGAAAGCGCACGCCAACCGTCTAATGTCGGCAGATAAGTTGACGGTTTCGAGGCAGAGTCAGACATGAAATCCAGAGATCCTCTAGATAGCTATACTCTGGCCAACAGAGGGAATCCATTGACTTCGATGAGTGGATGGCTAAGCACAACGCAGTTTGTGCCAAAGCGGGAACCAAGGCTTATGCGGAATTCGCAGTGCTATCGCTCTTCTGCTTTTGCGTCGCCTGTATTCAGCAGGAAATCAAAATCGCACCCCTGGTCCGCTTGCAACACGCAGTCTTCAAATAATCTGGCGTAGCCGCGGTTGGGAGTGTGGCGTTGGGGCGGGGAATCCTGCCAGGCAGCAAGACGGCGTTGCAGTTCAGCCGCGTCGATCAAAAGCTCAATGACACGTGCTTCGACGTCGAGCATGAGCCGGTCGCCTGTCTCGACGATTGCCAGCGGGCCGCCGACGGCCGATTCGGGAGTGATATGTAACACGATGGTGCCGAAGGCGGTGCCGCTCATGCGCGCGTCGGAGATACGCACCATATCTTTCACGCCCTCGCGGGCCAGCTTCTTCGGTATAGGCAGATATCCTGCCTCCGGCATGCCGGGCGCTCCCTTCGGTCCCGCATTGCGCAGCACGAGTATGTCTTCCGCACGCACATCAAGATCTTCCAGGTCGATGCGTGCCGTCATATCGTCAACCCCGTCGAATACCATCGCGCGGCCGGTGTGACGCATCAGGCTGGGCGACGCCGCAGACTGCTTGATCACTGCGCCTTTCGGCGCCAGGTTGCCCCAAAGCACCGCCATTGCTCCTTCCCTCGTCACCGGCGAAGCGGCACTCCGGATCACATCCTGCCCTGGAACCTGTTCTGCATTTGCCACTGCATCGCCGATGGTTGCGCCGGAAACGCTGGGTCGATCTAAATCGAGCATTGCGGATAACTCACGCATGAGAGCGGGCAGCCCTCCGGCATGATGAAAATGCTCCATGTAATGAGAGCCCGACGGCTTCAGGTTGAGCAGCACTGGAACCTCACGCCCCAACTGATCAAAGGCTTTCAGATCGAACGGGAGTCCCGCCCGGCCGGCGATCGCGATCAGGTGAATCAAGCCGTTGGTGGATCCGCCGATGGCCTGCAACACAATCATGGCGTTGCGAAGCGAGGCTTCCGTAATCAGTTCGCTGGGCTTGGGTGCGCCGAAAATCGCCATCTCCGCGGCGCGCCTGCCGCTGGCCTCGGCAATGCGGCGGCGGTCGGCGTGGACTGCCGGCGCGGTCGCGCTCATGGGCAGCGCCAGACCCAGGGCTTCGACCATGCATGCCATGGTGCTCGCGGTTCCCATCACCATGCAGGTGCCAACCGAAGGAGCAAGACGGCCGCTGATCAATTCAATCTCGGCAACGTCAACGGCGCCGGCCCGGTACTGCGCCCACAGCCGGCGGCAATCGGTGCAGGCGCCCAAAACTTCATTCTTGTGATGGCCCACCACCATCGGGCCGGTGGGCACGACGATCGCCGGCAGGTCCACGCTGGCGGCAGCCATCACCTGCGCCGGCAAAGTCTTATCGCATCCACCCAGCAGCACCACCGCGTCCATAGGCTGGGCGCGGATCATTTCCTCGGTATCCATCGCCATCAGGTTGCGCAGGAACATCGAGGTAGGCTGGGCGAAACTCTCGCCAATGGAGATAGTGGGAAACACCATCGGCAAGCCGCCGGCCAGCAGGACTCCGCGCTTTACGCTCTCAATCAGGTCGGGCACATTGCCGTGGCACGGATTGAAATCGCTGAAGGTGTTCGTCACACCGACAATCGGGCGATCGAGTGCGTCGTCGGAATAACCGCTGGCCTTGATGAACGCTTTACGCAGGAACAACGAGAAACCGGGATCACCGTAGCTGGTGAGCCCTTTGCGGAGGCCCCTCAGGGTGTCTCGTTGCCGGGGATCGTCCATCCCGCCATACTATACTCCCGCTATTCTCCCTGAACGGCCTCGAAGGCCGCCTTGAGCCGCACATGAAGTTGTTGCAGATCACGGGTATGGGCCAAAATCGAATCAATGAGCGCCTCGAAGAAAATTCCCTCTGCAAGCGTGGTCCAGCCTGCGCGGCGAACTACCTTGAGGAGCCCAGCGTGGTACTCTTCGCCAGGTAAACTGGCCATCGCCTGTTTCGCTTCGCGGAGTTTTCGTTCGAAGCGCTGAACCTGATCAGCCGGGGCCTCAGGTTTTGCTTTTGCCAAACTTGCCACGTACTTTTCTCCTTTTGATCACGACGCTGCGGTGGCCCTACGAAAGGGTAGTGGCCCGAACAGCATATTCGTATCAAACCGCCGCAAATTTATCCGCAAATCGGTTGATTTCAATTGTCAGACCGAGGTTTGTTCGTGACATGGAAGCACGGGCGGAAGCCCGAGCAGAGAATTTGCCTCTTATTGAATCCCTAACCGGTCGATATAGAACGACTTGAAGGATTGTTTGGCGCGGTGAAGGAGCACTCTTAAATATTCCCGGGTGATGCCGAATTCTGCGCACACCTCATCCTTGTCGCGCTCCTCCAATAGCACCGACTGAAGCAGGCGTCGATCCTTTTCCGTCAAAGCATTCAGTATCTGTCGCACTACCCGTTCCGTGTCCTTAACCTCAAGCATGCGGAGCGCACTTGGCTCGTGACTGGCCACAGTAGCCTCGGTCTCGTCGTCGATGGTTGCTTCACTTCGTTTTTTCGAACGATAGTGCTCTAACAACACGTGGTTGCACACAGAATTAACAAAGGACCCCAGCCGGTCAGGCTGCCTCAGACCCGTTTGCCCCCGCAACAGGACGAGCACGCGCACGAAGGTTTCCTGCCTGACATCTTCCATGGCTTCTTGGGAGCTCAATCGCGAGCGCAGTTTGAGACGGATCAATTCGCTGAAATAGTTCACGAAATGCCCTTCGATCTGCGCGTCCCCGGAGCGAAGCCGTTCTATGTAGGACGCGTCGAACGTAAAAAATTCCAAGCTCGGCTCCTCCCCGGCAAAAGCGAGCGCGTCCAAGTTTACACCGCCAGGTGAAGCTGCCCGGAGCACTTCCGTCACTGCGTGGTCTCTCCGAACGAGTCCTTTTGCACCGTTCATGATGCTCTGGCCATTGCGGAAACATTCGTCGCAAAGGAAGAGCGCTTATCGGTTCCAGGAGAACGGCGGAGAAAGAACGAACGTTGCCTGTGCAACGCTGAAGGCTTAGATGTAGCGGTCTGCTTTCCTGGACCGCCACTATTTGTCAAAACCGGCGCCCTTCCCCGCTTTAAAGTTACGATGCCGTTGGAGTTACGTGGACGATCCCACTTATCTAATTAGTCATTAGAATGAGTTACCGGATTCGGCATAGATGAATACATATCCCTGCTGACAGGTTATAACATCAAGCGATCTATCTATGGCTGCGGAGTGGCTATGTTCGGGTGCCCCATCTTTCGCGCTCTTTGCGAAGGGTGGGCCACCCGAACAGTCTTCAGGCCTTGCGCGAAGCCACATATCTGGCCTTGGTTTCCGCATTGGGCGGATAGAGGCCAGGCAGTGGCGTACCCGCTTGCACTTCACTCATAATCCAGGCTTCCAGCTTCTCCTGCTCGACCGCCTGCTCCACTACATCGCTGAGCAGTGCGCGAGGAATTACCACCGCACCGTCTTCATCTACGACCATCACGTCTTCGGGAAACACCGCCACTCCCCCACAGCCAATCGGCTCCTGCCAATTCACAAAAGTCAGACCGGCCACAGATGGTGGCGCGGCGGCGCCCTTACACCACACCGGCAAACCTGTGTCGAGCACCCCGGCAACGTCACGCACCACGCCATCGGTGACCAGCGCAGCGACTCCACGAATCTTCATCCGGGCGCAGAGAATATCGCCGAAAATGCCCGCATCGGTAATGCCTATGGCGTCGACCACGGCGATACATCCAGCCGGCATGGCCTCGATCGCCGCTCGCGTCGAGATCGGCGAACTCCAGGATTCCGGGGTGGCCAGGTCTTCGCGTGCGGGAACAAAGCGCAGCGTGAAGGCCGGGCCCACGAGGCGTTTCTGGCCCGAGCGCAGAGGTTTAGGACCGCGCAACCATACATTACGCAAGCCCTTCTTCAGCAGCACGGTGGTGAGCGTGGCCGTAGTTATGCCGGAAAGGGTAGCCGTCGTTTTTTCGTCTAATGCTGTCATCGTTAAAGACTCGGGATCATGCCACCGTCCACGCGGAAGATGGAACCAGTGATGTAAGCCGCAGGTTCACTGGCAAGAAACGCCACCATGGCGCCATATTCTTCCGGTTTGCCTAAGCGCCCGATAGGGATGCTGGCCGCATTCTCGGCCATCACGTCGTCCACGCTGCGTCCTTCGCGCTTGGCCTTCGCCTGGTCAAGGAACTTGATCCGGTCCGTCGCAATGCGCCCAGGCACCACAACATTTGCGGTAATACCGTCTTTGGCGACTTCGCCAGCCAGGGTCTTCGACCAACCAACCAGCGAGAGACGCAGCGCATTTGAAATCGCCAGGTTGGGGATCGGCGCCTCCACCCCGGATGAGGTGCTGGTGATGATGCGGCCCCAATGGCGTGCCCGCATATTCGGCAGCACACGATCGGTGATTGCGATCACCGAAAGCACCATGGCTTGAAACTGTTTCGACCACAATGCCGTGTCTTGCCCACTGGCTGTCGTCGGCGGAGGGCCGCCCGTGTTATTCACCAGAATATCCACCGGGCCGAGTTGCTGCTCGATCTTCGCAACGTTTCCGTCGATCTGCGACAGGTCAGCGAGGTCCCAGACCAGGCCCATGCTCTTGCCACCGATCTCGGCCAGCGCAGCCTGCGTGCCCGCGATCGAATCGGCGCCCCGCCCCGCCACGGCAATGTTGGCCCCTTCACCGGCGAGCGATTTTGCAATCGAGCGGCCCAGGCCGCCCCCGCCGGCTAATACCAAAGCTGTCTTACCTTGAAGACCAAAATTCATGGACAATCTCCGTCCTTATTTCCAGCCATCCGACTGAAAGCGCGCAATCGCCTTTTCGTCAAACAAGTAGCCGAGACCGGGTTCCGTCGGAAGCACCAAGCCGCCATCGCGCACTTGCAGTTGCCGGTCGATAATTTCGCAAAAGTTGAATACCTTTCCGTCGGGAAAGTATTCGACGAATTGGCCATTGGATGCGGCCGCCACCAGGTGTACGTGCAAATCGTGGAACCAGTGCGGGCACATCGTCACGCCATAGCAATCGGCCAGGGCGGCGATGCGGCGGAATTCTGTGATGCCCCCGCAAACTGCGGCGTCCGCTTGCAGAATCGCCGCCGCCTCTTTGTCCAGCAGCTCTTTGAAGCGCCAGCGGCCAGCCTCGATTTCGCCTGTGGCCACTGGGATATTGATCATTGCCGCCAACCTGGCGTGATGATCGATCTGGTCGGGGCTGAAAGGCTCTTCAATCCAATACGGATCATAGGGCGCGAAACGATCGAGATAACGTAAGGCAGTCGGCACATCAGCCCAGGCGTTATTTGCGTCCAGCATGAGCAGTACATCGGGACCGATGGCTTTGCGCGCTGCGGCAATCCTTGCCTCTTCTGACCGCACATCTCCCCGCCCGACTTTCATCTTTACCGCGTTGAAGCCAAGCCCTACATAGCTGGCCATCTCTTCGCCCAGCATTTCCGGCGTCTTGCCCTCGAGGTAGTAGCCGCCGCTGGCATAAGCGGGAACAGTATTCTCATAAGCAGCGCCGAGATACTTGTAGAGCGGTAGATTCGCCGCCCGGGCATTTCTGTCCCAAATGGCGGTATCAAGAATGCTGAGTGCCCGCATCACGGAACCCACGCGGCCATGCAGCAACACTTCCTGATACATGTTTTTCCACAGCAGTTCGGTCGCGTTAGGGTCAGCACCGATCAGCATCGGCGCCAGCATCTCGCGCACTGCCGTGGTCACTACATTGCCCCCGGAGTGCCCGGCATAGCAGTGGCCAATGCCTTCGATGCCGTCCTCGGTCCGGATTTTTACCAAACTGTAATCACGCGAGGTTACCTGGCGGCGCGCGAACGCAGTTGCCTGTCGCAGCGGAATATGAACGGTACGCGCCTCTACAGAAACAATTCTTGCCATTACATTCCCTTCAGCAGCTTGATCAGGCGGGCAAATGCCTCATCGCGCGCGGTCTTGTTGGCGGGTACCGTGTTGGTGGGGTCTTCGCCGGCGCGCATGAAGCCGTGTCCAGCGCCATCGTAGGTCACCGGCTCGTAGGTCTTCCCGGCTGCCTTCATGGCAGCGGTGGTGGCGGGAATAGTAGCGCCGATACGTGCGTCATTGCCGGCGTAGAAGCCGTAGACCGGCGCGACGATGGTGCTCACATCCGCGGGACCGGGTCCGTAGAATACGAAAGCTGCGGAAAGATCTTTGCGGTGAGCGGCGAAGGCGAAGGATTTGCCTCCGCCCCAGCAAAAGCCAATGTCGGCAAGTTTGCCGTTGGCCGCCGGCAGCTTCTTGCCGTAATCGGCCGCAGCATCAAGGTCGGCCATCACGCCATCAGGGTTGAGGCCGGAAACGGCTTTCACCACTGCATCCTGGCCGGAGAATTCGCTGGTCCCGCCCCCATTGGGACCATAGCCGGAGAGGAGGTCAGGGGCGATGACGATGTAGCCTTGTGCTGCCAGCTCATCGGCCATCTCCTTGGCCCAGTCACTGAGACCGAAGATCTCGTGAATGAGGACGATCACCGGTGCTTTGCTTTTGACCTCGGGAAAGACTACGAAAGCCTGCACGGTACGATCGCCATGTTTCAGAGGCACGTACTCATGGTGGCGAGGTGATGCTTCCAGGCGGGTTTTCGCCCAATCCTGCGCATAAACCGGCGCGGCCGCGACAGAAAACAGCATGGCGGCGACCGCAAGTTTCAGGGTACGAGGCATGGTGAACGTCATGGGGAGGAGTTTAGTCACTGACGAGTAGTGTCGCAAGCAACGGCGTCATTGCGCGAGTAGCAATGATCGGGTGTCCCATCCTTCGCGCTTTTTGCGAAGGGTGGGATAAGCAGAATGTGCGGGGAAGGGTCTTGGGTGCAGAGCCGTGGTATCCCACCCTTCGCAAAAAGCGCGAAGGATGGGGCACCCGATCAATATTGCGGGTTGGTGGAGTCAAAAGCGGAACCATCGGCAATATGAGAATACCTGGATAAATCTTTGACGCCTGCCATCTGCCGTGTTTCGATAAAAAGTTGGTGAACAACAAACCTCCTCTTCCGGTAGACGCTATCCTGCCGGAGATCATCGACTCTTTAAAACGCTTTCCTAACCTCGTGATCGAAGCACCGCCGGGCGCAGGCAAGACGACCCGCGTTCCACCCGCTCTGCTCAAAAGTGTCAACGGCGAAGTGGTGGTGCTGGAACCGCGCCGCATCGCTGCTCGTTTGTCTGCGCGCCGGGTGGCGTGGGAGATGGACGAACCGGTCGGCCAGACAGCCGGGTACCAGGTTCGATTTGAGGAAGCTATCAGCGCTCGCACCCGGGTGCGCTTTGTCACCGAAGGTGTGCTGACCCGTCGCCTCATTTCCGATCCAGCATTAAAAGGCGTTTCGGCGGTCATACTCGACGAGTTCCATGAGCGCCACCTGGAAAGCGATATGGCGCTGGCATTGCTCAAACGCCTGCAGAGGTCGCGGCCCGATCTACGCATCGTCGTCATGTCAGCGACCCTCGATACCGGTCACGTCGCGCAATACCTTAACGGCTGCCCCATCCTGCGCTCAGAAGGACGGCAATTCGAGCTGACAATTCGCCATCTGCCCTACTCCCCAAAGCCGCTGGAAATACAGGTGAACGAAGCTCTCGAGCTGCTACTCCAGCAAGAGGCCTCCGGCGACGTGTTGGGTTTCTTGCCCGGAGCCGCGGAGATACGCCGTGCCATGCGTGAGACTCAGGGCGTCGCGCGCCGGGCCGGACTGCTGGTGTTACCGCTTCATGGCGACCTCACGCCCGCAGAGCAGGATCGGGCCATCACGCCCGCTCCACAACGAAAAGTCATCCTGGCTACGAACGTTGCCGAAAGCTCGATCACCGTCGACGGAGTGACCGCTGTAATCGATAGCGGACTGGCGCGGATCGCGACGTATTCCCAGTGGACCGGTTTGCCCACGCTCCAGGTCGCCCGGGTGAGCCAGGCATCCGCCAAACAGAGAGCGGGACGGGCGGGACGCACTGGTCCCGGCCGCGTGCTGCGCCTCTACGCCATGGAGGACTACCTGCGCCGCCCGGAGCACGACCTCCCGGAAATCCTGCGCAGCGATCTGTCCCAGCTGGTGCTCACCTTGCGAGCCATGCAGATTGGCGACACCAAAGAACGGCTTGGCGACAGCAAAGAAATTGACTGGCTGGATGCACCGCCTCAGTCAGCAATCGAGAGTGCCGAGTCGCTGCTCGATCGCCTGGGCGCCACACCAGCGCAGGCCCAGCAGTTGGCGCGGTATCCCCTGCATCCACGTCTGTCGCGCATCGTGACCGCGGCCATGGAGCGCGGAGTGGGTGAGGACGGCTGCATGGCCGCAGCTTTGCTGGGATCGGGTGCTCGCTCAGATAAAAACGACCTGCTCGCCGCCATCGACACCCAGCAGGATTACCGCACCTTGCAACAAAGAGATCAGCTGCGCAGAATCGCCCGGCCGCCGCGCAGATCACAGCAGAATGACCAGTACAATGACGATGCTTTGCTCATGTCAGTGTTGGCCGGGTTTCCGGATCGCGTGGCGCGGCGGCGGACCGGCAACCAGGTTCTGTTATCGGTCGGCGGCTCGGCGGAAGTGGCGGGCCCGCCCCTCGAATACGAGTTTATGGCCGCCGTCGATGCCGAGGATCGCAAGGATAAGCCACTGCCGCTGATTCGTATGACCGCCCGCATCGAGCCGGAGTGGTTGATTGAGCTGTTTCCCGATCATGTGCAGGAGCGTTCCACGGTAGAGTGGAACCGCTCCGCCGAACGAGTGGAGGCGGTCAATGCTCTGCTGTACGACGAGTTGATCATTCAGGAATCTCGTGGAGCGGCGCCCGATGCAGGGGCCGCAGCCGGGCTGTTGGCGCAAAAGGCTCTCGAAGCAGGCATCGACCGCTTCCTCGACCAGGAACTTCTCAACGAATTTGTATCCCGAGTCGAGTTCGCCGGTTTCGATCCGCCCGATCTTCCACGGGCGCTCGAAGATTTGTGTCTCGGACTACGCAGCTTCACCGAGTTGAAGAGCGCAGCCGCAAACCTGATCCCTACACTCGAGCGCACGATGATGACGCAACGGCTGGATGAGCTTGCCCCCGCACGCATACGGCTGCCCAATGGGCGACACACAAAGGTCCACTACGAGCCCGGTAAGCCGCCATGGATCGCGTCTCGCCTGCAGGACTTTTTCGGCATGCGAGACACGCCGCGGATTGGGCGGGAGCAGACGCTGGTGGTGGTTCACCTGTTAGCGCCGAATCATCGGGCGGTACAGACGACCTCGGATCTTGCCGGATTTTGGGAACGGCTGTATCCGCAGGTCCGGCGCGAGTTGATGCGCCGTTATCCAAGGCACTCCTGGCCCGAGCGGCCGTGACGCCCGAGTGACTGCAGGGGCGATTTGGCGGAAGTGCGTGCGAGTCGAACACACCGTCGCCCGTTAAGAACGACCACCGGTTTTGAAGACCGGGAGGATCACCGGAACCCAGGCACTTCCTTCGCTGGCAGCCATACGACTTGCTGATAGCCTATGCTAATTGATGAGGATTGTTGATTGGCTGCTTCCGCGACAATAAGGCTTACTCAGCAGGTCAAAGCTGGGGGCTGTGCGAGCAAACTCCCGCCAGGCTTGCTGGCGGCGGTGCTTTCGAAGCTACCCAGGCCGGTCGATTCTGATCTCTTAGTCGGGTTCGACACCAGCGATGATGCCGGCGTCTACCGGGTGACACCGAGCCTCGCCCTCGTCCAGACGGTGGACTTCTTCACCCCCCTGGTGGATGACCCTTTCACCTTCGGTTTGATCGCCGCAACGAATGCACTCAGCGATGTGTATGCCATGGGAGGACGCCCGCTAACCGCCCTCTCGATTGTCTGCTTTCCCCAGGACGGGAATCTGGAAGTTCTCGAAGCCATCATGCGCGGCGGGATGGAAAAACTAGGGGAAGCCGGCTGCGTTGTGCTGGGCGGACACAGCGTGCGCGATCAGGAAATCAAGTTTGGCTATGCTGTAACAGGGCTGATCCATCCCGATAAGGTCCTGACGAATACGGGTGCGCGTGAAGGTGATGATCTCATCTTCACCAAGGCGATTGGCACAGGAGTGATTACCTCCGCGTTGAAACAGGGGAAGGCAGAGCCAGCCTGGGTGGCGGGTGCAATCCGGTCCATGACCACACTCAACCGTGTCGCGTCGGAGGTTGTGGCCGGCGCAGCCGGTATCCACGCGATGACGGATGTGACCGGCTTTGGCCTGATGGGGCATGGCCGGGAGCTCGCCATCGGTAGCGGAATGAGGATTGAGCTTATGGCCGGCGAGGTGCCGCTGCTGCAAGGAGCCCTGGACTGCGTCCATCGCGGTGCAATTCCCGCCGGGCTGCTCGCGAATCGCGATTTTGCCGAATGCGTGAGCGCGGACGCACCCGGCTCGCATATAGCGGACGATGTTCGCGCCTTGCTCTATGACCCGCAAACCGCAGGCGGTCTGCTGATAGCAGTAGAAGCCGCGTGCTCCAGCGCGCTCCTCCAGTCGCTGCACAAAGCGGGAGCGGCTGCAGCAACCAGGATAGGCTCCGTGCTCGGCCCCTACACCCCAGGCTCAGGCGAGCCTGCGATTCTGTTGCGTTGAATACCAATCATGAAACGCAGCCCTCAGGCGACCGATAGTAGCGACAGCAATTTGTACCGGCTGCTGCCTTCTTTGCATGATTTGCTCGAGACCCCTGGCTTTGCTGCGCTGCTTGAAACGGAGCCACGCACCTCGATTGTCCATGCCACTCGCAGGGTGTTGTCGCGCATGCAGCAGGAAATAGCCGAAGGACGTCACACCCAGGCAAGCCTCGAAAGCGAATTGGTATTTGCTCACGTTACGGTTGCAGAAGAGATCGCCCGCACCTCGCGCTACAGTCTGCGGCGCGTCATCAATGCCACCGGGGTCGTTCTCCATACGAATCTGGGGCGAGCTCCCCTGAGCCCCTCCGCCCTCAAGCACATTCTGGAGACAGCCGGCGGCTACTCCAACCTCGAACTCGATCTCGAAACCGGCGAGCGAAGCCGGCGGGATGTGCATGCTGAGGAACTTCTTCTTCGCGTCCTGCGCGGCGACAACAGGGAAGCGGCTTCGTACTCCGCGCTGGTGGTCAACAACTGTGCAGCCGCTACGTTCCTGGCTCTCAACACGCTGGCTGAGGGTGGCGAAGTGGTTGTGTCTCGCGGAGAGCTGGTCGAAATCGGAGGAGGTTTTCGCATCCCCGAGATTCTCGCCAAGTCTGGCGCGATCCTGCGCGAGGTAGGCACTACCAACCGCACCAGGCTTGCCGACTATGAAGAAGCACTCTCCGATGCAACGCGCCTCATCCTGCGCGTCCATCAATCGAACTTCAGCATGGAGGGCTTCACCGAAAGGCCCGCTCTTCGCGATCTGGTCTCCCTGGGCAAGCGCTGCAACGTTCCCGTATTCAACGACCAGGGAACCGGCTTGATCGCTTCTCTTGAACCGCTTGGCATCGGCTCTGAACCGACCCTGCTTGACAGCTTCCACCTGGGCTGCGATTTGATCGCTGCCAGCGGAGACAAGCTGCTCGGTGGCCCCCAATGCGGACTTGTGATAGGAAAGGCGGACCTGGTGCAAAAAATTCGCAAGAATCCTCTGTACCGGGCCTTTCGTGCCGGCAAGCTTACCTACGCGGCGCTCCAGGCGACACTCACGGACTATGCCTCCGGAAAAGATTCAACCATCCCGGTCCACAAAATGTTGAACGCCTCTGCCACTGAGATATTCAACCGCTGTGAGTGGATCAGCAGTCAGGTCAACTCCTCTGAGCTCGCCGCACAGCCTGTACCGGTGCTGAGCCTGATCGGCGGCGGTACGGCGCCCACTGCCAGGCTGCAGAGCGCCGCTGTTTCACTTCATCACCAGGTACTGCAGCCACAGGCACTCCTTCTGACGCTTCGCCGGCTTGAGCCACCCGTGGTCGGACGCATTCACGAAGACCAGGTGCTATTGGATCTTCGCACCGTTGAACCGGAATTCGATGCAAACCTCGCCTCGCTGCTGCAGCAGATTGCCATAAGCCGTCCGTAGCATGATCTCGCCGGCCAAATGCGTAGTGATCGGAACGGCAGGGCACATCGATCACGGCAAGACTGCCCTCATTCGCGCGCTGACCGGGATCGATGCCGATCGCTTGCCGGAAGAGAAGCGGCGCGGCATCACCATCGATCTTGGCTTTGCCTTTCTCGATACTGCGTCTGGCGACGGACATCCGCTCAGAATCAGCTTTGTCGATGTGCCAGGTCACAGCCTGTTTATTCACAACATGCTCGCCGGAACCGGGTGTATCGGCGCGGTCTTACTGGTTGTCTCTGCCCAGGAAGGGGTCAAACCGCAGACCGTGGAGCACCTTGCCATCTGCAGCCTGCTCGGAGTTCGCGCCGGCCTGACGGTCATCACCAAGATCGATGCCGTAGAGCCCAGCCGGCTCGCGCAAGTTGAGCTGGAAGTGAAGCAGTTTCTTCGCGGAACTTTTCTCGACCCTGATCGTGCGGAAGTTCTTGCCGTAAGTGCACTGACCGGACAGAACATAGAAGAGTTGCGGCGAAAGCTTGTCAGGCTTGTCGAAGTTACGAACCACGGCGATTTCGATCGTCTTCCGCGGCTGCCCATTGACCGGGCCTTCGTGATGAAGGGCTTTGGCACGGTAGTTACGGGTACTTTGCTCTCGGGCAGCCTGTATGCCGGGCAATCGCTAGTCGTTGAGCCCGGCAGTCGTACCGTGCGCGTGCGCGGAATGCAGACGCATTCGCAGGCTGGAGACGTAGTCCGCTCTGGTTCACGGGTGGCGCTGAACCTCGCTGGCATTGAGGTGTCCGAAGTAGGTCGAGGCCAGACTCTCGTTACTCCAGAGACGCTCATCGCTGTCAACACGATCGATGTCGAAGCCTGGCTGCTGCCCGGTTCCTCGGGAGTGAAACATGGCGGGCTCGTGCACTTCCACGCCTTTACCTCGAACACGATGGCAAGCGTACTACTCTACGACCGCTCCAGGTTCGAGCCCGGCCCAGCCAGGCTGATGCGGATCAAGCTTCAGACCCCCGTCGTACTGGTCCCGGGCGATCGTTTCGTACTGCGACAGGTTTCCCCTGCCGCCACCATTGGTGGAGGCAGGGTGCTCGATGCGCACCCGCTGCCCAGAATGCGCAAACCATTGGCCATGGCATGGCTCGATGCTTTGCGAACTGCTTCGGCCGAAGAACAGCTTCTGTTGCGGGTGACCCGTCGAAGCACGTGCGGGCTGTCGATACAGCGTCTGATGGTTGAGACCGGCCTGTCTCAAGAAGCCGCTGAGCGCCTCTTACAGCCTCTCCTCGGCAGCGGTCGTCTGTTCCAGATTTCCGGCGGGATTCTCGTTGCCAGTCCAGCACTCGAGGCGGCGGCGGAAGCGATCAGCAGCCATTTGCGGCAGCATGCGAGCGGCCTCAAACGATCTGAGCTTAGGACACGCACTTCGATCAGCCCGGAATTACTCGATTTTTCGCTGGATCGTCTTGTCCGCGCAAACCAGCTGCGGTTCAAGGGAGAGCTGGTCTGTCCCCCGGAGGATGGCCGCGTTGGATCCAACGTTGAGGATCCAACCTTGTCCGCCATCGCGGCGATTTACCGCAAGGCTGGACTCGCTGCTCCATCCCAGGCAGAGGTCGCGACCATGTTGAAACTCAAAGAGACCGACCTGCGTGGGCCGTTCACTTTACTGCTTCGGGAAAAAGTTCTTGTCCGGATGGGAAGCGAAACCCTTTTCATCCACCACGAAGCACTGGACCGATTGCGCGCTGAGATAAGGGAGCTTCGCGGACAGATGGTGGACGTAGCCCGCTTCAAACAGATCACGGGCCTCTCGAGAAAGTACGCCATTCCACTCCTCGAATATCTTGACCGGGAAAGGATCACCCGTAAGATCAGCGACCAGCGCCTGGTGATATAGCTCAAGCCGATATGCTAACCTTCGAGCGTGGCAGACTCTAAGACCAAGATCGACATAGTTGAGGATGCGGACGCCACTGGTGAGGTCGCGAAGGTATACGACGAGTGGCGCGCGCACTCGGGCCGCCGGCAGATGCCTGGCATTCTCAAGTGCTTCAGCCATCGGCCGGATTTTCTGCGCGAGGTAATGAGCTTCAGCAACACGGTGCATTTTTCTGAAGGGCACCTCAACCGCAGGACAAAAGAAGCGATTGCAAGCTGGGTTTCCTGGCTCAATCGCTGTCCCTATTGACTGGACTCGCACGCTTACTTCCTGCGGGTTCAGGGAGCAGAAGAAAAGACAGTGCAGGCGCTGGTC
>Ga0302326_10010268_pt1 | contig 20312 bp, 18 predicted proteins | sample Palsa_T0_3_FD_202264 | JGI IMG/M metagenome (GOLD analysis project Ga0302326, IMG submission 202264) | Peat permafrost microbial communities from Stordalen Mire near Abisko, Sweden - Palsa_T0_3 | ecosystem: Environmental > Terrestrial > Soil > Palsa > Peat permafrost | place: Sweden: Abisko...
TACCTGGCGAACAATCCCCTTGCCCAGATGGTCATCCTCAAGAACGCATCCCGCGGCCTCAACGTGGACGCTGCCTACTTTCTCAACATGCTGGAGATCCAATCCTGGATCGCGCTGGCCATCACCGCGTGGGTTGCGCCCCGGCTGATCGGCTTTGACCTTGCCGACAATGCGCTGCCCATCCTGCTCAGCCATCCAATTTCGCGCGTCGGTTATGTCTTCGGCAAATTCATGGCGATGTTCGTCTCGCTCTCCATGGTCACCTGGGTTCCCTGCCTGCTGCTCTTTGTCTACCAGTGCTATTCCTCGGCGCAGCCGTGGGCAGCGGCCCATCTTTCCATCGCTGTAGGCGTCTTCATCGGCGCGGTGATCTGGATCGCATTCCTCTCCATCCTCGGCCTGGCTCTTTCGTCGTGGGTCAAGTGGCGGGTCGTGGCCACTGGAGCCATCTTCGCGGCGATCTTTGTGCCCGCGGGCGTGGGCGCCATCGTGAGCGCGGTGTTGCGGACGCAATGGGGATTCCTGCTCAATCTGCCGGTGACCATGTCCATCCTCTGGCAGCGGCTGCTGGGCGCGCCTGAGTTCATGCGCAGCGTTGCTTCCCTGCCGACACCGGCGATCGTGACCGTACTGGTGCTGGCCTGCCTGCTCTGCGTGGCCATGCTGAACGCACGCATCCGTGCGCGAGAGGTGGTGCGAGGATGAGCGCGATACAGGATCAAATCGTCTTCGAGGATGTGTCCAAGTTTTACGGCGAAGTTCTCGGCGTAAACCGGATCACGCTGGCCATTCCGCCTGGGATCACCACGCTGGTTGGCCCTAACGGCGCAGGAAAGACTACGCTCATGAACCTCATGACCGGCCTGGTGCAGCCATCGAGCGGTCATCTCTCCGTCATGGGTCTCACGCCCGCCGACGCGACCGAGTTCTTTCGCAACGTCGGCTATTGCACGCAGTTCGACTTCTTCCCGCGCGGCCTCACCGGCTGGCAATTCCTTCTGGATAGCCTCATGCTTCACGGCATGAGCAAGACCGACGCCTATCGCCTGACCTTCGAGGCCATCGAGCGCGTACACCTTGGCGACGCGGCCTTTCGCAAGATCGCTGGCTACAGCAAGGGCATGCGCCAGAAGATCCGGCTGGCACAGGCTATCGCGCATCATCCCCGCGTGCTGGTGCTTGACGAGCCGCTCAACGGGCTCGACCCCATGGCCCGCGCAGAATCCATCGCACTCTTCGAAGAGCTGGGCCGGCAAGGGATGCATCTGGTCATCTCCAGCCATATTCTCGATGAGGTCGATCGCATCTCCGACCGCGTTGTCCTCATCACCGGCGGATACCTGATCGCGCAAGGCAATATCCACCAGGTTCGCCAGGAAGTGCGCGACAAGCCCATGCAGGTGCTTATTCGCTGCGATAAGCCTGAAGTGCTGGCGTCGCGCATGTTCGCCGTCAACCATTGCGTCGAAGCCCGCGTGCATACCGATGGCAAAGGCGTTTTCCTGCGCACCGGAGACATCGACCAGTTCTACTCCATGCTCAACGGCATCGCCGCCGAGGGCCTGGTCAAGATCGACGCCGTCGCCCCAGCCGACGACGACGCCAACGCCATCTATCAATACCTGATCGGCTCAGATGGGAGCGCCTCCTGATGCCAAAAACCACAACCAATCTTCGCAAGGAATTCATGCAACAACCGTGGGGCCTGTGGTGGATTCAGGCACAGCGGCTCACCGCCATCGAAGTGCGCAGAAATCTTTTCTCATGGCGCGCGAGCTGGATTTACTTCCTCGCCTTCGTTCCCACGTTCATCATCCTGATTCATCTCCTGGTCGACCGACATTCCCACTTATCGATGAGCGAAGACACCGAGATCCTCGCGGGCATCGTGCAGTTCTACTACATTCGCCTGGGAGTTTTCTTCGGCTGCCTCGGCATCTTCTCGCGCCTCATTCGCGGCGAGATGATCGAGCGCAGCCTGCACTTCTACCTGCTCTCTCCTGTGCGGCGCGAAGTGCTGCTGCTGGCCAAGTTCGCGGCTGGATCGATCAGCGCGCTGCTCCTGTTCGGCACAGCCATGCTCACCGATTTCACGCTGATGTACGCGGCCTACGGCGCGGCTGGGCACGACTACGTCTTCAACGGCCCAGGCCTGGGCCAGTTGCAGGCTTACATGGCCATCATCGCCCTCGCCTGCCTCGGCTATGGCGCGGTCTTTCTTCTGCTGAGCATGATCTTCCGCAATCCGACTCCTGCCGCAATGCTGGTGCTGGCCTGGGAAGCAATCAATCCCGTGCTGCCCTCGCTGCTGCAGAAGCTCAGTGTCGCCTCTTATCTGCGTCATCTGATGCCCGTCAACGTTGCCGCCCAAGGCATCTTCGCGCTGCTCACCGTGCAGACCGAGCCCGTATCCGCGTGGGCCGCCGCACTCGGCCTGCTCGTGCTCATCGCAGTCGTGCTCTGCTACTCCTGCTACCGCATTCGCACGCTCGAAATTCGCTATAGCACCGAGTAGTCCGGCTGCTGCCCTTGGTAACCTATCGCTTTCGAACTGCGCCTTTTTGCAAGTCAGAGCATTTTGTAATGACACGCAACTGCAATTCGATAGTCCGGTTCGCAATTTGTGTCGCCTGGTCTCGGCATTTCACTTTGGATCGGTATAATTCCAGTCAATCAATCCAGAAAGTTGGGACCTCGTATTGAACTGGACCTGGTTGAAGCTGTGTCTTCCTTTGATTTGCGCGTCGGGGTTTCTAACCGCGATTCATGCGCAGCAAGCGCCGTTGATCCCGAGCGTTGACGAGGGCCCTCTCGCAACTCTGCACGGCACCGTGCATCCGCTGGCCCGGCCGGAGTACGACCAGGGAGCAGTCGTCGATGAGTTTCCAGTGCAACGGTTGTTGCTGATGATGGCGCGGCCCGCGGATCGAGAACAGAGCCTTCAAAAGTTTTTGCGGAACGTGCATGCGCCGGGTGCTCCGGCCTATCACCAATGGGTTTTACCGGCGGAATTTGGCGCTCGCTTCGGCGCAACCGATCGGGACACGCAGTTGGTTTCGGAGTGGCTTCAGTCCCACGGCCTGTCCGTTACGCGCGTCACTCAAGGCAAATCCATACTCGAGTTCTCCGGAACGGCCAGGCAGCTTCGCGAGGCGCTGCATACCGAGATTCATCAGTACTCCATTCAAGGAAAGACCTACTACGCGAATTCCAGCGAGATCAGGGTGCCTCAATCCATTGCCTCGCGGATTGCGGCATTCGCTCCTCTGAACAGCTTTCCGCTCGACAGCTACGTGAAGGTGATGGGAGGCGCCACGATGAATCGGGCCAGCCATCGCGCCGTTCCGCAGTTCACCATCCAACAGAACAACGCGCCTTTCTACGCCTTTGGCCCGGAAGATTTTGCAACGCAATACGATGTTGGACCGGTCTATACGGCAGGCATCAATGGCGCGGGGCAAACGATCGGCATTATCGGTGAGAACAATCTCAACCTCTCGCTTGTGGATGCCTATCGCAAGCTCTTCAATCTTCCCGCCAGCCGCACGCAAGTCATCATCGATGGACAGGACCCCGGCGACGGCGCCGATCCGAATGTGGAGGGCTATCTCGATGTGGAGATGAGCGGAGCAATCGCGCCGGGGGCGACGGTGAACTTCTACATCGCCGGGTACGAAGCCGTTTCAACCCCGGCCTGGAATCCGCTTACCTTGGCCGCCCTGCGCGCCATCGAGGACAATCGGGCCTCGGTGTTGAGCGCGAGCTTTGGGGAGTGCGAGCTGGAGCTTGGCCAGCAGGGGAATCAGATTTGGGCGGGGTTGTGGGAGCAGGCCGCTGCGCAGGGACAGACCGTGTTTGTTTCGAGCGGCGACACCGGCCCTACAACTTGTCAACCGGCTGAGGGCACATTTCCCAACCCACCTCAACTGTTGAATAGCGTGAATGTGAGTGGGTTGAGCTCAACGCCGTGGAATGTTTCCGTGGGGGGCACGGACTTTTACTACTCCGACTACGCCAGCGGAGCGCCCAGCGCGGCCACGCTATGGAACCAGACCAACGACGGCTCGAACGGGTCTTTGAAGGCGACACTGCCCGAGCAGGTATGGGACGATGCTCTCGGCTTCGATGTCGTTTCGGGGCAGAACGCGGCAGGTGGAGGCGGAGTAAGCAATTGCTCGCAGGAGACCGTTCCCACCGACGGCAGTCTTCCCACATGCCTGGCGGGATATCCCAAACCCGCGTGGCAGAATGCCCCAGGGGTTCCCAGCGATCAGGCGCGCGACCTGCCGGATGTTTCTCTCTTTGCCTCGAACGGCGCGAATCTGAGCGCGGTTCCTCTTTGCGCCAATCCAGGCGACTGCGCGCCGGTGACCAGTGGCGATCCGCAAGTCACGCTGGTAGGCGGAACATCGGCCTCATCGCCATCCATGGCGGCCATCATGGCCCTCATCGACCAGAAGTATGGCCGCCAGGGGCAGGCGAACTACACGTTGTATGCGCTGGCGCGGCAATACCCAAATGTCTTTCACGACATCGTGCTGGGCACGAACGACGTGATGTGCCCCTTTGGCGAAGCGCCGGATTGCGATACCCCTGTTCCGAATTCGTATTTCGATTCCTACGGAATCTACGCTGCCGGTCCGGGGTATGACATGGCGAGTGGCTTGGGTTCTGTGGACGTCAACCAACTGCTCACCAACTGGAACAAGGTGACGTACGCCGCCAGTACGACAACCTTGCAAGCCTCGCCCGCAAGTACCGTGCATGGCTCGGCTGTCGCCGTCAGCGTCGCAGTCAAGTCAAACTCCGGTTCGGCAATCCCAACCGGGGACGTGGAGCTGGTGGCCAGCCCAGGGACAACGATTCCCGTCAATTCCCCGCTCACGCTCACCGGAGCTTCGGCTTCGGCCAGCCTGACCAATCTCCCCGGCGGAAGCTATGAACTGACCGCGCAATATGGCGGCGACGGTACTTTTGCCGCCAGCACATCCGCGCCTGTTTCCTTGACGGTTACGCCCGAAGCAAGCGCAACGGGACTTACAGCGATCTATTTCATTGCTCCTACATCCAACCCGCCTCCCAAAGGCGATCTTCCCTATGGCGATCAGGTGGCTTTTACAGCAACGCCCTCCAGCCTTGCGGCGAAGACCACGGGACTGGCCACGGGAACGGTCACTTTCACAGATGGCGGCACGACGGTTACGGTTCCGCTCGATGGGACCGGGGTTGCAACCTGGAAGCCGCGGAGCTTTGCCATGGGAGCGCATTCCATCACGGCGGCCTACTCCGGCGACGCCAGCTATCAGGCATCCACAAGCACCCCGGTCGCACTCACCGTGATCGGGGTCGCGCCCGTGCTCGAAGTCGCTCCCGATACTCAACCCTCCGGTTGCGCTCAGGGATTGACCACCTGCGGAACGAACAACGGGGAAGTCTACCAGCCAGGCGCCAACATGGTTCTATCGGTCTTCATGAGCGGAGGTTTGGGAATTGCGCCCTCCGGATCTGTAACCGTCAATTTTGGTCCACTCACGCAGACGGTAAGCCTCACCACGGTTTCGGGGCTCGCTGCCGGTTTTGCTACCTTTGCCAACGTTCCCGCGGGCAGTTACCCGCTCTCGGCAAGTTACTCGGGCGATGCCAACTGGAGTGCCGCGACCTTTACCAACCCGTCGCCGTTTATATTTGCCGCGCCCACATTTACTACAACGCCCACCACAACCACGCTTACGCTAAGCCCCTCCAGCGTGGACAGCACCCAGAGCGTCACCTTCCAGGTTACGTCTCAGGCGGCGTCGAGCCAGTTTGGCTGCTTTATCGGCAGCAGCCTTGCCATCCTATACGCAAATGGAGCGTCTTTCGGGGCTGTTCCCATAGGTTGCAGTGTTGCCAACGGCGTGGTCATGCTCTCAGGCAGCGCGACCCTCCCGGCATCGGAGCTTCCCGCCGGGACTTATCAAGTCACGGCGGGATACCAGGGCGACGGAATCCAACTATCTTCCTTCAGCAGCCCGGTTTCGCTGACCGTTACTGTGACAGACTTCTCGCTCAGCGCGCTAGGCAAAAACCTGCCCGTCGTCGCAGGCAAATCGCTCACCATTCCGGTTGCCCTGGCCGGCCCGTCGTCCGCACCCATTACGATTGCGCTGAGCTGCCTGACATCGTCGCCCAGCATCGGCTGCGCCATCGATCCAGGCTCCTCCAGCGTAACCGGAAACGGCACAGCCACCCTCACCGTGAACGCATTTACTTCGTCTGCCGCGGCATCCGCGCGGCAAGAGACGGCGTCGAGGAGACATGGTGGACTGCCCCGCTACGCTGAGGGCCTGGCTCTCGCCTGCCTTGTGGTTGTCGTCCTACCAGGCCGCAGACGATCGGCAAAGCTGTGGAGCTTGCTGGTTCTTCTCGCGATCTTCTCCATCACCGCGGGCTGCGGCTCGTCTCACTCGACCATGACCACCACTCCCACCGGACCGACGATCACCCCGGCTGCGGCCGGGAGCTACAGTGTCACGGTTACGGGGGTTTCCGCCGGTATCACACATAGCTCAACCGTGAACCTTCAGGTGCAATAGTGGAATCCAGTGTGAATCGCGAAACATCCAAGCGATGAAGATGGGTGGCTTTTGGATTGCGCTGTTTCGCCCATTCACCGTCTCACCCATTCCGGATCGCCCCATTTATGTCGCCCATTTATAGTGAAAAGATGACGCAATCGTCCCCGGTGGATCTGGTGGGTGTGGGCCTCAATGCCACCGACACGCTGATCCCGCTGGCCAGTTACCCGGAGCGCGGCTCCAAAATGGAGTACCGCTCGGAGACCATTCTGCCCGGCGGCCAGGTCGCCTCCACCGTAGTCGGCTGCCAGCACTGGGGATTGCAGACCCGCTACGTCGGCAAGCTGGGCGACGATGCCGCCGCCGCGCTGCACCACAGCGCCTTTGCCCGCGAAGGCGTGGAGACGCAGATCGTCACCGTGCCCGGCGGCGCAAGCCCGCAGTCCTTGATCCTGGTCGACAGCCTGGGCGAGCGCACGGTGCTCAATCGCCGCGACGACCGCCTCGTCCTTAAGCCTGAAGAGCTTCGCCGCGAGTGGATCGTCAACGCGCGCGCGCTGCACGTCGACGGGCACGACACCGCTGCCGCGACCCTGGCCGCCGGCTGGGCCCGCGAAGCCGGCATTCCGGTTGTCGCCGACCTCGATGAACTCTATCCAGGCGTCGAAGCTCTGCTCGAAAAGATCGACTACCTGATCGTCAGCCGCGACTTCCCCTGCCGCCTGATGGCCGAGCCCGATCTTGAGACCGCGCTGCGCGGGATGCAGCATCGCTACGGCTCGGTGCTCGCCGCCGCGACCCTGGGCCAGGATGGCGTGCTCGCCTGGGACGGAGAAAGCTTCCACCACACGCCGGCTTACCGCGTGCCGGTGGTGGACACAACCGGAGCCGGCGACATCTTCCACGCGGGTTTCATCTATGGCCTGCTGCAAGGCTGGCCGCTCGCCCGGCAGCTCGATTTTGCATGCGCCGCCGCCGCGCTGAATTGCAAGGGAACCGGAGCCAGGGGCGGCATTGAGACGGTCGAAGAGATTGAGCGCCTGATCGCCACAAATTTCCGGCATCGCTCGACACTGAACGTTAAAAATCCGACGAGTAACGTAAAAAATCCTGCAAAAAATGGAAAAAGCGCAAAGAATGTAACAGCTTCCACAGTTTACGTAACTGCAAACGAGTGACGCTTTTCAGAATGGCTAGCTTTGCAGCAGCATTTGCAGCGCCTCGCGAGCGTTCTGCAAGCAGCCTCGCGCTTCGTCTTCCGAGAGCAGACCCTGGTGAACGGCCTTTTTTCCAATGTCGTTGACCTGGTTCGCCAGCCGTGGAAAGTCGGCGGCGATGCCTGTGGCCAGCAGGTTGTTGTTGATTTCGTGCAGTAAATTCCCCAGCGTGGCCGCGTTTCGGTAGCGCGAGCGGATGAGCTTGCGCAGGCTTTCCGGCAGCTTCTGCTTGATTGCTTCTTCGAGGACGGAGCGGCACATGACCGCGCAGGCCGTGAAGAGGGCGAAGAAGTAACACCGTGTAGCTTCATCGAGATAGCGGTCGGCTTCTTCCGAAGACGTGGAGGCTACGACGCATTCGCGCAAATGCGTGGCGCGGGCTACGGCAGGCTCTACGAGGTCGAGAAATTCGGCGGCCACGGCGGCGCGCAGCAGGTCGTTCTGGCGTGAATCGAGGGCGCGCTGGATCGACTTCCAGGCCGGCGTGAGGCTGTTGCCCGCCTGCTGCAGGCGGGTGAGCGAGGTGAGGCGCTGGCGGGCATGCTGGATGAAGCCCTTTTGCATCTCGTGGGCCAGATGCTCCCACTCTTCGATAAAGCGAATCGGATCCGACTGATAGCTCTGCCAAAGCTCGTCGTAGACGACCGCCGGAAGCACCTCTTTGAGGTTGGCGAATCGCCCGGTGCGAGCCAGTTCCGCGATGGCTGCCGAGAATTCGCGTCCGGGCGCATTTTCGTCCGCCATCTTCAACAACAGTTCGCTCAGACGATCGATCTCAATGGCCATGGAACGGCTTCGCCCCTATGAGGCAACCCGAAAAACTCAACTCCAGAGGCTCAGGCCTGATGGCGCGGGTTTCTGACTTATCTCACAGTGTAGGAGCGGACGATAGGCTCCGGGGGAGCTGTAAGGTGAAGATATCTAAGCCAAATTGCCGGAGTGGGAAGGCGTGTGCCGAGATGCCTAAAGAGGAAGGCAACCATCGAAAGCGGGAGCAAGACGCTTAAGTCTTCACCGCAGACGAGGTTAATCCGCTGAAACCAGGGCCACCAGCTCGATTTCGATCAGGACGTCTTTGGGCAGGCGGGAAACTTCGACGGTGGTGCGAGCGGGCGGTTGGGAGCCTCCGGCGGCGAGATGCTCGGCGTAAATGGCATTCATTGCGGCGAAGTCGTCGAAATTCTTGAGAAAAACGGTGGCTTTGACGACCTGCGCGAAGCTGCTGCCGCCGGCTTCGAGAATCGCTTTCAGGTTGGCGAAGACCTGTCCGGTCTGCTCGGCAATGCCGCCGGCTACGACCTGCTGGGTCTCGGGGTCGAGCGCAATCTGGCCGGAGGTGAAGAGCAGGCTGCCGGTGCGCACGGCCTGCGAATAAGGGCCGATGGCGCGCGGCGCTTCGTTGGTGGCGATGATGCTTCTGGATTCGCTCATGGCTTCCATTGTAGCGGCTGATCGGCTCGGGCGGCGTTCAGGATCAAGCTGACGGTTATCGCGTGGACCATCCGCCCGCCAGCCTGCGGCAGAGAGCCACGCAGGCAAATGAAGCGGCGAGCGCGAGCAGGACTGGAGCGACCTGGGTGCGCAGCAGAACCGCAGGCTGGGCGCTGGAAAACAGCCATGTCAGCCAGTCCGTCCCGGTTGCCGCATTCTGGCTCATGCTGTGAATCGTGGTCACGGCCAGACGGCAAAGCATGACCACGCCCACGAGAAGCGCGGCGATTCCCGGCAGGGCCCACTTCCATGGGAACGGGATGGGCGCGGGTGCGGCGGCTTGCTGCTGAATCGCGTCCATGACTGAGGCGGCGAAGCCGGAGGACGGCAGAAGCGTGTCCTGCTCCAGAAGGATTCTATCCAGATTGTCAGGATTGCTAGTCATGGCTGAGATCCTTTTTGCAGTTGGGGTCGTAGTTGCGGAAAGCGCTGCCGGAGCAGATCGCGGCCACGGGAGAGCCGTGCTTTCATCGTACCCTCGGGCAGGCCCATGGTGGCGGCTGCCGCAGACAGGTCCATTTCGTGAAAGTAATACAAGATCAGTGGCTCACGATACTTGCCCGGCAGGGCGTAAACGGCGCGGCGGATGGCCTGGTCGCGCGCCGCGCCGTCGAGTTTGGCGTCGTGGACGAAGGGGCTTGAAGGTTCGGCGGCCTTATCCAGCGGAAGGTTGACCGATGGAATCCGCTTGAGCTCGGTGCGGTAAACGTTGGCGGCTACAGAAAAGAGCCAGGTGGAGAAGCTGCTCTCGCGACGCCATTGGCCGAGGCCTCGCCAGGCGCGAATCAGGGCTTCCTGGGCCATCTCCTCGGCGCGGCCTCGGTCGCGGCAGTAGCGCCAGGCCATATTGATGAGCGGCCCCTGCCAGCGCTGGACGATGCCGGCAAAGGCCTGCGCGTCGCCGCCGAGGACACGGTCCACGAGTGCGCGATCTGCGGGCGCGGCTTCGGCAGAATCTGAGCTGGTTGGCCTGGGCACATTTGCTCCGGCTGCCATTGGGAGTTGGCCGGCAGAGATGGAATTCAGATTCACGCCGGCGGCTCCTTTCGACAGATGACCGGATGCAAACGGTGAGACTGGCCATCGCAGCCTCAGGTTGCATTTTGTTGGCTTCGGAAGGATGGCTGCGAAAATCCATCCTCACGCCAGAAAATGCAACCACATTGGCGAGGCCGATGTCGTACCGGTCGCATGGGGAAAACCCCAGAGCGGAGGAAGCTATGGTATCAAGTGCAGTGGTTATGTTGGCGGATGGATTTGAACACGGCGAGGGGATTGCGGCGGGCGGATTGTTTCTGTTTCTGAGCGTGCTGATGGTCTCGGTGTTTTCGTTTGTTTCGATCGCCGTCTGGTCGGAGGCGCGGCGCAAGGAACGCGAGGCGTATTACAAGGCCGAATCGCTGCGGCGCGTGGCGGAGATGCCGGGAGACGGAGCCAAGTACGTGATCGAGATGATGAAGGAGGACGAGCGCATCCGGCAGGCGCAGCAGTTCGCCAACGAGATGAAGAAGCATGAGGGGATGAAGATCGGGGGACTGGTCAATATTGGGGTTGGCGTGGCCCTGTTCTGCCTGATCTACTTCACCTCTGCTCAAAAAGGAGCAGCCTTTGTGGGGCTGTTTCCGGGGTTGATCGGGGTCGCACTGCTGGTCTATGCCATGTTTCTTGCCCCGCGAGCTTCCTAGCGGCGGTGACTCGACAAAAGAACCCCATCCCGCAGCTAGAAAAAGCAGCAGGATGGGGTTCTTGGTTGCGGCCGGGATCGTCGGCAAATTGTCGCTATTCCGGCTTCTTCTCTTCTTCTTTCTTGTTTTCTTTCTTTTTATCGTCCTTGTTCGCAGGGGGCTGTTTTCCGTTCGCCGGTTTCGCAGCCGGAGCAGGCGAAGTTTTGGCTGGTGGTATCGGTTCCGTTTTGGCCGGAGGCGTTGACTGCGGTTTGGCTGGAGGAGGCGTTGCGGCTTTGGCCGGCGGCGGAGGCGGCGTCTTTGCTACTACCGGTGCAGGCTTGAGGGGCGCTGATTGAGCGGGCGCGGTCTTGGGCGGCGCCGCGACTGGCTTGCCACCTACGGTGGGCGTGCCGATCGGGGCGCGTCCAGGGATGGGCTTGGGAGGTGGAACGGCCTTGACCGGGACTACAACAGGTTTTGCGCCGGGAGACGCAACCGCCTGCTGGCCCTTGCTGTTGATCAGCACCGGCCGCTGTTGCTGCACTGCGGGAGGTTTGGCAATGGGATGCAGAATCACCGGCTGGGCCGGCGGCCGGGCCTCGGGACGCGCGGGTTGGACGTGGGCGAGCTGTTGCGGGTCGATTTTGACGGCTACGGCCCGGGTGGAATGCCCGGCGGCGAAGTCTTCCTGGCGCATGGCGGTGACGCCGACGGTGCGATTGACGTAGGTCACATTGGTTACGTTGACGATGTTGATGTAGGTGGTCTGCACGTGAACCGCGCGCGACTCGTGGATGTTGGTGATATTGATCTGGTTGATGTACTGCGGGCTGCACGGGTACCAGGGTTTGTAGGCTTCGCCGGGTCCGAGCGGGAACCAGACCGAGACGCCGACTCCGCCGAACTGAACGCCCCCGGCGAACACCACTTGGGCGGGCGACCAGACCGGGTGACCTTCGCGAGGTCCGGGAATCCAGCCCCAGCGGCCTCCGACGACCACCCAGCGTCCGTAGTGAAAGGGCGCTGCGCCCCACGGCTCATCGGCGACCCAGGTCCAGCCGTAAAAGGGCATGTTGACCCAGTGGCCGTAGTGGTAGGGCGCCCAGCCGGCTTCGACACGGGGGAACCAGATGGGGCCGTAGTCGGACTGCGCCTGCCAGTCGCCATTGCTGTCGAGGTCATCGTAGCCGGGCAGGTCGGCGCTGACATATTGGGCGGAGGGGGAGTTGAATCGATGCATCTCGAGACTCACGCTCCAGTGCTGAAATTCATCCGGAGGAGCCGGTTGCAGAGGCTGGGCGTAGACGGGGTTGGTGCCGGTGAGCTGGACCGACTCCCCTGGTTGCAGTTGAAGAAAGAATCCGCCGCCGCCGTTCAGGACGAGCGCGGAGGAAGTCGGGTCATTGGTGATGACGGTGGATTGCTGATCCGGAAAGACATCCACGCGAAAACCGGCCCGGGCGTTGGCTCCGATCGATCCGTTGGGAGTATGAACACTCACCGATCCCATGCTTGGAGGAAACCCGTCGCTGAAGATGTTGGAGGAGCCCTGAGCGACGCCCAGTTCGACACCGTTCCGGTCGAGGTTGATGAGGGTGACGTCGGAGTTGGGGCTGAAGTAGGCGCGCACCTGTTCGGCTTGCAGCTCGCCCTGGCTCTGCTGGTCGGTGTAGAGGCGATCTCCGGGGCCGAGGGGTTGGTTAGGATAGGCCTGTCCCCAGGCGTCTACTCCGTTGGGCTGGATGGAGACATTTCCCTGAAGACGGGCGACCCTGGCCGATCCAAACGGAGGATCGTTCTGGGCATGCGACGGAGTGGCGGCGAGCACAATTCCGGCGAGCGAGCCGGCGATGAGCAGAGTTTGAGCGAGGGAGAAGTGTTTCAAATCCATTGGCTTTTCCTTCAGACTTGCATTCAGGATGCCTGGTCTGTCGTACCGGTTAATACCTGGATACTAATGGTCTCAAACCCCGATCCCGGTAAAAAGATGCCGTGGCAGGGTACATTTGGTGGAACATGAGTCGCTAGATTGACGTAAGTTCGTGGTAAGAGGTGGAAATCATGAAACCCGGCAAAGTTCAGAATTTGGCTGGCGTGGCGGTTTTGGGAATCGGACTGGCAGTGCTTGGGCTCTCCGGTTGCAGCGTGCATGTGGATAAGGACGCCAACGGCAAGGAGAAGAAGGTCCAGATCGATACTCCGTTTGGCGGAGTGCATGTGAACACCGATCAGACCTCGGCGTCCGACCTGGGCCTGCCGGTCTATCCCGGCGCGCAGCCGGTTACCGACGACGACAAACACAAGTCGGCGGATGTGCACCTGGGTTTTGGACAGTGGCAGCTGCGGGTGAAGGCGGTTTCCTACGGCACTCCGGATAGCCAGGAGAAGGTGGCAGCTTTCTACAAGAAGGCGCTTGCGCGCTTTGGGGATGTGATTACCTGCAATGGGAACAGCCCGGTGGGAACGCCGACTGAGACCCACGAAGGGCTGACCTGCGAGGACAACGGCAAGAACGGCAAGGTGCAACTGGAGGATCACGACTTCCGGCAGGACTTTCAGTTGAAGGCCGGCTCCAAGCGCCACCAGCACATTGTGGGATTTGAGAGTCCCAAAGGCGGCAGCACGCGATTTGCCCTGGTGGCGCTGGATTTGCCGGGCAATATGGGCAATGACGATGGAAAAACGGAATAGGCGGCAAGCCAGCCGGAAATCGCTGCATTGCGGTGTTTTGGCCTGAGGGTATAGTTTCAGGATTGAGAACGATTGATTGGAAGCCACCTGCCAACGATGCCATGAGACTCTCCGCGAGGCGGACCGGTATTGCCCCGCCTGTGGGCTGCCGCAACTGACGTATCTGGCGGCTGAGACTTCGGTGGCCCTGGGCGATGGGGTTGCGCAGAGCGCAAACGGCGCGGCCAGCGGACTGACCGGCATGGCCGATGGCATTGCCTGGCGGCCGGCGATGAAAGCCGCGCTTATGCTGGCGGCGCCTGCTGGAGTGCTCTGTTCCGGCGTAACTGTGATCGGGCCCTCGCTAGGATTGTTGTGGATGAGCGGAGCCGCGGCCTGGGCGGTGGGTTTGTACTTCAAACGCAATAGGCCGGGTTGGCTGACCTGGGGCGCGGGCGCGCGCATTGGGCTGGTGACCGGGCTCTTTGCCAGTTGGCTCACGCTGAGCGTCAATGGCGTTGCGCTGTGGGTGAATCGCTTTGTGATGCACCAGGGCGGCCAGATGGATTCGCTTTGGACGGGCGAGGTCGAAAACAGCCTGCAGCTTAGCCAGCAGATGGTGGCCCAGATGGGCATGACTGCGGCGCAGGCCGCCCAGTCGACGCAGTTTTCCAAGGCATGGATGCTCTCGGCCGAGGGGCGCGCGGGCATTGCGCTCTCGACGTTTGTGGCGGGGGCGGTTTTTCTGATCCTGTTTGCCATGCTCGGGGGCGCGCTGGGAGCACGATTGCTGGCCCAGCCTCGCAGGCCCGACGCTTGAGGGCCGTCTCAGTGACTCGACGGGGGCTCGATTCGGAGCTTGAGACACAGCCGGACAAAGAGTCATACAATAGAGCGAAGTTCCGCACCTGAGCGAAAGAGTTCTATGAGCGAAACACAGGAAGCAAAGCACCCCGTACTGCGCGAGAAGGGCCGTCTGATGTCCGCCTCGGAGATCGAGCGGACGCTGGTCCGCCTGGCCCACCAGATCGTGGAAAAAACCAATGGCTGCGACGGCCTGGCGCTGGTGGGCATCAAGCGCCGCGGGATTCCGCTGGCGGAGCGGCTGGCCGCGCTCATTGGCGGCATCGTCAAGCGGCCGATCCAGACAGGCGTGCTGGATATCCGCTTCTATCGCGACGATCTAAGCACCCACGATGTGCGCCCGGTGGTGAGCCCCGGCGATCTGGGTCTCGATGTCAACGACATTCATGTGGTTCTGTGCGACGACGTGCTCTATACCGGCCGCACCATCCGCGCGGCGCTGGACGCGCTCTTTGCTCATGGCCGCCCCCGCTGTGTGCAACTGGCGGTATTGATCGACCGCGGGCATCGCGAGCTGCCCATCGAAGCTACCTATGTAGGCAAGCATGTGCCCACCAGCAGCCGCGAGATTATCGAAGTCAAATTCCGCGAAATAGACAACGACGAACAGGTGCTGCTGGTAGAGAAAGTCGACTAAGACTCCCGTCCTTGATTCTGTATCCCAATGTGTGGTCTTATGCCCCCGAAAACTGTTGAGAACCGCCGTGCGCCGATGACTCCCGAGGTTGTTGCATCGACGTCCGAGTCTTCGGCCGGGTCGTTGCTTTCGGTCAATGGGCTGACGCTTGAGGCGGTGAGCGAGATCCTGGCGCAGGCTACGGTGCTGGAGCGGGAAGATCCGCTGAAGCGCGCGGAACGGCTGGCCAAGCGCCGCATTGCGCTGCTTTTCTACGAATCTTCGACCCGGACCCGGACCAGCTTCGAGCTGGCGGCCAAGGGATTGGGCGCGGATACGACGCTGGTTTCGAGCCTGTCTTCGAGCATTGAAAAGGGCGAGACTCTGAAAGACACCGGCCTGACGCTGCGCGCGCTGGGAGCCGAGGCGATCATCCTGCGCCATCCCAACTCGGGCGCGCCGTGGCTGCTGGAGCGCGAGACTGGGCTGCCGGTGCTGAATGCGGGCGACGGGATGCATGAGCATCCGTCGCAGGCGCTGCTCGATCTGCGGACGATTCTGGCGCATTTGCGGCCCGGCGTTGAGACAGTGACTGCGGAGACGCTGGCTGGAGTTACGGTCAGCATCGTTGGCGACATTCTGCATAGCCGCGTGGCGCGCAGCAACATGCTGCTGCTGCCCAAGCTGGGCGCGACGGTAGTGCTGTGCGGGCCGAAGGAACTGTTGCCGGAAACTGCCGCGCAGGCTGGGCCGGGCATCGAGATCGAGCGCGATTTGATTCGAGCGATTGGCCGGTCGCAGGTGGTGATGATGCTGCGCATTCAGGCCGAGCGGCTGGCGGGGTTGCAGGTGGATCTCGAAGAATACAAGACGCGGTATCAACTCACCGAAGAGCGGCTCGCAGCTCATGCGCCGACGGCGCTGGTGATGCATCCGGGGCCGATCATTCGCGGGCTTGAGCTGACCGGCGAAGTGGCTGACGGGCCGCAGTCGCTGATTCTCGAACAGGTGCATCATGGCGTGGCGATTCGCATGGCGCTGGTGCTTCGAGCGCTTTCGCAGCCGGCGCGGAAAGCGGTGGGCGCATGAGCACGATTCTGATTCGAAACGGCCACCTGATCGATCCCGCGGCGGGCGTGGATGGGCTCAAGGATATTGTGCTGAGAGACGGGCGCGTGGCGGAGGTTGCCGAGCCGGGGAAAACGACGCTAGGCAAGGCTAAGCCCGGGCCGGATTTGCAGATGATCGATGCCAAGGGGCTGACCGTCGCTCCGGGGCTGGTCGATATCCATGTGCATCTGCGCGAGCCGGGGCAGCGCCACAAGGAGACCATCGCTACCGGCACAGCTGCAGCGGCTGCGGGCGGATTTACCTCGGTAGCGGCGATGCCCAATACCGTGCCTACCAACGATTCGCCGGAGATTACGCGCTGGATGCAGGCTCCGGAACGCAACGCTGCCATTCGGGTCTTTCCCATTGGCGCGGCGACGCGGGCGATCAAGGGCGAGGTGCTGAACGACTATGCGGCGCTTAAATCCGCCGGAGTGGTTGCGGTGACCGATGACGGCCATCCGATTCTCAAGGACAGCATCATGCGCGAGGTGCTGATCAATGCTACGCGCTGCGGTTTGAGCGTGATCCAGCACGCCGAAGATACACGCATGACAGGCGGATGCAGCATGAATGCCGGTGCGACTGCTTTTCGGCTTGGCCTGCGCGGGATGCCTCCTGAAGCCGAGTATGGCTTGGTCGAGCGCGATATCCGGTTGGTCACCGAATTATCGATGAACGGCAAGGGTGACAAGAATGGCCATCGGCCGCATCTGCATGTGGCGCACACCTCCACGGCGCAGGCGGTTGCGGCGGTGCGGCAGGCGCGGCGCAATGGGCTGCGCGTGACCTGCGAGGTGGCTCCGCACCATTTCCTGCTTACCGAAGAGCATGTGGGGGCGTACGACACCAATGCCAAGATGAATCCGCCGCTGCGCTCGGCGGAGGATCGCGATGCGATGATTCAGGGCATTCTGGACGGCGTGGTGGATGCGATCGCCACGGATCACGCGCCTCATGCCTCGCATGAAAAGGAAGTGGAGTTCGAACGCGCGCCGAATGGCATTACCGGCCTCGAATCCGCGCTGGGGCTGAGCCTGCGCTGGCTGCACCATGAGTGGAAGCTGCCGCTGGGACGTGTGCTGAGTTTGCTGAGCGCGCAGCCGGCGGCGCTGCTCGGCCTCAGGGGCCGCGGCACACTAAGCGTGGGCAGCTTCGCCGACGTTCTGATCTTCGACCCGAAGCAGGAGTGGGTCTTTCAAGCGAAGAACTCGCGGTCGAAGTCGAAGAACACTCCGTTTGACGGCTGGACAATGCAGGGCAAGGTTCACTGGACGATCAGCGAAGGACGGGTGGCCTTTCAGGCGGCTACGGCATAGCTTGGGGTGTCGCGGCCAAGTTTCCGTTCCTTCCATTCAGCAATTTCCACCGCTGGCTCATGGATGCTTTTGATTCTTAGAACTTGTTGCATCAATTCAGGCCAAATTTCACAGTAAAGGTGCTTTTGTGTTCAAACTACTGATTTTGTCCGGCGTTTTTGGCGTTGCTGCAGGATCCATGGCGCAGGGTGTGCCGCATGCGACTGGGGTAGCGCATACCGGCGATGTAGATCTTGCCTACGAGACTTTCGGTGCACGCGGGGCTTCACTGCCGGTGATTGCGGTCAATGGCGGACCTGGGCTTTCGCACGCTTACATGATGGTGAACGATCTTTGGCAGCGGGTGGGGAGAGACCATTTCGTGGTGCTTTACGACCAGCGAGGGACGGGCAAGTCGAAGCCGGTGAAGGATGGCGCGGTGCAAACCATGGATGCGCAGGTGGCCGATCTGGAGGCGGTGCGGGCTGCGCTCAAGCTGGACAAGGTTGCGCTGGTAGGGGATTCTTACGGCGGCATGCTGTCCATGGCCTATGCGGTGGCCCATCCGGAGCATGTGGCGAAGCTGGTGCTTTCCGATTCTCCGCCGCCGAACTGGAAGACGATGGTGCATCTGTTGCCGGAGGTTTTTCCAGATACGGAAGAATCGGGCGCAGCGGAGGAAAAGCGGCTTGGCGAGAGCTCCGATGCCGCCGAGCAGGCTGGATTGCTCAACCACTTTCGCATGATCTTTTATTCGCCGGAGAAGCGAGACGCTTATATGGCGAAGATGGGCGATCTGGGCTATGAGCCGAGCGTCGCGGCAGCGATCTCGAAGTCGACCTCGGAGATGGATTTGACCGCGCAGATCAAGGAATTTCACTTTCCCGTGCTGGTGATTACGGGCCGCTACGACATGAACGTGGCTCCGCTTACCGCGTGGCGAATGGCGCATGAAATTCCCGGCGCGAAGATCGTCTTCTTTGAGAAGAGCGGGCATCTGCCAGCTTATGAGGAGCCGGAAAAGTACCTGACTGTGCTCGACGGCTTCCTGAACGAGAAGTAGTCCTCTACCCCTTGCGGCGATAGAGGATCTGGAACTCGTAGCCGTCGTTGGCTGGGAACAGGCTGGCTACGTGGCGCAGGCGCTCGGCCAGTGCTGGGGCGGCGAGCAGCGGGTATTCGCGCTCGCGCAGGTCGTGGTAGTCGAAGTCCAGCGAGAGCGAGAGCATATAAATCGCCAGCGAGTCGGAGAAGGATGATTCTTCGTAGTTCTTGCGGGCGCGTTCGTCGAAGGGCATCGGCGCGCCTTGAGCGTTGGTGACCGGGTCGAGGGCGCGGCGGCGGGTTTCCCAGGCGTCCTGGCTGGTTTCGCCGCGGACTCCGGCCTGGGCCTGCGACCAGGTGAGCGCGGCGAAGCTCTCGGGCACGCCGGCGGCGTCGACGAAGTTGTGGGCTACGTTGATGAAGAATTCGAAGGCCAGGCCGAAGCGGTCCTCGACCAGGCGCGTGGAGAGGAAAACCGCTTCGATCGAGCCGAGGGTGACGTTGCGATGGCAGATGGCGCGGTCGCCTAGGTCTACCGTGTAGCCAGGAGCGACGACGGCCTGATCACTCTCGACGATGACCAGCGGGACGAAGTAGTAGTAGCGCTTGGCGAGCGCCGGGGCGAGCGTGCGCGGCACGGCGCCCACCAGGCGTTCCAACTCGGGCTGGGTGACGCGGGTTTCACCCCAGGCGGCGAAATGCACTTCGTTAGCGGCCTGGGCGATGGTGGCGGTCGCGGCGACCTTGTCGGCGGACCAGGGGCTGGGCAGAATTTCGCCGGCGGGAACTTCGGGAGATTGGGGATCGCTTTGTACAGGTATAGACACGACTCCTTATACTAAAGGGGAAGCGGGATTCCTGCACGGCGCGGGCCCGGCTAGGAGACGCGGAAGTATGAACAGAGGCGCGACAATTCCCGAGACAATCCCCAAATCCGGAGCGAATCTGGGAAGAACGGGCAGACGATCTGGGTCGTTTCTGGGCTTTCCGCTGGAGGGATTCGGCTTCTTTACCAGCCTGCTGCTGGCGCTCAGCTCGGGCTTCTTCACGTTTTTTCTGGTGACGGCGCTTTCGATCTTCGGGCTGCTGGTTTGGAACCAGATGCTGCATCATCGCGTGAATTACGCCGACAGCTATCTTTTCTTCGGCTTTCCGGCTGCGGTGGTGGTTTGGGCTGTGGCGCTGGGCGTCTTTGGCACGCTTTGGATTCGCGCCAAAATTCATGCTCGATAGAAGGTGTCTGTTCGATTGGGTTGAGAGCTACGCTTCGAATACACTCGGGGCATGAGTTTTGAGGGTATTCGTCTGGCGCGATCTGCTCGCGCACTTTTTTTGCCGATTCTTATTGCTGGGCTGGCTGGAGCCGATCCCGGCTCGATCTTTGCCGCCGCGCACCGCAAGCCGGCTTCGGCTGCGAAACCCGCCGCTAAGCAAGAAGCGAAGCTGGCTGCTGGGATCGATGCTGTGCTCGCCGATCCCGCGCTGAGCCACGCGCATATCGGCATCAGCGTGACGACGCTGGAGGGGAAGAAGCTCTTTGGGCTGAATGACGGCCAGCTTTTTATTCCGGCCTCGAATGCCAAGATGCCGACCACGGCGGCGGCTTTTGCCCTGCTGCCGGTGGACCGGCTGACCTGGACGACCAATCTCGTAACAAGTGGAAGCGTGGACGAGGCCGGGCAGTTGCAGGGCGACCTGGTGCTGCTGGGCTCGGGCGATCCGACGATCAGCGGGCGAAGCTTTCCGTACCGGGCCAGGACGACTGCCGATTCCAGTAT
>Ga0302326_10010269_pt1 | contig 20310 bp, 18 predicted proteins | sample Palsa_T0_3_FD_202264 | JGI IMG/M metagenome (GOLD analysis project Ga0302326, IMG submission 202264) | Peat permafrost microbial communities from Stordalen Mire near Abisko, Sweden - Palsa_T0_3 | ecosystem: Environmental > Terrestrial > Soil > Palsa > Peat permafrost | place: Sweden: Abisko...
ATGAGTCGCGAACTTCATATCGTGGGCTTTCAGGTGGGACGCGAGACCTATGGCGTGCCCATCACTTCCCTGCACGAGATTGTGCGCGTGCCGGATATCACCGCCGTTCCCGATGCTCCGGATTATCTGGAAGGCGTAATCAACCTGCGGGGAAAAATCGTGTCGGTCATGGACCTGCGCAAACGCTTCGGAGAAAAAGGAGTGACCCTGCAGAAGCGCAACCGCATTCTGGTGGTCGAGCACTCCGGAAGGCTGGCCGGACTCATTGTGGATTCAGCCTCCGAAGTTTTGAAAATTCCTGCCGATGACGTAGAAGCTCCACCCGCGGTATTTCAGGACGGCGGCTTGAACTGTGTCACCGGACTCGGGAAGGTTAACGGACGACTGGTGGTATTGCTGGATATGAGCAAGTTGCTGGCTCCAGGCAGCCTGCAGATCAGCGCGGCCACGGGCGAAGCCAAAGCCGTAGCCAAAGAAGCGAAGGCAACACCTAAAGCTGAAGCGCGGGGCGCTTCGGCGCGGTAAGCACGTTGTTGCTGGACTCTTGAATTTAGCTGCGAACGAGAAAAGCATGGGCACATCTGGAGCGGCACCCGCTCCCTTATTGACGGACGCGGAACTAAAATTGTTGCAGGCGCTTGTCTACCAGGAGTGCGGCATGCACTTCGACGAGCGCCGCACCCATTTCCTGCAGGATCGTCTCTTGCGGCGGCTGAAGGAGTGCCGCGTCGACTCCTTCTACTCCTATTACCGGCTGCTGATCAGTCCCGAAGGCAAGGACGAACTCGCCAAACTGCTGGAAAATCTCACGGTCAACGAAACCAGCTTCTTCCGCCACAAAGCGCAACTCGATCTTTTCCAGAAACACATTTTCGAAGACTTGCTGAAACAGAAGCAGGCGCGGCGCGACTATTCCATCCGGGTGTGGAGCGCGGGCTGCTCCACCGGGCAGGAAGCTTACACACTGGCCATGCTGGTCACCGATGCGCTGGCCTATTACTACCTGCGCAATCCGCTGCCAATTGAAATGCCTCTTCCGAAGCCGCTGGTTCCGCCACCGTGGCGGGTCGAAATTCTGGCCAGCGACATCAGCTACTCCGTTTTGCGCGCCGGACAAGACGGCACCTACAGCGAGACGCAGATGTCTTCGGTTGACTACGCCTATCGCCTGCGTTACTTCGACAAAGTGGGCGAGCGCTACGCCGTGAAAAAAGCTCTGAAGGAAATGGTGCACTTCGATTTTCACAATCTGAAGACCGAATATCTGCCCCAGCGCAACGACGTCATCTTCTGCCGCAATGTGATGATGTACTTCGACGAAGCGGAGCAGAAGCGGCTGATCGAGAAGTTTTACCGCTGCCTGAATGCGCACGGTTTTCTCTTCGTGGGCCACGCCGAGAGTTTGCTCGGCATCACCAAGAAGTTTCAGATGGTGCACAAGGACAGTGGTACCGCTTACCAGCGGGTTGAGGTGAAGGATTAACGCATGACGAATTCCCCTGATGAGCGCGGAGCGGAACTGCGGGAGTTGTTTTTTGAAACTTCGCAGGAATTGCTGCAGGCGCTGAATGAAGAAGCACTGAAGCTGGAAAAGAAGCCCGGCGACGAAGAAATCGTCCGCGGCATCCGGCGCACGGTGCATACGCTGAAAGGCGACTCGGCGGCCTGTGGCCTGCGCGAGTTAAGCGAACTTGCGCACCAGTTTGAAGACGCTCTGTCGCTCGAAGAAACTGCAACTCAGGCAGCAGTAGCTGAAATCGCTTTCACCGCCGCGGATGTGTTCACCGCGATGATTGCCGCTTACCGCAAGGGCACCAAGCTTCCGGGCACGGCGAGCCTGCGCAAGAAAATTCAGGAATTAACCTCGGCTCCCGCGGGCAAGAAAACTCGCCGCAAGAAAACCACCAAGGCAGCGACGGCGGCCGCGGGCAAGCGCGGCACCTGGACGGAATACGAAAGGCTCGCCATCGCCAAGGCTCAGGCCAGCGGACTCGCTGTCTATCACGTCGTGGTGAAAATTGATCCGCACTGCGCCATGCCGATTGCCGGACGTCAACTGATCCAGAATGCGATTGGTGGCCTGGGTCAGATCCTGGCGGTGCGTCCGGACGCCAAGTCTCCGGCGGCAACCAAGCAGGTGGAGTTCGTACTGGGCAGCGAAGCAAGTAGCGAAGCGATCGCCGCCAAGAGCCGCGTTCCTACGATCGCGGAAGAAGTTACGGTTGAACTGATGCATGCGGCGACTTCCGCAGCGAAGAAGTCCATAGCAGAACCGGAAGCGCCTGAAGCCGCAGCTGAAGCCGAAACCGAGAACGCTTCAGCCGCTGCGCCTTCAGCCGTTGCGGCTGATCCCAGCGCGCCGGAAACCAGCCCCACCTACACCGCTCTGGAAAATATTTTGCGGGTGGAAGCGGGACGCATCGACAACGTGCTCAACCTGGTAGGCGAGCTCATCATTGGCAAGTCCATGTTGCAGCAGGCGCTCAGCGAATTTTCGAAACGCTATCCGAAAGAACTGCTGCGCGGCAAGTTCGCCGACGCTATGGGTTTTCAGGCGCGCGTGTTGAACGATCTGCAGCGCTCGGTGATGAAGATCCGCATGGTGCCGGTCGAGCAATTGTTTCGCCGCTTTCCCCGCATGGTGCGCGACGTGTCGCGGCAGTGTGGCCGCGAAGTCGAACTGGTGCTCAGCGGGCAGGAAACCGATCTCGACAAAGGCATTCTCGACGCCATCGCCGAACCTCTGACCCATCTGGTTCGCAACGCCATCAGCCACGGTATTGAATCGCCCGAAGAACGCGTCCGCCTCGGCAAGCCGGCGCGCGGCGTCGTCCGGCTGAATGCGTATCACCAGGGCAATCAGGTCATCGTAGAAGTCGGCGACGACGGGCGCGGCATCGATGCGCAGAAAATTCGCGCCAAGGCAATCCAGCTGGGCATGATCACTGCCGAAGATGCGGCGCGACTCAGTGAAGCCGAAGCTGTGCAGTTCATTTTCAAGCCCGGTTTCAGCACCGCCGAACAGGTCACCGAAGTCTCCGGGCGCGGCGTGGGCATGGACGTGGTGCAGAGTGTTTTGCAGCGTTTGAAAGCGACTATCAGCGTGGAGACGCGTCCGGGACACGGCGCAACTTTCCGGCTAAAGCTGCCGCTCACCCTGGCCATCATCAAGGCATTGCTGTTCTGGGTGGAGCAGCGGCTGTATGCGGTTCCACTGAATGCCGTTGTCGAGATTGCGCGCACCACCGAGTCGGAGGTGCATCAAGTGGAAAACTACGAAGTGTTGCAGCTGCGAAATCAGGTGTTACCGGTGGTCCGGCTGGGCCGGGCGATGGCCGACACCGATCATGGCGGCCGCAAGCTTTTCGTCCTGGTCATCACCGTCGCGGAAAAGAAATTCGGATTGATTGTGGATGCTCTCGAGGGCGAAGAAGAATTAGTCATCAAAGCTTTGGACGACCAGACGTTCTCGACCGATCTGGTCGCGGGCGCTTCCATCCTCGGCGACGGGCGCGTCGTGCTCATTCTGAACCTGCCCGCCGTGGTCGAGCAGTTTGCCCGCACCCGGCCCACGCAGGCGGGCACGCCAAACTCCGGCTTGTTGCTGACTCATACCGATCGTGCGCGGTTGGCCATGACCAGCTTGACCAGCCCCGGAGGTCAGGCATGATCAAGCGCAAGATACGAGTTCTGGTCGTCGATGACTCCGCGCTCATGCGCAAGCTCATCCCGCAGATGCTGGATGCCGACGATTCCCTTGAAGTGGTCGGCACCGCCATGGACGGAACCTTCGTCCTGAAAAAGATCGAAGAGCTCAAGCCTCATGTCGTGACGCTCGATCTCGAAATGCCCGGCATGAACGGCATCGACGCACTGAAAGAAATCATGCGCCGCCAGCCGGTGCCGGTGATCGTGTTCAGCTCGCACAGCACGGAAGGTGCGACGGTCACGCTCAAGGCGCTTGGACTTGGAGCCTTCGACTTCGTCACCAAGCCGAGAGACGCTTCCGCCCACATGGCGGAAACCGCTAAAGAGCTGATCAGCAAAGTCAAAGCGGCGTCCGAAAGCAAACTGACGCCTCGGGTCCTGCCGGGAACGCGTCCGAAGATCGAGAAACGCGAGGCCGTGCCCGGCGTCACTCCGAACAAAGTAGTCGCGATTGGCATCTCCACCGGAGGGCCGCAAGCGCTCGAATACCTGCTGCCGCAATTGCCCGCGGACTTTCCCGGCTCGATTCTGGTGGTGCAGCATATGCCGGACGGTTTCACCAACATGTTCGCCCGCCGCCTCGACGAACTTTGCGGCCTGCGCGTGAAAGAAGCGCAATCCGGCGACCTGCTGCAAAGTGGTCGCGTGTTGATCTGTCCCGGAAGCCGTCACTTGAAAGTAAAGCGCCTGCCTCTGGGCGATATCGCTGTGCTGAGCGATGAGCCCCGCGTGAACGGGCACCGTCCCAGCGCCGATGTTCTGTTTCGCAGCGTCGCGGAAGAGTTCCGGAGCCACGCCGTCGGGGTGCTGATGACCGGCATGGGCGACGATGGAGCCGAGGGTCTGGGCGCGCTCAAAAAAGAAGGAGCCATGACCATCGCACAGAGCGAAGACTCCTGCGTGGTCTACGGAATGCCGAAAGCAGGAATTGAACGTGGATATGCCATAAGAGTCGTCGCGCTGGACATCATGTCAGCCACTCTGCAGGCCATCTGCGGTCGAAATGAAGCAGGCAATCCCGGCAAAGCCATGAAAGCCGGAAGTTGAATGGTATCAGTCGTTTAGCAGTCGTTTGGCACGTGACTTGAGTGATCTGGCCGGCCGCAAGCCGGCATGATATGCAGTAGAAAGGGGAAATTTGCTTTATGGAACAGTTTGCACCAGTAAAACGCAGCAAAGACGGCCAGCCGGTCCGCTATTTGATCGTGGACGACTCCGTGTTTGCACGCAAGAATCTCGCCCGCATGATCGAAACGTTCGGCGGGCAGGTGGCGGCTGAGGCCGGCGACGGCTTGACCGCCATCAGCGAGTTCGACCGCGTACATCCTGACATCGTGCTCATGGATATCACCATGCCGCAGATGGAAGGGATCGAGGCGGCTGAACGGATCGTGCAGCAGCATCCCGAAGCCCGCATCGTGATGGTGTCGTCGGTGGGCTATCAGGAAAACATTGTGGCGGCCTTGCAACGCGGCGCGCGCCATTTCGTACAGAAGCCGGTGAAGCCGGAAGTGCTCTACGAAGTTATCAAATACGTGATGGGCGAAGACGGTTCGGTCGCGAACGCCGCTGGAGCGGGAGCCTAAATCCATGAAGATGGAACTGATCCAGCCTTTCATCAACGCGGCGGACGCCGTGTTGTCGCAAGGCTTGTCGGGCAGCACCAAGGTGGGCAATCTCACCATGGAAGAGAACGCCTATCGCCGCAAAGGCGTGGCGGGCATGGTGGCCCTGACTGGCGACATTGAAGGCCGGATCATCCTCGATCTGGAGCCGCAGACCGCCGTGCGCGTGGCCAGCCACTATGCGGGTGCGGAGCTCCCTGAATCCGACTCTCTGGTGAAGGAAACCATCTTCGAACTCGCGAACCAGGTCGTGGGCAACGCCGTCTGCGCCCTGAACGATCAGGGATTCCATTTCCGCGTCCATCCCCCAATGCTGGTCACCGCCGCCGAAGGCGAAAAGACCAGCGAAGACGTAGAAGCGCTGGTCATCTGCTTCGAAACTGCCAAGGGTTCCGTGTTCATGAACGTGGCCTTGCGCCACAACAAGGGCAGGATGGCTGATCACGCGGCCGTGGGGGCTGCGCGTCAGCAGTAGCAAGTCATCGCGGAATGGCGGTCCCTTAGGGCCGCGCCCACTCTGCAGCCCAGATGCCGTCTAAGCCCCTCGTCTCCTTTCTGGACTTTCTTGGCGGAGTTCGGTTTCCCCTTCCAACCCTACGCCGGACCTAGCAGCTCAAAGAGTGAAATCGCCTGGTTTCGTAAACCATCCAGACTCTGCCTTCACAGGCTACTCTTCCCGCAATGCCACCATCGGATCTATGCCACCCGCACGGCGCGCGGGCACCCAGCAGGCCATCGCGGTAACCAAGAAAAATAAGGCACTCATAACCGCGTATGTCGCGGGATCCGTGGGTCGAATTCCCACGAGCATACTCGTCATGATTCGCGTGAGTCCGGCAGAAGCGACAAGGCCAATGCCGATGCCTATCGCGCCTAGAGTCAGTCCTTGCACGATGACGAGCCTTACAACGCCGCTCGGATCGGCACCGAGCGCTATCCGAAGGCCGATCTCCGAAGTACGTTGCCGGACCGCACTCGCCACCACCCCGTAAAGTCCAACCGCGGCCATCAACCCGGCAATCGTGGCAAACAGTCCAATCAGCAGCAGATCAAAACGTGTGCCGGCCTGCTCCCGCTTCATCGCGGTGTCCATGGTTTGCATATCAGTAATCGCAAATCGTCCCGGCGCGAACTTCGCAATCGTCGAGCGGACGATTGCGGCATACCTCTCTGGCTCGCCGGTCGTGCGCAGAGCCCAATGCCGCGAGATGCCAATACCCCAGAAGCCATCCGTCACAAAAATCTGTTCCCGTCCGCGATCCGCGAGAGTGTGCAGCCGTTGATGTTCGACCACTCCAATTACTCGAAGCCATGTTGGATCAGGGATGTAAACGCAAACGAGTCGATCCAGCGCGGACTGATGCGGGAAAACCTTCTCGGCCAGAGATTGATCGATGACCGCCAGTTTCCGTCCGCTGGTGTTGTCAGCTTCGGTAAATGTGCGGCCCTCCAACAAGCGGGAATGGAGTGTCTCGAAATATCCCGGCAAAATGGTCTCGATATCCGCCCTCCGGAGCGGGTCTGCCGGAACCTGTTCGGTAGACCAGGGAACTCCATCCGGAGGCCCCACCGCATGCAGTGGAAGACCCGTTGCGCCACCGACGCTTTCGACTCCGGGAATCGCGCGCAGGCGATCCTCCAGTTCGCGCAGAAACGCCAGACGCTGCTCAGGCGCAACGTTTTTCGCATCCCCAACCGTCAGAAACGTGAGGAGGCCGTGAGGATCATAGCCAGGATTCACATGGAGCAGTTCTACGAAACTGCGAAACATCAGACCCGATCCCACGAGCAACACAAAGGCCATGGCCACTTCCGCGATTACCACCGCAGATCGAATGGAGCCGGAGGTTCTCAAGTATCCACTTCGCCCGGCGCTGCGCAGAATCTGCATCAGGTCAGAACGTGCGAAGCCTGAACTCGGCAGCATGCCGAGAATGGTGGCTACTAGGATGCCGCAGGATGCGGAGAACAAAAGCACGCGCCAATCAATGGAGGTGGAATCCAGACGCGGCAAGTTGGAAGGTGCGAGCCTCACCAGCACGCGAATCCCGACCCATGCCAGACCCAGACCCAGCAGCGTGCCTATGCCGCTGAGCACCAAAGCTTCAGTGAGCATCTGACGGATGAGGCGCCCCATACGAGCACCCAGAGCCGCGCGGACTGCGAGCTCACGCTGGCGTAAAGACATGCGGACCAGAAGAAGGTTTCCAGTGTTAGCACAGGCTACCAGGAAGAGAAACGTGACCGCAGCCATCAGGGCTAGCAGCGCTGGGCGGACTTCATCAACCAGTTCTTTACGCCACAAATCGAGATGGACCAGCATCCTATCAGGGCCCCAGGTCGCAGCGACGCGATCCACTTGCGACTGCGCCTGATCTAGCGTCACCGTTGGGTTCAGACGACCGATAACATGCAGCATGAGTTCGCCGCGGTTCTGTTCGTCGTAGCCGCGGTCATTGGCAATCCACACGTCCACACTTGGCTGCGCGCTGATGCTAGCAGGCACAAACAGCGTGAAGCCAGGCTTCAATACTCCGACGATCTGCGGGCCGGTCCCTCCTGTACCAAGGAGCGTGCGGCCGATTACGTTCGGGTCGCCACCGTAGCGCTGCTGGAAATATTCGTAGCTGAGGATGGCAACTGAGCCCTCGGATGGCGGAAATGGGGGCGGCGGTGCCCCCTTTGGAACGCCATCAGCCTCGCTGAAATCACGACCAACCGCCATCGGAGCGCCGAGCAAGTGGAAGAAGTTAGTCGTGATCAGACCCTTGCCGATACGCTCGGCGGTGCCATCCTCGCGAGGGACCACAGCACGGAAAACCATGATCGCTGCCAAATCGTCGAATGCGGCCCGAGTCCCATCACGCAAATCGAAGAAGTACGCGTTAGAAACGGGAGCGTCCGCCAAAATCAGCCGATCAGGATTCTCGTAAGGAAGGGGTCGGAGCAGCACCGCGTTGATCACACTGAAAATCGCCGTACTGGCGCCAATGCCAAGTGCAATCGTCAAAAGCGCGGTGATCGTGAATGAGGGGGCATTTCGCAGGGTCCGTGCAGTATACGTGAGGTCTTTTCCGAGATCATCGACAAGGTTCTGAGGGCGCATATCACGGCACCTCCTCGTTCATTGCTCTGCGGGACGAATCGAGATTTTAAAACCTAAAGTGTGGTCGATTCCGGGGCCCTGTTCACTAAGGGAGTTTAGATAACGCCGTTACAAAAGCCAACTGCCGTTATATCGCGATTACACTCATTTTGAGCATGGCGGGAATTTGGGTTCACGCACTCACCCCCTAACCGCTGCATGGCGCTTACTTCATTGCCTCGAGGGTCACTTCCTTCGTAATTTATTCCTGCCCCCGCATCACGGTGACCATCACCTTTTCGCCCTCGGAGTAGACATGTGTCAGTCGGGCGTACATGTTGATCCTCTCCGCTCTTTTTTCCGCTTCGCCTTTTTTTCGTTTCTGGTTTTCCTGCTTCGGTCAAGTCTACTTTGGTGGACGTTTAGGCTCTTTTACGTCTACTAAAGTAGGTACGTTTTCCACAGCCTAAGCTGCTGATTCTTCGTCGGCACAAGATTTTTTAAACGACTTAGCGGGAAAGAATCCGGACTTTTCCACAGTGTTCCTACAGGAACACTTCGTTCATTCCGCGGGTTTCTATGCACCCAACGGCAATCGCGGGCCTCGCGGGCCATCGTCAGAATCTTCGGCAGGATCGGCGATCTTCCTCAGCTCCGGATATTTCTGAAGCAACGTCGGCGGAGCCAGCACGCGCTTGCCCGTGATCATCGCCTTCAACTCCAGCGCGTTCACCCCAGCTTTGCTTTCGAAGTGGTTGTTGGTGATCACGTACGTAGTCTGCGCTTTTTCGGCGACGTTCTCGATCCGTTCTTTCCAGCCTTCGAGTTCCCTTTCTTTGTAGAGATAGTTGTAGCGGTCGTTGCGATTGTCGGAATCGAACCACTCGCTGTAGTTGCGGCCGTGCAGCCGGACGTAGGCGATCGACGCGGTCACATGCTCGGTAGGCGCGAGCGAAAGTCCGAGCACGGGCTGGTCGATGTTGCAGAAGGCGACGTTCTGCTGCGCGAACGCGGCCAGGGTTTCGGCATTATTCCAACTGGAGTGGCGCACCTCGACCACGCGCGGATATTCGATGAACTGGCGCAGCAGCCGATCGAGATATTCGCGGTTGAGTCCGGTGTTTTTGAACGATACGGGAAACTGGATGAGCAGCGCGCCCAACCGTCCTTCATTGGCGATGGCGTCAAGGCCCTCGCGGGTGCGGATTTCATCGTCGTCGGTGGGGCGGATCGTGGCTGCGGAAGTGGGTTCCATCACCGCGATGGGCGAGTGCGTGAAAGCGCGAAACAGCTTCGCCGTAAACAGAAATCGCGGATTCACCGCTGCAACTTTGCGGCACCACAACTTGGCCAACTCGGGCTTCAGCGGTCCGTAAAACGACGTATTGATTTCGGTGGTGTCAAAAAAGCGCGCCAGATATTCCAGCGCATGCTGCTTTCTACGCTGCATGCCTGAGGGATAGAAGACGCCGTCCCAGTCTTTGTAAGACCAGCCAGCCGTGCCGATGCGGACATCGTGAGGGACTTGTTTTGACGAGACTGTGGCCGCAGGTTCCATAGGAAACCGCAGACGGAGGGCAAAGGCAGATTAGCACAGGATTAGAAGATCACGATTCCTGCGGCGCCGGCTGCACGTCCACTTCATCCCAGATTCTGGTGCCATGAGTCTCGCGCAGCGCGATGCTGCCCACCACGACAGTCAATCCGGCCACGGCCATCGGATAGTAGAGTCCGGCATAGATATTGCCGGTGGCGGCGCAGATGGAGAGGCCGATCAGCGGCAGCATTCCTCCGAAGATGCCGTTGCCGATGTGGTAGGGCAACGACAGCGAGGTGTAACGCACCTTCGCGGGAAAAGCTTCCACGAGATAGGCGGCGACCGGGCCGTAAACCATGCCGAAAAAAATGACCTGCAAAAAAACCATCAGAATCAGTTTGCCGGTGTCGGGATGCGGCGCCTCCGGCGCGGCCACCAGAGCACCGCTGGCGTCCTGCGACATGGGCGTGAGGTTGATCGCTCCAGTCGCGCGATTGCGCGTGGATTGCACGGTGACCACGTTGTTGCCCGCGGCGCTCTGCATGGCGTGGTAAATCGGAATGTCGGTAAGCGTGGCCAGCAGGCAACCGGCCAGCATGATCTTCTTACGTCCGATCTTGTCGGAGAGCGCTCCGAAAATCACGAGCGTAGGCATGCCCAAGGACAGCCCAGCCGCCATCACGATGTTTGCCGAGTGCGGATTCACTTTCAGAATCGTCTGCAGATAAAACAGAGCGTAGAACTCTGCCGTGTAGGCCACCACGCCCTGTCCTGCCGTCAGCCCGAAAAGGCAAATCAACACCTGCTTCAGGTTCGGCCACTTGGTGAATGCATCTTTCAGCGGCTGGGTCGATGCTTTGCCGCTGGCCTTGAGGTGCACAAAAATCGGCGACTCGCGCAACTTCAGCCGGATGTAAAGCGAGATGCCTACCAGGAAAAACGAAACCAGAAATGGAATGCGCCATCCCCAGGCGTTGAAGGCTTCGCCCGGCATAGCCGATTGCGTGACCAGAATGACCAGCAGCGAAATAAGAAATCCCAGAATCGCGGTGACCTGAATAAAGCTGGTATAGAATCCGCGCCGCTGGTCGGAAACATGCTCCGCCACGTAGACGGCCGCGCCTCCATATTCGCCGCCGAGAGCCAGGCCCTGCAGAACGCGAACCACAATCAACGCGATGGGCGAAAACCAACCTGCGGTCGCATATGTGGGAAGCAGTCCGATGGAAAAAGTAGCGCCGCCCATGATGATGAGCGTCGCCAGAAACGCATACTTGCGGCCAATGAGATCGCCGATGCGGCCGAAGAATAAAGCTCCGAACGGGCGGACCGCGAACCCCACGGCAAACGTTGCGAGATAGGCGAGCAGGGCAAAAGTGTCATTATTTGGCGGATAAAATTTGAGCGACAGAACCGTGGCCAGGCTGCCGAAAATAAAAAAGTCATACCACTCGATCATGGTGCCGAGCGAGGAAGCGACGATCACCAGCGGCAGGCTGCTGTGCTGCGGCTGGCCGGTTATCGGTTTGGTTGCGACGTTGCTCATTGTGCCGTTGTTTTTGCACCCGCTCGTGGCTGGGCCGACATTGTAACTCGAAGTTTCGCGAAACAGACTGGAGCATGAGACGGTCCCAGGGTGAGGAGGGCTTAGACATCGGTATCGTTATGCTGTACGTAACGCATACTTTTGACTATAATGAGATGTGATCCTCGGTTACCGCGACCAGCGGACCAGAGACTTTGCAAGGGGCAAGCGGGTGAAGGCGTTCTCTGGCATCGAACGCTCCGCGCGTCTAAAGCTGGATCGTTTAGAAGCGGCGGTCACCCTTCGGGACTTGGCCGTGTTGCCGGGGAACAGGTTCGAAACGTTAAAGGGAGATCGCAAGGGACAATACAGCGTCCGCATCAATGACCAGTGGCGGATTTGCTTCGACTGGACGGAAGGCGCGCCCGGCCCGTCGAACGTGGAGATCGTTGATTACCATTAGGAGGGCCTCATGGCAGTGACTGCAATTCACCCCGGGGAACATTTGGCCGCAGAGCTTGACGAGTTGGAAATGAGCGCCGCGGAACTGGCGCGGCGATTGAATGTTCCCACGAACCGGATCACTGAAATCCTCAACGGGCGGCGTGCCATCACCGGCGATACGGCGCTGCGCCTAGCTCATTTCTTTGACACGACGGCGGAATTCTGGCTGAATCTGCAGAGCCTGTATGAAATCCGGATGGCGCGGCAGAAGGCAGGGAAGTCCATTCGGGTATTGCCCACCCTGAAACGCTTGGAACATGTGCGCGCCTAAATCCGTTGCCCATTACTCCAGCGACAACACGACCCAGTAAACTCCGGTGGGGTAGGTGTCGGTGCGGGCATAGCAGGCGCCCACAGAGAAGCTGCGCAGGTTGCGGCTGGCAATGGCGTGCTCGGAGCCGGTGGGCAACGTTTCGGGATGCAGGCTGGTGAAGGTGAGCACGATGTAACGTTCAGAAAGCTGATGAACCGCAGGGGTTGCAAGTTTGTCGGCGTGGGCCATGGAACAGGCTGTGTCGTCGGCCGATGCCAGATCGTGACGCGGAAGGTCGGCCGCGTTTGCGTTGTGGCGCGCATGCTGCACGCTTTCGGCGATGCGGTCTTTTACTTCAGGCAACGAATAGTTGGGGAGGGCGTGGCCGAAATCCTGCACGACGTAGAGGCGGTCTCCGTTGCGGATTACGCCCATCCCGACTACGTTGTATGCCGGGTTCAGCAGGTTGGCGCGATGCGGAGGTGAAAGCATCAGATGCTGCTCGGCCTGCGCGGGATCCATGTCGAGCGCGACGTTTTCGCCTTCCTGATCGAGTTGCAGCTGAGTCGCCGCCGCCAGGCGCTGCGGCAGGGAGGGCTCGCCATCAAATTGGTGCGAGAGCTGGCGAGCTTCGAGCATGGCCTGGGCATGCACGCGGGCAGCGTGAGAAAGCCCGGAATCCATAGTCAGAGGGGGCGCGCCGGCCTGTTGCCGCGAGCGGTTGGCTAACTCCAGAATCTGCTGCTCGGCGTGCGAATCGAATTCCACGCTACGAAACGGAATGTCGGGAGAAGCGGCCGCCACGGGTTTTAGCGTGGCTTTGCTTCCGGTCTGGGCGGCGGGGTCTGGGACTTCGCCCATTGGTGCGGCGTTAATCGGTACTTCGCTACTCCCCGAGCGAACGCTCCACGAAGCCGCGCCCGTCCCGAGTCCAACTGTCCCGAGAACGAACACCAGCAATGGTTTGAAGGTCGCACTCATCAGGCTTTCGTTCCCGATTCACACGGCTCGGTTGCCGTTTTGGAGCGCCTATCCGGACCCTGGGAGGGCCTCGCTGAACGCTGAAACTTGCTGCTGGTGCTAGGCTAGAGGCGGGAGTCGGGGCTGAGAAGTTAACGCAGGTCTATGGGTCTAGCGACCAGTATCGGCATTGGACTGTTGTTCGGAGCGCTGCTGGCATGGCTGGCACTGCGCTCGCGGACCGCGGCGCTGAGCGCTCGTTTGTCGTTGATGGAGAAGGAATTAGCGGCTGGGAAGGCCGATTTCAAGCGCCTTCAGGAAGCCCACGAACTGCTGGTGGCGAGCAAAGCCAGGCTGGAAACGGCGCTGGAGTCGGAACGGAAGACCAGCAACGAAAAGATCGAATTAGTGACCCAGGCCAGCGAAGATCTGCGCAACGCCTTCAAGGCCATGGCTTCCGACGCGCTTAACAGCAACAATCGCGCTTTTCTTGAGATTGCTCAGGAAACCCTGAAGCGCTTCCAGAGCGACGCCAAAGGCGACCTCGATGCGCGGCAGAAAGCGGTCGCGGACCTGGTCACTCCGGTGCGCGAGTCGCTGGGCAAAGTCGACGCGCAGATTCAGCAGATGGAAATCGCGCGGGGCGAGGCCTATGGCGACCTCAAGGCCCAGGTGCAGTCGCTGATCGTCACGCAGAAAGAATTGCATTCGCAAACTGGCAACCTGGTGAAGGCGCTGCGCACTCCCAATGTGCGCGGGCGCTGGGGAGAAATCCAGTTGCGCCGCGTAGTGGAGATTGCGGGCATGCTTTCTTATTGTGATTTCTCCGAGCAGGAAACGGTGACCACTGACACGGGGAGAATCCGGCCGGACTTGATCGTGAATCTGCCGGGCGGCAAGAAAGTTGTGGTCGACGCGAAAACGCCGTTGCAGGCCTTTCTGGATGCGTTCGAAACTACGGACGAGGACACGCGACGCGCTTGCCTGGCCAATCATGCCCGGCAGGTGCGCGACCACATTGAGACGCTGAGTGACAAGCGATACTGGGCGCAGTTTGAGTCCACGCCGGAATTTGTGGTGATGTTTCTACCGGGCGAAACATTTTTCAGCGCAGCGCTTGAACAGGATCCGGGATTGATCGAGCATGGAGTGCTGAACAAAGTAATTCCTGCTTCGCCGACCACGTTGATTGCGCTACTGAAAGCGGTGGCCTACGGATGGAATCAGGAAAAACTGGCGCGCAATGCGCACGAGATCAGCGTGCTGGGCAAAGAGCTCCACGACCGGCTGCGCAATCTGGCGGGGCACATCACCGCCGTGGGCACGGGACTGGATCGCGCCGTCGAGGCTTACAACAAAGCCGTGGGATCGCTCGAAAGTCGGGTGCTGGTTTCGGCGAGAAAGTTTACCGAGTTGGGCGCTCCGGTGGCCGAAGATATTCCGGAACTCGAGCCCATCGAAACCACAGCACGCGCGCTTTCGTTTGACTGGGACGATGAAGCGCCGCTGCTCGAAGCATCAGAAGATACGTCGGAAGATGTGCCGGCCAAGAACCAGCGCAAGGCGGGCTGACGCAGATTTCGTGCGATCCCTTCCCGCACCCCGCTCTTGCCCACGCGATCGGGGGACCTGACTGAAATAGCGATGTTTCAACAGTTAGCAATCCGCGCTCGACCCGTGGGAAACTATCTGTATGAAGAAGCGAGAGTTGCAGATCATACGGCATGGATGGGGGCTCGTTGGTCTGTGTAGTGCTTGTCGCCATCCCTTTGTGCCAAGTCCAGAGTTGCGACGCCAATCAGAGACACAAGAGCGTCAGCTACGCGATGATTTCGAAAAGCACACCTGTGATGAGGACTCCAGCAAATCCGCCGAAGCAGGAGAGTCTTCGTCCAACGGTTGATGAGTGTGATCGCGATTTCGCGCCAACTCTACTTCCGAGAATGCCGACGACGAAAAAATTCGATCAGCTCATTCGTTGCGCTGCCCGAAGTCTTAGCTCGCGCATAGATGACAAACGCAACAACAGCCACTATTCCAAAGAGCCCAAGGATGACGCCGAGGATAATTGTTCCCCTATTCTGCTCACGAGCAGAGACAGTAGGTCAATGAGTGATATGGCGATTTTACGCCAACTGATCTGCTAGACTCGCCAGCATGTGGCGCTCATGCAGTGTGGTTTTGGCGCTCCTTTTCGTGGGCGTGATTCGCTCCTTCGGATGCTTTTGCGGTCCCCCCAGCCCTGCATCCGGGTACGTCGAAGGGGCGAGCGTCGTCTTCGTGGGTAAGGCGGTATTTAACGATGATGACGGGTCACGTAAGTTCACTCAGAAAACCCTAGTCCGATTCGAAGTGGAAGAGGCTTACAAAGGACTTGGACAGCAACTTCACGATGTGTGGGTGGACCCGGGCAGCTTTACCTCTTGCTATGCCACGTACCGCGTCGGCGACCGGTACCTTGTGTTTGGGTACGACAAGGCGACTTCGCCGCGAGACACTCTGTCAGTTTCCGTTGCCAGAGGGCAGTCCAACACCAAACCAGTTCCTCCCGGATTTGATTTGAAGAATCCTCCTAAGGTGTATTGGGCTCCCGAATGTTCAGGAACCCGTCAGGTTACGCCGGAGGCGGATAAGGATATAACCTACCTGAGGAAATACAAGGAACAAGCGCGAGAAAAAACGGCGGTTCAGCCGAGTAAGCGATAGTCCCTTTCGTGCTGCATGTGCTAACTGTCGTTATCAGGCGATTACACGTTTTGACCCCCTCGCGCGCTGGCCCCACATCCCTGAGAAGCCGGTCCTAACGCTGCGCTACGAGCGGGCGGACGAATGCGTCCGCCCCTATGCGGGCGGTGGCTACTTCAGGAGGCCGTAGACTTCGACTTGGCTGCGGGTGCCGAAGTAGACGCGTCCGCGGATGACGACGGGGATGACGAAGCGGGCGGCCATGGCGGCACGATCGCGGGCGGAGTTCTGCTCGGAGGTGTAGAGGGGTGCGCCGAGTTTGGTGGCGTCGTAGGCATAGAGGACGGCGGGGGTCGTGTCAGGGCCGTTCCAGATCTTGGTTGCGACGGCCCAGACGATAGCGTTCTTGTTGCCGTCGGAAGAAACGGTCGGCGTCGCGACCGGATTCGCGAGCTTCGTGGCGGACGACGCGTTCAGGGTGAGTTGACCATTCTTGATGGCATAGTCGCGCAGCACGTCATCGCTCGCCGCGAAGTAGACGTGGCTGTTCCAGTAAGCCATGGCGCCGAATCCTTCGCCAGACATGCGAATCCGCTGGGGGATGGCATCGGCGTCGGTGTGAAATTTTCCCATTTGGTCGCGATCGATCACATAGAGCACGGAGTGCTTCGTGGGTTGGAGCAGAAGATGACGATGCGGGCCGGGTTGATCGGGGAGCAGCGTGGGACCGCTGGATCCGACGTCGGAATCACCGGCGAGGATGTCGGCTTGATCGAACGGGGTGAAGTAATCGCGGACGGCGAGGGATGAGCCGTCGAGCTTGAGAACGGAGTCGCCGTAGTCGCGTCCCCCGCTGGTGGCGTCGAAGGTGCCGTTGCCGGTGGGGACGTAGAGATTGCCTTCGGAATCAACAGCCGGGCCGGTGTCGCTGAGCCAGATTCCGGCTTCGCTGCCGTCGGGATTGACGTTGAGCACGGCTTTTTGCGCGAGCGTTTGCGGATCGTAAGCGATGACCCAGCCGTGGTAGGGATCGACATCGCACGAGGAAGCCCACGCCAGATAGACGTTGTTGTTGGCGAGAGTGAGCGCGGCGCGCGGATTTTCGTGGAGAGGATCGAAGTCGACCTGGCGGTTGGATCTGCCTGCGCCCCGGCCCGGTACCGATGCCGTGATCAGCTTAGGTCCGCCGAATTTTTCGACACCGGTAGTGATGGCCAGCGCATGGAGATGCTGAAAGTATTCGTTGTCACCGACCGCGTGGCGGATGGCGGTGCGGGCCAACACGTAGAGTGTTCCGGTCTTGATATCAATGACGGGCGTAGAGGTGATGCCGACTTCCGGCCGAATAAACGGGCATTGCACCATGTCTTCTGACAGAGGAACCGTGCCGCGCGCTTTGTCGAGAAAGCTGACTTGCCATAAGGGAAGGCTGCCGGGATGATCGGCGTCGAAGGCGTAGACGCTGTCGTGCTCGGTGGCGACGTAGAGCACGTTGTGCATGCCCTGTCCCGGGATTTCGACGTTGGGTACGTAGAGCGGCTGGGCGTAAACCGGGCCGTCCACTTTGAACGCGCCGAGCTTGCCGAAGTGCTGGGGATTAACGTTCTGCGGCGTCAGGACTTTTTCGGAGAGTGTGGCGCCGGTGCGGGCGTTGTCGTACTGCGATGTGGTGACCTGCGAGAGCGCAGGTTTCGCCATCCACAGGGGGAGCAAGACGATCAGCTTGAGGCGGGTATGCTTCATTTCCTCTCCCCGGCCGGCGTAATATTCCCCTCGTGGATGGGAACGACGTTTTGTTCACGCCCAACAGCTACGCGGCAAGATCCACGATTATGTCAACCCTCTCGCCATTCAAATAAACGTTTCCGTCGTTTGCAAGCGCAAAGACCAGCGCCCTTGGCGGCTGCGAGAGTGTTCTCGCTTCAATCCAATCAGCCATGTAATCGTTCACCTCCGGACCGAGTCCTTCTTCCCGATTGGATAAAACTCGGGTTACGACCGCTTTCTGCCTGAACCCTTGATCTGCATGTATCACGAATTCGAATTGCTGGCCGATCTTGATCTCTGATTCCATGCCTATCGTCCTTTCCTTTGCCAGTCGAGGAGACGAGCCATTCTACCCCAGGGGTAAAACGGTGATCCGCGCAGAGTGTGGGGCTACTGCGGTCGGTCACGCAGCTCCTGGCGCGACTGCCTCTCGTTTTGCTGGCAGAAGCACTAACAGGACGACTCCGATCACAAGGAATACGATCACATCAGTAAAGCTTCTGTGGACGCCGTGATTCCAAGCTTCCACGGTTTGAATGGCCATCACCGTACCATGGGAGATGTTCCACCAAGCTGCCAGGGCAATCATCGAGCGATGCTCAGATGGTCTCCTTGCGGCTATGAGCAGAAAGACCCCGACCGGAATAAAGAAGCTCAGAAACATCGGCTCGCACTCGTTCTTCTGCTCCAAGAGCCAGCTGGAATGCCGCAGATCCGAATACAGGAAATAGATTATCGACAGATTCAACAGCCCCACGATCACCAGAACGATCTGTGTCAGGCGTTTTCTTTTCATATTGACCTCATTTCGGCCAATTTTTGCGAGGGCAGATATTGCCGCCGGTGGAGCGCTATTCCAGTTCCCTCACCCAAATGTTCCGGAAGCTAAGGGGCGGACTCGGATCGCCGTGGGCCTGCAGCTTGATGGGTGCGCGGTCGAACTTCTTGTAGAAGGGCTGGCCGATGTAGCGGGTTTCGCCCTTCAACTCGAAGTGATTGTCGACCAGCACTCCGTTAAGGAAGACCGTAACGTAAGCCGGACTCTTGACTGAGCCGTCGGCGTTGAATACGGGAGCGGTCCACACCACGTCGTAGGCCTGCCACTCGCCGGGCTTGCGCATGGGGTTCGCCAGCGGAATGCTCTGCTTGTAAATGCTGCCGGCCATGCCGTTGACGTAGGTCTTGTTGTTGTAGGAGTCGAGAACCTGCAACTCATATCCGGCGTCCTCGGGGCCGGTCGAGGCCAGGAACAATCCACTGTTGCCACGCGCCTGGCCGGAGCCGGTAACGTTTTCGGGAATTCTCCACTCCATATGGAACTGATAATTCCTGAACGTGCGCCTGGTCTCAATGTTGCCAGCGGATTTATTTACCGTGACCACATTGTTGGCGACGGTCCATTTCGCCGGGGCAGAGCGGTCCTGGGCTGAGACCCACTCGTCCAGATTCTTGCCGTCGAACAGGATGATTGCGTCGGAGGGAGGTGCTCCTAAGGTAGCGCCCGGCGTTACCACTTTCGGCTCCGGTTGCCAGACTTCGGTGTCTTCCGGTTTGGCTTTAGACTCTTGGGCGTAGAGAGAGACGGCCGTGGAGACGAGAATCAAGATCGCTAAGAACTTCCACATTTGTGTGCGCATGATGTCCAAGAGCATACACCTAAAGTTGCATCCAAGGCCGTGGGGATGTTGCGTTGCTTGTTGAACTGTGTCGGTTGGCGAGATGACATTACGCTCAAAACCGCCGGTCAATGAGCGCTATGGCGATTTAACGCCAATTGAGAGACTGCCTACTCAGTGGCGGCTTCGATGACTTCCGGTTTGCCGACAATTCGAGAGTTTATGGCGATAAGCGCGTTTCACGGGACTTATAGTCAGCGAGGTCTTCAATGAGTGCATTGCCCTGATCTCGTCATTTCGCGCTACATCTTGACGATTTGATAGTCGAATGACTACCATCGGCGTTATTGAGGGTAGAGTCTCTTCCATGTCGAAAGAGTCGAAGCAACGCAGTGCCGTTCTGCAGGGAACGCTGGACATGATGATCCTGAAAACGCTTCTGTATGGGCCGGCGCACGGACATCAGATCGGCAAGCATATTCAGAGGGCCACGAATGAGTTTCTGCAGATGCAGCATGGTTCTCTTTATCCCGCCTTGCATCGGCTGGAGAAGAGAGGGTGGGTGGTGTCCAAATGGGAGACGGCGCCGGACCGCAACCGCGAGTTCAAGTACTACCGGTTGACGGATAAAGGCAAGAAGCAGCTTGTGGTCGAAGAATCGCAGTGGAAGCAGATGGCGGACGCGGTGGCTCGCGTGATGTGGCCTGCGGCCGAGGAGAACTGATATGCGATGGTGGCCGAGGAAGAATCGGGATGAGGACCTGGCGCGAGAACTCCAGTGCGACCTTCAACTGGAAGAAGAAGAGCAGCGAGAACGCGGCTTGTCCCCGGAAGATGCCCGTTTCGCCGCCGTGCGCGCTTTCGGCAATCCCACGCTGATTCGTGAGCAGACGCGCGCTGTGTGGACCTGGAACTGGCTCGAGCGATTGCTGCGCAACCTTAAATATGGCGTGCGCACGTTGTGGCGCTCGCCGAGTTTCTCGATCGTATCGGTGCTCGTGATGGCGCTCGGTATCGGCGCAACCACATCGCTGTTCACCATTGT